>Ga0222713_10004786_pt1 | contig 13433 bp, 8 predicted proteins | sample C33_649DmetaG_FD_165061 | JGI IMG/M metagenome (GOLD analysis project Ga0222713, IMG submission 165061) | Estuarine water microbial communities from San Francisco Bay, California, United States - C33_649D | ecosystem: Environmental > Aquatic > Marine > Unclassified | place: USA: California...
CACTGGCTGCAGTCGTGACCACAACGAGCACCTTGCCGGTGGCGCCCACGGCGGCCAAGGCAGCAGCAGCAGATTTGGCGTTGGGCTTGTCGAATGACCACGAGTCAACGACGATGACTTTGCCATCGGCGGCGCGATCTGACAACGCCGAACGCAGCGCTAGTTGCACCATTTTCTTTGGCGTGCGCTGGCTGTATTTGCGAGGCGTTGGGCCAAGGGCGACTCCACCACCAGCGAAGTGCGGCGCGCGAATCGAACCCTGACGAGCATTACCGGTTCCTTTTTGGGCGAATGGCTTGCGACCACCACCACGAACTTGAGCGCGACCCTTGGTGCTTTGTGTGCCGGCTCGACGGTGGGCCAACTGGGCGAGAACAACTTGGTGCATCACCGAAATGTTTGGCACGATGCCGAACATTGCATCGGGAAGCTCGACGCTGGCGGCTGCTTTGCCAGCGGCACTCTTCATCGTCACTTTTGCCATGACTACTTGCCGCCTTTCACTGCATCACGCACGATGACCACACCACCGTTGGGGCCAGGCACCGCACCTTTAACGAGCAGCAAATTGCGCTCGGCATCTGCTTGTACGACTTCAAGATTCAAGATGGTGACTTGTTCGTGGCCCATGTGACCAGCCATGCGCATACCGCGGAACACGCGACCAGGGAAAGAACGCTGACCAATCGAGCCCGGGGCGCGGTGGTGCTTGTGGTTACCGTGCGCTGCGCCTTGGCCACGGAAATTGTGGCGCTTCATGCCACCAGCAAAACCCTTACCGCGGCTCACCGCGGTGACATCGACGATTTCACCAGCAACGAGCTTGTCTACGCCAATTTCTTGGCCCACTACAAAGCCTTCAACCGAATCCAAACGCAACTCGACCAAACGACGACCTGGGGCCACGTTGTTCTTGGCAAAATGGCCAGCGGCCGCTTTGTTGAGTTTCTTGGCATCTTTGGTGCCATAAGTGACCTGTAGTGCGCAATAGCCATCAGACTCTTTGGTCTTGATCTGCACGATGCGTAGTGGCTCAACGCGCAGCACGGTCACGGGCACAACACGGCGATCTTGCGTCCACACCTGCGTCATGCCGACCTTTTCGCCGACGATCGCTTTCTGTGCCATGGTGAGCCTTTTCTTCTTCGTTTCGAATGTTGCGGAACTTGCTTGTCGTTTTCACGAAAAAGCCCCGCGCGGCCAAGCCGGCGGAGCCCATGATCGTTTTCGCTGTGAGGTACCTGACGAATCAGGCGCACACAGACTTCGATTGCACTGTTTTACGACAGCCGCATGAGAAGCAGAACCTGCTTCAAACGCGAGGGCTCACGCTATCGGGCACCGTTCAAGAAACACCCCACAAAACGGGTGTTCGCCCCACCCCGCCGTGAGCCCTGTTTAGAGGGCGAAGCTAATCCCGCGGGCGAGCAACTAGAACGGCCGACACCGTGAGGCGGTCCCCATCGCGTACCAAATCGATACTGATCGAATCCCCAGGGATGCGGTCGCGAATTGCTGCCACCAAGCCGGCTTGGCCATTGACTGGCTCGCCGTCGACTGCCAAAACAATGTCACCAACCAACACACCTGCCTGTTCGGCAGGTGAATCTGGCTGCACGGTTGCAATAATCGAGCCAACTCCCCCGTCATTGCGGGTCTCCAGACCCACCCCCAAGAACCCCTCAGCGCGGGGTACACCTGAGGCCTGCGCACGTAACTGTTCCAACACCATGAGCACTTCATCAACCGAAATGGCGAAACCAATGTTGTTGGCCGCCGAGTTGGTACCGCCGCGGGCCACTGCCGTGTTGATGCCAACGACCTCGCCCCGCATGTTGACCAATGGCCCACCTGAGTTGCCCGATGAGATCGCGGCATCGGTTTGAATCAAGCTGTTCAACGCGCCCGATTCGGTAAAAATCGTGCGGCGCATGGCCGAGACAATGCCGGTGGTAACACTTGGCCCACCGTCAAGAGCTAACGCATACCCAATGGCCACCACCTGGTCGCCAACCCGCACACTGCCTGGCTTGGCAAATGTCGCAGCCACCAAATTTTGTGCGTCAACTTTGAGCAACGCCAGGTCGTTGCCGGCGTCCACTGCCAAAATCACCGCAGTCACTGGCTCGGTATCACCGGCGAATCGCACACGAACCTCGGTGGCGCCTTCCACGACGTGGGCATTCGTCAAAATTTCACCGCTACTTGTAACGACCACACCAGTGCCACTGGATTCTCCCTCGCCCATCTCGCCGTTAACGAGACTTGAGATCGTCACCACGCTGTTGGCCAACCGTGTTGCTGCTGCAGCAACACCAGTGATTTGTGCCGGGTCGTCAGGTGACACCACTGGAGCGGCAGTTACCTGGGTGTACGGCTCGTTGTTGGTCGAAGAACCAGAATCAATCTGCGTGGCCAGCACCCCGCCAATCAGGCCGGCGGCAAATGACGCGACCACCACAATGGCCACAAAACGAATCAAGCGTGAGCGACGGCCACGGCGCGCATTGTCGGATTGTTCAGCGACTTCCATCGGGGCTGGCGGTGGAAACACAAAACTCATAGAGCAGTTCTATCGGTTAGTGCGACACCTCGGGGCACACAGGCCAGTGAATCTTGCCTACTTCTTGCGCCAAATGGCGCTAGTTCATCTTGATTTCAATGTCAACGCCGGCGGCAATTTCGAGGCGCTGCAGCGTCTCTACCGTTTTGGCGTTGGCATCAACGATGTCAATGAGGCGCTTGTGAATGCGCATCTCAAAGTGCTCGCGTGAGTCTTTGTCGACGTGTGGGCCGCGAATCACGGTGTAACGATGCTTGTCCGTCGGCAGTGGAATCGGTCCGCGCACCGTCGCTGCTGTACGCACGACGGTCTCGACGATTTTTTTCGACTCACTGTCAAGCACGACATGGTCAAACGCCTTCAGGCGGATACGAATCCCCTGTTTTTGTGCCATGGTCGTGCCTCGTTACCTTGTGGTGCTTACTTCAGGATCTTTACGACGCGTCCGGCACCAACGGTGCGGCCACCTTCGCGGATCGCAAAGCGCAGACCTTCGTCCATCGCGATGGGCTTGCCGAGTTCGACCGTCATGATGACGTTGTCACCAGGCATCACCATTTCGGTGCCAGCTGGCAACTGCACGGTGCCGGTCACGTCGGTGGTGCGGAAGAAGAACTGCGGACGGTAGTTGTTGAAGAATGGCTTGTGACGGCCGCCTTCTTCTTTCTTCAAGACGTACACCTGACCTTCGAAGTTGGTGTGCGGCGTGATTGAGCCCGGCTTGCAGAGCACTTGACCGCGCTCGACGTCTTCCTTCTTGGTGCCGCGCAACAGTGCGCCGATGTTGTCGCCAGCTTGACCTTCGTCAAGCAACTTGCGGAACATTTCCACACCCGTGCAAACGGTCTTTTGGGTGTCACGCAAACCGACGATTTCAATTTCGTCGCCGGTGTTGACTTTACCCTGCTCCACCTTGCCGGTGACGACGGTTCCACGACCAGTGATCGTGAAGACGTCTTCAATTGGCATAAGGAACGGCTTGTCCAGCTCGCGCTTGGGCTGCGGGATGTAGTCGTCAATGGCCGTCATGAGTTCCATGATCTTTTCTTGCCAGGCAGCATCGCCTTCGAGAGCCTTCAAGGCTGAGACGCGCACGACTGGTGTGTCTTTGCCGGGGAACTCGTAGGACGTGAGCAAGTCGCGCACTTCTTCTTCGACCAAGCCGAGCATGTCTTCGTCCTCGACCATGTCGCTCTTGTTCAGGGCAACCACGATGTAGGGCACGCCGACCTGACGGGCAAGCAGCACGTGCTCGCGGGTCTGGGGCATTGGACCGTCGGTAGCAGCAACCACGAGGATTGCGCCGTCAACCTGAGCGGCACCAGTGATCATGTTCTTGATGTAGTCGGCGTGACCTGGCATGTCGACGTGGGCGTAGTGACGCTTCTCGGTCTCGTATTCGATGTGTGCGATGGAGATGGTGATACCACGCGCTTTTTCTTCAGGTGCTTTGTCGATTTGGTCGAATGGGGTGTACTCGGCAAGACCCTTGCTGGCCAGCGTCTTGGAGATCGCTGCGGTCAGTGTGGTTTTGCCGTGGTCAATGTGACCCATCGTGCCGATGTTGACGTGGGGCTTGGTGCGCTCGAATTTACCCTTCGACATTGCTGTTTCTCTCCTGTTTTGCTGTTTCTTTGATGAGACTTGTACTTGCTATTCCCCGCGCACCCGTTTGACGATCTCTTGCGAGATGGCCTCTGGTACCTGCTGGTACGAGTGGAATTGCATCGTGTACGTTGCTCGCCCCTGGGTGCGAGAACGCAAATCTGTACTGTATCCGAACATTTCTGAAAGCGGAACCTGCGCGCGAACGTTTTGGAAATTTCCATTGGCTTCCATGCCCTCAATACGGCCACGGCGGCTGGAAAGGTCACCGATTACGTCACCCATGTGGTTTTCAGGGGTAACCACCTCAACGGCCATGATGGGCTCCATCAGCACTGGACGTGCCATTCCGGCAGCTTTTTTGAACGCCATCTGGCCAGCGATTTTGAACGCCATTTCGTTGGAGTCCACGTCGTGATACTGGCCGTCGACGAGGCTGACTCGCACGTCCACCGTTGGATAACCGGCCAACACGCCATTGTCGAGCGCCGCCTGAATGCCTTGGTTGGTTGGCTGGATGTATTCACGCGGAATACGACCACCCTTGATGTCGTCGACGAATTCGTAACCCTTGCCTGGGTTCGGCTCGACCGTAATTTTCACCACGGCGAACTGACCCGAACCACCCGACTGTTTGATGTGGCGATACTCGACGCTGTCGACGGTGCGGGTCACTGTTTCGCGATACGCCACCTGTGGCTTACCGACAGTGGCATCCACACCAAATTCACGTTGCATACGGTCAACAAGAATTTCAAGGTGCAACTCGCCCATGCCTGAAATTACGGTTTGGCCAGTCTCGTGGTCGGTGCGTACGCGGAACGTTGGGTCTTCATCAGACAACGACTTGAGGGCCTTGCCCAACTTGTCTTGGTCGTTCTTCGTTTTTGGCTCAATGGCCACGTGAATCACCGGGTCGGGGAAGATCATGCGCTCCAAAATGATCGGGTGTTCGCGGTCGCAAAGAGTGTCACCCGTAGTGACTTCTTTGAACCCGAGACCGGCGACGATGTCACCGGCGCGAGCCACATCGACGTCCTCACGTTGGTTCGCATGCATCAACAGCAGTCGGCCGACACGTTCGCGCTTTTCTTTTACCGAGTTGTACAACTCTTCGCCCTTGGCGATCTTGCCTGAGTACACGCGGAAGTAAGTGAGTTTGCCGAATGGGTCGGCAACGATCTTGAAAGCGAGCGCAGCAAACGGTGCATTTTCATCGGCTTCGCGGGTCATGTTCTCATCACCCTTGATGTTGGTGCCCTCGGCGGGTGGGATATCCATCGGTGACGGCAAGTAGTCGACGATGCAGTCGAGCATTTGTTGAACGCCTTTGTTCTTGAACGCCGAGCCACACATGACTGGCACGAAACTGAACGCCAGAGTGCCGGTGCGGATTGCCAGACGCAGATCGTCCTCGCTCAAGTCGCCGTTGGCCAAATAGCGCTCCATCACTTCTTCGACTTCGCCGGCTGCCAGCTCGAGCAATTCAGCGCGATACTGCTTGGCTTTTTCTACATAATCAGCCGGAATCTCAGACTCGAAGTACTTCGAGTCTTTGTCGTCGCCATCCCATTCGATGGCCTTCATCTTGACGATGTCGATGATGCCGCGGTACTCCTGCTCGCCGCCCAAAGGCAGCTGGATGATGGCCGGAACGGCCTGCAAACGGTCTTTGATCATGTCAACGGTGCGATAGAAGTTGGCACCGGTGCGGTCCATTTTGTTGATGAAGCACAAGCGTGGCACCTTGTATTTGTTGGCCTGACGCCACACGGTTTCGGTTTGCGGCTCGACACCGGCAACCGAGTCGAACACGGCTACTGCGCCGTCCAACACGCGCAACGAGCGCTCGACTTCAATGGTGAAGTCCACGTGACCTGGGGTGTCAATGATGTTGATGCGATGCTCGCGCCACATGGCGGTAGTGGCAGCCGCAGTAATAGTGATGCCACGCTCTTGTTCTTGCACCATGTGGTCCATGATCGCTGCACCTTCGTGCACTTCGCCGATCTTGTAGGTCTTGCCGGTGTAATACAACACGCGCTCGGTCGTGGTGGTTTTGCCTGCATCAATGTGCGCCATGATGCCGATGTTGCGATATTGCCCGAGTGGAAACTCTCTTTCAGACATGGGGAAATACTCCGTGCGTTGCCTAGTGGGGGTTTCGGTTTACCAGCGGTAGTGGGCGAAGGCCTTGTTGGCTTCAGCCATCTTCTGCATGTCTTCGCGCTTTTTCATCGATGCGCCAACACCATTGGACGCATCCATCAGTTCATTGGCCAAGCACTCGGCCATGGTCTTTTCACGACGACCACGCGAGTTGTCAACGACCCAGCGAATCGCCAAGGTCATAGAGCGACGCGGTTTGACTTCGACTGGCACTTGATAGGTGGCACCACCGACACGACGGCTACGCACTTCGAGCGGCGGCTTGACGTTGTCGAGTGCTCGCTTGACGGTGGTCAAGGGTTCGGTGCTGGTCTTTTGTTCGATCAGCTTGAGCGCGCCGTAAACGATTTGTTCGGCGGTGCTCTTTTTGCCGTGCAACATCACCTTGTTGACCAATTGCGTGATGAGCGTTGACTGGAATACTGGGTCGGCGACCAATTCGGCGCGGACTGTTGGGCCTTTGCGAGTCATGGTGCTACTTCGATCGCTTTGCGCCGTAACGGCTGCGGGCTTGCTTGCGGTCTTTTACACCCGATGCGTCGAGCGCACCACGAATGACTTTGTAGCGCACACCTGGCAGGTCGCGCACGCGGCCGCCACGCACGAGCACAATCGAGTGCTCTTGCAAGTTGTGACCTTCGCCTGGAATGTAGGCAGTGATCTCGATGCCGCTCGTGAGGCGCACACGGGCAACTTTGCGCAACGCCGAGTTGGGCTTTTTGGGAGTGGTGGTAAACACGCGCGTGCACACGCCACGACGCTGTGGTGAACCCTTCAAGGCAGGCGTCTTGGTCTTTGACGACTTCGAGCTGCGACCTTGGCGGATCAGCTGTTGGATAGTTGGCACGCGAACCGAATGCTTTCTTTCGTAGGGATGACTAAAACGACTTCTGCCCCGCTGCAACACCCGTGAACGGCTGCGACTAGCGAGCGCTCCAGCCTATGGGGCTGCCCGTCATGTCGCCAACCCCCAGGTATGTAAAGGCCAGCCATGTAATGACGAGACACATAACAACTGGGCGAGTTACGACCGGGCCTGTTACCACCCAGTGTGTTTCGGCTGTGGGACTACAAGGCTTCGGTGTCGTCAGTTGGCTCGTCGAACTGCGGTTCGGCTGCCACATGGTCGCCAGATGGCAACGATTCAGCACCGCTGTGGTCGGCCACGCTCACCCCGAGCACCGATTCCACATCGCTGGCATCCAACTCGCTCGCCGAGCGGGCTGGCGCGGCGAACGCGGCTGGATCAACTTCGATGCCTTCGTCGCCCTCGGTCGTGTGCGACTGTGCACGCACGTACCCCGGGTAGTCGATGCCGAACAAGTTGTAGGCGTCCATGCCCGTACCTGCTGGGATGACTTTGCCGATGATGATGTTTTCTTTCAGACCGATCAGCGAGTCGCTCTTGGCGTCGATGGCAGCTTCGGTAAGCACGCGAGTCGTTTCTTGGAACGATGCCGCCGACAACCACGAATCCGTGGAGATCGCCGCTTTAGTGATGCCCATCAATTCGGGGCGACCCTCAGCAGTGCGCTTGCCTTCTTTGGACAGACGCTCGTTGGTCTCACGCAGCACGCGGGCATCGATTCGCTCGCCGGGCAAGAACGGTGTATCACCCGGATCTTGCACGATGTAACGACGCGTCATTTGACGCAGAATCAATTCGATGTGCTTGTCGTGAATGGCTACGCCTTGGTCGCGATACACACGCTGCACTTCTTCGACGATGTACGCCTGTGCGTCGCGAATACCACTGATTTCCAGTAGTTCCTTGGGGTCAATTGGCCCGTCGGTGAGCAGCTGTCCGGCAACGACGGAGTCGCCGTCTTTCACCTTCAATTTGCTTCCCAGCGGCAAAACGACCGGCACTTCGGTGCCACTGTCGTCAATCACGTTGACAACGAGGCCCTTGCTGTCGTCGGCGCCGATGCGCACCACACCTGTGGCGCGGGCCAACGATGCCGAACCGCGTGGGTGACGTGCTTCGAACAGTTCCACGACTCGCGGCAGACCACCAGCGATGTCTTTACCAGCGACACCACCCGTGTGGAAGGTACGCATGGTCAACTGGGTTCCAGGCTCACCAATTGACTGAGCTGCAATCACGCCGACTGCTTCGCCCAATTCAATTTCGTTACCCGTGGCCAACGAACGGCCGTAGCACTTGGCACAAATACCATTCTTGGATTCACACGTGAGCACCGACCGCACGCGCACGCGCATGATCTTTGGGTCCTCGCGCAACATGGCCATCTCGGCGTCGCCGACGATGCTGTTGCGAGGCAATACGGTGCCATTCGACAGGGTCACGTCGGTGTGCAGAGCGCGACCAAACAGGCGTGTTTCCAACCAGTTTCGCTTGTTCGGGGTGTCTGCAGTGACGTCTTCCACCCAGGCGCCTTGGCTGGTGCCGCAGTCGTCTTCGCGCACGATGAGTTCTTGAGCGACGTCGTGCAGACGACGTGTCAGATAACCCGAGTCAGCAGTACGCAACGCGGTGTCAACCAAGCCCTTGCGTGCACCAGGAGTGGCGATGAAATATTCGAGTGTCGCCAAACCTTCACGGAAGTTACTCTTGATTGGGCGCGGAATCATGTCACCACGAGGGTTAGCCACGAGACCACGCATACCGGCAATCTGGGTCAACTGCGTCATATTGCCACGCGCACCCGAGCCGACCATCATGTCGATGGGGTTGAACTTGTCGTCTTTGAATGCCTGTTGCATCGCGGCCATGACTTCGGCTTTGGCATCCGACCAGATACGCACTTCTTGTTGACGACGCTCTTGGTCGGTGATGATGCCGCGGCGGAATTGGTTCTCCACCTTTTCGGCTTTGTCTTCGTAACCCTCGAGAATTTGGGCCTTGTTGGTAGGAGCCTTGATGTCGTCAATCGAGAACGTGAGACCGCTCTTGCTGGCATAGCGATAGCACAGCGACTTGATGCGGTCGAGTGCAACGGCGACAACTGCCTTTGAAAAGTGGTCACTCAGGCGTTCCACGATTTCGGACAACGCCGACTTACCGAGGGCCTTATCGATGTGGCCGAAGCGAGCAACGTAGCCATCTGGCAACGCTTCTTCGAGAATCAAACGGCCTGGTGTGGTGTTCAGCGGCTTGGTGACGGTGGAGCCGTACCAAACGATCGACGAGTGCAACGTGACGTTGTTGTTGTCGAGCGCACTGATGAGCTCGGACATCGTGCGATAGGCACGACCCTCGCCTTCTCGTCCGTCGATCTGCTGGGTGAGGTAATAGCCACCGATGATGAGGTCTTGGTTCGGCGCCACGATTGGACGACCCGATGCTGGCGACAACAAGTTGTTGGCCGACAACATGAGCACGCGTGCTTCGGCTTGGGCTTCAACCGACAACGGCAAGTGCACCGCCATCTGGTCGCCGTCGAAGTCAGCGTTGAACGCTGTGCACACGAGTGGGTGCAAGTGAATGGCTTTTCCTTCCACCAGCTGTGGCTCGAATGCCTGAATACCAAGACGGTGCAGGGTTGGTGCACGGTTGAGCAACACAGGGTGTTCTTTGATGACTTCTTCGAGCACGTCCCACACGAGAGGGTGACGACGCTCGACCATGCGCTTGGCACTCTTGATGTTCTGAGCCAAACCACGATCATCCAACTTGCGCATCACGAATGGCTTGAACAACTCGAGCGCCATCAACTTCGGCAAACCACACTGGTGCAAACGCAGTGTTGGGCCAGCGACGATAACCGAGCGACCGGAATAGTCAACACGCTTGCCGAGCAGGTTCTGGCGGAAACGGCCTTGCTTGCCCTTCAACATGTCTGACAGCGACTTGAGCGGACGGTTGCCTGCACCTGTGACCGGGCGACCACGACGGCCGTTGTCGAACAATGCGTCGGCTGCTTCTTGCAGCATGCGGCGTTCGTTGTTGAGAATGATTTCTGGCGTCGCCAACTCCAGCAAGCGCTCGAGGCGGTTGTTGCGGTTGATGAGGCGGCGATACAGGTCGTTCAAGTCGCTCGTTGCGAATCGGCCACCGTCGAGCTGCACCATTGGGCGCAGATCTGGTGGAATCACCGGAATGGCATCAAGAATCATGGCCTTCGGATCGTTGACCAAACGGCCTTGATCGTCGCGCTTGTTGAACGATGCAACAATCTTGAGTCGCTTGATGGCCTTGGTCTTGCGCTGCGATGACAGCGGCTTGCCCTTGTAGCCATTGGTGATTGCGTCACGCAATTCGATTTCGTCTTTGTGGAAGTCCAAGTTGTCGATCAACGCCTTGATCGACTCAGCACCCGTGCCACCAGTGAAGTAGTCGGCATAGCGATCAACGAGTTCACGCCACAGGTTTTCATCGTCGATGATCATGCGCGGGTACAGGTCGTCAAGAGTGGTCCACGCGCGATCAAGCAAGTCGATTTCTTCGGTGGTCGTCTTGGTGAGTGACTCGAGATCTTTTTCAATTTGCTTTTGGCGGTTCTTGACCTCGGCATCTTTGGCACCATCGGCGGCCAACTGGGCCAGTTCGGCGTCAGCGTCTTTCTGGCGCTGCTTCAAGTGCGCATCACGGCGCTTCATGAGCTCTTGGCGATCCTCGAGGTATTCCTTTTCGAGTTCAGGCTTCATTTCATGCAGTTCGTCTTTGTTCACCGAGCTCACCAGCCAGGCCGACAAATAAATGACTTTCTCCAACTGCTTGGCCTTCATCTCATCGCGTGGCTCGAGGCCGCTGAGCAGGTAGGCCAACCAAGAACGGGTGCCCTTTAGGTACCAAATGTGCACCACTGGTGCGGCAAGTTCGATGTGGCCCATGCGGTCACGACGCACGCGCGAACGAGTTACTTCAACGCCGCACTTGTCGCAGATAATGCCCTTGAACTTGACTCGCTTGTATTTTCCACAGGCGCACTCGAAGTCACGGGTTGGCCCGAAGATTTTTTCACAGAACAACCCGTCGCGCTCGGGGCGCAAGGTGCGGTAGTTGATGGTCTCGGGCTTTTTTACCTCGCCAAACGACCACTGACGGATGTCTTCAGCAGTGGCCAAGCCAATGCGCATCTGTCGGAAGTCGTTGACTTCCGTTGCTGGTGTGACTGCGGGTGTTGCCGTATCGGTCATGGTTCTGTTCGTCCTTCTCGTTAGAACGTGTTCTGGCGAAGACGGTCGTCTGCGTCAGAACCGCGCTCGGGGCGGGTGAGGTTGATGCCAAGTTCTTTTTGCGTCTTGTAGATGTCGTCGTCAAGATCGGCCAGCTCCACTGGGCGGCCATCTTCACGCAACACTTCGACGTCGAGACACAAGGCTTTCATTTCTTTCATGAGCACCTTGAAGCTCTCCGGCACGCCTGGTTCGGGCAGGTTCGAGCCCTTCACGATGGACTCGTACACGTGCACGCGTCCGAACACGTCGTCGCTCTTCAGGGTGAGGATTTCTTGCAAGCAATATGCCGCACCGTAAGCCTCGAGTGCCCACACTTCCATTTCACCGAAGCGCTGGCCACCGAATTGCGCCTTACCACCGAGTGGTTGCTGGGTGATCATCGAGTATGGCCCAGTTGAACGGGCGTGAATCTTGTCGTCGACCAAGTGGTGCAACTTCAAGATGTACATGTAGCCAACGGTGATTGAGCTGTCGTAGTACTCACCCGTGCGGCCGTTGCGCAAGCGCACCTTGCCGTCTTTGCCAACGAGGCGTGTGCCATCGATGCTTTCTGGGTTGATGCTGCCGAGCACGTCTTGGATAGTTGGGTGGTCGTAGGTTGCCGATGTTTCGTCCCAATGGGCGCCATCGAACACGGGAGTTGCGACGTACACCGAAGGCTTGGTCACCGGACGTGTCTTGGTTTCGGTACCGCGCAATGGTGCGTCACCAACGGCCTTGCCAGTCTTGGGGTCGACCCAACCCCAACGAGCGCCATAGCCAAGGTGTGCTTCAAGCACTTGACCGATGTTCATACGGCTCGGCACGCCGAGCGGGTTCAAGATGATGTCGACTGGAGTTCCGTCATCCAAGTACGGCATGTCTTCGATCGGCAAGATCTTGGAGATGACGCCCTTGTTGCCGTGACGACCAGCCAGCTTGTCGCCGACGCTGATCTTGCGCTTTTGCGCCACGTAGACACGCACCAATTCATTGACGCCTGGTGGCAATTCGTCGCCGTCAGAACCATCTTGCTTGACGCGTTGCAACACTTCGATGTTGATGACCTTGCCGGTCTCACCGTGTGGCACGTTCAAACTCGTGTTGCGAACTTCACGGGCTTTTTCACCGAAGATGGCGCGCAAGAGGCGCTCTTCTGGGGTCAGTTCGGTCTCGCCCTTCGGGCTGACCTTGCCGACCAACACATCGCCAGGGGCCACATCGGCACCCACGCGAATGATGCCGCGATCGTCGAGGTCCGCCACGATGTCTTCACTCAAGTTGGGGATGTCACGGGTAATTTCTTCTGGCCCGAGCTTGGTATCGCGCGAGTCGACTTCGTGTTCCTTCACGTGAATTGAGGTGAGGACGTCTTCTTTGACGAGACGCTCGGAAATGATAATGGCGTCTTCGTAGTTGTAGCCCTCCCATGGCATGAGCGCCACGAGCAAGTTCTTGCCAAGTGCCAATTCGCCTTGATCGGTGCTGGGGCCGTCGGCGAGCAGGTCGCCTTTTTTGACTTTTTGGCCTTCACGGACGCGGGGCAACTGGTTGATGGTGGTGTCTTGGTTAGAACGACGGAACTTAACCAGCACGTGTTCGTGATCTTTTTTCGGCAGGTTCTCGTAGCGCACAACGATGTTGACACCAGTAACGGTCTCGACGACACCGTCGTCTTTGGCCAATACCAGATCTGCACCGTCACGGGCAGCGCGTGCTTCGACACCGGTGCCGACGAACGGCGCCTCGGCGCGAATCAGTGGCACTGCTTGACGCTGCATGTTGGCACCCATCAACGCACGGTTGGCGTCGTCGTGCTCAAGGAATGGAATGAGCGACGTGGCTACCGACACGATTTGACGTGGTGAAACGTCGATGAAGTCGACTTCTTGTGGGGTCACCAACGCGAGGTCGGTGGTGGAACCGAAGAACGATTCGGCTTCGAGCATTTTCTTCAAGTCTTCAAGCGTTG
>Ga0222713_10004787_pt1 | contig 13433 bp, 7 predicted proteins | sample C33_649DmetaG_FD_165061 | JGI IMG/M metagenome (GOLD analysis project Ga0222713, IMG submission 165061) | Estuarine water microbial communities from San Francisco Bay, California, United States - C33_649D | ecosystem: Environmental > Aquatic > Marine > Unclassified | place: USA: California...
CGGAGCGTCAATGATCGTGTAATGCCACTTGTCCGTGAAGAATTCCTTGGTCGTGCACGAAATGGTCACACCACGCTCGCGCTCTTCCTTTTGGCGATCCATATAGAACGCAAAGGCGAACGAAGACTTACCGAGGGCATCGGCTTCGGCGCGCAACTTTTCGAGTTCACGCTCGGGGATACCGCCGAGTTCGAACAGCAAGCGACCCGTCGTCGTCGACTTGCCGCTATCGACGTGACCGCAGATAACGATGGAGAGATGTTCCTTTCCTTCAGACATTTTCTGTTTAATCGCGAATCCGCCGGATACTTCGTCAGTCAAGCTCTAGTTTCCAAGCGACGTGCTCTCAACTCCCCAATTGGGTTCGCCCGAAACGTGGGTTGGCGCGATCGAGTCAACGCCCAGCCATCGTCGCTCGCGCGAATCACATTCGGCTCCGTTCGAGCGCTCGCGCGATCAATAGAATATAAATCCATACATCCATTCGCTTTCGTCGTCGTCGTCATCATCGCTCGTGCCTCCACTCCCGCCCGTTCCAGACCCTGCGATGCGCCGCCGAGGGATCGCGAATGCGACGCAATCGACGGGCGTTCCTTCGCGACGTCTTTCGCGCGCGCGACGTCGCGAGCGAGGGCGAGAGAGAGGACGAACGAGGAAATTCCGCTTTCCGCGATCGATGCCGCGCGCGCTTCGAAAGGACGTACGGTGGTCGGCGTGCGTGAGAGTGGCGGAACGCGCGGCGACGCGCGAGGGCTATCCGGGGACGGCGAGCAAAACCCTAGAGGTTCAGCGCCGATGTGATTTATGTCGGACGCAAAGACGAACGTCGTTAGAGGGTTGTGATGTATAATATGAAAATGTTTATTCATGGAAAAAGAAAGCGTCCGCGCACGCGAAGCGACGTGCAGCGCAGTTCGGTGCAACGAGTTCAACGGTTTCAACGCTTGGAAGTGAGGTGCGACTATTTTAGCACACTTGGAGCTTGCCGTATGACGCTTGGCGGGACTTCGTGGGATCGACGCGCTTCGACGAAAGCTCGGTCCACGGACCGGTGTTGGAGACTCTCGAGCCGTACAGGGTCCAGCTCGTGGGATCCCGACCCTCGCAGTCCTCGGCGGTGAAAATCTCGTAGTGCGTGAACTGCATCGGCGTTTGGGCGGCGAAAACGAAATTCAACCCGTTGGGTTTGTTGATCGTATCTCTGTCGCACATCTTTGTATTCAAGGAGCCATCCGTGGCGGCGTTCGGACCTTGGTCAGCGCGGCAGAGCGTGCCTTCGAGCACCTTCGACTGTTGAGAGTCGAGCGGGATCAAATCGACCCCGCTGTTCGTATATAACTTGATCTCCGAGAACTGCGTGATACCGGGCTCGCACGTTGATCTCTGATTCTGATAACCGTCCTTGAACCTCGTCGTCTTCACTTGAAAGCGGTAGTACTTGTACTTGCTCACGCAAACGTTGCAACCGGTCGTGTGGTGCGTATCGCACACGCACTGCGGACACTGGACGTAGTGCCAGTTTAGCGCGCCTTGCGTCGTGTACGGCGCCGTCTGGCACGCGCGGCACTGCATGCTCTTCCCAAAGTTGCACCCGAACCCGCCCATGCGGCACTCTTCGTCGTAGTACGCGTAAACACCCGCTTTCCTTTCTTCTTTACCATCGCACGCCGCCTCGCACGTGTCCGAGCTCGGCGCTAAAAGCGTGAGCTTCCCATTCGCCTCTCGCCCCACGACGCCGTAGCGCCCGAGCGAGGCGTCGATCGCGTCACCGAGCGCGCTCATCGTCCCGTACGCGCGTTCCAGAGCGACCGCGCTCACGCACGCCACCGCGAACGCGCTCGCGGCGATCGCCCAGCGATTTACGCGCATCGAGCTCGAAGCGCCATCGCGCTTGCGCACGAGCGGGGTCGTTTCGTCGCGCATCGCCATCGTTCGCGTGCGCGTCTGGTCGTCGCTTTGACGTCGTCGCTGTGTCGTCGTCGCGCGTCATGGGTGTTGCCCCGGCGTCGCGTCGCGTGTGGTGGTGTCGTCGACGAGTCGTAACTCGTAACCCTAAGTACCCGTCGGGGGGGTGGGGGGGTCGTGGCGAGACATCACTCGTGACGAGTCCCACACGCGCCCGCCGGGGAAAACGGACGCGCGATACGCGACGGTTCGCTTGACGACACCCACACACGCGTCGCGCGCGGTGCGCGAACGAACGAACGAACGACGACGACGACGACGACGACCGGACGAACGAGGGATGGGACGCGACGAAACGATGGGAGAACGGGGAATAGTTTTCAAGCGCACCGCTGGAGACGCATTCCGCCGTTATCGTCGCTTCGAAATGGTCGCATAAAATATTGGTATAGGGGAGTTCTAGGAAAGATCCGAAAAGCTAGCGTTCTGCAGCACGAATCGTTTGCCGAATCATTTAGCCCAAGTGCGGTGTGGGTTTGGTTCATGGTTGAGGTGTGGATTGATCGACGTCGTGACGACGTGAGACGCTCATCGACTTACCGTATGTTCCAAAGGCTGTGAACGTTCGAATCGAAGCAGATGCGCGAACGGTGCAAAATTGCCTTGCGAACGTGACGCTCGTTCCTAACGCAATCGTCATCCCCGTGTTCAAAACACAATATTTGGAGTGGCAAACACAAATAGCGACGTCGCGGTTGGCGCAAGCGATGCGACTGACGCACTACCAAACCAAGTCGCACCCAGTCGATTTCTTCTTTGCAGCTACAGTGAACGAAGCACAAGGCGCAACTTTGGAACGCGCGGTGGTGTTCATGCCAGATAGACGGAAACACGAGTACAAGGAAACAATCGTGCCCAGTCAACTCATGCGCTGGTCGAGTCCATGCCGCATGAACTACGGAACGGGTGATGTATGGTACAAACGAGCGAGCGAAACGCTCGTAAGTCGCTCACGCGTCGTCACCGACCGCGCGTTCGAGCCATTCGCGCATGACGCGCTCGTTCCCCGCGGCGAATCCGTCGACGACGAGCGCGTGGACGTTGTGCCATTCGAAATCGAGCGAGGCGTAGGCGAGGCGAACGTCGCCGATGCGAGCGGCGAGCGCTGGGGATTCGCGGCTGAGCGCGGTGAGCCACGCGTCGCCGTCGCGCACGGGATTGAGTTCGAGGTGGTTCAATAAGAACTCGTGCTGGTCGACCACGCGCGTGCATTCGGCGGTTTCATCGCTCGCGAGCGCGACGTCGTCGGTTCCGGCGAGCGAGCGCTTGGGGGCGACGTTCTCGAGCTGCGCGATGACTATCCACGTCGCGACGTAGGTGAGCATCGCGCTTAATAACTGCGACGCGCGTCGCTCGGGTGTCGTCCCGCTGAAAGCGCCGGCTGGAATGAACATTTTATCGTCGTCGCCGAGGCAGCGCCGTGGCGCGCGAACGGGGCGGGGCGGCGGCGCTCGCGGCGACGCTCGCGGCAACGCTCGGCGTTCACGCGGGGGTCGCGACGCGAGCGCTGAGGCCGCATAGATAGTCGCGCACATGACGAATTCACCGCGTGATGTGAAGCGACCGGGCTCGCGCGCGCGCGCGCGTCGGCGAGTGTGGCGTCAGTTGGAAAAGCGCGCGAAAAGCGTTCGGGACGGGCTCTCGTGAGTATTAAGCGATTCGTATTTCAAAACGTCGGCGTTTTCTAGAGGATACTCTTCAACTGGACTATGATGGATTGAGATTGCCACTGTCTGCGTCACTTTTGCGTCGCCAGATCATGGCGACGGAATCGAACATGGGCCAGTTTCCGACGGGGACGACGCGCTCGAGCGCGAACCTCGACGATACCAATTCTTGACATTCGGCGGAGAAACTCATCCCCGAAGCCGTGGCGCCGGGCGCGTAATCCCCGAACGTGTGACCACGCCACTCGCCGACGGTTACGAGGGTTTGGCCATCGTAATTTTCAACGGCTGTGAGCCCGTACAAACCGTCGCCGGTGATGTCTGGCCACATCAGGACGAGCGCACGGTCGCTGTGCTCCTTGGCGCTTTCTGGTCCCCCGACTCGCATATCATCGAACCAAGACACTTCAGTCAACTTCATCGACGCTATGCGCGCCGCGCCGCCGTCGTGGTAATCTTCGTCAAACTTGGGAGTGTCGTACGCGATGATGTCGTAGCCGCTTTCGCGGAGTCGACGCGCCCACAATCCACCGCCGGCGCCGATTTCGACCAGAGGACCAAGCTGGCCCAACGCATCGAGCGCCGCGCGAGTCGGAACGCTGCACGAGTGACGTCGTTTTAAACTCGCCGCCTCGGAGCCGATGGCGTTCAAATCCGTGATGTCGAAAATTCCGCACACTGCCCACTGCGCGAGAATCCAAGCGCCCCAGGTTTTCAACTTGGCCGTATACGCGCCCGGAAGCAACATCTCACCCTCTTTGCCATCATGCGGAAGCGTCTCGCCCAGGCTTCCGTCTATCTCCAGATTCGCCATCTCGTCTAAGTCCTTGTACGCGGAAGCGTCGCATTGATCTGTGTCTAACGGCCACGTTGGAAGGTTGAGCGCGGCATGCGATACCACCGCATGGTCGTCGAGACGACCCATGAGCCAGACGTACGCCAAATTAATCGTTTGCATGTGCGCGGCGAGAGGTAAAGCCTCTTCGATCGCACGCGCACACTTTGATACGTTCGCCATCATGGCCTCGATGTCTGGCTTTTGTTTTCGCAACTCATGCAACCAACGACTACCGGAGGAGGCGCACGTCACACACTTTTTGTTTTCGCACAAACCTTGCGTTCTCGTGATCGCTGCATGTGTAACATCGCGAACAACCTTATCCAATTCCATGGAGGCGAGCGCGAACGCCTTAGTCGCGATGCGTCTCTCGCCCGAGCGCACGAGCAGCGCCAACCGCCGACGATAGGGCACCTCGCCGAAGGGTTTTGCTAGCTCCGCGGCGTCGTTCTGTGCGTTTCCGACGACGAACCCGTCGCACACGTCTTTGAAGATGAGCTTAAGTGACGCCAACGCGGCTAGTTCATTCGCGATGGAAACAAAAGTTTCCCCGGTCTTGTCGTTCGCGCTTTCCATCAGTGACTGCCGAATCACTGGATCAGCCAGTTCAGCGTCGGAGAGTTGCTGCACGCGAGCCATGATGCGCAACGTCGGTGGCAAGGGTTCGCGCTCCGGCACGGTGTGCTTCACGATAAACTCCGCGCTCGAACCCTCGGTTTCAAGCTCGTTCGCGCTCGGCGTGTGCAGAGATTGGTAGAGCATCGGCAAGTACGGCTCCGCGTACTCACCCGACTCGCGCGACCGCTCGTCGATGTCGGACAAGTACGCCACGGCGCTCGCCATCAACGCAGCCTCCAACACCGTCTTCCGAAGCTTACTCACGCGCACCGTGAGCGTCAAATCGAGCTCTTCATAAGGATTATCGTCGACGCAAAAACCATACCACGTCAACAGCTTAGAGTTCGCGGCCTCGCCCGAGCCGTAAGAAATGAAAGCCTGCTCCCCCGGCTCGTAATCCTTCGACGCGTACACCGTCACCAAACCACGCTCTGCGTTCAACTTATGCGTCTTCCCCAGCGGCGCATCTGGGCTGTGATTAAAAATATCAAACGTCGGCACCATCGCCCTCGTGCGCGTGCCGTCCGGCATCAACAAATCGCACTGTCGACTCCACAAATTACTCCTCGCCCACGCGTACCTCTCGTACGTCGCCCCGCGTTCGCTCAACCACGTCCCCATCCCCATCGCCTCCAACTTCGAGCGTATATTCTCATAATCATTTTTCGTCTCGTCGATCAACGCTAAGGTATCGCGCAAACACGCGGTCCCACTCAGCTCGCGTAACTCCTCGCTCGTCCAATAAAACGCCGTATCGAACGCCCGCGGCAGCGTCGCCACGTGCGCCGCCCTTTTCGCCTCAACTCCGCGCTCGAGTTCGACGCACAGCAACAGCGCCACTAAATCATCATCTCTCGCGCACGCTTTCGACACCGCGCGCACGTCGTCGTCCTCATTCGCCACGCGCGCGGAGAACCCGTCGGCGAGCGCGACCTCTAACAACACGTCGCCTCGGCGCGCGCGCGCGAGCACGCCGTGTCCTCGCCCGGTTTTCTCGAACTCGCGCGCTTGCACGAGCGCGATCAACTTCATGTCGCTTGACGTCGTCATGACACTCGCGATCGCGATCACTTTGTGACGTTTCCACTGGCGAGCTCGATCGCGATGGCGTGCGAATGCGACGCGTCATTCCATGCCTCTCCCATCGCGATCGAGCTCGCGAGTTCGCGTGCTCTACCGCGGTCGTCGACGAATTGAACGGCATAAAACGACGATGAACGATGCGAATCATTCGCCGATGTCGTCCTCGACGTCGACGTCGCTGAAGTTTCGCGAGGACACGTACGCGTTCGCGCTGACGACGCGCGTCGTCGCGGTGGGCGTCGAGCGCGACGGCGTGGATTACGTCGAGCTCGCATCGACGACCGCGCACTACGCGGGCGGCGGGCAGCCGAGCGATCGTGGGAGAATCACATCTCGCGACAACGCGAAGACGTTCGCGTTCGCGAGGGCGGAAGCGGAGAAAAGCCCGAGCGGGACGCGCGTGCGACACGCCGGGGCGTACGAGAGCGGGGCGAGCGCGTTCGACGTCGGCGACGACGTCGTGGTGACGATCGATCGCGATTTGAGGATGTTACACGCCAGAGTGCACAGCGCGGGACACGCGTTGGATGTGGGGATGATTCGCATCGGACTCGGGCCGAGCGCGATGGCGCCGACGAAAGGGAGTCACGGGGTGGAAAACGCGTACGTGGAGTACGACGGAGTGTGTCCGAGCGCGCACGCGTGCGCGGATGTCAAGGCGTTGATGACGAGGTTGGATGAGGAGATGGCGAAATTGATCGCGGAGAATGGGTCGAGCGCGGCGCGTGAGATGTCGTACGAAGACGCGAAGGCGGCGTGCGGAGGCGAGCTTCCGAGCTTCATCACGCCGGATATGACGCCGCGGGTGGTGACGATCGTGGAGAATACGCCGGGTTGTCCTTGTGCGGGGACGCACGTCGCCAAAGTCGGGGAAATCGGCGCGTTCAAGGTCACCGGAGTGCGAGTGAAGAAGGGGGTGACGAGAATTTCATACTCTATTCCCGGAATGAAGGATTGGAACTATTAGCGCTTCGCGTTTTGCATTTTTTCTTTCTTTACTGAATCGCAGTATCCGGTAGCGTTAATATTACCGACGAAGAAATGATTTTAGCGTATTGTACATCTAAGAAAGAGAAACACAGAGCTCGCTTCCGAATCGTCTCAAGGCGGCGATCCGCCGGCGAACATGTTCTTCAAGACATTCTTGGCGGCGAGACGCTTCTCCTCGACGGCGACCATTTCCTTTCCAAAGTAATCTAAGCGTGCGGCGTGCGAGTCGAACTGCACCAAGTACTGGAAGGGATAAATTGCTTCGTTGAGCAGCTCCACGCACTCTTCACGATAGTCCACTTGAAGACGATTGAATTCATTCTTGATATTCTCCGGAAGCGTGGCGAATTCAAGCTGAATCTTACGCCCGTCGCTCAAATCGGTGCCAGACTTTTCGAGGTATTTTCGCAGCAACTCTTGAATATTTTGAGACAATTCATTTTCCTTGGCGCTCACTCGGCTTTGCAACAAACTTTGCCAAAGACCGACGAGTCGCCAGAAGCCGTTATCCCCGCGAGCGGCGGAAATCGTTGACGTCAAGTTAGTCGTAAATCGCACCGGCTCTTCGAGCTTCACTTGAAGATCGATGATCTTCGCGAATCTTTCTTCGATCATCAATTCTTTACCGCTCAAGTCTTCGTCCAAATCCGTGTCTACGAGCTTTTCCGCAACGCACTTCAAGTACGACGACCGGTCGCCCCAATTTCTGTCGTTCAACACGCGCTTAATCTTCACCCGCTCAATCACGCTGTGCGAACACACGTACTTCACTTGATCGTTCGTTTGCTCGCTCACTTCCTTCAAATCATCCAAGTAAAACACCGGAGCGACTTGCGCGAACACGCCCTGCATATTCGGCGCGCACAGCGGAACGCAAAACCGTCTCGATCCGTTGAACAAGATATCCGAATACATCGCCCGGTACCGCGGCTCGAAGATATTCAGCACGTGCTCGCTCTCGGGCAAATACACGTGCGAACCCAAAGGAAACATCGGAATCGCAAACTCACCGCGCTCGATCGACATCCTCGGCTCGGTCTCCGGCTCCTTGCTCGGATTCATCTTCGGGAGCCACGCGACGCGCGCGAACCAATCCTTCTTCCCATTCTCCCCATCATCCTCCCCGCTGTCGCTCGTCGTCGCGCGCGCTTCGACGTCTCGCGTCATCCTCACCGCACTGTGCGTTTTCCTAGTCGAATGCGCGCGATTTCCGAGCGCTGATGCCGTGACGCGCGCGCGCGCCGCTCGCGACGCCGACATCCCTCGCTCTCGAGCGCGCGCTTCCTCACCACGTCACCGATGTCGATGCGATTCCTGTTCGACGCTCCGCACAAAAAAGTCGATCGATCGTTTCTCGTTCTCTTTCTCGAGTCCGATGTCCTCGCGCGCGTGACGTCGCGTGACGTCAACGCCCGTCGATCGATCGCGCGACGTCGAATCGATCGACGGGTGACGCTGACGTCAGCGTCACGCATCGACGAGTTGTGACTCGTCACCACGTCGTCCCTCGCGACCGGCCGGTGTGTTCTCGCGACCACGCGACGCGTGTGGTGAGTCGTCAGTCGTCGTCATTCGTCGTCATTCATCGTCGAGTCGCGACTCGTCGTTCCTCGTCAGTCGACATTTCGAAAAATCGTCGGTTTTCGACTTCGAAGTCGTGGAAATTGGATCATCGACGACCGCACGCGCGTCGATCGATCGATCGACTCGTCATTCATTGAATCGATCGAATGGACTTACGCATCGCGCGCGCGGACGTCGCGCAACGCTTCGCGTTCGCCGAAGAGTTTCGTCGTTCGTCGTCGTTCGACGAATCGCTCGCGCGCGCGGACGGGTCGTTGACGCGCGAGCGCGCGAGCGCGGCGCGCGCGGCGCGGGCGAACGGGCGCGGGATTCCCATCGTTTCGTCGTTCATCGCGAAACGTAAGGGCGATGGAGACGACGGAGACGACGACGAGGGAGAGAGGAAGAATGATGAACGTCGTGGCGAAGGCGAAAGGCGAGATCGAGGGCGAACTCGCGATGGGGGAGGTGAGGAATGGAGGAATGAATGGTTCGCGGCGCCGCGCGCGGCGGATGAGGGCGCGAAGCGAAGAACGTCGGCGTCGGAGTCGGAGTCGGAGTCGGAGTCGAGCGATTGTGATACGTTCGATTTGGGCGTCGCGAGTGATGGAACGCGAAAGAGCGCCGGGAGTCGCGCTTCGGGGAATGTCAGGGAGGAGGACGTACTCGAGCGATGGGTCGCGAAGAAGGCGGATGTGCACGCGAGGCACAGCGGACGCGGGACGATTCAGGTCTCGATGGCGTTTGAGATCATCAGTACGAAAGGGAAAGGCACGGCGGGGGTGGAGGCGCGGTTAGCGGAGCTCGAGAACACCACGGCTGGGCAAAATGCGGAGACGCATAGGATTTCACAGCAAGAGTACGTCACGCGCTTGCATCGGTTGAACGAAGACATTGCAAACGCGTGGTTGAACGAAGATCGAGTCAACTCGTTGAAGTTGTGCGTAAAAGTGGCGAAGCTATTAGGGGAAACAAACTCGGGGAAGTTTTATCCCGTGTTGTTCGTGCTCGTGACCGAGGTCATTGAAACCGTAGGGAGATTGGTGTACGACCGAATTTTGCGCAAGGCGGAGGAGGACCCTAAGAACAGCGCCGCCAAGGCGCTGCCGGTGAATTTCAAAGCTTCGACCGACGTTCGCATGTCGGCGCGGAACACGTGTAAAAATTGGTTCTTCAAGATCGCCACCATTCGCGAGATTGTGCCGCGCATGTACATGGAGCTCGCACTGTTCAAGTGCTATCGCTTTTTGCAAGACGAGCCGCCGACGGCGCAGCTCGAGCGTCTGATGAAGATGACGCGAGGGATCGCTGATCCAATGGCAGCAGCGTACATGCGGATGTACATAGCAAAGTGCGCGATGGCGTACGGGTGCGAAACGCCCGATTGCAAGTACACGTTGCGCATTTTGGAAGAGTTTATGCCGACGTACGTGGGCGTGTTGGACGAATCGAAGGACATGGACAACAATCCTTCGATGGCGTACGTATTTCGTCTCGGCTTGCGACGCGAGGAGTATTCAAGCTTAATGGATCCCGCCATGGAGTGGTTGATTCAGTGCTGCGCGAGCACGTCGAGCCCGACGATTTTACAAAAGGTGCTGTACATGGGCGGCGAAACGCCGCCGTTGCCCTTTTTACGCGCCGTGTTCCGCTCGCTATCAGCCTCTGTGGTGCACGCCAACGCTGTGAAGCTCACGTCGCTTGTCGGGGCGAAGGCATCGGACGACGATTCTTTCGAAACAAGGAGCGAGATGGCGGATTGCTACCGAGTGCTGGGCGAAAAGTTTGACATCAAGCCGCCGAACGAATCCGATAGGCTCGACATTTTGCGAGAAGTCTGGCGCGTTGTGCAAAAGTGGACGCACATCGAACCGTACTGTCGCGCGGCCGATCAGTTCTTGCGTTACATTATCAAGTATCTCGGTCAGAATGAGCTAGACACGCTGATGAAAGACGTTGCGAGGCACGTGAACTCGTGGATGTTGAAGCAAAAAGAGAGCGACACAGCGACCAAGCACGTCGACTTGACATCAGATGCGATGCAGCACATCGAGAGCATGCTGGCGGTGATCACCAAACATTACAATGACGTGAGTTATCTCATATCTCTCAAATGGTACATCTACCTCGCCGAAGTATTGCACGGCGAATCGAAAACGCGCTTCAGTACGGCATTGTTGGAGTGCGTCTTCGCGGGTGGTGAAATTACCGATCCTTTGTGCCTGCATCACACGCTTGAAGCCGCGCGGACGGTCCACGATAGCATCCATGGAATGAGCACGAACGACGAACGCAACACTGCCGAGCGTTTGGTGGTGACGTTCATCAACAACGTGAGCTTTGGATTGGACTACGAGGCGCATCTGAACTTTCTCGTCACTGCGCGAAGCGCGTTTTCAAACCTCGCGCTCACGCAAGAGGTACTGGTACTCCATGCCATATCGCTCATCTTGAATGTGTTCGAACGTGTGAAAGCTGCGGAGCACACGAAGAAGACGAAGGCATTCGTGAATGCATGTACGGCATACTGCCAAATAACCATTCCGAGCGTCAGCGGTGTCAAAGTTCGTCTCGAGCTCTTTACCATGACCGCCGAGGCGGCGCTTTTGCATGGACTTGTGCAACAGGTCGATGGGCTGATACGGAGCGCCATCACAGACGCGCAAGAGAGCAACGGAGAGAGTGCAGTGGGGGGATGGTCGGAGTTGATGCCTAACGAAGCAGAGGAAGCGATGTTCGATTTTGCCAAGCGTTGTGGCTCGTTGCTCATCGTCACTCCTGGAAACTTAGAACAAGGCGCTTTCCTGCTTTTCCGCGGGTTGATCAAAGTCATTCAAGAGTTTGAGTGGCAACAGTTCAGCGCTCGTCGAATCAGATCCTACATCGTGCTGGCGCCGATGGTGACTGCCATGGCGCAACCGTCCTTGCCGTACAAGATAAAAGGCTTGCAGTCCAACGACGTACTTTTTGCGAATGAAGCGGCTTACATTGAGGAAGCCACCGAACTCGTGCACGAGCTCGTGCAAACCGCCACGGACTTGGCCGGCGATGATCCGCTCTCGGGGAGCGGGGCCGTAGAACGTGAAGAGTCTGGCACGGAGGTTGCCGTGACATTGGCTCGCGTAAATTTAGAATTAGCGCGCTGCATCGCGATGATGTGCAAACCCTCGAACGAGATGTTAGCCCTCGCTCGAGGTGTTGTCGACAGAGCGCGAAGGTATATTCCTTCGACCGAAATCGATGATACCTTGGAGTACGTCAACGCGCTGTTAGCTTTGTGACTTATTGTAAAATAAATAAAAAATATAACAAACCGAGCAAGGAGTGTACAACGCAAGAACGAGCGCGTGCGCAACAACTATGCGAACTAATCTTGGAAGCGCAAGCCCGCGGGGGCCGAAGTAAACGCTGCGTCAGGATAGACGAGTTCTACGGCGCGTCCACCGTTATCGAGGCTCATTCGACCCGCCTCCAGCATGGCGGTGACGCGTTCCGTCGTATCGATCGTCGCCAACACGCCTTGCTTGGACACATCCCCAATCGTGAGCTCGCCGCGGTTCACCGCCTCCGCTGCGTCTAGAAAGCACTCAATGCTACGATAACCGTATCCATTTTGCCCCGCGAAATGTCCAGACGGTCCAGGGGTGTACTTCATGTACAGCGGATTCATGGTCGCGAAACCTTTCTCATCGGTTGCCATCGTGTACCCGCGATGCGCTTGATCGACTCGCACCTCTCCAGCTTGACCCATGTAGTGGAAATACTGTTGCGTGTGACAGTCCGCTTTTGGTGCGATCCAACTCGCGGTATAAAGTGCTGTACCGCGCGAACCATCGTCGTTTTCCCAAACCACCATCAGCGTAATCGTGTCCTCGATGTGTCGGCCATCCTCGATTTGTAATCGCTTCTCCGCCGCCCCGCGCGCGGCCGACGCCGAAACCCGAATCGGCCGCCCGCGACTCCCGATCGCCCACGAATGAATATCCATGTGGTGCGAATTTAAGTAGTACGAAATATCGCTGCTCCTGCCCGCCCAACTTTTGAACGTATCCAACTGCGCTTTGGGCTGCGTCATGGTGGCGTTGAACAAGCTAAACGATCCCAGACTCTTCGCGCGATCCCTAAAATCCGAGTACATTGGATCGAATCGCTTGTGATACTCCACCACCACGAGCACATTATTCTTTCTCGCCGCCTCCACGAGGGCCAAGTGCTCTCGTAACGTCTTCACCACCGGTTTCGCCACGAGCACGTGCAAGCCCGCCTCCACGCACGCCAACGTCAACGCGAAATGCGTATCATCCGGGGTAAATATCGTCGCCACATCCCCTCGCGTCATCGTCGCGATCGCCTTTTTATACGCCTCCCCATCGTACTCCACATCATCCTCAGGAAACGTCGTCACGCTCGCATCCATGTCGACGTACGCTCTCCCGATATTCTCATCCATCCTCGCGCGCGTCGCCGCGAACCGTCGCCCACTCACGTCGCACAGCGCCATCTTCCCAATCTTCTTCCGCCTTCGCAAATCGCTCATCACGAGCGCTATCACGCCCGCGGGCTTATCCGGCGCCGCCCCGGCGTCGGTCCACACGCATCTGTCTCGCGTCGCGCTCGCGAAAGCGCGCGCGCTCCGTCAATCTCTCCTCGTCCCAGACCGTCGTTCGTTCCTCATCCCGCGCTCTTTGACGTCATCGATCGAAATCTTC
>Ga0222713_10004788_pt1 | contig 13430 bp, 11 predicted proteins | sample C33_649DmetaG_FD_165061 | JGI IMG/M metagenome (GOLD analysis project Ga0222713, IMG submission 165061) | Estuarine water microbial communities from San Francisco Bay, California, United States - C33_649D | ecosystem: Environmental > Aquatic > Marine > Unclassified | place: USA: California...
GAATCTTTGAACTTTATAGAAACTTTTAGTTTTTATAGATTTTGTACTGATATGTACTCTCTTTCCTTCAATCATTCATTATAGAGTAACGCCAGTAACGCCAGTAACGCCAGTAACGCCAGTAACGCCAGTAACCTATATTCAAATGCTATAACTGATTGAGAACAAAACAAAAAATGATATATGGATGATACTCATGACTTATTATATTATAAACCAACATTAGCCCCAATATCCAGTTATGATAGATTCTATGAATGCGAGGCGTGGCGCCACCACTAACATGAAGAAGAAAATGACCAACACTGAATTTAGAAACATCAAAAAAGAAATAAAAGATAAACTACTATGTAAAAATGCTACTATCGCCACATCAGACTACTTTCAATACTTTGATGAAAGTGATCCAGTAAATATGAATGGTAAACAATTCCATTATCTCCGTATCGCAGCTGAGATTGCCCTAGCGTCTGACATGAATCATAAACATGGTGCCATTATCGTACACAAAAAAACAGTAATCGCTGTCGGTTATAATCATTATACAAATACTAATTATAGCATTCACGCGGAAGTAGATGCTATCTCCAGATTGAAAGGGCGCGAAAAAGACATTCTCAATGAATGCGAACTTTATGTAGTGAGAATCGGTCCGAATAATTTAAATACTCATCTTAAATACTCAAAACCATGCCATAATTGCCAAAACTACATCTCAAAAATGTGTATAAAAAAAACTTACTATTCCACCAACTACGACTATGATCAGATGATTGCCAAATATATTACAAACAAAACATTAGAAAATAGGTGCATGACATATTAATATTATATACTATTACAAGCTTAGTGATACCTGTGGAATAATTCTACGAATATTTTTTTTAACAATTGTCTGACGTTCTTCGTTGAATATTTGATTCAATAATTCCTCACCTGATAGATCTTTATATTTTAAGATTCTATCTTTGATCTCAGACATCTTGATAGGTGCCTTCACTTCTCTCACATTCGTTTTGATTCGTCCGTGTTGTGTATTAAGATCATTGTATTGATATGTGAACATGAAATCCTGAATCTTGCTATTTAGAGCCTTTTGATAATTCTTCCGCTCTTTTATTGCGGTATCCAACTTTCTAATCTGATCATCGTATTTGAACCAGTCATTCACGAGGTTCTTGAAAGTATCCAACTCTTCGCTATTAGGCTCGGGTTTTCCGTTTTCAATGCTCGCAATCAAGTCGTCCTTAGAAGATGTACTCATCTATATGTATTAATTGTGTCTAATCCTTAAATTTGTTTCGGTTTCTTTTTCTCCGTCTTTTTGCTATTCTTATGTGCTAAAAGAAAATCATGAACATTTTTCTCGTTCCGTTCTTTCGTAAATTCAGCATGTTTTTTACCATTCTTATAAACAACAATTGATGGAAACGCTTGTACTCTGAATTTATCATCAAGGGCTTTCACTGCTTCCAGTTCAATATTCACAACCATGACATTATCCTTATGTTGAAGTGTTACCTTGTTCCATATAGGAGCAAATGATACACAGTATCCGCATTGTTTCCAATAATAAAAACATATGACCTTTGTGTTTTTTTTTAATAATGTCATAAACTTTTCGTTTGCCTTTTCTGCTGAATTTATGGTCACTATTGGCATATGATAGCTACCTTAATCTAAACACACATTATATTTTCCAAAGTAATAAATAGATAGAAAAAGATATGAAAGACTGTACGTTGCTCAATGAGTCAAATAGAATATCATTAGAACATATGACAACTCTTGCCATGCAGTATCGTGATTCAAATCGTTACCAGTTTGTCAACAACTTCCATATATTATCACCTATCGTTCCTAGTTCAGATAAAGAACAAATGATTTTACGAGGTGAAAACATTACCAATAAAAACTGCTACTATAAAAAACCAGTATATCCTACTGGAGAATGGGAAAAACAATTCAGAATGATCATGATGGATGATATCAAATTTGACATTAGGAGCAAAGATCGCAGAGCTTAGAATGGAACCTAGCGTTTACCGTGCTTACTTTCACATAATTTTTTGATGATAGTGGCTTTTTTAACATAGACGGTCTTTCCATTTTTTTTCTTGGTGATTTTAATCCCTTTTGATTTTGCCATTTTATGTAGACGTTCTACATTGAGATTGTCAAGATATTTTTTGTAAACAGACACTCTCATACCTCCCGTTGTCCTTTGTCGTTTTCCTAGTTGCGACTTTTCTTGGTCTGATAGTGTTACTTGGTTTGATAGTGTTACTGGTAATACTCTTGGTTGTACTGTTGATAATCCTGTTGCTGGTGGTGTTGTTGCTGCTGCTGGTAATACTGCTGGTAATCCTGCTGCTGGTAATACTGAAGGCTGTGTCCTATTATTAATTCTATCACATTTGACTTGAGCTAAATTTGCATTACAACCACTTTTTTTACAAGGCATATTCGTAACATTACAACTCCAATGATTTTCATTTTTAGGGTCAAAAGTGCCAGCAATACTACGATGTCTCTTTGAAACTTTCCTCGTTTTTCTATCCGTTTTTTTCTTTCCTCCACCAACTATTGTTGCGCCGAGAATAGCCTTTGGAGTGTTCATTTACTATTTATTAATGATATATTATTTTTTCATACATGCCATAAAGGCTGTCTCTTGGCTATCATCTTCCCTAGATATCTTTTTTGCTTTCACTATATCCTTCTTGAGGTTCTTCTTCTCTAATTTCAATTCCCGTATATTATTTTTAATTTTTTCCTTTTCTTCTTTTGCTTTCCCTTTCAATGGAATGTCTTCTATTTCTGATAATTTGTTTTGTACGTCTTCTAGCTTATTTGTAAGTTTTTCATCATTTTTGTTAGATCTTGACATATACGCACTTACATAATGAAATACAGGATAAGCAAACTGTCTGATATCTCTCTCTCTGTTTAAATAAGATATATATGGTGCTATATTATCTAAATATGTTTTAGCCCCTCTATCAGTGAAATTGTTATTCTCGTCCAAATATTCTTTTTTGAATTCTTCAAAGATTTCAGGCATTTCTTCTGTTTCTTTCATCAAATTTATGATCTTTATCAAATCCATCGGGTTACTCGTGTAAGGTGTGGCTGACATCAGTAATAAACGCACGCTATCTTTTCCAGAAACTTTGTAAGAATTCTTGATCTTATCTTTTAGTATTTTAAGATTTGGTCTCTCCGCAGCCGGCATATCAGCAGAATAAAGCTTATGAACCTCATCAATTACAACAAGTGTCTTTCTCAGAGGATCAATAGCTCCATTGCGCTTCTTCATATTCTTATAGATATCATTCTTCTCCAATAACATATTGGTAAATTGTTTATAACTGATTGGAAGCACCCAATTATTGCTAATATGTTTCAATGGATTCTTGGGAACACCTTCTGGTATCTCTTCGCCTTTTTCAATTCTTCTCCGAAGTGATGCAGAGCATATATTACCAAACATATTTTTCCATATATCAGATTTGAGGGTATGTCTTGTGACCCATAATATAGTATAACCATGTGGTTCAAAACCAGACGATGCAATAGAGATAGCAGAACATGTCTTACCTGTCCCTACAGAATGCCATAATAAAAGCCCTTTATTTCCAGAAGTATTATTAAAGTATTTAGGTAGAAAATCTTGTGTAGGGGTGAAAGTAATTAGACGTGATTCTTTTTGTGCCTGTGTTTCGTTACATTTATTTTCAAAAACAATTTTTTTCCACTTAAATTGTCCGAAACGTTCCCTTATATACGCCCGTGTTAGCAGAAATCCCTTTGAATTTCTTGGTGCTCTCGTCAAAAACTGATTAAGACCTTTTTTCTTCTTACCTTTTATTCCACCCCCTTTGACTTTCAATGAAGAAGATGATGAAGAAGATGAAGATGACGACTTACTTGTTGTTTTACAGCGATATTTTGTATATTCATTACAAGTCTTATCAGATCTATCAGATCTATCAGATCTATTGCTACCGGTAACGCTCAAAATAAGTTTTTCAATTGATGTATCCTTTGAATTTTCGGTTAAACTATTAGACTTGCGATCTGTATTATTATGTATATTATCTGTGAGTTCTTTATCAACAGCTCCGTATTTTGATATCAATTCTAATTCACTAGCAAACAATAGCTTATGAAGATCTATCCCGCTATTTTTGAGGAATACTTCGTTGATAGAAGAAGCTTTATACTCATTTTTCATTTCGTCATCAAATAATAGGTCATATTTATATACATGAAGTGGCCATCCTGCTTTATTATCAAATTCCAACCCTTTCTGTCCACAATAACGGGTTCCTCTACCTATTGCCTGTTTTTCATCAGCTTCTGTTACGAGAGGTTCAAACAAATGTAGATATTTAACATCGAAAACATCTATACCCTCTTTAAACCCTTGATCAATTATCAAGAATCTGATCGCTTCTCCATAAATATTATCAGGACGTTTATTGAACGTCGTCAATATTTGTTTTTTCAATTTAACAGGAAAAGGTTTATCATACACTGACACACTGCTAAGAAGTGCAAAATTATAAGGGTATAATTTAATGTCATCAAACATCTTTAATGATTTGTCATAGACATTTTTGAATCCATTGGTCATCATTCCCGAAGCAATCATTTTCGCACCAGCTGAAGATTTTTTAATGTCCGTGTAAATTATATGTTTGAAACGTTTTCCATGTATTTTCATATCATCTTCATCTAGTCTATTGATTGTTTGTAGAAGTTTTTCTAATTTAGGAGAAGTAATAGGTATTTTTTGGGCAAATAAGGAAGGATTAAATTTACCTTTATCGAATTTATCAGTTGGTGCTTGTTTTGAATAATTTGCTATTGTTCGTATACAATCACCGCGCTTGCTAATTTTCATATATTATCCTTCTTCTTAATCTCATATAAAGATAAAATTATGTCATTACAAAAACAATATATTATAGTAATTGATATAACATTATATCCGTATTGTGTAAGTAATAGTACAAATGATTTATGATAGTTTTTCATATGAATATCCGCATTCAGACAGGACTGTAATAATAGGAGATATTCATGGTGATATTAAGAGATTCAAACGTATCCTGATAGATGCTGACATCATCAATGATAATCTAGAATGGGTCGCTAACCCACCTAATACAATAGTAGTACAAGTAGGTGATCAAATTGATAGTGCCATCAGAATACCTGGAACAGTTGAATGGGAAGTTCTTGATGACACAAATATGATATATTTCACAGACAGCCTTGATAACATTGCGAGGACAAAGGGTGGAAAGGTAATCTCATTAATAGGTAATCATGAATTGATGAATGTCTTGGGTAATTTTTCTTATGTTTCACATCATAGCCTTTTCAATGATCGTCATAAATATTTCATGCCAAAAGGGACACTGTCGCCGATTTTGGCGAAGCGACCAATCGTGTTAAAGATTGGCGACTTATTCTTTTGTCATGCTGGTGTGAAAAAAAGACATGTTGATATATTGGATAAATACAACAAAGATATTTCATATTTAAATGAGTTATGGAAGAGATTTATGTTAACAGGTGAGATACGTAAAGAAGATGTAGATATATTTGAGAATGTACTTACAGATAGCGAGGACGGAATATTGTGGACGAGATCATTGGATGATGAAAAAGATAATAATTACGTTATGAAAAAGATAGGGTTCACATATATGTTCGTGGGTCATACTCCTGTGAATCAAATAAAATTGATGAATAATAAGATATGGTTCACAGATACTGGGATATCAAGATCTTTCGCGACAACTTCTTATCAGTATATTGATATTGATAATTATAGTTTAAATATAAAGACGATACCTGAATAGATATAAAAAATGATTGTGTACATATGTTATCTTCTTAATATAAAATGGAGAGTCTTAACGCTAAATTTGATGAAATCATTAGTGAAAAAAAGAAAGTGTTAGAAGCCCTTGCGCTAACAAAGAGTGAAAAGAGAAAAATGACATCACCTATAAAGGATAATGAAGATATAGGATATTTTGCTAAGAACACATTGTCAAAAATAGCATTAGAACAAGATAGAAAGCTGAAGTCTTCAAAGGCTTACAAAAAAAATCAGGAATATGTTAGCTCAACTACTTAAAAAATTCTTCAAGAACATCAAGAACATCAAGAACATCAAGAACACTATTTGTAAACATCATGATTATCACAATTTTAATAAAAAGAGTATAAATATAAAACATGTCAGTATATATAACAAAAAGACTGTATCTGTATCAGAGATTCCAAAAGTAACACAAAACTCTATTATGTCATCTAATGTCAGTAAAATGACAACAAGATTAAATCACGCTGATACCGAAGCAATTACTCACCTAGATCTCTTAATTTATGATAGTATTACGAGAGATGATGATATCACTGATAAAGAGATACTCGAAAAATATAGTAAGGAACAAATTGAAGATCGTAAGAAAGTGTTAATAAGTTACAGAGAAAAGTTGGCGCATCTCAAGAAGCTACCACTAATAAAACAAAGAACAACAGAATGGTTCAATGCGCGTAAATCGCGTCTAACTGCTTCAGATTTGGATGACGCAATCAAGAATAATTGTTTGAAATTAGCGAAGAAGAAGGCTGGTATCGTAAAAGACACTACCAACTATTCTACGATCCCTCCATTAAAATGGGGAACAATGTTTGAGTCCATGGCCATGAGATGTTATTCTCAAAAATTAAAGGATATTGGTATATCAGAATTTGGTTTAATTGAAGATGAAATAAATGAACACTTTGGTGCTTCTCCTGATGGCATCAATGATATGGGTATTATGATTGAGATTAAATGTCCCTTTAGCAGGAAAATTATAGATGGTGAAATTCCGCAAAAATACTTCATGCAGATTCAAGGACAACTTGCTGTATGTTATTTGAATGAATGTGATTATATTGAATGTAATTTCAAGACATACGATTCGGCTTATAAATACATTGAAAGTATTGAAAACGAATATGGTAACAAAAAGGTAAATCACGGTATTATCGCAGAATACAAAAATGATGAAACAGATGAATATGAGTATTTATATTCTGATCCATATTTGAAAGCATCTCATGTGTTTGATAACATCAATAAGCAAATGAATGAATATGAAAAAACAAATAATACTACGTTTCTCAAGGTTACTCCATGGAGATTGGAAGAGATGAATATACAGCGCGTATATTTCAATGAAGCAGATTGGAAAGATACTTTGCCTAAAATTGACAAGTTCTGGGAAAAGGTAGAGGAATGTAAATTACTACCTATTGAGGAACATGTTGTGAAGACTATTGTTAAACAGAGTATCAAATTTATCGAAGATGATGACTAAATACTAAATTGACATGAGATTTAATTGTATTACTTTAATAAATTATTGAATATCTTATTTTTATTATTAATTTTGTATATATTACAAGATTTTTTATTGGAATCTTTTTGATCAAGTATTACATTCTTGTTAAATACTTCTTTCAGTTTTGTCAGGCCTTCTCCATTTTTGTATTTTGAAAGTTTTAAAGATTCATCACTATCATATACGTAATAAGCTGTATACAATAACCAAACAGTGGTAGGTATTTCTGTGATCCCAATGGAAATATCAGGTGAAGTATCTATTGTATGATCTTTACATATTATTACATATACTGGATTTATAATAAACTCTTCTTTTATCTGGAATGAAGTCGCATTGAGATCATCTGTTATTCTTTGATATAAATCATTAGAAGATACTGAATCATATTGAAATGATGAAACATAACATATATTTTGTAATTCTTGAATAGTATCATCTGATATTTGTGTATTAAAATATCCTAATATTTGTAATATATCATTTTTAGTGTCTGTTTTGGCGAATGTAGTTTGATCAGTCGTTTTAGTACTGACAGATACTTGTTTTGAACTGTAATTTTCAAAAGACTCTAAATTTTTTTTATAAATGTAAGTACTGTATAAGATTATAATCAAACAAACAATCAAAAGCCCGAAAATCAAGATATATATATAAATATCTTTTGTCATTCTTTAATTATTTAAGATAAAATATTATACAGAGAGATGTTTGCCTATCACAAATCCGTATCTGAAATTATCGTATGTATTGTCTAACATCCCAACTCCTGAAATAGTAACTTGTATAGAAGTATAAGCCGGTAAATTTACACCAGATACTATTGTTATTTCGCAAGCACCGTCTGTTAATGACATAGTGGATCCTTGACCAATTGTAAACGGACTAGCTGGTAGAATGTAATATTCTCCTCTATTGATAGATGGTGTAGTTACTAATGTTGGGATAATAGTTATAGTCTGACTGTTGACAATCGCCGAAGTATTAAGATTGCCTATATCAGATGGATATATTCTAACCTTCAATTTATCACCTGAATTTATCGCCTTACGGTTCATTATTTTCAAGATCAGTGTATTTTTCAATTTACCATTGTTAAATAGGGAATTGTATGTCATGAAAAATACAGGGATATCATTATCATTTTGCATCAATTTGGATATTTTTGCAACTAATTCGGGTATTGATACATTCTTTATTTCTGTAACACTAGTGTTAAGACTATTGACGCTAGTATTTAAACCAGTGACACTCGTATTCAGTCCAGAATAGCTATTAGAAAGATTAGTGACATTAGTATTTAAACCAGTGACACTCGTATTCAGTCCAGAATAGCTATTAGAAAGATTAGTGACATTAGTATTCAATCTATTATAATTATTTGTGAGACCTGTTATACTATCGTGAATACCAGAGCGACTTGTTTCAAGGTTACCAACTCTACCATTTAATCCATTATAGTTTGCTGATAGTCCATTGACTGTTGCGTTTAATCCTACTTGCCCAGACGCTACTCCGTTTACTCTATCACTCAATGATTGATAATTATTAGTTAAACCATATTCCAAACCATCAACTCTGGTGACAAGTCTAGGATAATTATTTTTAATATCATTGAGATTATTTACCCTACCGACGAGATCCAAATATGCTGAAGTTGAAATAGAATTGGATGTGGTGCCTCTATTAAGCGGAGCATTGTTAAGGACTGTATACATATTTGAATAATTGCTGTCAAGGTAATTGATTCTTGATTCTAATCTAGGGAAACTGTTTTGAATATCACTTATGCGATCAATTCTTGCAGATAATTCTGAATTGTTTGACGAAGACATTAGATATGATATAGATTGAGACATATTAGAATAATTATTCTTCATGTCATAATATTGGAGATATTCATTATGAGCCATCTGCAGAGTATTTAAAATATATGGAGCTATATTGCTTGACCAATTTTGCATAGCATCAATATCGTATTTGCTAAAACTAATTATATTTGATTCACCACTACCATCTTCAGAATGTGTCATTACATTGATATTATTAATAAAAAGGTTTCCATCCTGAATGAATAATGGGGCGTAAGAATTAGAACCACCTAAATAAATGCTGTTATTGTCCATATCGAATTTAGCAAGAGGGGGACCGGTTTTAGAGTTAATTGTAAGACCATTTACGTTGTCAGGGGTGATATTAAAGCCGTCATTATTGACATTCAAATGAATACAGTTATTGAGCTCATTACATATTTTCAAATTGTGATCGTCTATAGTTTTATCAGGTGTGTTGATAGTGATACCATTTGTAGAATGAACTTTAGCCATTAATTCAAGATCGGGATTAATTCCTGAAAATACGTGATTAAATAACTTATCGTTCTGTATTGCCTTATCATTATCATAAAATGTGAAGTATTTTTTCAAAGAATCATCAAAATTGGTGAGATTTGTATCAGTATCAGCGATTTGTGTAGACATGGCTTCGTTCTGTATTTGTAATCCTTGAACATCTAGATTTGTCTTGTCAATATCATCATCAATTATTTGTTTAGTGATATTTAAATTATCGGCAGTTTTTTTAAAACCATCATTCATATTGTTTGTCGTCACTCCGAAAGATTTATCAACACTATTCTTATAATCCATATAATCATATAGTAAATAAATAATGACCCCTATGACTATCAGGAATATCACAAAAACTACTATTGATATTACTGAATCCATTGATTATAAGTATTATGTTTTCTATCTAATCATTGAAAGTAAAAAAAAATTGTTTTTATAAGTCTATGGTATCTTGATAACTTTTATATTTTCAGTACCACCGTCTGATACTTTTTCATCATTTTCTTCTGAATTTCCTCCATAATAATTATCATAATCCTCACCATGATCATCATTATTATTGGTTTCAAAATCTTCTTCGTCATCTGTATTACCTCCTCTGTCAATATCACCACCTATTGATCGTTCTTCTTCAGGTTTGCCATAATAATATTCATCTTCAACATCTTTCTCAACATCTTCATCTTCAACACCACCATTTACACCTTTTTTTCCATCACCTTCACCCTCTTCATCATCTTCCTCTTCATCTTCTTCATCTTCTTCATCTTCTTCATCTTCATCGTCCTCTTCCTCTTCAACACCACCATTTCCATAACCCTTTACATCATCTTCACCATCTTCACCCTCTTCCTCTTCCTCTTCACCCTCTTCTTCATCTTCATCGTCCTCTTCCTCTTCCTCTTCACCCTCTTCCTCTTCACCCTCTTCATCTTCATCGTCATCGTCGTCATCATTATCCTCTTCAACATCACCACCATCATTCTTAAAGCGATCATTGCCTTCACCTCCTACCATTTCAGTCCCTACTATTTCATTTTCAAGTTGTTCAAGAGGGAATTCTATTGCTTCTGTATTCAATCGCATTTCTATTCCCATACATTGTAATTCTTGTGTAAGCAATTTAAATGAATATGGTGTTCTGATTATAGCAATATTATCCTTGTTACATAATTTACATCTAGCAATTCTTTTCTTTTTATTATGATTAAAACTAACCATTACTCCACATCTCTTACATATTGCCCAAGCATATTTATCAGAACGTTCCATCATACTCTCCTGAATAAATAAAGATGTTCCGTGACTGAGAACACTATCACGTTCCATCTCTCCTATTCGCAGTCCTCCACCCTTCCGTCTCCCAGATGTCGGTTGTCTTGTGAGCATAACCTTTGGTAGCTCTGACTTATCACGATCATGACCTCTAACGTTCAATTTATCAGCAACCATGTGCTTCAATCTGAAATAGAATGTAGGGCCTATAAATATTTCACAATGCATCTGTTCTCCAGTGAATCCATTGTACATTATTTCGTTTCCATTACTATCAAACCCATTCTTATTAAGCTCATTATAAATCTTATTTTCATCAAATGGTATAAAGACTGATCCATCACCTTGAACGCCTTTTATACAGCATAGTTTGGCGAATACACATTCCACCAAATGACCAATAGTCATTCGCGAAGGAATAGCATGTGGATTAATGATAATATCAGGTTTGACTCCATCTTTTGTGAAGGGCATGTTTTCTTCAGGTATAATCATTCCGACAACACCTTTCTGACCATGCCTGGAAGCATGTTTGTCACCAAATTCAGGTTTCCTTATTTTAAGAAATCTTATTTTACACACCGAAGAGTTATTTCCCACAGATTTATTTGAATAAAATACCTTGTTAACAATACCATACACAGAATTATCAGTAGTAATTGATATATCGGTATAAATAGTCTCCTTTACCATTTCTGTAAAAACACCTTTTTTCACTTCTTTATAAACATCTTTAACATTTATCATCCCTATAGCTATGACCTTTTGTCCCTTTGCTATAGAAGATCCTTCTTTAATAAACCCGCGTTCATCTAGTAAATTATAATTAGCGTGTTTAATACCTTTGATAGTAATGCCCATATTTTCGTATTCAATTGGATTACCAAATATAATTCGCTCGGTATCTGATACTTCTTTTGCCGTAGCGGAAATAGACTTATAACATGATATATTGAATAGACCACGTTCCATGCTATTTTTATTGATCATAATGCTATCCTCTTGATTGAATCCAGTGTATGTCATAATTGCCGCAATAACATTATAACCATTAGGCATATAATCACTACAAGTATATTGTGAAAGTTGTGTGCTTACAATAGGTCTCTGTGGATAATGTTGTATATACGACATCACATCAAATCTCTTATTGAAATTTGTAGCATAGATTCCAATTGCTTGTTTTGTCTGCGCAGCATGAAATACGTTTCTTGCAGATTGATTATGATTTGATAGTGGAATATTGGCACTCACTACACTAAACATAGTGGATGGATGTACTTCAATGTGAGTATGAAAGGTTGTTACATCCTTAGTTGTCATAGCAACAAGACATGTGTCCTCTTCTTCAATATCAAGGTATTCAATATTCGCTGCGTTCTTTTCTAGAATCTTTAAAATGTTCTTTTGATTCATATTTTGAAATTCAGGTAGTGTTTCTGGGTCAATATAAACATTACGATAATAGAATTCATCACACTTTTCTGTGTCTGGTAATTTCAGAGTTTTACCACTTATAAGATCAAACCAGTTTTTAGCTTCAAGAATGTCTCTATTTGCTATTATGAGAGGTCTACATGGTCGTCCTGCCTCAGTGAGAATACGTACTTCATTATATTTAATATGCCAAGAAATAGATATAAGAATGTTAATGAGAGCATTTCTACGGTATGCTCTAATAACTCTCATAAGATGATGGGGGTCATTTGATATGCCAAAAAGTGATCCGTTAACGAAAACCTTAGCAATGTCTCTATTCAATGGCAGATCATAATCCTCTAGACGTATCACATTTAAATCTAATAAACATCTTCTGATATTGTCTGTACCTGTTCCAGATGCGACCTTTGCTAAAAAGGCAAGATTTTTCAAGTAACCGACCGAACCACCATCTGGAGTTTCAAATGGACACATAATACCATATTGTTGACAATGTAATTTATGAGGTCCTGTTACTTTAATACTTCTATCTAATGGCATATTTACACGTCTCAAATGCGACATAAACCCAATATAGCTAATCCTTGAAAGATCTTGAACTTTACCTAATTCTGGATCTTCATCTTGGACATATCCCCACATTCCTTTTAGTGATCTGGCAAATGTCTGTGCTATCAACAGATTAGGAATGATCTTATAAATATTGTGTTCTGTTATAAAATTTTTATAGTCAGTTTTCTGATTCCATGAACCATAATGATAAGTCCTATCAATCTCATTTCTTATGGATTTACGTAGTCTCGTATACGATTCATGGAACAATTCTGCCAATAAATAGCCACTCATATCTACCCTTTTATATATATAACTGTCTCTATCACTTTCTGGCATAACATGATTGATAACATTAAAGAATTGTTTCACTAGATATCCAAGATATTTTCCTTTG
>Ga0222713_10004790_pt1 | contig 13427 bp, 19 predicted proteins | sample C33_649DmetaG_FD_165061 | JGI IMG/M metagenome (GOLD analysis project Ga0222713, IMG submission 165061) | Estuarine water microbial communities from San Francisco Bay, California, United States - C33_649D | ecosystem: Environmental > Aquatic > Marine > Unclassified | place: USA: California...
GGCGGCGCAGACTCGGCGCACGACCCAGCCTAATGAGACGGGCTCCGTGGACAGCAGCAGTCGGGCCGTCATGGCGAGGCCGCCGAGGATGGAGGCGACGACGCCATCCTTCAGCTCCTTCGGGATGGTCTCTGGGTCGATGGGAGAGTTCACGAGATGCGTGGCGGCTTGGCGTTAGGCTGGAGAAGGATGCGGCGGTAATTCTGGGCCCAGAGAAGTCTGCATAGGTCTTTGCCGGCGCGGTCGACTTCGGCCTCGGTCATGCCCGGGAACGTCAGGTGCACCTGCTCATGGCAGAGGACTTCGAGCTGACGCTTGGCGCCGAGACGCGGGTCAATCTCGATGAGGTTCTCGCCGATCGTGGCCTGACCCCATGCCTTCTCCTTGCCGAGTTTGCGCCAGACGACTTTGACGGACTTACGGCGCTTGCTCATCGGTGGGCTTGGCGTTGACCTTGTCGCGGATGATGTCCCACAGGTACCACAGACCGAGGCAGGCCGCCAGCCCCAGGGAGACGCCGACGATCAGGTTGAAGTAAGGCGAGTCGACGATGAAGGGGAACGCGCCGATGGCCGCCCCTGAAAGAAGCAGGGGGATGCCGACCTTGGGGCCGGTGAACGCCATGGCGATGGCACCGATGACGGCGATGCCCACCCCTGCCATGGTCCAGAGATTCGCGGAGGCGTCCTTCTTGACGCGCTCGACCTCGGCGGTGAGTTCCTTGATGCGGGTGTCCTTCAGCTGCGAGACGCGGGCGGCTTCCTTCTGGTCGGCTTCGACCTTGGCCCAGTCGGCATCGATCTTGGCGAGGAGTTTCTGGCCGAAGGCGACGGCCTCGGCGTAGTCCTTCTGGTCGGCCTTGGCGGCCCGGGCTCGGGCGAGGGCGAGTTCGCCGGCTTCGGGGGCAGGCAGGAACGAGAGGGCCACGGAGGTCTCGGAGCGGACGACCTCGGGCTTGTCGGCGTTCTCGCGGGCGATGGCGACCGAGGCGGCGACCTTCTGATCGGCCTTGTCCCATTCCTTGCCCACCGATGCGACTGCGGATTCGGAGGTCGGGGCGTCCGGCTGCTTGGGCAGGGGAGGCTTGGAGGGCGTGCCGCACCCGGCCATGACCGCAAGGGAGATGACCAGGAGCAGGCGCACGGCTTACTTGCCCTTGAGGGCGTCGAGGATGCTCTTGCCTTTGTCTTCGAGCTTCGCGGCCTTGGCGGCGTTGTTTCGGAAGACGAGGGCACCGGCGACGAAGCCGAGGACGAGGGCGAGGAGGTGGGTCATTCGGAGGGGATGAGTTCGACTTTGACCAAGGGACCGAGGTCGGCAGGAGTAACGGGCTCGGCAAACTCGACGGCATAGGTCGCGCCGCCGCCGAATTGCTCGAAGACAGGCTGGGCGTCTCCGAAGACGGCCTTGCGAAGTTCCTGCCAGTCGGCGACCACAAGGCCGGAGGTTTTGATGGTGTAGCGCATGATCAAGGTGCGATGTAAAGCAGGCCGCGAGAGAAGGTGGCGTTGTAGGCGGCGGTCGTACCGGTAGATTTCAACTCCTCGTTCCAGATGATAGGAGTAGTTCCGGAATAAGAAGTGTCGGCGGTCGGACCGCCCGTGGTCGTGGCGTACTGCGTGCCGTTGATGTAAAGCGTCACGGTGCCGTTGCCGAGCGAGACGATGTCCCAGTCGAAGTATTGCTGGGCGACGATGGCGAACGAGGTCGTCACGTTGGTCAGCGTCGTTCCGTTGTGGACCTGAAGGACGGGATTACGGAGAGAGGCCGTGGCGTTGCCGGAGAGTTTCCAGCCGAAACCAGCGCGCGCAAGGTCTCCGTCGGCGCTGTTGTTCGCTTTCCCGAAATAGAAAGCAGCCGTCAGCTGCGGGTCCGTCCAGGTGTCTTCCGTGTAGAACCGTCCGCTGCACCATGTGACTCGCGAGAAGTCGATATAAGATCGGTAGCCCTTGGATACGCAAATCCATGATTGGTCAATCTGCGATCCGCCGAACACGCGGAAACTTCCTGATGCCGCACCCGCCGTACCCATCGTCATCCTTGACGTGTAGTTTCCGATCCCGGCCGCACCCATGGTTCCCGTCGCCGTGTAGGCGAGCGCGGATCGGACAATGGGGATGAAACCTGGGTTCATCGTCTGCCAGAGATTTGTGCTCGGGTTCTGGGCGACGGTGGTGCTGGTACCGGTGCGCGATTGTGCGACCGAAGCAAACGCAGGGACGGCGGCGGTGACGAAAGCGGTCGTTGCGAGTTGCGTGGTATTCGTGCCAGCCGCGGCGGTCGGGGCGGCAGGCGTTCCCGTGAAGGTCGGGCTGGCGAGGTTGGCCTTGCTGGTATCCGAAGCGTGGACGTGATCGGCGCGGGCGTACTTGAGCGAGGTGCCGACGGCGGCCGTGCCATCCATGACCGGGGAGGTCGAGGAGGCCTGACCGACGACGAAGGCCGTGGTGGCGATCTGCGTGGTGTTCGTGTCGGCCGCGGCGGTCGGGGCTGCGGGGGTTCCCGTGAAGGTCGGCGAAGCGAGCGCAGCGCGGGACGTATCGGTCGGATGGACGTGGTCCTGTCGGGCATACCGGAGGGACGTGCCTACGACCGCCGTGCCGTTGTCCATCAGCGGGGTAGCCGAGCCAGCCTGTCCGACGACGAAGGCCGTGGTCGCAATTTGCGTGGTGTTCGTGTCCGCTGCCGCGGTCGTTGACGAGACAGTACCATTGAGCGCCGTGGTGCTGGAGCCGCCGGTGCTGGAACCGATGTTGATGGTGGTCGTCGAACCCGTGCCGCCGTTGGTACCAATGTTGATGGTCTTGGACTGGCTGGTCGTCGTGGTCGCGCTGCCGAAACTGAAAGTGGCGCTGGCCGCGGCCGTATTGCCAAGGTCGAGTGAAGTACCAGAGGCGATCACATTACCCGCCAGCGTGGTCGGGCCGTTGATGGTGATCGCGTTGGTGCCCGTGGTCGAGCCGATTGAGATATTCGTGGTCGAGCCTGCTACGCCGTTCGTGCCGATGTTGACGGCCTTGGTAGTCGCCGTCAGGGTCGCACCCGTGCCGACGTTGATGGTCGAGGCCGCGGTGGAGGTGCCGAAGGAGACAGTAGCGCCCGAGAAGGTGTTCGTCCCCGTGAAGGTGTTCGTAGAGCCGAGCGGTGCGTATTGCTGGGTTCCCGCGTTGATGCGGGCGAACAGGCCAGAGGTCGTGGTCCAGACGTCTCCGTTGACCGGGGTCGTCGGGGCGGCGCCGTGGGCGATGTTGAACCCGGCGTTGGCGGTCGTAGACGCGATGGTGCTGACCTTGCCGTTGGCGTCGATGAAAGCGTAGGTCGTATCAGAGGTGACGTCCTTGAACTGGATGATGTCGCCTGCGCCGTCCTGCGTGATGATGAGGGCAGGGGAGGCCGAGTTGGTCGTGATCGTGACGTTGCCAGTCAGCCCAGGGGAAGCGATGGAGGCGTAGGTCGAAGCGGCCGTGGCAGACGTCAGGTACGAGCCCAGCTGCGAGGTCACCCAGGACTGTTCAGCCACCGTCTCGGTAACGCCACCAAGGCGGACCTGTAGATCGGAGCCGGTGTTCCAGATTTCGCCGTTGGTCGGGGAGGTCGGAGCCGTGCCTGGGGCGATGCTGAAGCCGGCGCTAGTGGTCGTCGAGGCGGGCGTGGCGACTTCGCCGGTGAAGGTGGCGCCTGAGAGTTGGGCGTAACCGGAGAGCGAGGCTAGGTCGGCCTTGAGGTTCAGCGCCGTCTGGAGGTCCGTCTGGCTGGACAGGGTGCCGGTGATGGAGCCCCAGACCCCGCTATTGAGGTCGGTCTGCCATGCCGTGTCGTAATTCGTGCTGCTGAGTTTCTTCAGCACTTGGCCTGTCGTACCGCCAGTAGGGACGCCCGGGCCGGGGATGCCGACGCCGATGGTCAGGACAGCAGGAGCCGTGGCTCCCGTGGTCGCTTCGATTGCTCCAGGGATGGTGATCGTGAGGGCCATGAAATCAGACGGTGACCTGACCGATGACGTCTAGGCGCATCGTGTCGGAATAGAAGACCGTTGTGCCTTGCAGGAACTTGATGTCCCAGCGGGCCGTGCCGATGCCCCAAGAGCCGGTGTCGCCCGAATAGACCGTGGTGAAGGACAGTCCGTTGCCGGCGATGGTCACGTCGAGGTCGAACTCGTTACGATCCGCGTCGATGATGCTGGAGGTCACCGTCATGCCGAGCAGGTTGGCAGGACCGCCCGCGTCGGGCGTATAGACTACGCTGGCCGAGAAGGACGTGCCGCGCTTGAAGGTGACGGTGTTGCAGCTCATCGGGTCTTAAACTTGCCCCGATTGGAAGGGGGAGGGGGGCCGTCCTCAGAAGGCCGTCAGCAGGCCGATGGCCGTGATAGGCGAGGAGCCCGTCGTGCTGATGCCTGTCTGGCCCGTCCCGGTGAGGTAGTCCGAGGTGATCGTGAAGGTGCCACCCGTCAAGGTCACCGTCTCGCCGACCAGTTTGTCCGCCTCGCGCTGGTCGAGGACGACGTAGTTCGTGGCGTTGCTCAGGTAGAAGGTCGCCGTCGGGTCGTCGAAGACGACATAGGGCTGGTAGATGGCGACGAGCTGCAGGGCTTCGGTCCTGAAGAAGCCGTTGCCCTCCGTGGTCCTGAAGCCGGAGTTCCATTTGATGTTATGGGCTGCTACAGTCCTATCCTCTGCGCCGTTGCCCAGGGGGAAACGCAACGCACCCCAGGTCGCGATGCTGCCGGACTCTCCGATCAGGTATCCCATCAGATGCGGGCGTAGTAGTAACGGGCCGTCAACGTGCCGAGCTTGAGGCGGTCTCCCCAGAGAGAGCCGGTGACGTACTGCGTTACCGTGAACACGGTCGGTGTTGTCACGTTGTCTACCGTGATTTTTGCGATCAATAGATACCCATATGTGTCTGAGTCTGCGGGCAAGGCATTGCCGGCCACTACCAGGGGATAACGATTGCTTGTCACATCCGTATCCGGGAAGTTAGGCGTACCTGTCGCCGGAACGCCGGCGCGAAGGACGATGAAGGTCTCCTTGGATGTGGCATCAAAGGCCGCCGAGCCGATCTGAGCAATAGGCGGATTGGCTACGCCGCTCGTGACACGGTCTAATTTGACCGTGGTTCCAGAGACATAATCATCCAGCACCGGGACGGTATTATTCAATGTACCTGGGCACACCTGATACCTGATCACCGTCGAGCCGCCGGTGGTCGCGATATACACTTCCTTGATTTTGAAAGGTACGCACTCCTCTTCCTCATAAAGCTGGATCGGGTTCCACGGTTGCTCGATGCTCAGATTATGCCCTGAGCCCGATGACGTGAACGTGTATCCGAAGCCGGGGTTGATCTGCATATTATTCGCCGTTCTTGTAAACGCCCGCCGGATAGCCGTTAGGGTTGTAACGGATTTCGTAAGAACATTTGAAGACGCTTCCGTAGTCCTCGAAATTGACTTGGGACAGCAGCATGCAATCTAGCGTGCCATTCAAGAAAACGGTGCCGATGTAGTCAGGCAACACCTTGACGGTTGAGCAATATTTGTTGCTCCCTGACGTAGTTCCTACCGCGGCACGGAAGTCGGCGCACTTGCTGGAGTAGGCCGATTTGAAATAGATCACTCCCGAGAAAGACGTGACCTGGGCGAGATAACTGGTCTTACCATAGTAGTGAGGATGAGAAGGGTCGACGAAGCCGATGAAGCGGCCGCCCTGGCCTGTCTCGAAACAAGCTCCATGATAACCCTCCGAAGAGGGGACGACGACAGGTTTTCCCGTGGTCGCGCTTAATACCGTGACGGGAGGCCCGAGGGTCGAGTCGTCGTATGACCCGCCGAAGTCCGAAGGCAGGCCGGCGATAGGAGACGAAGCCCCGGCGAACCCGGCGGCTGCCACGAAGAAATTAGGATGGCTGACGATGGGCTCGGAAGTCAGTCCAAACGAGCCGGTCACGTTGGGGTTGGTCCAGTTCTCTTCCCCGTTCTTGATGCCGATGTAGTCCGCGACGATCGTCGCGACGCCTAGCTGGTCATAAGTCACCTCGATCTTATGAACCGCCATGAAATTGAACTCGGTGACAGGATGCGCTGCGCCGCGGGCAAATGTGCTTAATCCGCTGATTGCCTCGGTGCGGTTCATCTTGAACGTGCAGCGCCCGGTGAAGAGGCCGTAGCCGTCGGTTGCCACGTTCCATCCTGGTTGCAGGACTGCCGTGGTTAGTGCGTTGCCTTGGTCGATGCGTGCCATAGATTATTTTCCGCTGAGGAGTTTGGCCCTGGAAGGAGCCGCGACGGGCTTGTCGCCCTTTGAGAAATCCATCGGCGCCTGTTCCTTGGTCGCGATCATCTGGAGCAGTTCCGTGTGACGCTTCAATTCGTCGATCTGCATCTGGGCCATCTCGATTGCCATATTGGCGCCGACACCGATGACGTTGCCGAAGCCCTCGGCGCCGAACTTAGGTCGGGTCGATTGTCCGGCCTTCTCAAGTTCGGCGGCCTTCTTTTCCTTGGCGGCGTCAAGTTCGGCCTGTTGCGCCAATTCCATGTTATGTTGATACTGCTTGCGCTCCTCGGGGGTGATTTTCCCGGCTTCGATGTTTAGGATTTCTTCCTGGATCTGGTTCATCATGCCGAGGCCAGAGACGAACTTATCACGTAAAAAAGGGATGTTCATGCCAAGCTGGAACCCTGTCCCGCCTTTTGAAATCTCGCGTTCGACGATGGCTTTGCCCTCCGGGGTCGATTGAAGATATGCCTTGAACATCTCGGCCTTGCCAGCGCGCTCTTCTTTGGACGCCTTGTTCAGCTCCATCTGCAGCTTGAGGCGGGCCGCTAGACTCTTCTCTTCGAGGGTGCCGTATTTGGTAGAAGCGTCTGCGAGTTTGTTAAAGCCGTCTTCTGCTAGTTTCTGGGCTTCCGCAATCTTGTTCCCGAAATATGAGATGGCCGTGTTAAGCAATGCCATCGGTGCAAAGAAGCCAAGGAAGATGTCCTTGAAGCCGGTGCTGAACTTTTTCTGCACATCTTCAAGCTGCTTGGTGAAGGATACGGTGGCGCTCTTGGCCCGGTCCATCGCCTGGGGGACGTCGGACGTAGTCCTGATGTTCAATGTTAGATCTTGGCCCATGTCAGGATGTCTTTTCCTTTGCAGGATTGGAAGCGGACGCCGCCTGCTCCTTGGCCTCCTCCTCAGCCATGAACGCCTCCTCCTCGGGCGACATGATCGCCACCTCGGCGCCCTTGCGGATGGCGAAGGCCGAGTTGTACCAGATGGCCTGACACTCCGGCATCTCCCACGCCCGCTTCTCGGGGATGCCCGACGCGATGAGGTTCGCCACGATCGCCAGCGGCCAAGGCACGCCCTTGTCCCCACCCCCGCTTTTCTTGGTCTGCTCCCAGAACTTGGGCCAGTCGTCGACCAGGATGTAGCCCGAGAAGGCCCGCAGCATCAGCTCGAACTTGGCCGGGTTGTCGTTCAGGCGACCAAGACGCAGCTGGTCCTTCCAGCCGATAGGGCCCCCAAGCGGTTCCTCGGCGCATACCTGGCAGGCGAAGAGCAGGTCCGCCGGCGTCACGCCCCGCGAGCCGGTCACCAGCGGAGAGTCGAACGCCGTCAGGCGGACGCGGTACTTCAGGCACCACGGATACAACGAACGACCCAGCAGCTCAAAAGGTGCCGGGTCGATGAAAGCGTCCAGGAAGCGTTTATCCATGCCTCCTATGCTACCCCTTGCGGGGCTAAGTCAATTAGGCAGGCGTGATGCCTTCGTAGTCGATGGCCGTCACGGTGACCGCGGTGAAGCCCTTGTTGGACCCCTTCTCGTCGATCTTGGTGATGGTGCCGACAAAAGAAGCCGAGGCAGTCCCAGAGGGATAAGCCGTGAGGGCGTTGAGCGTGAAACTAAGGGACGCGCCGAGGGTGGGCATCGAGGAGGTCTTGCAGATGCCTTCGATAGTGATCTCGGACTTGCGGTCGTCCAGGCGGTGCGTCTTGGTCAGGCCGGCTTCGTCGACCACCGTGGCCTCGCTGTTGAACGAGGACGACAGCGAATAGGACTGCACGTAAAGGTTGGTGACAGTACCGGCCACTCCGTAGAGGCAGGTCGTTCCAGAATTGATAGCGGCCATTTGTAATTGCGGGGGTTGGAAACCTTACGCGGGGGGCAGGACCACGAGCACGTCGTAGCTGAAAGCCGTCGCCCAGGAGCGCTCGTCGACCCCTTCGTCCTCCGACCCGATCGTGACATCGTAGCAGGTCGCGTCGCCCGTGGCCGCGAAGGCCGCCTTGATGCTCGTCAGGTCACGCATATTCCCGGCGAGGGCAGCGCAGCGCAGCCGGTGGTCGGCGAGGGTCGTGTCGTCGGCGTTCGAGAAGAGCGTGATGCGGACCGAGCAGGAATAGTTGCCCAGCCCTTCGGGGAGGTCGGACGGAGCCCGGGCCGCCTCGCAGAGCACGATGGCCTTGGGGAGGGTCTGGGTCGCGGCGCTGTCCCCGGTCAGGAAGGCGATGCTGGTCAGGTCGGTCTGCGCGACGAGATAGGTCGCCAGGGTGGACTCGACGATGTGGCGGATGCTCTTTGTGCCCATTTCCTTTGCCCACTTTGGTAGGGAAAGGGGCTTGACGGACGGGGGACGAGGGGGCTTAATTGGCTTGTTCACCGATGCTCTGCCAACAGGACCCAGCACTTGCCGCCTTCTTCGCCATGTTCGAGGATGCGGTTCCGCGTCAGCCTAAGCGCCGCACACCCAAGGTTCGCCGTGGTCCAATGCTGGCCCGCCTTTATGCCGGCGAGACGCCCGCGTCATATGTTTGCGAACCCAAGGTCGACGGCCTCCGCGTCCTGATCACTGCTGACCTGTCCCGCCGCATCGTCCGTTTTGAGACCCGCAACGGCAACCCGATGCCTTCCCTCGACCATCTGGCCGACGAGGTGCTCGACTTACTGGCTGGCAAAGAAGGCGTCTGGGTGCTCGATGGCGAGGCCGTGTCCGGCAAGTCGTTCTTCACATCGGTCGGTGCTCTCCGTTCCGAGCAGTCCGCCGACGATGCCCGCATCTGGCTGTTTGACCTCCCCTCCGTGGATGGCGATTACAGCACCCGCCGTGCCTCTCTGGAGACTTTGTTCGCTCAGTCCTACCCTACGTCCCTCCTGCTCATCCCGAGCGTCTCCTGCACCCCAGAGGAAGCCTTCCTACGCTTTACCTCTGAGGGCTTTGAAGGTGCCATGGTCAAGGACACGACCGCCCCCTACTCCCACGGCCTCCGCTCCAGGGCTTGGCTCAAGGTCAAGGATGCCGACACGACTGATGCCGAGATCGTGGACGTGGTCGAAGGCACGGGCAAGTGCGCTGGCATGGCAGGCCACATCGTCGTGCGCTGCGGACGCCGCCTAGTCAATGTCGGCACGGGCATGGACAACGCCACCCGCGTCGCCCTGCTCGCCGACCGCTCTCAGCTCATAAGTCAGACCGCCGAGGTGGACTTCCAGATGAAGACCCCGAACGGCTCCCTCCGCCACCCGGTGTTCGTCCGGGTTCGCGGAGATAAGTAATCAGAGCCCCATCTTCCGCTTAGTGCGGGCGATGTGTTGATTGAGGTCTGCCTCCATCTGCTTTACGCGATTGCCCAAGGCCAAGGCCATCGTGTCGGCCTTTACGGCGATGGCATTGATGTTACCGATGAAGTTCTGGATGGTCACTTGTGCGTTCTTATCGGTGTAAGTGCCTGTGGCCTGACCTGATCCTCCGTGACGCGCAATCCATCCGGCGTTTCGCAGCTTGGCCCCGAAGTTACCGCTGGCGACATTAGCTCGTAATGGCTTCGGGATCATATTCAGCGCACGAAGCCAGCCAGCCTTGGTCCGTCCGACCGCGGCCTGCCGTTCCATGATGTAGGCATCAAGGTCTTGTTTAGACTCTACCAAAAGACGCGGTTCGCCGATACGTTGGTCTCGTCCGATGCGGCCTCCGAACTTGGCTTTGACGCGGTTATGATGCGACCGCAGGTTTTTGGCATATTCAAAGCCGTATTCGTTTGTCTTAATCGGGACGCGGTTGAGGTAGTTCTTGGCTTTCAGGAACGCCCGGTCGTAGTTCCGGTCGTTCAGGATTTTCGTCATGATCGGCGAGATACGCAAGGTCTCGATGCGTGACCGTTTGATAATCTTATCAAAGAGCGCCTGATTGTTGGTCTGAGTCGCGTGAGCCAAGTTTTGAAAGACGATAGCTTTCTGCGTGCTGATGTTACGGTCGCCTACCGCAATAAATATTTTACGGATGTCTCCAGCTACGGCGCCTTCGCCGGCCTTCTTTGCGTCATTACTCAATCCCTGCCCTCCGCCTTCTGGCATCCCTGGCGTAAAGGTAGCCATGTCGGCGCAGATAAGCATGGCTTGTTTTGCGACCATGCTCTGAGCATCCATGCCAATCTGCGTAGCCACCTTGGTCAGCGTGGCATTAAACTCGGAAAGGGACTTCCGAGGAATGTTGACCTCGACCACGGAGGTTACTGGTTATCGTCGATGACGACGAGCGTGATCCACGCCGACCCGGGCTTGTAGGTCTGGGTCGTGATGCGGACGGTCTTCCCGCCGGCCACGATTTTCTTCCCCTGGGCAAGGCTGGCGATGGGAGACCCGCCCGAGAGTAGGGCCGCCGATGCCCCAATAGACCCGTCTGGCTGGCTCCAGGAGGCCGTTACGGCGGGGAGCCTGACCGAGTACTGGGTCCGCTCGCAATACCCCCCTGCTTCGAGGACGGTCTGGACGGCGGGGTCGGAGATGAGGCAGGAGAAGGTGATGGCCCCGGAATTGCAGGAACCAGCCACGCCGAAGTCCGCCACCATCTCCTTGGCGTCGGCCAGAAACTCCGAGTAAAGACTCATAACCTTGCCCGCTTTGGGAACAGGCACAAAAAAAGGGCCCCTTGCGGAGCCCTTTAAGTCGTACCCTAGGCCGCTATTAGGCGGTCTTGAGGCGGACGAGGGAGGTGGCGCGACCGACAGCGGCACCGAACATGAGGGTCGCGGTGACGTTGAGGTAGCCGGACTGCTCCATGCCGACGAGCACCTGGACGCCGAGGCCGGTGTCCTGGTCGATGGCGTTCGAGACTTCGAAGCCCGGGATGTCAGCGGAGTCAGGGAGGGCGGCGGCGAAGGCGATCGCGTCAGGACCAGCGACCCAGCCGGCGAGGTTTTCGCTGTTGGTAGCGAGGTTCGCGAACTGGTAGACACGGGCACCGGCGATGACGCCGAGGTCGCCGTCGCGGATGATGTTCGCGCCGAGGACGTTGTTGCCGACGATCGTGGTGTCCTTGCGGAGGTCCGAGACGTAGGTGCTGTTCAGCACGGCGTAGCGGGGGCTCGGGGCCTTGGCGTCGTCGAGGGTCTTCTGGACGGCGACGAGTTCGGCGTAGGACAGGTCAGCGCCGGAGGTGGCCGAAACGCTGTAGTTGGCGTTCGTGACCTGAGCGTTGATGACGTCCATGACCTTCTGGGCGAGGCCGATGGAGGCCGTCTGCACGAAGTTGTTGACGAAGAAGTCAGCGCCGTAGTCCTTCAGGTTCGAAGGGGTGAAGCGGCTGGAAATCTTGTACTGGGTCAGGGAGACGGTCGCCGAGGTGATCGTCGCGTCGTCCTGAGTGAGGTAGCCGCCGGTGGAGAAGGCAGTAGCGGTCGAGACGCCGATGAGGGGCACCTGGATAGCCATGCCGGTCGAGCCGGGGCGGGAGGAGAAGACCGTGGAGATACCCGAGAGGACGGGCAGCTTGTTCTTCAGGGTGGAGAGGACGCCGGCGCTGAGGACAGACGGGGCGGCCGAGATGGAGTTAGCCATGTTTTTGGATTAGGTAGGGTTGAGGGAAATTAGAGGGCGGCCTTGATGATGGCCGAGCGATGGGCTTCGAAGTACGCGTTGCGTTCCTTGGAGCCGACCGGGAGAGCCATGAAGGCGGCGTAATGGTTGACCGCTTCGGCAGGGGCGTTGTCGCCCTGCGGGAGGGCCACCGGGACCACGCCGACGGAGGCCGCGATCTTGGCGGCTTCCTTGGAGGCGGAAACCTTGAGGGCTTCGGCTTCGAGGGCGGACGCCTTCAGCGCTTCGGCTTCCTTGGCGGCGGCTTCGACGATGGCGGAGAGTTCGGCGATCTTGGCGTCCTTCTCGGAAGCGGAAACCTTGAGGGCTTCGAGCTCCGCGGCGGCGCCGACGGTGAGTTTCTCGACAGTGGCACGGAGGTCGTCGCGTTCGGCGGTGATGCCCGAGAGGGCGGCCGAGGCTTCGAGGAGCTGTTCTTCGATGGTCATCTTGAGTTTGCGGGAGTTGGAAACCTTAGAACGAACGCAGAGCTTCGGAGAAGGAGTCGGCCAGCCCGGTGACCAGCCCCTGGGAGGCGGCCTGCTTGCCCGAGAAGGTCTGGCCTTCCATGGCGTCGGCCTTCACAAGTTTGCGCTTCATGTTCACGGCGGCCTTAAACTCGGCGTGAATGGTTTCGACGGATGCTTGAAGATTCTGGATTTGGTCCTCATTCAAACTGGTCCCCTCGATTCCAGCCCCTTTGAATTTTCCGCTTTTCAGGACCACCATCTTGATGCCAGCCATCTCGGCGGCCTTGGAATAGTCAGGGATGGCGAGGTAGACGCCGATGGAGCCCACGGTGCTCGAGGGAGACGCGACGACGCGGTCCGCAGCCGAACCGATCCAATAGGCCGCGGAGGCCATCTCGGAGTCGGTGTAAGCGAGCGTCGGCTTACCGAGGCCGCGAATCTTGTTCGCAAGTTCCTCGACGCCAGTGACCGTGCCACCCGGGGAGGAAATCTGGAAGGCGACCTTCTCGACTTCAGGGTTTGCGGCGAATGCGTCGACAGCATCCGCAAGGTCGTTCACATCAGAGGCACCCATCATCTTCTCGAGGGGCGACAGGCCTTTGCCGATCACGCCGACGACAGGGACGATGCCGATGCCGTCGACGACGTAGGGCTTGGGGGCCACGCCGAACAGTTGGGCGAGCATATCCGTGAAGCCGAACTTCTCAGCCAGGACAGCGTGGTCCTTGGCCTTGGCCGGGTCGATGAGTAGGGGCTCGCGGCCCGAAAGTCCGTTGGTGAGGAAACGCATGGTCTTAGGAATTGGGTTCGTCGAGCTGCTTGGGTTCTTCGACGTCGGAGGGCTCGTCTTCGCCCATGTCGGCGGTCTCGGTCTCCATCTCCGGGCCGGTCTGCACCGAACCGACAGGGGTGTTCGTCGGACGGAAGAGAAGCTCGAACGGGATGCCGTACTCGGCGGCGAGGTCTTTGATGTGCACCATATCGGCCGCCCGCTTCTGCATCTCGGTGCGGAAATCGAGGCCACGCTGGGCGTAGAGTTCGCTCATGGACAGCAGACCCATCTCGACGTCGGCACGATCGTTGGCGGCTTCGCGGCCAGCGTCGACGGTGACG
>Ga0222713_10004791_pt1 | contig 13424 bp, 12 predicted proteins | sample C33_649DmetaG_FD_165061 | JGI IMG/M metagenome (GOLD analysis project Ga0222713, IMG submission 165061) | Estuarine water microbial communities from San Francisco Bay, California, United States - C33_649D | ecosystem: Environmental > Aquatic > Marine > Unclassified | place: USA: California...
AAGAATCCTAGTACGGATTTTTCGTTGATGTCGTTGTCGTCAGAGAACAACTGCTTGATAAATGACATAATTTTTAGTGAGTTAGGTATATAAATGCTTAATTTTTACAAGTAATACAGGCGGTATTTTTCTTCGTCATCGTCTGGTCTGATTGCCACAACTTGACGCATATCTACCTGAAGTGGTAGTTTAGAAGGAGGAGTCGGGGTTCTAATCCCTGTCTTGTAGACTTCGCGCTCTAGGTTATCTATCCTAGTCTTGTCTACATTTGATTGTGCAATTAACTGCTTAATGTCCGCTTTCATCTCATTGACATCGTGCCAAATGATTACCGACAAGATTGTTATTGCTGTCGGGAACAAGTAAGCCTTTAGCTGCTCAATAGGATTGTCCATTCTTCTAAAATATCTATAACAAAGATAGTAGTCTTTTACACTACCTCAAAACCTTTTTATAGGTAAAGCGCTCTCCGTCAGGATTCTTAATAATCCGATAAGATAAAAGGGCGACTGCTACTATGCAAATCGCCCCATATATAATACCTAGTAATATAATATCCATTATTCTTCTTTAATTAATTTAATGTTTAAGATTAAGGGCAACCAGTAACGGGTTGTGTATTTCCAACTACTTTTTGTATGCTTCCATTATAATCAGTAGGTATAGTTGTTTGCGGACCTACGGACTCGCCTTCCCACTTCCAAAATAAAGTTGTTCCGCCATAAAGAACGTAACGTTGTCTATCTATTAAGGTAGGAGACGACCCATAAGTAGGTGGTATCCTAGTCCAAGTAATGCCACCAGCTCCACAAGGAATTAACTTATAATAAGTACGGGTTACAGGCACGACCTGACTTTTTAAAACTAGCCTATTATCTGGTATTCCAACCAATGGCTCATTCTCAATTTCTACGCGAGACCGAATCATACCTGCAGTAATGCAACGAGTTCCTGGTTCTCCAGAAGCTGGTATATTCCCTACTTGTAAAAAAACCCTGCCCTCAGTAGCAGCTAGTAAGGTATTATAAGATATTGCTTGATTAGGCAATACGTCATCCCATTGCATATTATAAAATATTTAATTTTGCCTTCAATTCCTCTAATTCCTTTTCTAATCGAGCTATTTTTGCGGTGTGCACTTCTCGATAAGAAAGACTTAATAATCCATCAGTATCTTCTGTCACTGCATACGGCATAATTTTTTCAGCATCTTGTGCAAAATATCCTAATTCAACTTTACCATCCTTTTCGTACAATTTTGCCTGCAAATTTTCAATTCCTGCAACTATTGGACTATGTTCGATTAATTTTTTTAGGCGAAAATCCGATGATTCAAAAAATGCTGTAGCAGTTAGTGACCCAGTCAAAGTCCCTCCTGTAAGCGTTAAGTATATTGCATTCGCAGCACTTTGATTTAAGTACCCAGTTGGATTTGTGGCATTATATGGAGTATAACCTAGAGCAGTAGTTACTGTTCCACTAGTGATGGTTGATACAGAGCCATCAGCCATTAAAAATTGGGCAGAAGTTCCTCCAGTTTTAATAAATCCTAGAGCTGTTACATTGGTCGTAAAGGTAGATGACGAGCTTCCTCCTGAGCCTGATGGAGCTGCTATTATTTTTCCATCAGCATCTGCATATAATAGCGAAGACTTAATAGCCCCCTGCTGCAAACTGCCATATACATACAAAGTACCAGATTGCGTATCTATAGTTAAGCAGTTTGATAAAGATTCTAATAATTGTTGTGTCTTCATTTATTATTAAGGTAAAAAGGCGACTGCTTTTATACAATCGCCTCTATTACTTATCCTAAAATTACGTCCATTACTCTTTAATTAAACGGAACACTAGGTCGTAGCGCTGGTCAGACTTAATGTCCTTGATATCTTTTAAAGATAAAGAATTGTACTCGAACTCTTTTTCTTCAAGCAATAAAGCATCGTACTGCTTTTTGAACTCAGTAAAGTCTGGGTGCTCTACCTTTTGCTCTTCATCTGCCCACATAGGAATAGAAAATTTACCCTCTTCCTCTTCTTTGCCAAACTTCTTGATTAATTCTTGTCTTAAATCATCAATGATTTTTTTTTCAGCTGCTAGAGCATCAGACAATTTTTTCAATCGGTATTTAACAACTAAGTCTAACTTTTCGCCAAATAATCCTTTTGCGATTACTTCTCCATTTTCTTGATTTACAAGACCATTTAATTCAGCTTCTAAGCCAACGATTTCGGTAATAGATAATTTAATTTTTTCCATTTCTATGTTTGGTTATTTTTAACAAATATAATAAATAATTAGCAGTCTACGATATTCTCTTCGCCGAATAGGTCTACTAACTTAGCCTTTAGGTGTGAGTAACCGAAAGCAAAGATATCAACACCTTCAGCAGATGATAAATCTGGTACAGTTTTAGTGATAGTCTCTACGCGGTCAGGCAATGGATTTCCTTCAGCGTCTACGCCAGGATTTGGGTAGCTAACTGTCTCTTCTACTTGCTGTGTTAGTCCAACATAAAGGTTGTTGCCTATTTGTTGATTATGAGCTTGTCCTGCCATCATACCTGGCATAGCCGTAGTTGCTGGCGCAGCATCCTCTTCTGATTGGAAGATTTCGATACCAAAGTTTGCTGAACCAAATTTGCTCAACTGATAGTTTGAAATGCGAACATAAGCTTCAGATGTGATGCCTTTGTCTGTCCCGATTTGGGTTGTAATTTTTAATGCCATTATTATTTATTGTTTAAACTGTTTCTATGTTTTCTGCTCCAAATGTTGCGGATAGTTTTTCGCCTAGCTTTTCATATCCTACTTCAAAGATTGTTCTACTTTCAAAGACAGAAAGGTCTGCCACTTTTTTAGTAAACTCTTCTTCCATCTCCGTATCTACACCATCTACTTGTTTAGTAATAGTCTTGGTATAAGTAACACGATGTGTCATATCTACTTCTAGAGACAAACCAACCTCTTTAGATTGTAACTTGTTAGGATGAATATCGGGAATGTAAGCTAAGTCTAATACAGTTGCATCTTTGCTCTCGAATAAATCTAGAGCAAAATTAACTTTACCATTCTTTTTAATTTCGTATCCTGAGATTCTAACATAAGCACCTGTTACAATGCCTGCATCTGTACCGATTGCTTTGTTAATTTTAAATGCCATAATTAACTATTTAATAATGTTTGTACCTGTTGCTTTAATTCTTCTATCTGAGCTTGCTGTTCTTTCATAGCTTCCGTTAGCATACCTACCATAGGAGCGTAATTCATATTATACATATCTAACTCTTCTGAATATACTACTAACTCAGGAACCACTTCCATTACCTCTTGAGCAATGTATCCTACACATCTTTCTTTGTTAGGGTCATCAATCTTATTGTAGTAAACTCCACGCAAAGCTAACACTTTATCTAGTGCATTGTCAATAGTCTTGATGTTTTCTTTTATACGTCTGTCAGACCAAATAATCCAACCTGTATTAGAACCACCATACTTAATGATGTGTAATGAGTAGCTAGGGTCTGTAGCATCAGTTCCGATACCAGCACAGTTATAGTTTTGATGATAAAAGAATGACCAACCTCCACCACCACCATCGCGGAAGAAACCGTGGTCTCCACCAGAGTTCTGCATAAAGAGAGTGTTATAGGTATTTGTAATACCATAACCACCGTATCCATTAAAGTTCTCTCCTATATTAACTACGGTACCATAAGTTAAATTTGCTTTTGCTGGACGTATTCCTTGACCGTATGTCTCATTATACCAACCAGCATTGTTGTAAGAATAAAACCAACCACCATTAGAATACACGTTTTCATTAGCTGTTACTCTTCCTCTTGCCCAAATGTTAGATGATAATGCTGAGTAGGTAACACCGTTTACCATTACCATTAAACCGTGGTCATTGAGGTATCCAGCTTGCCCACCAGCATTAGGATGAGACCAAGATAATCCATATAAATTTCCAGGACTTGTACCGTCAATAGCTAACTTGTAAGCATCTCCCATTGAGAATACTCCTTGGAATCTAGTAGAAGCATACACCCCAACAACAGAGCATCCGTAGTTATGGTCTAAGTAAAGGTTATTATTACTATTTACTCTTAAATAATTAAACTCTCTTTGAGATGTTGTAGTTGCATTGCTTACTGACTGAGAGCCAATGTTAGCCGATGTAATAATTGTTTGCCACGAGCTAAAGGTGCCTCCATTTACCCACCTAGCGTATATCAATCCTGTTTGATTATACTGAGATGCCATTTGCCAACCATAGGCGTTTCCACCAAATCCTGTAGTATAGTGCAAAACATTAAACCCGTGAATATGACTTGTGCTTGGGGGGTACGTTCCCGCTCCCGACCAAACATCAAAGAATCCTGAGCCATAGTGAAAAATCCTATCTGGATTACCTATATCTGTTCCTCCGTGACCAAAAGAGCCTACGTGGTAGTTAGCGTCGGATGTATAATCAACTCTTCTACTGTAGTTATTTTTGCCACTTAGCCCAATGGATACCTTAAATTCCTCTAGTGTCTGAAATCTTATATAGTTATCATCAGAACATTGTATGCGAGCAATGCGATTAGCAAAACCCATATTGCCGCTATCTGAGTTTATCCAACCAGCTTGTATATAACCGCTACCATCCGTTCTTACTATTTGATTGGCTACATTATTTCTTCCAGTATGAACTGCTAACCCCCCTGCTGTTGCTGCATTAGATACTGACTGAGAGCTAATATTAGAAGAGGTAATTATTGATGTCCAGCCGTTCCAGGTTGAATTAATGCCGTGTCTAAGTCTAAGTCCAGGGACTCCACTTGCATTAACTCCTGATTCATTAATAAATGCTAATTGGTATGAAGAGTCTCCTGTCGAAGCAGATGTACCATCCCAAGGGGCATAAGTCATTACGCCTGCATAGTTACCTGTTGCTCCTGTAACAGAGCCTGCTGTTGCAAAATCAAATCTAACTGTTCTTGGATTTGATGTTGGAAGCTTATTGCCAGCGACCCTGTCTCCATCTGGAGAAGCTACAAAAGTTGATGTTGTGGCACTACTCGCACTACCTGTAATATTTATTTCCCAGGTTCCGCTATTTTTTACAACTTGGACGGCATTTACATAAAGCTCTTGATTAAAGTAAAAGCTTTTATCAGAATAAATATGAGTCCAGCTTCCATTGGCAGGACCAAATTGGATGTACCCTGAATCATTAACTGCCCTAAAGCCCCAATCAGAGTTACCTGTTAGATAAGCGTTGTTTGATGAATTTGTAAATCTAAATATAGGAGAACGCATATCCCCTGCGGCGTATATTGTACTAGCTGACCAAATATATCCAGTATAATTAGACATCATCCATTGTGCATACGCAGATGTAGCTCCAACAAAATTAGAAGTCAAAACCCCATTGCCGCTAGCATTTGCTGCTGACATACCAAATAACTCAGCTCCCACTGATGTATAACCACCAAATGTATGATTTCCTGTTGGAGCATTCTTCCAGTATAATCCCCAGTTTGCGGCATTCTCTTGGAATATCCAAGCGTCAACTTCAGTAACAGCGTGCTTTAATAGTACAGAGCCTCCTGGCGAGGTAAATGTTAAGCCACCTGTTATGGATAGATTTCCATTGCTATTAAATATATATTTACCAGCTGAAATGTTTACTGCCCCACCTGTATTAGAATGATATTGTAAATATAAAGTCGTTGCGCTAGTACCATTCAATGATTCAAGTACATCCCCTCCAATAATACGCATTTTATAGTTAGGATATGTACTTACCCACCACTCATCTGTTGCAAGACGCATTTTTTGAGTAAACGTTCCTGTCCCTTGAGCTGACGCATTAGTTGAGTAAGCCCAATCCATTGCATTGTCATCGCCATTGCGACGCATAATCCATATATTGCTTCCGTTCTTAAAGAAAATACCTGGATATCCTCCTGTGTCAGTAAGGGTAAGAGTGTTGTATCCCCAGTCTCCTAGATAAGTGCCTGTCCCTGCAATAGACAATGGACCCGTTAAAGCTCCTCCCGCCAACGGCAACTTAGTATCATCCGTTGCCGCAACCCCTGCTACCGTAATAACATTTCCAGAAGAATCAAATGCAAGGTATCCTGCGGCGGTGCCAGTGTATGAAGAAGAAGCAGTGTATCCAGCTAATTGAAGTTGACGATTATCTTTAATAAAAAAAGCATATAAGCTGCTTGTTCTATTATAAATACCCATACCATCATTTTGTGCACCAATAGACCAAAGATTACCAGCTACAGATTGAATATTCATCCATACTCCACCACTTGTTCCTTGAAGATAGATGCCCTCGTTGTCAGCAGTATAGACGTGAAGTGATTTACTAGGAGAAGCTGTATTTATTCCGACTTTTCCTCCTGTTGAAACAAATAACCCGTTGCCAGCTAACTCTCCTGAAGCCATTCCTCCGCCAAAATAAACGCCAGTTCCAACTGGTCTTAATACTGCTATATAATTGTTATTAGCTGCATTAGGAGCTAAAATCCCCTTATTGTGAGCTATAAAAATTTGCCCTGTACCATTAAATTCTCCTCCAGCATTTCCTGATGGGTCATAGTTAATCGATACGTTAGTATTACTAGCTCCTGTTCCAATTGCCAATACCTTATATACTGCGCTATACCCTGTATAAGATGGAGTTAAGATTACTTGATTATTACCAATTTGAACAGTGCTTGAAAAAACTGCACTTGTGCCGTTTAAAGCTCCAGTTAAGGTACCTCCAGTTAATGGAAGATATGCTCCTAATGACGAAGATGTAAGATATGTACTAGAGTCTACACTGCCATCCGCCTTTAAGAATTGAGCTGAAGTACCACCTGTTTTAATAAAAGATGTTGCTGTAACAGTATCTGTAAATGTTGCAGCTTTTGTATTAGCAATAGTTAACGCCTTATTCCAACTTGTATTTTTAACATACAATTCAAATCCGCCAGCGGTATTTAGATTGAATCCAAATCCCTTATCGCCAGCAAAGTTTGCATATTGCGCTTGTAATCCACTTGCATAAGTATCACTTAATACATTTGATACAACATACATTGCGGCTCTTTGACCTGTAGCTGTTGCATCAATCTTAAATGACTGACCAGCAATTAATCCCTCGCCAGTAGCACCCTCAGACGGAGCGTTTGCCAATACGGGTCCAACGACCCTAGCAGTTCCATTTACATCAAGCTTATAAGTAGTCGCAGCATAAGTTGTATATCCTACACTTAGGTTATTGCCAAAGTAAGATGTACCATCTGTATGTAGCAATACTTTTAGTGCACCTGCTGCATTATAGTAGTACGCTAAAGCGGTTCCATCTGCTCCAATATAGAATGGGTAAGCAGACAATGAGCCATCAGATTTCTCAATACGGAATTGCCCTCCTGTAGGGTTAGAGCGCATTGAAACAATATTGTTCCCATCTAATACACCTCCATTAAGAGATAATGACGGAGCGTTAACTACTGATGTAAACGTCTTAACCCCTGCAACGGTTTGGTCTCCTGTTAATTTAACAACAGTTGTATCATCCGCAGGAGTATATCCTAAAGCAGCTGCAATAGTTTTGTTTTTCCAAAGACTTGTAGCAGATTCCCAAACAAGAGTCTGGTTGTTAGCTAAAGAAGAGATAGATACATCGTGGATTTCATTTAACTCAAACCCGTTCTGTACCTTAACAAAGATTTCTCCATTGTTAGACTGTACGCGCGTTACAATACCAATAAACACCATATGTGCAGGCGCAACTGGCTTGTTCGCTAATCCAAATAATAAGTCACCACCTGTTCCTAACCACACGGGGTCTCCAGCAGTAGCTGTTGACGTATCTAACCCAGCAAGCAATCCCTCTGTTATTACTTTAACCTTATCGTTAGTTACGCCACCCGTCTCGAGCAAACCAAGCGTCTTTGATGAAGTTGCCTCAGAAGCATTAGATGCCGCAGAAACAATCATATTGGTGCCATCTGCGCTTGAAACATAAACAGCTTTTCCCTTTGCTAAAGTAGCTCCAAGTTTTACCTCGTGCTTTAATTGTGCAGCAAAGTTATCTATCCATTGAGTATTGTAGTTTGTAGCATCAATCTTGGATAAGATTTGACCCGCAGCACCTCCAATAGGTAATAGAGCTGTCGTAGGAGCTTGATAATCAGTTCCTGCTGTAGCAGCTACTATCTTTCCGTTAGCGTCTGTCTTAACCAAAGAAGAGGTTACACTCGTCTGGGAGATATAACCTGTTACATCTACGTTTTTTAAAAACTTAGTCATCTATTATTTTTTAATAACTACTCTGTAAGCATTAGAAGCTGGAGCTACTGCAAATGATACAGTAACAACAGAAGTTGAAGTAAGAACCACATCTGTGATTACTTCTTCAAAAGTTGTATTATCGTAAATAGAAACAATAACATCTTTTGTGCTTAAACTATGTGTTAAAGCAAATGAAGTCGCAGAGCCATTGCCAATATCAGCAGCATACCCGCTAATACGACTATCTAATAAAGTCTTTAATTTAAGCGGAGTGACAATTGTCGCATCGTCTGTTCCTGTATTTGTCTCGGTCTGTGTAGCAATTTCTGCAAGACCAGAACGAGTTTCAGTAGCTGTACGACCAGCTAAAGTAGCTGAGGTAACCGCATCTGTTGAATTAGTTCCTGTATTAACTTCAGTTTGAGTAGCAAGTGTTACTAAACCTAAAGTTGTCTCAGTAGCTTGGTCACGATTAACCTCTAAAGAAAACCAGTTTGCAGCGTAAGTCGTAGTTGAAGCATTATCAACTTTAGCGCCTAATACGTCGCCAACATTAAATGCGATACCATCTACTGTACCAGCAACACTAACATACCAATAGTCGCCTTTTTTAGTTCCTGCAGATGGAGTTGAGCCAACTGGGAATGTGCCAGCTGAAGCGTCCCAAGCTCCCTCTAAATTACCTAAAGAACCTGTGTTTGCGTCAACATAAGCTTTGACAGCTGCAGCACTAGGGATATTTGAGTCAGTAGCTCCAGTAAAAGTAGTAGATGTTAATATTTCAACTTCAGTAACAGCGCCTGTTGAACCAGAAACGTTACCTAACAATTTACCACTTGCAATCGTTTGAATTTTGGCAAATGTTACTTGATTGTCGCCAATCTTAACAGTTGTAACTGCACCATTCGCAAGCTTAGCAGTTGTGATACCTAAGTCTTTAACTTGAACAGCATCTGTGCTAATTTCAATTGTAGCGTTATCTACATTGACATCAAGAGTAATAACGTCGTTAGTGTTAGATGCTGCTAATCCAGCGCCTCCAAGAACGTCTTGAATATCTCCTGACATATCTACCCACGCAGTTCCATTATAGAAATACATACGCAAATCTGTAGTATCAAAATATACCTGACCTACTACAGGCGCAGATGGAGCTGATGCTAAATTCTGAATCGCGACATTTAATATCTGATTCTTAGTTAAATCTAAACTGGTTAAAAATTTCTTTGCCATTGCTTATGTTAATTTAAAAATGCCTTGCCGCTAAATGCTGCTGAAAATGTTAATACTACCTGATTTGTGCTTGTGTAATTAACTTCGCTCATAACTTCATCATTTGCGGAATCAACTATACTAACGGCAGGATATTTACCTAAATTATGATTAATAGTCCAAACCGCTGCTGGAGTAGACTGTATATGCACATATGCTGTTTTTGCTGTAAAAGTAAGCTTATTGTCGCTTACCGCAATGCTTAATCCAGCATTTGCTGATTCAAAAGTAACTGTTTCTCCCTTATTAACCGAATCAAGATTTGTCCCATCAAACATTTTGAATGATGTGATATTTGTTGATGATAAACTAAAAGGCAACATTTGTGTCGCCTTATATGTATATGGCTGAGTTGGAGGTAATAAACCTAATAATTGGTCGAGAACAGGTTTGCACCCATCCATAGTTCCAGTATCGTATCTAGCAATAATATGCGAATACAAGCCAAGAACTAAATCATATTCTTCATTTTTAATATCATACTGACTAGGATTTGTTGTCTTATAAACCTCGATTTGGTCTTTATAAGTATTCATCAAGGTCACTAACTCATCCTGATTCGGAGCCTCTCTAATATCGTAAGTTTCTTGAAGTAATTCGACATAACTGACCGTTAGCCAAGACTTAGAAGTATGCGTATAAGCCACGGAAATATCTGATTTGACCAGATATATACCTTCGTAGTATTTTGAGCTGTGAGAGGGCATTAAAACGTCTCCTATGCTAGTCTTTGTAATTGTGCCTACTTCGCTAGTAGAAGGAGTTGTTGTAAAAAAGTTTCTAGTTAGTACACCTGAGAAACTTCCAGATATTTCGTATGCGGTTGAATCTAAAAACTTAACGTCTGGTAAAACTACATCTGATTCATTAGTAATAGCCTTTATTGGCTTCTCCCAGTTAAAGTCAAAAGTTTCCTGTTTAGTAAACTCTGTTAGTGCCGCATTTATTGCAACGAAGTTTATAATATAAGTTCCCGTAAGAACAGTATTGTCAATATCTGTAATTAAAGCAATGTCAACTGAACCGCCTGGCGAAGTAATGTCTGGAGAAATAAAGTCAGTATGTTCTACTTTAGAGCCATCAGGAAATGTAACTGAAAAGTTACCCTTTGCTAAAACAAAATCTGTAGAGGTGTCCGTCAGGCGCAACACCCTTGTAGATGTTTTTTCGTTTACAATAAATTGGGCATTAAAATTTGCAGGCATACCAGCTTAGGATAATTTGTTCAAATATACGATATTTTATATTGCTTTAAAAAAAGAAAAGGAGGACATTGTCCCCCTCTCTTAATAACCGAAACCAAACAACCTATCCTGTATCGGATTTACCCTAGTCGGGTCTTGATGGCATTTAACTCATCTGGGTTGTTTTCTTGTAAGTAATCGGCTAATTCTTTAATATAGTTCCTTCCTGGGCCTTTTTTGTATTTAAGGATTTCCTTTTTGGTCTCTGCCCATTCAAATACCTGGCTATTAATGTTGTTATTAATAATTCCGCGCTTAATCGCTTCTTTAATTAAAGATTCAAACTCTAAGCTAGCTCTTTCTGCGACTTCTACAAACTCTTCTGGGCTATCTTCTGCATAATCTTCTAATGCGTTACGGATTTCATCGATTGTCTCTCCGTCAATACCCAATGCCATTGCAACTTCTCTCGCCTTAGCGTCTTCCATTTCAATCGCCATATTTACAGCCTTAACAATTGTTTTGCGGAGGCTACGTTCTACTTTAGCTTCTTTAACAGCATCAATTCGAGAGAATAGTGACTCTTCTTCTTGATTCCTGTCTGGATTTGATTCATTCCAATTACATAACTCAACATACTGATAAATTTTCTGATGAAGCGGATTGTTTCCGTTCAGGAATAAGTATCCTAAGTTGGTTGCATTAAATACAATATTAATAAATGTAGGATTACCTTCTAAGTCCGTACGTTCAATTGCTGCGATTGGCACAAACTCATTTGTTCCTTTATCGAGAACAATATCTGTCGAACGAATTTGTAATGCAGAAGGCATTAAAAACTTGCCTGCGTTATCAGGGTCAGGACGAACATTATTTACTCGGTAAATAGCTCTTTCGTTTGGCTTGAGCTTTCTAATCATCTTCTCTGATAGAAGATTAAAATCTGATGCTTTCATTTTTTATTTTGTTTGGTTACGCAAATGTATCAATTATTATTAAAACAAAAAAGAGGAGGATTGCTCCCCCTCTCTTTGTCAGTTAATCTAAGATTAAACGTTGTACTTAACGAAGTGCTCGTTACCTACAGTTTCTAAACCTTCGATTGAAGTGTACACGATATCTAAAGTATCAGTGTCTGAAGTTGGAGTTGGTGCAAGACCACCCAACATCTTCTCACGGAAACGAGAGTTAACGCCATCTGGCATCTCTAAATAACGCATCATCATACGGTCTACTTGACCTCCACCTTGCTCAACCTTAATCTTTCCAGCAGGAACTAAGTAAGCCTCTTTAGAGAATACTGTAGCACCACCTACTGAAGTGATTTGTGGGTGAGATAAAGCGTTAAGACGCTTCTTGTGGAAAGTACGTCCGAAAGCAGCAATTGAGTTAACTCCTAAAGCAAGAGCAACGTCTTTCTTACCACCGAATGAAGCGTAGTTTACAGCTCCGTTAATGAATTGAGTAGCAGCAGTGATGCTAGTATCAAATGCATTATCGAAATCAGCACCAGCCCACAATAAATACTCAGAAGGGCAGCGGTTAGCATCCATCAAACGAGATAAAGCAGATAAGTCAGCTAAAGAAACTGTGTTTCCAGTTCCAGTAGAAGAAGAAATGCCACCAGCGTTTAAGATAGTGTCACGTAAACCACGAGTTGTGTTGATTGCGTTACCAGCAGCATCAGTTAAACCTGCAGACTCACGACCGAACAAGATAGAATAAAGAATATCCATACGGTGCTTCAAATACGCATCGTGCTGTTGCTTTAAGAAGTAGTAAGGCTTGCCTTTAAACTCAACCTCAATCTTAGAACCGTAAGCGATATCTGTGATAGAAGTTTTAGTTTTGAAGATTTGCAACTTGTTAGAACGCTTAATCAAATCAGACTTACGCATTTGGTTAGAAGCAGTTCCTTCAGCATATGCGTTAGACATAAATGATAACTTAGAACCAGTTGTAGCAGCAGGAATTGCATCCGCAGAGTTAACTGGTTTAACAGTGATAACAGCGTCAGTAGCAGAAGAAATAGCTGATACATAACCTACTACACCGTTAGAGAACAAAATCAATTCTCCTACTAATGGCTTAACAGAAGTTGCGCCAACAATAGTGATGTCAACTGAAGCGCCAGCTGAACCCGCAGAAGTACCTGGAGTTTTAACTGTAGCAGTTGCATATAAGAAGTTGTTTTGAACTGTGAAGAACTCAGTTTGAGCAGAAGCCTTAGCCTTACCTGTCCAATCTAATACGTCCAACATAGACGCCTCTTCATCATAGATGTCAAGAACGTCCTTTAAAATTTCACGTTGCTCCAACGTGTTTGTAAATGATACAGTCGACAAGAATGTTCTGTCGATGTTACCTGCTCCAATAGCCATTTTTTAAATAATTTAATTGTTAAACACTATTTTTTTGTAATAGTCATTCCCTGTAAGAAAGCAATTGGGTCGTCTGAAGGTCTTTCAATGTTGTTAGACTGGATAACCGTTTTGTTTACTGTAGGAGGAACGACATTCTTTAGCTCCGCTTCCATAGCTCTGCGTCCTAAAGACTTGCCGTGTTTAATTAATTCGCTTATAAATTGAGTTGGATTCTGTGCGAATGCAACTGTTTTTGTCCACTTATCCCAATCAACACTTCCGTCTTTTGCAAAGATGGAAAGAAACTTGTTTGAATCCAT
>Ga0222713_10004795_pt1 | contig 13418 bp, 18 predicted proteins | sample C33_649DmetaG_FD_165061 | JGI IMG/M metagenome (GOLD analysis project Ga0222713, IMG submission 165061) | Estuarine water microbial communities from San Francisco Bay, California, United States - C33_649D | ecosystem: Environmental > Aquatic > Marine > Unclassified | place: USA: California...
ACCTCTTCATATTTACGATTCATCAAGTGGATGGGGTGGTAGAATATTAGGTGCAATGAGTTCTCGTAAGAAAACTCACTACATTGGAACAGACCCTAATCCTGATAACTTTATTCCAGAATTGGGAATATCTCGTTATGAATATGTTGCTAAGTTTTACAATGATAAATGTGTAGATGATTTTTCAGATTCATTTGCTAAGTTTTTCGATGTGACAAAACAAGGTAATACATATGAGTTGTTTCAAGATGGTTCAGAGTTAATCCAACACAATCCTAAATTCCAAAAGTATAAAGGTAAATTAGATTTATCCTTTACATCACCTCCATATTTCAATAGAGAACAATATTCTCAAGATGAAAAACAATCATTTAAAGCATATGGTGAATATGAAGATTGGAGAGAAAACTTTTTACGTCCAACCTTAACAACTATCTTTGAATATACGAAGAACGATAGATACATTCTTTGGAATATTGCAGACATTAAAATTGGTGCAAATACCTACTATCCATTAGAACAAGATTCAAGAGATATTTTGTTAGAATTGGGGTGTGAGTATAAAGGTAAGTTGAAGATGTTGATGACCCGAATGGTAGGATTAGACCCAACTAAATCAGGTATTAAAAACGCAGTTAAACATAACGGAAAGGCATACAAATTCGAACCGATATTTGTATTCCATAAAAAATAAAACAAATGGCATTTTTTGAAGATAAAAATACGGAAGAGAAAGATAATAGTTTATGGGTAGAATCATATCGCCCATCTAAGTTGGAAGACTATGTGGGTAATGAACATCTAAAATCAAAAGTTCAAACTTATATTGAAAGTGGTGATGTTCCTCATTTACTTTTATATGGTAAAGCAGGGACTGGTAAGACTACTCTTGCTAAGTTGATTGTCAATTCAATCAATTGTGATTATATGATTATCAATGCATCGGATGAAAACAATGTTGATACTGTCCGTAATAAAGTTAAGAACTTTGCATCTACGATTGGATTTAAGGATATAAAAATCATCATCTTAGATGAGTTTGATTATATGTCACAATCTGCACAAGCAATCTTGCGTAACTTAATGGAAACTTTTTCTAAACATTGTCGTTTTATTTTAACGTGTAATTATGTTGAAAAGGTAATCGAACCCATTCAATCTCGTTGTCAATCGTTTCAAATTGTTCCACCAACTAAGAAAGATGTTGCAATCCAAATTAGTAAGATTCTTAAATCAGAGGAAATTCGATTTGAACCAAAAGATTTAGTTCCAATTATTGATGCCGGATATCCTGATATTCGTAAAATCATCAATACTTGTCAATTAAACTCACATAAGGGTGCATTGCAGGTAGATACTAAAAACTTATTGGAAAACGATTATAAGATGAAAATTTTAGATTTACTAAAAACATCAGATGATAAGCGAAATCGTTATATGAAATTAAGACAGGCTTTAATCGATAGTAGAGTGACTGATTTTACAGATTTATTTACTTTGTTATATGATAAGGTAGATGAATATGCACCATCGAATACTGCAAATGTTGTGATTGCACTTTCACAAGGACAAACTACTCATTTTCAATCAATTGATAAAGAGATTGCAATGGCTGCAACTTTAATTGAAATAAACAATTTATTATAATGGCTGGAATAACATTATTCGACCACATAAAAGCAATCACACAATCTCAAGATAAAAAATATTGGGATAAGTTAGATGACGCAGATAAAAAAACTTGGTCAAATTATATGGTATTCCGATTCTTGTCTATGAACCCGGATTGGGTGCCAATGGTTGCACAACTACAACCTTATTTACAAGAAGTTCCACCTAAGGCGTGTTATTTAGCATTGATTGATTTAATACCAAAGACTAGAGCTTTTTTAAAATATATGAAAGCAAAAGGTGAGGATGTGTATGAAAAATGGTTAATCGAATTAGTGACTAACCATTATAATACATCCACATTGGAAAGTGAAGATTATTTAAAAATTTTATATTCAACAAAATCAGGTAGAGAACGTATAAAGGAATTATGCACTATCTATGGAGTTGAACCAAAACAAATTACAAAACTTAAATTAAATTTATAACTATGGCAATTAATTTTAAACCATTGGGTGATAGAGTGGTGGTCAAACCACAAAAGAAAGAAGAAAAATCAACTGGAGGTATTATCCTAACCGATAGTGTTAATAGAGGTGAAAAGGTTGTTGGTGAAGTTGTAGCAATTGGTGGTGGTATTTTCTCACAAAACGGAGAACGTATTCCAATGACAGTTTCAGTTGGTGATTCAGTTCTATACAAAAAAGATACTGCAACAGATACACTCCCATTAAATGGTGAAGAGTATTTGTTATTTCACGAACACGAATTATTAGGCATTATTTCACAATAAACATAAACATATGAATTATAGTCTCACTTATGATGACATTCAATTAGTCCCACAATATTCAGAAATTTCTACTAGAACTGGAATTAACTTAAAAACCTTAGTATCTCGTAGATATGGTCTTTTAAATCCATTAGTTGCATCTCCTATGGATACTGTCTGTGGTGAGGAAATGGCATACAAAATGTTCCTTATGGGTGGAGTAGGATGTATTCATCGTTTTATGAGTATCGAAGAACAAGTAGAGGTAATCAAAAATCTTCGATATAAAATTTACGGAGAAGGATTCGGAGGACCATATGAGGATTGGGGAATTATGTATGATGATTGGCATTCTGAAAATAACCAAATTCCAATAATGGCCGCAATTGGAGTAATGGCTTCTGATATGGAACGTGCACAAAAATTAACCGAAGCAGGTGCAAATATATTAGTTATAGACGTTGCACATGGTCATCACAAAAATGTTATAGAGATGATTAAGTGGTGTAAGCAAAATCTTAATCAAAATGTTGATATTATCGCAGGTAATATTGCAACTGCTCAAGCAGCATTAGATTTAGAGAAGGCTGGTGCAGATGGATTACGTGTCGGTATTGGTGGAGGTTCTCTTTGCACAACAAGAGTAAAGACTGGATTCGGTGTTCCAAATGTAAGTTGTTTGGAAGAAATTATCAAAGTTGCAAAAACTCCGGTAATGGCAGATGGTGGAATCAGAACATCGGGTGATATTGCAAAAGCACTTTCATTAGGTTCTAGTTCAGTTATGTTAGGTTCTATTTTAGCAGGAACTGAAGAAGCCCCTGGTCAAATAATTGAAACTACAAAAGGACTTTATAAAAGATATAGAGGTTCTGCATCATTAGAAACTAAGGTTTCAAATGGTCAAGCTGTTAGAAACATCGAAGGTGAATCAACTACCATTCCATATAAGGGTGGTGTTAAATTTATTTTAAATGGATTGATTGATGGAGTTAAATCTGCACTTTCATATGCAGGTGTAAATGAATTAAGAAATTTCAGACCTCCATATGTGATTGTCACTACATCTGGTATTAATGAAGCAAAACCACATTTATTACACTAAAAAATAATGACAAAAATTATAAACCTATTTGGCGGGCCGGGCATTGGAAAATCATCCATTGCATCCGGCCTTACTTATAAACTTAAAAAGAAACACATAAATTGTGATAATCCCTATGAGTTTCCAAAAGTTCTGGCATGGGATGAAAACCATTCAGCAATCAAAGACCAATTATATGTTCTTGCAAATCAACATAGGGGAATTGTAAAGAGTTTTGGAAAGGTAGATTTTATCATCTTAGATTCACCCATAATTCTTTCGTTGGTATATAAATCATTGTATAAAGGAACTGAATACCCAGCAACCTTATATGGGGAGTATTTTGATAAAATGGTGTTAGATATACATAATCAATATGACAACCTTAATATCCTCTTAAAACGAACGGATGGGGGGTATAATGAAAAGGAACGCTACCAATCATTAGATGAATCTAAGACGTTGGATAGTGAAATCGAAAATACATTAATAAAAAATAACATATCTTATATTACCATTGAAGTTGGTGATAATACAGTCAATGATATAGTGAAATTATTAGTGTAATAATTTGGTAAATCCAAATAAAGTTCGTATATTAGCTTAATAAAAGATAAAGATATGATAGTATATGACCCACAGAATCCACTAACTGATGATGATTTGAAACAATTATCCGAAACTGATTTCTTTTCATACTTAGACCAAATGTCTGCGTATAAACGTAAAGATAAAAAGATAGTAGGTGAGTGGAAAAAGAAAGGACATGAAATTCTTAAAAAGAATGGTGTAAAAAATGTGAAAACAAATAGAACCCAGTGGTTTGATTAAACATAAATAATATGAATGGTAGATTAACAACCGGCTTTAAAAATCCAACAATAATTACGGCACAACAATATGGGACAAAAGTTTCAGTTGAAATAGACCATAGTGATACTGATCTCGATGAATTGTTTGATGCATTCCACACCTTAGTAATTGGTATGGGGTATAATGAAGATTCGTGGAAACAATGTATTGTAGGTAGAGCAGATGAATATGAAGATGATAATATCTATGATATGGGTATATATGAACCATCACCTGAATTGATAAAAGCAATGGATGAATATAATAAATTAGCAGATACAGAACGCAATAAAATAACATCTGAACAAAATACTCACCAATAAGAATTTGATTTAATAAATATAAAAAATAAATATGGCACAAATATTAGGACAAGGTGGTAATCAATTACCACAAGAACCAATTGATTTAACAAAGACAGAACCGATTTCATGTAAAAAATGTGGTGGTGAAGTTTTTGTACAAGGATTTGCATTTAGAAAGATTTCAAAGATACTAACCAAAAAACCAAAAGATGAAGTAATTCCCGTAGAATTATTTTTATGTGGAGATTGTGGTGAAGTATTAGAAGATTTATTAGTTCCTGGCTTTAAAATCGAAGAATAGTGTCAAATCCTCAAACGGAAACATTTTGCATATTACCATTCATTCATTTGTATTCAGAACCAAAGGGTGAGATGAAACCATGCTGTATAGCAGGTGGATTTGATACTCCGTTAGATTTGAAAACAATGTCTATTGATGGTGCATTTAATTCACCACAAATGAAAGAATTGCGTAAAGATATGTTAGATGGAAACCGTAATAAGGTATGTGATGTATGTTATAAGAAAGAGGATTTAAATGGGGGTTCACCCCGCTTTGATTTTAATAAAAACACATTATGGGAAATGCCGGTTGTAAATGGTGATTATTCAGTTGAAACCCAATTTCAACATATTGATATTAGATTTTCAAATTTATGTAATTTCAAATGTAGAATGTGTAATCATGATTTTTCATCAAATTGGTTTGAAGATTATGAAAAGATAGCATCTGGTTCTACAACTGGTAGAAAAAAGGTAATGAAAGTTTCTGATACAATTGTAGAAGATTTAATTCCCCACCTAAATAACATTAAAAGTTTTTATTTCGCAGGTGGTGAACCCTTAATCATGCCGGAACATTACAAAGTATTAAAATATCTTTATGATAATATGCCGGTTTTGGAAAAACATTGGGGTAATAAAAGACCATTGAGTATTCATTATAACACAAACTTATCAGTAATCACTTATGATGAACAAAGTTTAGTGGATTTATGGGATGGTTTCGATAGAGTATTTCTTTCAATCTCATGTGATGGAATCGGTGAAGTAGGTGAATATCAACGTGTTGGATTCCAGCATGATAGATTTGTTGAAAATTTAAAAACAATAAAAAAATACTTCAGACCCGAATCACCATTTATGGGTGGTATGGGATTACAATATAATTTTCAATACACTACTACTATTTGGAATGTGTATCATATCTTTGATTTTATTAAATTTATGACTGAAAATGAATTTATAGGTTCATCCGAACATATTGATTTTTATTACGCATGGGGTCCAAACCAAATTGCATTGAACAATATTAGTAAATCTGAAAAGGATAAGGTTATTAAATTTTTAGAAGATGGTATGAGAAATATCACAATTGAAAAAACCATTTCGGAGTTGAATAATTTAATATCATTTATAAAATTAGACCAAAATATAGATAATCCTATTGAAACTATGGTAGATTTTACTAAAAAAATGGATACACTATTCCAAACCAATGCAAGTAGTTTAAATGGAATCGATTTCGATAGTATGATTGTGGAAAATTTTCCAAAATAATTAGGAATTTACAAATATTATTCGTATATTTGTAGTATAAAAATAAAGTTATGGCAAGAGTAAGTTATTCTCAATATGGTATGTGGTCTTCATGTCCTCAACAATTCAAATTAAATTACATTGATAAGTTGGGTGAAAGTTCTGCTAATATCCATACAATCTTTGGTTCAGCAATGCACGAAACTGTCCAACACTTTTTAAGTGTAATGTATGGTGTATCTAAAAAACAGGCATTAACATTGGATTTGGAAACCATGTTAAAGGATAAGTTAGTAGAACACTTTACTGCTGAAAAGGAAAAGATGAGTGAAGGAACTCCTTGTACCAAAGAGGAGTTGGAAGAATTTTTTGGTGATGGTAGACATATTTTACATTACTTTAAAACTAAATTAGATAAACTTTATACAAAGAGTGGATTTGAATTAGTTGCTATTGAAATGGCATTAAATGCAGAAGTAAAACCTGGCGTTCATTTTATTGGATTCATCGATATTGTCTTAAAGGATATGTCCTCCGGTGAAATTATTATCATCGATTTAAAAACATCCACATCTGGTTGGTCAAAGTATCAGAAAAATGATAAGGTAAAAACATCTCAAATGTTGTTATACAAAAAGTTTTATTCTGAAAAGTATAATGTTCCGTTAGATAAAATCAAAGTAGAATATCAGATTCTTAAAAGAAAGATTTCAGAAAACTTTGAATACCCAATCCCACGTATCTCTAAATTCATTCCACCACATGGAAAACCATCGGTAAATAACGCTTGGAAGGGATTTATGGAGTTTGTAGATACTGTCTATGATGATGGTGGGATTATCCGAACCGATGATTTTCCTACAAATAAAGGAAAAGCGTGTGATTGGTGTGAATTTAAGACTAGAAAACTCTGTCCACTTTGGAAATAAAATCTCTTTTTTATATTTATATATATTTATATAAAACATATAATAGGAGAGTTATGACAAACCCAAACACAAACACAAAATTAACAACGGTAAAAATCATTCACGATGTTTACTCAAAATTTAAGAAAATTTCATTCGATTCCAACATTACCCTACAAAAGTTGGTAAATCGTTCTTTGGAAAAATATACCGAAGATGAACAATTTAGAAGTGAAATAAACAATTACAACGAATTGCAAGACAGTGGTTCACAATTTTAATTAAACTAAATGACAGAAGTAAGAAAGAAAAAAAAGATTCTTTTACTATCGGATGATTTAAGAATGTCATCTGGTATAGCAACCGTATCCAAAGAATTAGTTTTTGGCACATTTGACAAGTATGATTGGGTTCAATTAGGAGCAGCAATCAATCATCCTGATAAAGGTAAAGAAATTGATTTAGGTGAAGATGCACGTAATATAAGTGGTATTGAAGATGCATCTCTTAAAATCATTCCGTGGAGTGGTTATGGTGATGCAAACATTTTAAGAGAACTTATTATGAAACATCAACCTGATGCAATCCTACATTTTACAGACCCACGTTATTGGAGATGGTTATATGAAATGGAAGCAGAACTAAGACAAAACATTCCAATTTTCTTTTATCATATTTGGGATGATTTACCAGACCCAAAATATAACAGAGATTATTACGAAAGTTGTGATTGGTTAGGATGTATTTCTAAACAGACATATGGTATTGTAAAAAGAGTTGGTGCGATAAAAACTCCAACAACAAAACCATTGGAAGATTGGCAAGTATCTTATGTTCCTCATGGTATTAATTCCAATACTTTCAAACCGGTAGAAGTTCCAACGGAATTTAAGAAAGAATTATTCGGTGATAAAGAATATGATTTTGTTTTATTTTGGATGAACCGAAATATCAGACGTAAACAACCATCCGATGTAATTTGGGCATACAAACGATTTGTAGATGGATTACCCGAAGAAAAACGTGATAAAGTATGTTTATTAATGCATACACAACCGGTGGATGAAAATGGAACTGATTTATACGCAGTTAAAGAAACCATTTGTCCAGATTATAATGTAATTTTCTCAACTAATAGAGTTAATCAAGACCAACTAAACTTAATTCACAATCTTGCAGATGTGACTATTAACATTGCAGGTAATGAAGGATTTGGATTAGTCACTGCAGAATCGGTAATGGCTGGAACTCCTATCATCGTAAATGTGACAGGTGGGTTACAAGATCAATGTGGATTCAAATTGAATGGTAAAGAATTTACGGCAGATGATTATGTTGAACATGGTTCATTGCATGATTGGAGAAAATGGGCATCTAAACTTACATATGGTGAGTGGGTTAAACCAATATTCCCAAAAGTTCAAACATTAGTTGGTTCAGTTCCAACACCATATATCATCGATGATAAAGTTGATATTTACGAAGTTGCTGATGCAATGAGGTATTGGTATGAAAAAACTCCAGAACAACGAAAAACCGCAGGTTTAGTAGGTAGAGAATGGATGTTGAATGAAGGTGGATTATCAAATATCAATATGTGTAAAACATTAGTAGATGGTATGGAAGGTGCTTTCCAACATTGGAAACCAAAAGATAGATACAATTTATATAAATTAAGATAATGAGCAAACCAATATTCATCATTAGAATGCCAGGAACTTGGTCACCATCTCAAATTGAATCATCTCGCGAGGCAATTTACAAAAATAGAGAACTATGTGAGGATTATCATGTAATGGTTCTTGCAGATAGAGAAGTTGAATCTACCGTATTTGAGATGTATAATGCACCAAACGAGCCTGATAAATTAGAAAATATTACAAAGTTAATTGAATTATCCATCGAAAGATGTTTAAGACAAGAAGAAGAACAAAGAAAAAAAGAAGAAAATGAATAAACCATTATTGTTATTTCAGGCACCAATTGCAACCCGTAGTGGTTATGGTGATCATTCTAGAGATTTATTGAAATCTATATTTGCAATGGATAAGTTTGAGGTGAAAATTGTTCCTACACGTTGGGGAACTACACCACAAAATCAAATAGACCCTTCAACTGAATTTGGACAAAAAATATTAGATAATATTGCAGTTACGTTGGATAGACAACCGGATGTATTTGTTCAAGTATCAGTAGCAAATGAATTTAAAAAAGTTGGTAAGTATAATATCGGAGTAACTGCCGGTGTTGAAACTACTATTGCTCCAAAAGAATTTATTGATGGGTGTAATTTAATGGATTTAGTGTTAGTTCCATCTGAATTTACTAAACAAGTATTGGAAACAACTACTTTTACTGAAGTAAATAATCAAACAAAACAAAAAATTAGAGACATTAAAGTATCAACCCCAATTGAGGTAGTATTTGAAGGTGTTGATTTGGATACATTTTTAAATCCAAAAACGGATATTGATGTTTTGAATGATATTAAAACAGATTTTAATTATCTATATGTAGGTCATTGGTTAACCGGTGATTTAGGACAAGATAGAAAAGATGTTGGTATGATGATTAAAACATTTTGTAGTGTATTTAAAAATGTTTCTAAAGATAAACAACCCGGTCTTATTTTAAAAACATCAATGGCTGGATTTTCAGTAGGTGATAGAGAAATCGTGGCCGATAAAATTAATAAATTAACTGAAGAATTTGGTAATAAATGTCCTTCAATTTATTTGTTATTTGGAGATTTAAGTGAATCTGATATGAGTAGTTTATATCATCATCCAAAGGTGAAAGCTATGATTTCATTTACAAAAGGAGAGGGATATGGTAGACCACTTGCAGAATTTGCAACAACTGGTAAACCGATATTAGTTTCAAATTGGAGTGGATTAGTTGATTTCTTACCAAAAGATAATACCATTTATTTAGATGGTCAATTAACACCAGTTCACCCATCTGCCCAAAATCAATTCTTATTGAAAGAATCTAAGTGGTTTACGGTTGATTATTCAAAAGCAGCACAATCGATTTTAGATTTACATAAAAATTATAACAAACATTTGAAAAAATCTGCTGGATTGAAAACTAATATTGTTAATAATTTTTCATTAAGTAAGATGAATGAGGTTATGGAGAAAGTATTTAACAAATACGTTCAGATAAAACAAAAAATAGAACTTAAATTACCAGAAATTAAGAAATTATAATATGGCATATACAAGTCAATACAGACAATTTTTAAAACCCGAAGTTAGGGTAAGTAAAAATCAGATTTTACCGAGAAATATTTATAGAATTTCTACTTATGCAGGAGGTAATCCTGCTACTAAAGTTGGTGATCAATCACGTTATGTATTTGTTATTGGTAGAATTGATGGAAAAATACATTGTATTAAATTAAATGATATTAAACCGATTGATTTTACCAATCTTGTAAATAAATTAAGGGATAAACGAATTCCAATAAAATCAGATCAAGCATTAGAAGAACTATTGAAATTATTTTCAAAAGATGGAAAGCAATTGTTTGAAACTTATATAAAAAATAATCCAAAAGTATATTCATCTAAGATGTCAAATTATAGAACTTATATTTTAGATAATATTCAAAATGTATGGGAAATTAGGTTTGAAGAAGGATTTTTACGAACATTATTTAAAGAAGGTGGGACAACCACAACTCAAAGAAACGAAATTCAAGCTGAAGTTGCAGAAAAAGGAGTAAATGAATAATATATTAGCATTAGGATGTTCATTCACATGGGGTGAATCATTACAATTCTTTTCAGGTTTAGATAGTGTGTTATGGGAAAAAGATAGACCTCAGTTTCCAGATACATTTAAAACATTAGATGAAAAACAATTAGAGTTTATATATCAAAACAGATGGCCTGCCGTATTGGCTAATAAACTTAATGTTGAATATATAACTAAATCGCGTAATGGTGGTTCTAATATAGAATCCTTAAATATTGCTACTGATTTTTATAATCAACCATCTAATTTAGAAAATTATAAAATATGTGTATTCCAATTAACTGAATTTTCACGTGACCCCTTTATATTTAAATTACCATCGGGTGAAATTTTACAAGAAAAGGATTATTCAGTAGTAGAGTATCAAAGACAAGTTTTGGGATTAGATAATGATGTCATCCTTAGAGATTCATATAATTATTTTTATGATAAATTATATGATTTCAAAACTTACTTAGAAGAAAATGGAGTTAGTGTTTATATAATAGCATATCCACAACAATCAGTTGAAGTTTTGAAAGAACATAAATTATATTCAAATTTCGTAACTCTAAAATACGATGGAAACGAATATAGTTCAACTGATGATTTGAGTTTAGCACACCCAATGTTAGTAATTGAAAATTACTTTGCAGATAGAAATTTAAATAAAGGTGATAATCATTTAGTATTAGAAGGTCATCATATAATAGCAAATAGTATTTACAACGAAATTAAAAAAAATGATTAGTATAAGTTACGCAATAACGGTTTGTAATGAATTAGAAGAAATAATTAAATTACTAAACTTTTTACAATTACATATAAGACCAGAAGATGAAGTTGTGATTCAATATGATTCATCATCTGCTACTCAAGAAGTTAAAGAATATTTGAATGTGATGGATATGATGAGAGATAATCATAAACTTATTTCATTTCCACTTAACAATGATTTTGCATCATTTAAAAATAATTTGAAATCATATTGCACGAAGGATTATATATTTCAAATCGATGCAGATGAAATTCCACATGAAGCCCTAATTGAATATTTACCACAAGTTTTAGAAACAAATCCCGTAGATGTAGTATTTGTTCCTCGTATCAATACCGTTGAAGGATTAACGCAATCCCATATTCAAAAATGGGGTTGGAATGTAAATGAAAAAGGATGGGTAAATTTTCCTGATTATCAATTAAGAATTTACAAAAGAACGGATGATGTAGTGTGGATGAATAAAGTCCACGAAACAATTACCGGTTATACTACATTTTCAAATTTCCCAATGGAAGAACATTGGTGTTTATATCATCCTAAAGAAATTCAAAGACAAGAGAAACAAAACGATTATTACGAAACAATTCAGAGATGAGTAAAAATATAATCTTTATACCGGCATATAATGGGTTTAATACTCAATTACCAGAATGTATTGAGTCGTGGAAATGGTATTGTAAAAAATGGAATATTGAATTAATTCTTGCAAATGAAAAAAGAGAATATGATTTCGAGCCGTGGGGTAATGGATGTTTTGAACCCTGGTTTGATGAACGTTTAGTTGAATTAGATTATGATAAAGTTTTAATCGTAGATGCCGATACTATGGTTAGATGGGATACTCCAAACGTTTTTGAAGAATGCAAAGATTATGAAATGTGTGTAGTTGCAGATGCAGGTGGTGAATACTCTGGTCATCGTCATTTACAACAATGGATTAGAGTTAATCCAGATATAAAAACTCCTGCAGATAAATACTTCAACACCGGTTTTGTATTCTTAACAAAGAAAAAATATTTAGCAATCAGAGAACAGATGCCTAAGTATTATGAGTATTGGTCATTCTTTTACAAAATAGGTCCATCTGGTCCTAATGCATGTGAACAAACTCCAGTTAATATAATAGCATATGATTTATTTCCAAACGAAATTCATCACTTAGAATATATTTGGAATAATATGGTCATGCATGATTATGAGGATGGTTCGTTTGTAAACGATTCATATATCTGGCACTTCACTGGTCCTAAGATGGGAGGACATACCAACAAACGAAACATTATAAAACAAATTTGGAATCATATTAAAAATTATTATGAAAAAACTACCAATTAGTATAGGAATCTTAGCTTGGAATTCAGGACAAGTCCTTGTAGATACTCTAACAACTTATTATAATAATGGGTTATTGGATATGGTAAATGATGTTACGATTTTGTTTCAAGAAGTATCTGAAGAAGATATTAAAATAGCATCACATTTTGGAATTGATTGTATTGGTTTACAGCAAAATATTGGAATTGGTAAAGGGTTCAAACGATTAACTGAAAATGCCCAAACTGATTATGTTTTAATTTTAGAGCATGATTGGAATTTAGTTGAAGATAAAGAAACTACATATAAAAGATTAGAAAGTAGTTATAAAGCAATTGAAATGGGATTGGATGTAGTTCGTTTAAGACATAGAACAAATCCTGGTTATCCACATTTTTCATTTCAATATAGAGGTAGAGAGTTGGAATATTATGATGATTGGCATGAATTAACATCACCACATCTTTTAGATTCAGTTCATTGGTGTGAACCCGATGTTAAGTTTCCAGAT
>Ga0222713_10004796_pt1 | contig 13416 bp, 12 predicted proteins | sample C33_649DmetaG_FD_165061 | JGI IMG/M metagenome (GOLD analysis project Ga0222713, IMG submission 165061) | Estuarine water microbial communities from San Francisco Bay, California, United States - C33_649D | ecosystem: Environmental > Aquatic > Marine > Unclassified | place: USA: California...
TCAAGATAGTCTTAAAAAAACTTCAGAAAAATTTACAAAAGGAATTAATGAAGTTTTTAACAAATCTAGACCTCAAGCTGAAATTCTTCAGGATATAGAAGATATTCTTATTCAAGCAGACGTGGGTATTGGATTTGTAGAAGAGTTTAGAAAAAATATAGCCAATAAAAAATATAGCAAAGAAGAATTAACAAAGGAAAATTTCTTTCGAGCAATTGCTAAGGAAATAGAAGAAATTTTAATACCCCTTCAAAAAGATTTTTTTGCAAAAAAACATAATAAGCCCACTGTCGTATTAGTATGCGGCGTGAATGGCGTTGGTAAAACAACAACGATTGGAAAATTATGCAAAAAACTCAAAACTCAAGGAAATAAAATTATTGTTGGGGCAGCGGATACTTTTCGAGCGGCAGCAATCGATCAATTAGAACTTTGGTGTAAAAAAATTAATGTAGAAATAATAAAATCAGACATTGGTTCAGATCCAGCCTCTGTTGCATTTAAAAGTTTTGAATATGCAAAAAAAAATAATGCTGATTACTGCGTGATTGATACAGCGGGACGACTACAGAATAAAAAAAATCTAATGGAAGAATTTTCTAAAATTATCAGAGTTTTAAAAAAAATTGATACAAATGCCCCTCATGAAACTATTTTAGTTCTTGATGCAACGACTGGACAGAATGCAATTAATCAAATTGAAGAATTTAAAAAAATTACTCCAATCACTGGAATTATAATGACAAAATTAGATGGAACCGCAAAAGGTGGTATTCTTGTTGCTATTGCAAAACAATTTCAAATTCCAATTTATGCAATTGGCGTTGGTGAAAAAGAAGAAGACTTAGACAATTTTATCGCAAAAGATTTTGTGCAAGCTTTTATTAAAAGCTAATTTAGTGTTTTTATAAATTTCTGTAATTCAAGTTTAAGTTCAGAGTTATAAGTCATCATATGACGATCAAATTGTGGGAAGTATCCATACTTTTTGACCTGAACTTCATCGAATAGTTTTTTTCCCATGGCAATAGGGATTATTATATCAGCTCCACCATGCATTATCAGAATTGGTGATTTTATGTTTTTAATTTTTTTTAAACTTAAATATTTATCTTTTAATATTAAATTTACGGGTAAATAGGGGTAATAAATCTTTGCTGCATCAACAATGGAAGTGTAGGGGGACTCTAAAATAATTCCTGCAAAATTTTGATTTTGCGCAACTTCAACTGCAACGCCTGTACCTAAAGATTCTCCATATAAAATAATTTTATTTTTTGAAATATTATTCTTTTCTAACCATTCTACAGCACTTCTCGCATCGCTATATAAGCCTTGTTCTGTTGGACTTCCATTATTTCCGCTAAATCCTCGCCAAGAAATTATTAAATAATTTAAATTTAAATTTTTCAATTCGTTTAATTTGTAAATTCTATTGCCTAACTCTCCTGCATTTCCGTGAAAAAATAGAACTGTATATTTATTTTGAGGATTTTTATAAAACCACGACTTTAAAGTAATTCCTTCTGTCGAAGGTATAGAAAGTTCTTTAATGTCTGCATTTAATTTTTCCCCACGTAAATAATTGTTTTTATATGGATGATATAAAAAATTTCTCTGAAAAATGTACATGTAAGTACAAACAGAAAGGTAAAGGGTGATTGCAGATAAAAAGACGTATAAAAAAATTCGTCTTAATTTCATTATTTACTAAGTGCTTTGATAAATAAATATAAAGCGCTGTGATCTAAATTAGCTCTTCCAGATTTTACAGTTTTTGCATAAAGTTCTTGTACTTTTTTTGCGATAGGCAAATGAAGTTTATATTTTTTTGCAGTTGCAATAATATTATTCATATCTTTAAGTTGGGTAGATGCTTTTCCGCCAGGTTTAAAATTCTTAGTTAATATTCTCAGTCCATGATTTTGAAGAATTGGACCGCCCGCAAAACCACGTAACATAATCTCTCTTACTGCTTTAGGATCGGCTCCTGCTGCTTCTGCTAAAATTAATGCCTCCGATACAGCCCCAATACTAATTCCAACGATTGTTTGATTTGCTAATTTTGCAACTTGTCCACATCCCGTTTTGCCAACATAAATTGCTGTACCCATACTTTTAAATAATGGCATAACATTATTAAATATTTTTTTGTCGCCACCTACCATAATTGCAAGCGTTCCCTTTTCTGCTCCTATGGTTCCTCCAGATACAGGGGCGTCTAAAAAAAATGCTTTTTTCTTCTTTAAAGCTTTACCAATTTCTAGAGCTGTATTTTGAGTTGTTGAACTCATGTCAATTACAATCTGACCTTTTTGTAAATATGGCTGAATTTTCTTTATAAGAATTGCTTTGCAAACATCATCATTTGCAAGCATCGAAACAATTACTTTAGAATTTTGAACTAAATCTTTTATATCCTTAAAAACTTTTGCTCCTTTCTTTTGAAGCTCTAACGTTTTACCAGGAGTTCTATTCCAAACATTTAATTTAAATTTTTTTGATAAAATGTTTTTTGCCATAGGCAAACCCATTAAACCTGTTCCGATAAAACCAACCGTTTTGATTGAACTGCTCATTTAATTTTAAATAAATTTTTATTAGCCAGAATTATACCAGTTAATACAAACAAACCACCAAACCAATGAAAGCTTTGAAGTTTTTCATTGAATAAAAAATAGCCATATAAAGCGCTATAAATTGGCATTAAATAAACCACCAATCCAGTTATTGAAGCACCCACAAACTTTTGTAATTTTGAATACATTAAAAAAGCAATTATGCCCGGAAAAATTGCAGCAATCACAGTCCAAAAAACAAAGTCTTTATTAAATGAAGTCGTATAGAAAAAAGTTTCTTCAATATAATACATTGGTAATAAGCAGATAACTCCAGCAATTGCCATAAGACCAAAACGAGTTAGAAGATCAAATTTACTTTTCCAGTTCATTAAAAATACTGAATAAACTGCCCAACTAATCATCGCTCCTGAAATCCAAATATCTCCTTTGGTAAATTGAAGATCTAGAAGAGTTTGAAGTTGACCTTTAAAAATAATAATTATTATTCCTGCAAAACACAAAATAGTCCCTATTAACTGAAACTTACTTAATCTTTCCTTAAAAAAAAATACTGAAAGTAAAATTATAAATATTGGCGAAGCTGAATAAATAATTCCCATATTCACAACAGTAGTTGTAAGTCCACTGATATAAGGAAATGCACCGCAAAAAGCGAAACCTGTGAGGCCTAGTATTAGAAGCTTAGGAATTTCTTTTGCTACCTCTTTCCTCTTTTTTACTAGAGTTGGAATAATAAATGGTAACAATATTAAAGCTGCTAATACCCATCTCCAAAAAGCAAGCGAAACTGGAGGAACTAATCCAGCCGCTCCACGAGCAACTGCAATATTACCAGTCATAAATATTGGTTGGGTAAACAAAAAAATAAGAGGTAAAAAACCAACTTGTTTTTTTTTCAAGACTATATTGAATTTGCTTAAATATTATTTTTTTTTATTAATATTCTTTTTAAAATTTAAATAAACATCATAAACTAAAAAACCTAATCCAATTATCATTATAATCCAAACCGGAGCAGCTGCCAGGTCTGTAATGATAGGTGATTTTTTTAATGTCCAAGCTAAGCCAAAAAAAAACCAAGTTACAACACCAAAGCCTACAAAAGATGAAATTATTGAAATCATTTATTTTTTTTGTTTAAAATTTTTAAAAACCCAGTTAGAAGTTTGCAAAAACCTTGAATCATCAAACTTTTCTCCTACTAACTGAATACCCATAGGCAATTTATTAGAACTTTGAATTAATGGCAATGATATAGCGGGCATGCCAAGATAAGTCCAAATTGTGCAAAATTCTGGGCTTCCAGTAAAATTTAAACCTTTAGGTGCATAATTAGATACTGCAGGCGTAATAATTGCGTGATAAGCATGAAATATCTCTTTGAAAGAATCATAAAAAGTTTCAACACTATCAACTGCTTTTGCATAATCTTTGGACTTATAATTCATGCCTCTTTCAATGGCTTCTATTAATTTTTTTCCCAACTTTTTTTTATCTTTTTCGTAGATTGATGAAAAATTATGGGCCATATCTGTCTCATGAATAATTTTATGATATTCATGTATAGATTCAAAATATGAAGGCATAGAAACTTCCGTAATATTTTTATTGTTGTCTTTAATAAATTTTTCAAAATCTTTTTTTGCATCTTTTTCTAAACTTTCCCATTTAGATGTTTTCATAAAAATTAATTGTGGCTCAAAATGAGGTTCGTTCTTCGTTATTTTTAATAAATCTTCAGTTGGATAGCTGATGGTTGATTTGTCATCCTGGTCTTTCTTAAATATAGATGCAGAACAAAAAGCAACATCTTCTACTGATCTTCCAAACACTCCCACTTGATCTAATAAAAATGATTGTCTGAGAACTCCTCTTCTAGAAATTAATCCATAGGTTGGCTTATAACCAACAACTCCGCAATAGGAAGCCGGACGAATAAGTGAGCCATTTGTTTGAGAGCCAATTGCAACGGGCGCCATATATGATGCAACAGCTGCGGCTGACCCACTAGATGAGCCTCCTGGTGTTCTAGAATAGTCATGGGGATTGGTTGTTTTTCCAGCATCAAAATAAGCAAGTTCGGTTGTAACCGTTTTGCCCATAATAATTGCTCCAGCGGCTCTTAATGTTGCAACTACACTTGAGTCATCTCTTGTTTGATAATTTTCTCTAAGGGGAGTTCCATACTGTGTAGGCATGTCATCGGTTTTAAAAATATCTTTTATGGCAATTGGTAATCCATGTAGAACACCCAAAGGCTTACCCGATAACTTCCATTGATCAGACTCTTTTGCTTTTTCTAAGAAGATTTTTTCATCAAAAAAAGCCCAAGCTTTTATATCTTTTTCAAATTCTTTAATTCTTTCAATAAAAGAGAGAGCGACCTCTTCGGCCGAAACTTCACTATTTTTAATTTTATTTACGATCTCTATCGCTGATAGACTATAAAGATTCATAATAATTAATCTTTTAACTATTTAGACTCAGGACCAAATAGGTAATCAGGCAACCAAGTGGATAATCCTTGAAAGTTATAAAGCAAAGCCATGGCTATAAATACAATAAATAAAAATGGTATCATTCCCCAAAAAATTTCTGAAAGCTGAACATGTTTACTCTGCACACCTTTTAAATAATAAGCTGCCATGGCCATTGGAGGGGTTAAAAAGGATGTTTGTAAATTCAAACCAACTAATATTCCAAAGAAATAAGGATCAATTCCAAAAGACTTAACTAAAGGTAAAAATATTGGAACGAAAATAATTAATATTTCTGTCCATTCTAAAGGAAACCCAAGTACAAAAATTATAATTTGTGTAAGAATTAAAAATTGCCACGGTTCTAAATCCATTGATTTAAAGAATTCTTCAAACACAATGTGCCCTCCCAAGTAAGAAAACACAGAAGCAAAAGTCCAAGAACCAATAAATAGCCACATGATCATAGCTGTAGATCTTGAAGTTAAGTAAACAGACTCTTTTAAATTTTTCCAGTTCATGGAACCATAATAAATCGCAATTATGATAGCCCCCGCAGCCCCCGCTGCTGCTGCCTCAGCTGCTGTTGCTAAGCCTGCTAAAATCGCTCCAAGAACTAAAAAAATTAAAATGAATAATGGTAAAAAATTCTTTGCTAAATTTTTATAAACTACTGATTTTGGTGGAATTTCACTTAAATTAGGTGGTGGTGCCATTTTAGGAAACTTCCAACCAATAAAAATACAATAGACTATATAAAGTCCCGCTAACATTAATCCCGGTAAAAAAGCTGCTGCAAATAATCTTATTGGAGATAGCGATGCCATAACTGCATATACGATAAACATAATGCTCGGTGGAATTAAAATACCAAGACATCCCCCAGCGCAAATAACACCTGAAGCAAATCTTCGATCATATCCAGCTTTGATCATAGCAGGCCATGCTAACAATCCCATTAGAGTAACAACTGCTCCAACGATACCTGTTGCAGTAGCAAACATCGCGCAAGTAATTAAGGCGGCAACAGCCATTGATGCTGGTAATCTTGCGGTTGCAAGACGAATGGAGTCAAAAAGTTTAGCTATTATCCCGGAACGTTCAACTATGTAACCCATGAATAAAAATAAAGGAACCGCAATCAAAACGTGATTTTCCATCACTGAAAACGTATTATTGATCACAAGCTCGAATATTCTATTATTCAATATTCCAGTTTGTTGAATTTTTTCAGGATCTAAATAAGCGTAATATCCAAAAATAATTCCAATTGCCAATAAAGTAAATCCAATAGGGAATCCTAATAAAACTATAAATATAAAACTGATCATCATGATCATTGCTATTGTAGGATTCGAAAGTCCAAATAATGTTTGCATAAATTTTAATTTATTTTTTATTTGTTTTTTTTAATAAAACTTTTTCTGTCTCTTCTTCTTCAATTTCTCTAATAGGCCAATTATTTTCACGTAAAGCAATAATACATCTGAACACTTCTGCTATTCCTTGAATTATTAATAACAAACCACCCATTGGTATTAAAGTCTTAAACATATATATCTGAATCTGAGCTGGGCTACTCCAGCTTGTCTCATTAATAAGCCAAGCTTTGGAAGCATAATGATAACCTTGGTATGTAAATGCAGAACACGCTGGAAAGAAGAAAATAAAATATAGGATCAGGTCAATTGTTGCCTGTTTTCTTACAGATAAATATCTATAAAGCATATCTGCTTTGACATGTGATTGAGTAGCAAGCGCATAAGCTCCTGCCATCATAAACATCGCTCCATACATTTGAATAGTAAAATCAAAAGCCCAAAGAGTTGGGGCATTAAAAACATATCTCATAAAAACCTCGACTGATACTGATGCAGTTAAGATGACAATACACCACGCAAAAGCCTTTCCAAGCCAAGTGCTAATCTGATCGGCAATATAAATGTAAAGCCTCAATCAATCCCCCTTAATATTTCGCTGAAATATACATTAAGCCAAAGTAATTAAAACAAAAAAAAGGGGGCATTAATGCCCCCTTTTTTATTTCTAAAGATCTTAAATCTAAAAATTAATTATTAGATTTTAACTTTGCTAGGATCACCAAATGCCGCTTTATAACCAATTGAATAATCAGGCTGATTTAACAATAGGTATCTCATAACAGATTTTGCGTATTTCTTCTGTGACTCAACGATTTCTTTGAACAAAGGATCTTTGTCAGAGAATTGTTTAACAACAACATCCCAAGATTTCATTTGAGCTTCAAGAATGTCCTTTGGTGTAGCAAACACTTTTACTCCGGACTCATTAATAAGTTTATTAAGGTCATTAGAGTATCTCACCATGAACTTCCAATAATTATCAGAGTTAGCAGCTTCAGCAGCAATTCTCAAAATATTCTGATGAACTTTTGATAAGCTGTTAAACTTCTTCTTATTGAAGCCAATTTCAAACATTTCTTGTGATTGATGGAAGCTTCCTAAGCTGTAAAACTTAGCAACATCCTGCATACCAAAGTTTTTATCAGATGATGGGTTGTTAAATTCCGCAGCATCGATCAAACCAGTTTTCATTGCTGGTTGGATTTCTCCACCTGGCAATTGCAGAACTGTCATTCCCATACCTTGAAGAACGTTTGTAGCTAGTCCAACAGTTCGGTATTTCATACCTTTAACATCAGCTACACTCTTAAGTTCTTTTTTAAACCAACCAAATGGTTGTGCTGGCATAGGCATTGCAAAGAAACCAACGTAATCTAATTTAGTGGCCTCTAGTGTTCTTTCGTATAATTTTCTTCCTCCGCCGTACTCGATCCAACCCATTAATTCTTGTGAAGAGAAACCGAAAGAAGGTCCTGTTCCAAATAATGAAGCTGAAGGATTTTTTCCATACCAATATGCTGTAACTGTGTGAACTGCATCAACAACGCCTGAACTTACGCTATCAGCCATTTCAGAAGTTTTAACAATTGCATTAACTGGATAAACTTCAATTTTTAATGATCCGCCAGAAAGTTCTTCAACTTTTTTAGCATAATCTTTATTCATTTCAAAAAATGGATCTGCATCAGAAGGTCCCCAAGCAGATTGCATTTTAAGAACAACAGTCCCTTGCGCAGTCGAAATATTCGGCATAGCAAGTGACGCAGCAGCAACAGCTCCTGTAGCTGCAGCAGCTTTAAAAAACTTACGTCTTGAAGTTTTTTTAGACTCCAATGATGTAACTTCGTCTTTTATTTTTGTCATTTATTTTCCCTTATTTAGTTAATTAACTATTGATGATTAAACCAAAAACAAATGTGAGAGTCTCTAAAAAAAGTATCAAAAAAATGCATGTAAATTGATAATTAGCACTACTCTTAGTTGTAATTAAATATATAAATTTTATTTTGGTTCTTTAATATTAAGTTAATTAAACAAGATAAAAATCACTAAAAATAAATGAATTTATTTTCGCAAGAAACTATAATTTTTGTAGAGATAGTTTTGGTTAATGTCATCTTGTCTGGTGACAATGCTATTGTAATTGGAATGGTCGCTTCACAATTTGAAGGTTCTTTAAGAAAAAAAATTTTAATTTATGGAACCCTTGTAGCTATTCTAATGAGATTGGTATTTACAGGAATAGTTACTTATTTGCTCCAATTCCAAGGGGTAAAATTAATTGGTGGATTATTATTACTTTGGATTGTCTACAAACTTTACCAAGACGTTATTAAAGAAAAAGAAAGTGAAGATAATAATAAGTTTGTAATCAAAGAAACTGAAAGATCTAAATTGAGCAAAGCAATTTTAACAGTTGCTTTAGCTGATATCACTTTAAGTTTAGACAATGTTTTGGGAGTTGCGGGTGCTGCTAAAGGTCATTACTGGGCGCTTATGTTTGGACTTGCTCTTTCAGTTATTATTATGGCAACACTTGCAAATCTAATTTCTATTTATATAAAAAAGTTTAAATGGATTGCTTGGATTGGACTGCTTGCAATCTTATGGGTGGCTTGTGAACTTATCTATGAAGACTCAATAGTCTTAGCCGCTAAATACTTTTAATTTACCTGATCTTTAGGTTTTTTATTATTAAAGAAATTTTCTAAGTTATCGATTGCTCTATTTCCCATATCAATTCTTGTTTTAACGGTTGCGCTTCCAAGATGAGGAAGTAAAAAAAGATTATTTAGTTTTAAATATTCAGGATTAATTTTAGGCTCTCCATTATAAACATCAAGACCTAGGGCAAAAACTTTCCCGCTTTTCATTGCTTTAATCATAGCATTGTCATCGATAATATCGCCTCTTGCAGCATTCGTAACAACAGCCCCATCAGGTAAATAATTAATGGATTGTTCATTAACTAAATTTGTAGTTTCTTTAGTTGCTGGACAATTAATAGATAGAAATTCGCTGTTATTAAATAACGATTTAATGTTGTCATGATAAATTGCTCCTTCTTCTAGATTAGAGGCTAATTTAGTTCTGTTGTGATAATGAATTTCCATACCAAAACCTCGAGCACGTTTTGCAACTGCTCTGCCAATTCTACCCATGCCAAGAATTCCTAATTTTCTGTTAGACATTTGTTTGCCAAGTAAAAAATCTGTTTTCCAAGTCCAACTCTGTTCTTCAGCAAATTTTCTACCCTCATAAGCTCTTCTTGAGGCACCTAATAAAAGCAAAATAGAAATATCAGCAGTTGCTTCCGTTAAAACTTCTGGAGTATTAGTTACGACAATTCCTTTTTTTGCTGCAGCATCAACATCGATATTTCCAAATCCAACTGCATAATTTGCAATAATTTTTACTTTATCTGAAAGTTTAGCAATGGCAGCTCCGTCTATTTTATTTGTTCCAAAACATAAGATCCCATCACAATCTTTTGATAACTCAACAATATCCTCTGTCGTGTAAGGTTTTTCTTGTTTGTTTAGTTTTGCATCAAATAATTTTTGAACGCGTTCTTCTGTTTCTTTTAATAAATTTTTAGTAACTAAGATTTTCTTTTTCATAATAAATTAATTGCTTTAGGTTTTTCCCCACCTGTATACCAGTTTAAAATTTCTATAGTATGAACAATTGGTATCTTTGTTCCAGACGATATCTGTGTGATACATCCTATATTTCCCGTTGAAATAAGGTCAGGTTTTACTTTATCAATATTTGAAACTTTTCTTTTTAATAACTCTGAAGCCATTTCGTCTTGTAGTAAATTATAAGTTCCAGCCGAACCACAACATAAATGACCATCGGGTATCTCAACTATCTCGTTGCCAGTTTTTTTTAATAAATCCATTGGCTGTTTATGAATTTTTTGTCCATGTTGCATTGAACAAGCTGAATGGTAGGCAATTTTAAATTTTTTTTCCTGCTTAATATAATTTAATTTAATATTTTTTCCTAAATATTCGGTAACATCTTTTGCAAGTGATGAAACTATTTTTGCTTTTTTCCTTATTTCTTTATCTGGGTGGTCTCTAAAAATATAAGCATAATCTTTTAAAGTAGTGCCACAACCAGAAGTGGTTACTAAAATTGCATCAAGATTTTTCTCTTCATACCATTTAAACCATAAATTAATGTTGTTTATAAAAGATTTATGAGCAAGCTCTTCTTTGCCTAGATGATGGTTTAATGAACCACAACAGTCGACTTTTTTTGGTACAACTACTTCAACACCATGTCTATTTAAAATATCAATCGTTGCATCATTAATTTGTGGCGAGATAATTCTCTGCACACAACCCGTTAATAAAGCAACTCTTGCATAAATTTTTCCTGAGGGTGAATATATTTCCTTATTTTCCAGTTTGGATACTGGAAAAGAATTTGGCATATACTTAAGCATATTTTTAATTTTTTTTGGAAATAAAAATCTAAAAGGATAAATTAGTCTTGAAGAGTATCCAATCATTCTAAATAGGGTTGGACTTGGTAAAATTTTAGAAAGCAAGTTTCTTATAATTCTATCAAAAAAAGGTCTGGTAAAAGTTTTTTCAATATGATTTCTCGCATGATCAACAAGGTGCATATAATTTACACTTGAAGGACAAGTAGTCATACAAGAGTAACAAGATAGACAGCGATCAATGTGTTTTGTAATTTTTTCATTAGCTGGCTTTTCATTCTCCAGCATATCTTTAATTAAATAAATTCTACCCCGTGGACCATCTAGTTCATCGCCAACGATTTGGTAAGTTGGACAAGTAGCATTACAAAAACCACAGTGAACACATTTTCTTAATATCCCTTCTGCAGAACTAATGTTGCTATCCTGAAGTTGTTTTTTTGTAAAATTAGTTTGCATTATATGCCTGAATACATCTTTCCTGGATTTAAGATTTTTTTTGGATCAAAACTTTCTTTGATCTTTAAAGACAAAACTCTAATATTCTCATCAACGGTTGTCAAAAATTCCTCTTTAATACGCACGTGGTTAGGTGCTTTAATTACAGTCATATGTCCACCAAGTTTCACAGCCTCTGTTCTTAATTGTCTGAATAATACGCTATCATTTTCAGGTATCTCAATCCAAATCAAATTACCTGCCCAATCTACAACGTATTTTAATTCATCATTTTCAAATTGATTTAAAAACTGATCTGTATGAATGGGTGGTAAAATTATTTTTAAAACCACATTCAAACTATTATTAAAAAACTGCAAATCGGTTGTATCTTTCCAAAAAATTCTTGATTGATAATGCTCAAGAACCGATATTGTTTTTTTGTACTCATCGAATAATTTTTTTAAAGTATTTATTCTTTCTAAAACAGAGATTCTGGGTCCTTCAAGACGAATTGCTGTAATGGATGTTGATGTGTCTAAATCGTTAAGTTTAAAAAATTTTAATACTTTTGCCGGATAAAAACATGCACCAGAAATTTCAACGGACGTTTGCATTGCTTTTGAAAAAATATCTAAAGCTCTTTTTAAGTTAATATTATGGACAATTAATGTTTGGGTTTCTTCATTCTTTGGTTGAACTTTTAATACAATTTCAGTTAAGGCAACCAAAGTTCCATAAGATCCAGTAATTAATTTACTAACATCGTAACCAGTGACATTCTTAACAACTGTACCTCCTGACTTTACAATTTCACCCTTACCATTAACTCCTCGAAATCCTAAAATGTGATCCCTTAAAGCTCCCGCCCTAAATCTACGCGATCCTGATAAGTTGCATGCAACGGCTCCACCTACTGAGCCTTTATTATTTCTTCCGTTATATAAAAATCCCATATCTGAAGGTTCAAATGATAATTCTTGATTTTTTTTATCAAGCTCAGCCTCAATTAAGGTAAGAGAAGTTCCTGCTTTGACTTTAATATAAAGTTCTTCTGGAAAATATTCGATAATTCCGCTTAAATTTTTTAAATGTAAAGATTTAGAGCATTGGATCAATCTGCCGATTGATTTTGTATTATGTCCTATAATTTCAATTGGAATTTCCTGTGAGTTGCAATCTTTTATAAAATCAGCAACTTCACTTTCGCTTGTTGGCGAATAAATTTCAGACATTAAAATCTTGGAATATCTTTAAATTTTATATCTCCCTTATGAACATGCATCTTTCCACCCTCTGCACAGCGATGTAAGATTGGATAAACTTTTCCAGGATTCAAAAGAGATTTGTCGTCAAATGCTTGTTTAATATGAAGTTGCTGCTGAATATCTTCATCATTAAACATTTCACACATTAAATCTCTTTTCTCTATTCCAACTCCATGTTCGCCAGTAAGAACACCACCTACTTTTACACAATATTTTAAAATATCAGCTCCAAATTTCTCAGCTCTCTTTAATTCGCTTTTTATATTTGAATCAAACATGATTAATGGATGTAAATTTCCATCTCCAGCATGAAAACAATTTGCAACTCTTAGGCCATGCTTTTGTGAAAGTTTAGTAATTTCTCTTAAAACTTCTGGTAATTTTTTTCTAGGGATAGTTCCATCCATGCATAAATAATCTGGCGACATATCGCCAATTGCTGGGAAGGCCGCCTTTCTTCCAAGCCAAAATCTTAATCTCTCTTCATCATTTTTACTGATGCGTAAATAAGTTGCTTTATTTTTCTTTGCAATATCCTCAACTTTTTTTATTAAAACGTTCACTTCACTTTCAGTTCCATCTAATTCAACAATTAAAATAGCTTCAACATCTCGAGGATAACCGGCTTTAGAATAATCATCTGTTGCTTTAATTAAAGGCTTGTCCATCACTTCCATGCCGCCAGGAATAATTCCTCCTGAAATAATATCTGAAACACATTGCCCTGCGTTTTCAACGCTTTGAAAACCTAATAGCAAAGCTTTGATTGACTGAGGTTTTTTTAAAATTTTTACAGTTACTTCTGTTAATACG
>Ga0222713_10004797_pt1 | contig 13414 bp, 8 predicted proteins | sample C33_649DmetaG_FD_165061 | JGI IMG/M metagenome (GOLD analysis project Ga0222713, IMG submission 165061) | Estuarine water microbial communities from San Francisco Bay, California, United States - C33_649D | ecosystem: Environmental > Aquatic > Marine > Unclassified | place: USA: California...
GCGATCGCCGTTCCTACAGCGCGAATGTTGGCTCCCAAAGACCGAGAGTTCGTCGTGTTCGAGAGCAGTTTTTCTGATATTTTGGGCGTGCTGTTTTTCAATTTTGTATTGGTCAATGAGGTGATGAACCAATCGGTGCTCTTGCACTTTGCCGGTCAAATTTTGATCAGCATCGTTTTCGCGTTTGTGGGTGCGGCAGCCTTGTCTTTGATTTTGAGTCGCTTGCGCCACCGCATCAAGTTCATTCCCATCATTGCTCTGATCATGCTCATGTATTCGCTGGCTAAGTTTTATCATTTGCCGGCCTTGATCTTGATTCTGATTTTTGGATTGTTTTTGGCCAATATTCAAAAGTTGGAGCGGTTCAAGTGGTTCCATGTACTGCGTCCCGCTAAGCTGAACGAAGAGGTGCATAAGTTCGCCGATATCACATTTGAGTTGACCTTTGTTGTGCGGGTAGCCTTCTTTCTTCTTTTTGGATTTTTACTCGATTACAGAAGCCTGTTGACGGGTTCTAGCCTGGGCTTTTCCTTGGGGATTTTAGCTTTGGTGCACGTGGTTCGGGGTGTGCATTTGAAACTGGCCGGGCTCGATTTGTTTCCCTTGCTCTTCATTGCTCCCCGAGGCTTGATCACGGTTTTGTTGGTGGTGAGCATTCCCGCCACCTTGCGTATGCCCGAATTCAACAACACCTTAATCACCCAAGTGGTTGTGGAGAGTGCTCTGTTTATGATGTTGGCCACCTTGTTCGTGAGGCAGAAAACATCGCAGCCTATGCTGGATCCTCAATCGCAGACCTTGGATCTTCAAAAAAGCCGAGAAGAAGCAGCAGATGCGCTATTGGGTACGGCTCAAGAATCAGAGTCGTCTGATTCCAATGCCAATTGAACCAATTCGGTAGGCAAGGTTTGGCTGTTTCCCTTGGCCCCCAACTGTTTCATTTTTTCCACCTGGCTCACCAAATTGCCCCGGCCGCTGGAGAGTTTGTTCAGGGCGGCATCGTAGGCTTCTTGCGACTTGTCCATGTGTTTGCGAATGCTCATCATGTCTTCGACAAAGCCTTTGAATTTGTCGTATAGCTTGCCGGCGCGATCGGCAATCTCCAATGAGTTGCGGTTGAGTTTTTCGTATTTCCAAACCCCTTCGACGGTTCGCAAGGTGGCCAGTAAGGTGGAGGGTCCAACCAAGATGATTTTCTTGTCCCAAGCCAATTGAAACAGGCTATTATCTTCTTTCAGGGCAAGCACAAAAGCGGCTTCTACTGGCATGAACATGAGCACGAATTCAGGAGATTCTAAGTTGGTGCCTGACCAATAGTTTTTATCACCCAATTGTTTGATGTGATTCTTGATGGATTCGACGTGGGCTTTGAGGTGGGATTTGGCGGCCTCTTGATCGGCGCTGTTCTCTACAAACTGAGTATAGGCCGTCAAGGAAACCTTGGCGTCGATGATGATGTGCTTGTTCTCGGGTAAATAAACCACTACGTCAGGTTTGATGGTAATCCCGTCGCTGTTTTGGGTGACCACCTGTGAGTCGTATTGGTAATTTTTTTCCAGCCCACTCAATTGCAAGATGGAATCCAAAATCAATTCGCCCCAATTTCCTTGACTCTTGGTTTCGACGGTCAAGGCTTTGGTCAGACTTTCGGCTTTCTCGCTGATTTGCTGGTTCAATTTGGACAGGCCCTCGATTTGCATGAGCAGTTCTGAATGGCTCTTGACCGCATTCAATCGGTTTTCATCTACCTTGCTTTCGAATTCTTTCAAGCGGTCTTTGAAGGGAGACAGGAGCTTGTCTAATTCTTCCCGCTGACGCTTGTTGGCGGTCTCGCTTTGTTGGTTCAGCTCTTCGGCACTGATGCTTTTGAAAATCCCTTTGAGTTTGGATTCTAGATCTTCTTGTTGGGCCTTGAATTCACTGTATTGTTGCTGCACCGCCTGCAGTTGGGCATTGCTGGCTTCTTTTTGAGCCAGCAGTTGGCTGTAGCGTTCGGCGGCCTCTTGTTGAAGTTTGGCTTTTTCCTCGGCAAATTGAACCTGAAGCAGGGAATGATCGGTGTTGTTCGCTTTCGACTTGGCCCACAAATAACCAATGAAGATTCCAGCGAGGAGCAATAAAATTGATGAAAAACTTATCAAGTCCATGATTCCAAATATAACAAAGATTTGGAGCGCTCAGGACCCGATGAGAAAGATTTACATCTTTAAAAAGTCACTGTGAAAATACTTTTTACGCTTGGGGCTGCACGCTTTGGACGAGGAGCAAGCTCCCAAAGCCAGTGAGGCGGCTAAGGCCCATATCCAAATGAATCGAAAGGATGGTTTCACGCTGCGAATTTCTATGTGTAACGCGGCAAGGTGCCATTTGATTGTTCACACAGGGGCGTGCTGACTAATTTAAGATGCGAATGATGTTCGGTTGCTGATAAAACGATAGGGAAGCCAAGCCAATACAAACAAGCCAAAGGCAATGATGTCCCCTTGGACTATGTAATAGGGCCAAGGTCCTAGAATGTCTAAAATGCTCGCTGAAAAGGGTTTGTGGGCTAAGAAAAAGTAATTCGCTTCCGGGCCCACGGCTGCATTCGTGATCAGGCAAACCAAGGTGAAGATTTGCAGATAGGCATAGCTGTGAATGAGGTTTTTGAATCGAATTTGCGGGGCTTTCAATCGGTTGAGGTGAATCACAAACATGACTAAGCCGGTGTGCGCTACCCAGAATTTGCAAAAGGTGAAATGGGGGAAATTTTCGTAAAGAGCCGGGGTCAAGACGGCGTTAAACGTAAATACCCAGACGAAAAAGTACAGCATGTGCCACATCCAGGGCTGGGGTTTGTAGCTGTAAGCCAAGGCGACAAATGCAAGCCAGTTGCAGGGGTTCAAAGGAAGGTCCTCTCCCCAATGGTAGGGCACGTAGGCCGCGTGGTCTGCAGGGAGTTGCCCCACATAAGCTTTGACAATTTGCCAAATCAGCACGTTTGCGGTCAATGCCCACGCAAACCCACGGGTAATCGCGACGCTCTGATGCGGGCTTCTTTTGGCCCAGAAGGTTAAGACCAGTCCCAACAAAACGAGAATAAAAACTGCGGCGATGTGTTCAATAGAACCGGCGCAAAAATCTTCATTCGGCAGCAAATATGAGGAAGTCATGTGATCTGGAATCAAGCAAATATATTGGTTTTCCCCTCTGTCAATTTTTTGTTTTATATCAAAAACCGGGCAATCGCTTTCTATATTGCGTCATGCGCCTTTTCGCTTTTTGCTGGCTGCTGGGAATGGGTTCCCTTCAGGCTCAGTCGTACAACCCTGAAACGGCTTCCAAGAGAGCATTGGAAGATGTACAATCGGCCTCTTTTTTGGCCAAACATGGTTTGATTCAAACTGATGTTGATGAGCTGCGGGTGCAGGATTTGGTGCCCGAGTCTGACGGCAGTTGGCATGCCTATGTTCAACAGATGCACAACCAATTGCCTGTGGAGGGTGCGGTTATGGGTCTTCATTACAACGAGCAGGGGAAGATGCATTTTTCTACTTCTCGGGCGGTACCACAATTGCCTTTGGAGAATGCTGTTTACACCCCCATTTCAGATTGGAAAACCCATTGCCCACAGGTGCTGGGTTGGCCCGAAGAGAGCATCACCGCCTACACGCGTTACGAGCCGGGTACGGTTTTTACCCAGGCCTGTTGGTGGCCCTCTGAGCAGGGTTTGCAAAGCTGTCTCTATGCTGTGTTTTTTGACCCTGATTTGGGTTCTTGGCAAACCCGTTGGGTGCTGCCTTCGGGGCTGGTCAAGTCAGGCACCTGGACCCAGGAATGTGCCTGGGGAGGCCCTGCCGTGCAGCGCCGTGCGAGAGACAATGCTCAATACCGAACCTTTGATTTTCCCGTCGAAAGCCCGCTTTACGGTTCCCCGAGTTTGCTGTTGTCACCTGCTGATAGTTTGGCTTCTCCCTTCGGTTGGCACGATGTCAATGGAGTGGCCGGGGCTGAGTATACCATAACACGCGGCAACAATGTTTACGCCTCAGAAGACGAAAACGCCGATGATCAACCCGGTTATTCTCCCTCATCAATCAGTTTGGAGTTTGAGTATGCCTTCGATTTGAGCATGATCAATCCCTCTCAATACCAGGATTTTGCCATCAGCAATTTGTTTGTCATCAACAATCGATTGCACGACATATTGTGGCACTACGGTTTCGATGAGGCTGCCGGTAATTTCCAACAAAAGAACTACAGCGGCAAAGGCAAAGGGGCTGATCCCGTGCAAGCCGATGCACAAGACGGCAGCGGGACCAATAACGCCAATTTCAGCACCCCTCCTGACGGCTCTGATCCCCGTATGCAAATGTACGTTTGGGACGGCGGCGGCGGTTCTGGAGCCACTCTGCAGGTAGAAAGCAACGGCAATCGCTACAAAGTAGGGGTGCAGGCCAACACGTGGGGCAAGGCCCTGAGCGATCAACCCATTGTGGGCAAGCTGGTATGGGTAGAAGACGGTACTTCCCAGTCTCGGCAGGGTTGCGCCACCTTAGACAACGGTTCGGCTTTGACGGGGAACATTGCCGCCATCATGCGCGGCGGATGCACATTCGCCCAAAAAGTCTACAAGGCCCAAAGAGAAGGCGCCATTGCGGCGGTTATTTTCGATACCTCTGCGGCCGATCAAATCATCACCATGGCCTCTGATAATACCTCTCAAGCTAGCAATACCAACATTTCAGCAGCGTTTCTGAAATTGAGTTTTGCGAATGCCGTTCGGGCCTTGATGGACCAAGGAGATGTCGAGATTCGCTTGTTCGATTCTTCAGATTACGAGCCCATGACCGATTCAGATTTGGACATGGGTGTGATTGCGCATGAATTTGGACACGGTGTCAGCAACCGCTTGACTTGTGGGCCTTCCAACAGCAATGGTCTGAATAACAACGAGCAAATGGGAGAGGGTTGGTCTGATTTCATAGCCTTGGCCTTGACCCATGAACAGGGAGATGTGGGCTCTGATCCTCGCGGCATTGGCAACTGGTTGATCAACGAAGATCGCAATGGAGGCGGCATACGCACCTACCCCTACAGTACCAACATGAGCGTGAACCCCCATACCTACCAAAACATTGCCAAGGCGGCCCAAGGCGTGCAAACCTCGGTCCATTATGTGGGTGAAGTTTGGTGCTCCATGCTCTGGGATGTGTATTGGGAATTTGTAGACGAGTATGGATTTGACGCCGATTTGATGTACGGGTCTGGCGGCAATAACATGGCCATTCAGTTGGTGATCGATGCCATGAAGTTGCAAGCCTGCGGTCCTGGTTTTGTTGACGCTCGAGATGCTATTTTGGAAGCCGATGCTGCTCGATTTGGAGGCAAGCACGCCGATTTGATTTGGAAGTCTTTCGCCCGTCGCGGTTTGGGTTATTCAGCCGCTCAAGGCAATCCCAACAATACCGCTGATGGAGAAGAGGCCTTCGATTTGCCTCCGAGCATGAATGCTACTTCCCGCGTGCAAGCCAACTGGTTGCGGGTTTATCCGAATCCGGCGCAAGATTGGCTGCGCATAGAGCCCCAGGGAGTGCAAGCGATTGAGCAAGTGTCTCTGATTGATTGGCAGGGAAGAGTAGTGCAGGTGCCATTCAAGATGCACGTTGGGGGAGCCATAACCTTGGATTTGTCCCGTCTTCCCAGCGGTACCTATTTGTTGCGCGCCAATTCGGCGGGGCAACAATTCAGTATGCCGCTTGTGCACCCATAAGTACCTTTGCGGTATGAACCCGGTTTTGCGCATTTTGCCTGCCTATTCGGTTGACATGGGGGGCATTCCCATTTGGCAGCCGCTTCCCACGCAGGCGGTTGATCAAATTGATCCATTTTTGCTCTTGCACCACCATTCGAGCGTGGTCAAGCCCGGCTCAGATCCCTACAATTCAGGGGTGGGTCCGCATCCGCATAGGGGATTTTCACCGGTCACTTTCATTTACCAGGGCGACGTGCATCACCGCGATTCACGGGGCAATAGCAGTGTGGTGAAAGCCGGCGGATTGCAGTGGTGCGACATGGGAATGGGGATGGTGCATTCTGAACGACCCAGCGCCGCTTTGTGCGAGCAAGGTGGCCCGCAAGAAATCATTCAACTGTGGGTGAATACGCCCGCGGCTCACAAAATGGACGCTCCCGTATACATCGCGCTGCAAGCCGCAGACATGCCCTCGTTGCCCGGTCACCCGCAGGCGCGCTTGGCTTCGGGCCAGCAATGCGGAATCGAAGGTCCTTTGAAATCGGCCTACCCGATTCAGGCGGCTTTTGGCGACCTAGAGGCAGGAGTAGTTTTGGAACTGGCCGCCGCCGAGCAGGAGCAATCGTTCCTCTATATTTTGGCCGGTTCTGGGCGCATTGAAGGCCATGGATTGGTCGAGGCTCAAGATTTGGTGCAACTCAAGCCCGGGGCTTTTCGCTTGTTTCCAGCTGACTCCATGCGCTTTTTGTGGGTCTCTGCCAAACCCATTGCTGAGCGCGTAGAATCGTACGGCCCCTTTGTGATGACCAATCAAAGCGAAATCATGGCCGCCATGCGGGATTACCAAATGGGCAAAATGGGCTTTTTGGTAGAGCGTGATATGGCTTAAGGAGCCAGAACCACCACCGGTATGCGCTGAACTTGGCCCGAATGACTCAAGCTTAACCAATAGGTGCCGGGAGTAGCAGGTGCTACCAAAGGTCTGTTGGTATCAATGGCGATTTCTTGGCCCAAACTGTTGGTCCAAACCAGGGCCTGGCACTGATCAGGAATGCTGAGTATCTGGCCGGTTTGAACGGGATTGGGGTAGACCATCTGTCCATGAGCGAGCAGCGCTGCCAAGGAGTTGACCGGGATAGCCAAGATAGAATCCATGGAGTTTGTGCAGCCTTGCCCGGTCAGGCTCAATCCGTATCGGTAATAAACGCTATCGCTGGGCCAATCGCTGACCTTGAATTTCCAAGTGCTTTCTGAGTTGCTGTCTAGCCATTGTTCAAAGGCCGAACCGGCTAACCAGCGGTGGTTGGTGGCCAGAGAAAGGGCTTTCAGTTCCAAACTATCTCCCGCAAACATAGAGCTGACCATGGGAAGGGGTGCATTCTGGTGTTCCAAGAAAATCGAGCGGCTTTGGGTTTGGCATCCCAAGCGATTTTGAGCCTCGAGATAAACGCTTGTGCTCAAGTCATGTTTGATTTTTTGAGACTGATTCGCGCCCAAGGTCAAGGCGGTTCGTTGGCCATTGCATATGGCCCATAGAGCGGCGACGCTATCGGTCCAACTGCTGTAAGCCAAGTTTAGCTCAGGCTGGCAGATCACCAGGCTATCGGGCATGTCAATGGAAATGGCAGAAGGCTCCAGTTGAGAGAGTGAAACGCTGATCGACCGGTCGCTGCTGCCGCAAATGAGTTGATTGGAGTCCAAAACCGACACGGTAAGGGACCATTGTGAAGTAGTTGTGCTTTCTCCAAAACTGGGATTCGCCTGGAATTTGCCTCCGTTCCAAGAGGCCGCATACGAGCTAGGTAAACCTTCCAACTTGAGCTCGGCAGAATCTCCCACGCATATGGGTTTTTGGGTCCAAGACCAGGTGTAGGGAATGGGTTGGCAACTTTTGGTACGCCCATGGAAATATGCGGTGCGGCTGGTTTGGCAAGGTCCCTTTTCTTGGCCTCGTACCATCAGCAAAACGGCCCGGTTTCCCTGGCCCAAGTTCCATTGGTAGGCAGTGTCTGAGCCAATCCCAGACCAATGTTGACCCGTGTCGGTGCTGATTTCCCAGCTGCTTATTTGGGGATTCTGGCGCCATGCAAAGGTCAATTCGGTCAGGCTGGAATCTATAAATTGAAGCTGAGCTGCTGGCAGGCTGTCAAAGCCTTCGTAGGACAATACTTGGGGTTTGCTCAGGCACTTTTTGCTGGATTTTACCAGAATATTCAGGCTGTTTTTGCCCGTGATGGGGTTGATCCAAACCAAGGAATCGGCCAGAAAAGGGCCACTGCTGCCTGAAAGGCTCAGGGAGTCGCCGGGTTTGAGTTGGCTGAGCAATCCCGCTTGTTGCCCTGCACAAAATACAGCGGGAGAATCGGCCCATCGAGCTTGGGCTTCAGGGAGTGCATTGAGGCTTAAGCGAACGGCATCTGAAAGGGTTTTGCAGCCTTTGTCGCTGGTGACTTCATGGTAATAGGTGCCTGAATCGCTTACATAAATCAAGGTGGCGGTTTGGCCTCCAGGAAGCCACTGCTGGGTGAAACCCGCCGTATTTATTTTCAGGGTTGACAGTCTCAGTTGGCTGCCTTCGCAGATTTCTTGATTCCCTTTAGGACTTGTGCCAGGCTTGTTGGGGTTGGCATAGACCGTGATTTTGGTGTCCACCTCCCGAGAAGGACCTTTGCTGTTGCGCGCCGTGAATCGAAGGGTATAGTTGCCGGCATTCAATTGCAAATTGGGATTTTGTTGGGTAGACAGGGTTTTGGTGCTGCCGCTCAACACTTGTTCCCAGAGATAGGAGCTTGCCTGGTTGGTTGCGCTCCCTTTCATGCTGAAGCCGCTGGCGCAAGCAAATGAGTCGACCAAGCTGGCACTTGCCACGGGCAATAAGGAAGAACTGGGCAAGGAAAAGGTTTTGGTGTAAATGCGGTCTCCGCTTGAGCCTCCATTGGAGTTGGCTGCGTTCAATGAGACATACAAGGTAAGGGCGCCCAGGTTCTTCGAGGGGGCTTTCCACTGAAAGGTCCAGGCGGTCGAATCGGTAGCGACTCGACTGCTGCCCGTACTGGTGTGGTTGATGTAATAGCGAGTGGCTCCTGAAACCGTACCCGAAGCCGTTTGAGTGCGGTTGTTGAGGTTGGAAAAGGTGCCAGCCGCTTTGTATTGGCTGTCCAAAACCGTAAGCTGAAAACCAAAGGTGCTGATGCCGCTTTCTACATGCGACAAGGTGAAGGTATAGGTCGAGTCTGGAATGTATCCGCCTCCCGTGAAATTGGTTTTGAGTCGAATGCGATTCCATTGAGTGCCAGAACCAATGGCTGAGCCCGCATGGCAACTGGTGCAGGTAGACTCATTGGGTGCTCCTGAGTAACCCGTGCTGGGTCCAGAAGTATACGAACGAAGGCAAACGATGGTGGCCATGGCCAAGATGCTAGCACCTAATCGACTGGAATTCATGATACATAAACAATTGCAAGAAAGATTCGGTTTGTTGAAAAGACCGGGCCCGCTGAAAGCGGGCCCGGAACACTCTACAAACCACTCAATAGTTCCAAACGGAAACTTCTCTTAAGTTGATGTATAGACGTTGCGGGCTGTCGATATGTTACCCCAATTCTGTCAGGAATTGGTCAGAATGGGGGGCTGTAATTCCCCGGTATTTTGCTTCCCTTGAGTTGGTGCATTTGCAGACAAGAACTATTTTTGAACCCGCTATACGCCTTCTTAGCTCAGCTGGTAGAGCAACTCATTCGTAATGAGTAGGTCGCAGGTTCGAATCCCGTAGAAGGCTCTGCTGAAACCCGCCGCAGGCGGGTTTTTTTATGCTTGAAAATCAGGTCGGCTCCTTAAAAAAAAAGGGGAGATCTACGGTGTCGAATAGACACTTTTCACAATAACCTGTGGGAAACTATTTGCTTACAATGCATTGACCAAAATCAGACCCGGTATCTTTGAATCCAATGTCGATTCAAGTACGCATATTGGGCACGGGTTGCCACATTCCAGACCATGCTGTTCAGAACGAAGCATTTTTGGGTCATGAATTTTATGACGAAAACAGCCAGCCTTACCCTCATAGCAATGAGGTTATCGTGGAAAAATTCGAGGCCATCACCGAAATACGAGAGCGTCGTTATGCGAATCCCGAACAGGTATGCAGCGATTTGGGTGTGTTGGCAGGAGAACAGGCTTTGCAAGCCTCGGGGATTGACCGCGAAAGCCTGGATTTGATTATATCGGCCCACAACTTTGGCAATATCAAATTTGGTACGCGTTACACCGATCAAATGCCACCCCTGGCAAGCCGGGTGAAACACGGATTGGGTATTCAAAATCCCAATTCAGTGGCCTTTGACTTGCTCGCAGGCTGCCCCGGTTGGATCCAAGGTGTCATTACCGCCACCGCATACTTGAAGTCGGGTCAAGCCAAACGAGCTTTGGTCGTGGGCAATGAAATGCTCTCCCGTGCGGTTGATCCCCATGACCGCGACGGAATGATCTTCGCCGATGGCGCAGGTGCGGTGGTGTTAGAAGCACAAACAGACGAAGGAGGTTCGGGAATTTTGGGCCTGGCCAATCGCACCTATACCGCTGATGAAGCCTATTATTTGAAGAGCAATCCCGGCTATAAACCCGGTTCCAATCCCGATGAAATGCTCATCAAAATGAAAGGTCGCAAAATCTATGAATTTGCCCTTCGCAATGTGCCCGATGCCATGAAAGGGGCCTTAGACACAGCAGGTGTTCATTTGTCTGAAGTGAAGAAGATTTTCATACACCAGGCCAATGCCAAGTTGGATCACGCGGTGATTGAGCGCTTGTACAAATTGTACAGCATGCCGGTTGATGTCGATGCCGTTGCCCCCATGAGCATTCAATGGTTGGGCAATTCAAGCGTGGCTACGGTTCCCACTCTGTTGGACATGGTTTGGCGCAAACAATACGAAGGCCACAGCATTGAAAAAGGAGATGTGTTGCTCTTTGCTTCGGTAGGCGCGGGCATGACCATCAATGCCTTTGTGTACCGCTGGTAAATCTCCAGTGGTTGCGCGTAATAAAGATCAAGCATTTCAGCTTAGAGCAATCGAGTCAGGGTGTATGCCCGGCCGTTGAAAAGGCGTTTTTCGCCAAGGGCCATGCCCATCAGGGTGCGCCCCAGGGGCGAATCAGCTGAAACGGCCAGAAATTCGGCCTCAGGAGATTTGACCAGACCCAGGGCGGGGCCCAAGAAAACCGAGGGTCCATCTTTGAACTCCAACAAATGTCCCAGTTGGGCCTGTTGGCTCAAGGGCCTGTTCACCCAGAGATTGAGCCTCTCTTTTTGCTGCTCATAGGATTGCATTTGTTGGCTGAGTTTCTCCATCTCGATTTGGGCCATGGCTCGGCCGGTTTCGTATTTGTCACCGGCGCTGCTCTTTTCTTCTGCATCGCGGCTCTCGCGCATGGTTTGCAACGCTGCTACCGCCTCTTGCCATTTGAGGCTTAAGGTGTCTTGCAGCAAGTGCAAGACTGTTTCCCGATTTGGTCGCTCCCCAGACATGTGAAAATCAGAAGCAAAGGTAATGGCGGGTCTCAGCAAAATTGGCGTAGATTGCAGTTACCTGATTATGACCGATATTGAAATTGCCCGCAGTGTAAGCCCCAAGCCCATTGGGGACATTGCTGAGAAATTGGGAATTGATCCCGTTGCCATCGAGCCCTACGGCAGAACGAAGGCCAAGTTACCCTTGCATCTGTTGAAGCCCGAATCCCAGAAGAATGCCAAGTTGATTTTGGTGACTGCCATTTCTCCCACTCCAGCAGGAGAGGGGAAAACGACCACGACTGTGGGTTTGACCGACGGTTTGGCCAAGATTGGCAAGAAAAGTGTCGCTGCATTGCGCGAACCTTCCTTGGGTCCCGTTTTTGGTATCAAAGGCGGTGCGGCCGGCGGCGGATGGGCCCAAGTCATCCCCATGGAAGACATCAACCTGCATTTTACCGGTGATTTTTCAGCGGTTGAAAAAGCCAATAACTTGTTGGCCGCTTTGATTGACAACAACATTCAATCGAAGAAACGCTCCTTGGGCATTGATCCCCGCACCGTGTTGTGGAAGCGCGTGATGGATATGAACGACCGCGCCATTCGCCAAGTGATCACAGGAATGGGAGGTAAAAATGGAGGCATCATGCGGGAGACGGGCTTTAACATTACGGCCGCCTCTGAAATCATGGCCATTCTGTGCATGAGCCAGAATCTTCAGGATTTGAAAGAGCGCATCGATCGCATTTACATTGGAGATACCTACGACGGGGAGCCCGTTTATGCCAAAGACCTGAATGCCTCTGAGGCCATGGCGATTCTGATGAAAGATGCCATCAATCCCAATTTGGTGCAAACCCTGGAAGGCAATCCTGCCATTTTGCACGGCGGTCCTTTTGCGAACATCGCTCAGGGCACCAATAGCATCTTGGCGACCAAAATGGCCATGAGCTATGGCGATTGGGTGGTGACCGAAGCGGGATTTGGTGCCGATTTGGGGGCTGAAAAATTCTTGAATTTGAAATGCCGTACGGCGGGCTTGAACCCCTCGGCAGTGGTGATTGTAGCTACTGTGCGCGCGTTGAAATACCACGGGGGTAAGGCTCTCGATGATTTGAATACACCTGATGTTGAGGCCTTGTCTAAAGGCATTCCCAATTTGGAGAAGCACATTGAGAGCATTCAAAGTTTTGGAATACCGGTGGTGGTGGCCATCAATACTTTCTTGCACGACAGCGCTGAAGAACACGAGTTGATTCGCCAGCGCTGCGCCGCTCTAGGTGTTAAGGCCGAACTCAGCCAAGGTTGGGGCAAAGGCGGGGACGGTATGACTGATTTGGCCCAAAGCGTGGTAGCGGTGGCTGAATCCTTCAATGCCGCACCTAAGTTCACGTATGAACTCAGCGATTCCCTGGAAGACAAAGTGAACAAAATTGCCCGAACCATGTACGGTGCCGATGGGGTTGTGTTGGCAGCTAAGGCCAAAACGCAGTTGAAGCGTTTTGAAAAAATCGGCTTGGCTCATTTGCCCATTTGCATGGCGAAAACCCAAAAGAGTTTGACCGACAACGAAAAGGTGATTGGCCGTCCAACGGGCTTTAAAATCACCATTCGTGAATTTGAAATTGCGGCAGGAGCTGGGTTCATCATACCCATAACCGGCGCTATGCTTCGCATGCCCGGTTTGCCTGATGTGCCGGCTGCCGAGCACATGAGCATCGACGCTGATGGCATCATCAGCGGCTTGAGCTAAGGCCTATGTTTTGTTGATTTTACGAGAAGCGCTCTGTTTCAGGGCGCTTTTTTCTTGGGCTTTTTGACAGCGAAATTGACCCAATTTGGCCAGTTCATTCCAAGGGATGTCTCGATCGTATGGGATTTGAATGGTGCCCTTGGAGGTGGGGTAATCGCTGCGCAGGGATTCGAAAAACCGAACCCCATCGGGGCCTGGGAATACGCCCAAATGTTTTTTGAAAGCCACAAAGTGAAGCAGGTTTTCATGTTGAAACAAGGTGGGCATGTGCCATTTGAAACACTCTTGAGCCTGCGGCAATTCTCGGGCCCAGAACAAGCGCATTTCGTTCATTCGGCGTTGTGCTTCTTCGGGGAGTTGGTCGATGTAGGCATCGATTTCTGCACTGGGCATGGAGCAAATTACTATCTTCTCGCCA
>Ga0222713_10004798_pt1 | contig 13413 bp, 31 predicted proteins | sample C33_649DmetaG_FD_165061 | JGI IMG/M metagenome (GOLD analysis project Ga0222713, IMG submission 165061) | Estuarine water microbial communities from San Francisco Bay, California, United States - C33_649D | ecosystem: Environmental > Aquatic > Marine > Unclassified | place: USA: California...
ATTTTTTAAAAGAAATTATATCTTTTATTAAAAGAGTAAGTGATTGGGATTTATCTCATAGAGATTGGGATAAAGAATGGGAATTTATTTCTAAGGACGACCTACCATAATGGCACATAAAAAAAGACACATAGGTTCAGCATATGAAGATGCTACTACTTATGGTATGCCTAGAAGAGAAGCTATATCAAGAGGTAAACAACATTTATATCTTATAGATAAAGCTGTTGCTAGTAGAGATAAAGCTAAAAAAAATTTAGATGCTAAAAATTATATTAAAGAAAGTCAAAGAGTTAAAAAACTTTTAAAATCAGGTAATAAAATTGGTCGTAAAATTCAAAAAACACACCCAAAACCTTATGGTTCTCAAAAAGGTTACAATTAATAATGACAAATGGAAATGACTATACACAAAAGGAATTATTAAATATGGTTATTGAACGCCTCAATGACATTGACAAAAAACTAGATGCAAAACTAGACAAATCAGAGTTTTATAAAGTATTAGGATTATTAGTAGCAGTAGGTGGTGTTATTGTCGCTGCATTAATGTAGGAGAACAATGAACATAAAGGTAAACCCTTCACAAATTTTACAAGGTGGACTAGCTGCATTAGTAGGTTGGTTATTTAAAACAGTAAACGAACTACAACAAATGGCAGTTGAATATCATATTAGATTAGATAATTTAGAACACGCTGTATCAAATGCAGCACTTAGAGAAAAAGAACTTGTAGCACAGCTAACAGAATTACTTATTAAAATGGGTGGCTCGTGAAACTTATCAAAGATAATGTAGAAGATTGGGCTAAACCTTTTGTTGCTTGTGTATTAGGTATGACATCAGGTATAGATTTATCTCCTGGACATTTTTTTATTGCTAGTAAAACAGCTACTATCGCATTAGTATTAAGTATAATTATTAAGAAAGTAAAACAATAATGTGTAAAATATGTTTAGTAGAAGCTAACAGAGAAGGAACTATAATTCAAATATGTAATTGCAAACATGGTGAAATTAATTGTGTTTGTAAGAAAGGTGGAAACAATGAAGATACAATTAATTAGAACTCAATTTGGAACAGACGCAACAAACGGTTTATTATTTATAGACGGTCAATTTGAATGTTATACATTAGAGGACCAATATCAAGCAGTTAAAGTTATGCACGAAACTTGTATACCTGAAGGTACATACAAAGTAATATTTAGAAAAGTTGGTGGCTTTCATGAACGTTACTCAAAGCGTTACCAAAATGCCCACTATGGAATGTTATGGTTACAAGATGTACCTGAGTTTGAATATATCCTTATACATGGTGGAAACACAGATGACAATACAAGTGGTTGTATAATTGTTGGAGATACTCAACAAGATTTAGATGTAAATGAAAATGGTTTTATCGGAGCTAGTCAACAAGCATATCAAAAAATGTACAAGAAAATTTCAAGTGAATTACTTAATGGTAAAGAAGTTATTATTGAAATATCTAAGATTAACTTGTCAAATAGTGTACAAGAAAACAACAATACATCTGTAAATTTAAATGACTTAAAAGACTACATAGAAGAAAAAATGTCAGATATTAATGGTAATCTCATAAAAATTAATGCTAAAATAGGTGGGAGGATTATTACATAATGGCTAAGAAAAAATATAAAGTATCAAGTAAACCTAGAGTAGCAGCTATGAATGAATACATTTATACTGATTTGCAAAAAACTTTAGCTAAAGAATTCAAAGTTAATAGACCTTATAAACCTGGAAAAATTAAAAGGGCACAACAAGCAGCTAGAACAGGATTAAAAACATATCAAGCCTCAAGTGCTGAAATGGCACGTGCAAAATACAAAGGACCTAAATTTTCTAAGCTACCTAGTGCATCTAATAAAGCACTTCCAAATGTAACTCCAAAAGGTTTTGATGCTAGAGCTATAACTAAAGCACAAAAACAAGCAGGTGTTGGTATTGGAAATATTATGAATACTACAAGTGTAAGTAAAGCTAAGTTTGGTATTAAAGGTCCAACTAAAATAGTTAAAGGTATTAAGAAAAGTAGTGGTGATTGGTTAGGTTATGCACAAGCTACATTTGAAAGTACTACTGAAAGTAAGTTACCTGTTGCAAAACAAAAAATTAAATCAGCAATTAAAAAAGAAGCAGCTTACAAAGCAGGTACATATTCTCCTTTAAATAAAAAAGTAATACAAGCAGCATCTAAACCTTTAAATAAATCAGCTAAAGCAGCATTGGTAGCAAGAGGTGCAAAGGTTGCAGCTAAAGGTGTAACACGTTTAATACCTGGTGTAGGTACTGCATTGTTAGCTAAAGATGTTTATGATGTTACTAAATGGGCTATGAAACAACCTAAAAGAGATGTACAAGATTATAAACTTTATGGTGTATCTACTAAAAAAAGAAAAAGAAAAAAATAATGTTTGATAGGTTTCGTAGAGCAAGAAACCAAGATGGTACGTTCAAGAAGGACGTTAAGTGGACACCTTGGAATGAAGCATGGGAGTATAAATTGAGTAAAGAATATAAAGTAGTTTTGGAAAAAACTATATGGACTTTTGTTGAAGCATTTATTTCTGCACTTACTATTGCACCATTAGTTGGAGTTGATGCAGAAGCAATACAACTCGCAGCAATATCAGGTGGAGCAGCAGCTTTAGTTGTTATTAAAGAGTTTGCTAAAAAACAACTTGGTAATGGTAGCGTACAGAATGTTAGTAAGTAATCGTGGCTAAGAAAAAAAATAGTAACGTAGGTATTACAAAACGTGAAGCTACAGCTAGGGCTAAACAACAGATGAAGTTGTACAAGAAAGCTCTTAAACGTTCAGATGATTTAGCTCTTGCAAATGAACCACATATGTCTTTGAAACAAGCGTACAAAGCACGTAAACGTGCAAACATGTATCAATCACTTAAAGAAAAAGGATATTAATATGCCTGTATATAAAACTGGTAAGAAAAAATCTTATAAACCTAAAAGAAAAAAAGTTATAAAGAAGTAATAATGTCAGTCGTTTATCGTGGAGAACGTTTTTCAGGTTACAATAAACCAAAAAGAACTCCTGGACACAAGACTAAATCTCACGCAGTCTTAGCGAAAAAAGGGGATAAGGTTAAGTTAGTTCGTTTTGGACAACAAGGTGTTAAAGGTGCAGGAAAAAATCCTACATCTAAAAAGGATAAAGCACGTAAGAAGTCTTATTATGCTAGACATAATGCACAAGACCCAAATCCTGATAAGTTTTCAGCACGTTATTGGTCACATAAAGTAAAGTGGTAACATGCCTTTTAAGAAAAAAGGTAAATACTATTACTCACCTAGTGGTAAAAAGATGACATTAAAACAAGTACGTGCATATTATGCGAGAAAAAGAAATGGCTAAAAGTAAACCTGCACGTAAACCTATTAATGAAACTACTAAGAAAACTTTACAGAACAAAGCTAAAAATTCTAAATATACTTATGGACAGTTGGCACAAGTCTACAGACGTGGACAAGGTGCTTATTTATCTAGTGGTAGTAAGTCTGCTAGTATGTCTGCTTGGGCTATGGGTAGAGTGAATAGTTTTATAAGAGGTGGTCATTCACAAGATAACGATATAAAGCGAGGTTCACGTGGCAAAAAGAAAGGTTAAATATGAAAAGGGAGTTCCTGCAAAATATCTTAAAAACAAAAAGAATAGTAAGTCGTCAGTTGCAAAAGAAATTAAACGTACTTCTCAAGCGTATAAAGAGGGGAAGTATATTGACCTTAAAGCTGTTCAAAGAAGCCGTGCTGTTAAGAAGTCTAACAAGAGCAATAGTAAGACACGAGCAAAGTAAAGTTAAGTAGTTCTTTCTCTTTTTAAATAACCCATAAGTAAATCTCTATAAGCACGTTTAGTACCGTTGCTTCTTCTACCGTCATATATGTCATGATGATATTTACAGAGGATAGCTACATTATTAAGGTCGTATTTACTTTGTTTATCTCTACCACCCATACCTATTCCTAATATGTGTGCTAGTTCTAACCAATTTTTGTCTGTACAATATGCCCACTCACAGGCGTAATTAGCCCTTTTAAGAGCTAGTTCTCTAATTTGTGATAAGTTATCCATTAAATTAAATCTCCTACATCATAGAGCGTATATGATACTGTTAGTTCTTCTTCAGGCATTATATCCTTAATGGTTTCTAATACTTTCATTTCAGTACCAATATACTTGTATCTGCAATTAGGTATGTCACTATGATTAAGAAACCCACCTAGTGGTGTTCTAATCCACCCATGTTTAAACTTATCATGAGCAACGTGAGTAATACCTAAAGCAGTACCTTTTTCTATTATATCTTGTGCGAATATACCAAAACCTTCTATTGGACTTTCAGCTAAATAAAGATTAGAGGGTAAAGGTCTATACTTCTCAGGTTCTACGTAAGCACTCATACTAGATTTGCTTGTTTAAACCACGGGTTATTGTTACGTTGACTATCATATCTAGCTAATATGCTATTCATTAATCCCGTAAGTTTTTCTAAGTCGTTTAGTTTATACTCGTATTCTATAATGACATCAAACTTTGTATCTTTACCATTATCTTTCCATATTTCTATAAGATGTTCTAGTTTGTTTCTTTCACTAGAGAACGCAAAGTATCTATTGTTGTCGTCATAGTATTGTAATAAATATATTTTGAACATAAATTCCTTTCATTGTCTGATTTCTTTGTTGCAAAATTCACATAAAATAGCAGACCATTTCATGTGATACAAGTCTAAACCTTTACTGCAATGTGGACATGTAACTTTATGTACCATATTCCAATCGTCATAGAATTGTATTTCTATTTTTTTTGCACACATTATTCACCTGAATGTTGTGGGTCTATACTATCAAACCATATAGTTCTACCACATTGTTCACACCATAACTTGTCATCACTTGCACCGTCATGGTCATAATATGTTACTAATGTTGCTAGTGAGTGTTCATGACTTTGAGGCATAATTTACTCCTAACATAATTGATACAAGTACAAGTATTACTATTTGTAATTCTACGTTCATATCGCTTCTCCTATCTCTTGTATTGGTACGAGTACACCTTTAGATAAGTTGTCATCACCACCAATAGTTCTATTTTTCCAATGTTTACGAGCTAGTGCTTTCATGCGTTCAATGGGTACAATGTAAACCATAACAATAGTTTCATCTTCACGTACTAACATCAAAGCCCAAAACTCTGCTTCTGTTACAGATATGCCACTAGGTTTACCACGACATTCATACTCTACGAAATGATTGCCTGTAGTTTCCCATATGTGGCGTTCTGATTTTACTTCTATACGTTTACCCTCAAAAAACTCTTTGAGAGTTTCTTCCATTTGAATACCTTTACTAAGGTCTATATCAAATTTATTTGTATAGTCTTTATTCTTCTTCTGCATTTGCGTCACGTGATTTAATCGTTTCGTCAAATGAGATTACAAACTCGTCTAATAAGCTATTCAATTTTTTCATATCTAGTGGTTTGACTATTAAAGTTTTTTCAACTGTTTGCCCACCACAAGCGTTTGCTAATTGTATAGCCCACTTCTTGAGTTGTTTTGGTTCTGAGAAAATACTCATTCCAACACCTTTCACTTGATGACCAATGATGCCAACCGTCATTGTAAACTAACCAACTAGCTACTGCTGTTGACACTATTGGGTTTGTTCTTTTACTTGTTATTTTGAGCTTAGGTTTTAACCAAGCCCATGTATTGTCATTGAATTGCCACAGTCCTATGTCACGAGTACTGTCAACGTTTTGTCCAATAGCTTTAGGATTACCTGAACTTTCACAATATATTATCAACATAGCTTGTAATATATCTTCAGTTTCAAAGTGTTCTTCTACTATTGGATACCATTCAATAACATGTTCTACTTTTTCTTGTGCGTCAGAACAAAGAATATAATTAGTAACTTCTACAGGTGTAAGTGGTGATGTTACTGCACAAGCAATAATTAATTCAATCATTCTTCTTCTTGTTTAGATTTTCTATATTTAAAACCTTGAACGTGCATGGAATAAGCAGTACAAAACTCATCTAAATCTTTTATATTGAAACAGACAAGACCCTCGCTTGTGCCGTCAGGCTTTGCAACAAACACAAACGGTCTATCGTCATTAGGTAAGTTGGTATCATTCTGCTCTTTAGCTTTCAGATACCTATTCCATAATGTCTGTACTTGCTTACCTGCTTTGACTTCAACACGAATGAAAGCGTCTTTCCAACCTTCTTCGTGTACACGTAGGTGGTGTAACTTTGGCTCAGGCATTTGTAACTGTCTTAATGCTTCTAGTTGCTTACGTCTACCTTTGCGTTTGTTACGTGACCCCTGACGTTTGTAGTCAATTTTTTTAGCTGTCAAATCCCCATTCCTTTGGTAAGTCTGAAGAATTTAACCACCATGATTTACGCCATTTACCTGTATGTGCTGAACATTCCTGTGGGTCACGTCCTGAACATACAAAATCAGGGCTTCTATCGGATTTTTTATCAAACCTATTGTCATAAACTTTACCTTTACAGAAAGGACAAGTTAAGTCATTTCGGATTGATTGATTATTTTCTGCCATATTTATGACACCTCCTAATACGCCACTAACTCTAGTAATCAAATCATCTTCATCATCTACTGCATGTGCTGTAGACGACAAACCTAACTTTAGTTTACCTAAGTAAGCGTCAATTTGTTTATCACTCCACATAGATTTATTAGGGAAACGCTTTACCTTTGCATAATTATCTGCTAAGTCTAAAGCGAATACTGCTGTCTTTTCGTTAACCCCCTCTAACATCTGTTCAACGGTGTGATTGATAAATTTTACTTTATCATCAGTAGGTTGAGAGGGTTCACTAAAAGGTGCTTCTTCCTCACCTATCTCATCTAGTGGTCTAGCTACAGGTTCAGGTAGCTTATTTTCTTTTCTACGCATATCTACTTTTGTGACAATAACGTTATCAACATCAGGGTCACTAAAAGAAGCAAGTGCTGTGTGTTCTTCTTCTGTTACATCAGAACCAGACCACAGTTCAACTCCCAAACCGAACCTCATACAAGCTCTTTTGAAAGCGTCACTCTCTGCGTCTTTAAGATTTGTTCCGTCATTGAACTTGGTATTGTCTAACTTGAATGTATCAACATCACCAAATCCGTCATAACTTCCCATATCTTCAATAGTTATTGTGCCTTTAGCACCAACTATTCTGTTCTCTCCCTTGTGCATACCATATACAGGTTCACAAGACCAAGAGTATTTCACACCACTATCACGTAATCTTTCTACATAATTAGCGTGTGGTACATAATCCCCAAACTTTCCTGCAGGTGCTTTTCTTACAAGCTCCTTTGGAAAAGGGGATAGCAATTTAATTGGCTTATCTGCCATAGATTTTCCTTTCTTAATTATTTTTAATGTCTTTCATTCTGAAAGACTTAAAAATTAATTATTATTTTTGTTTGTCTAAACGTAAAACACCACGTTGTAGTTTCTCAAAGTGAATTTCTCCACTTTCAGCTTTGAATATGAGTATAGGTTGGTCACCTGTGTACTCTATTCCTATCAACTCATGTGATGGTTTCACATCTTTGACATTTATGTTTGCCATATACTATCCATTATAGTTATACATCTTTAAGATTTACAAGGTATTCAGCAGTAACTCCGTGATTTGGCTTACAAAAAAGTAAGTATTGACACGGTACTCCCATACTTGCTAACTGTTCTAGTGCATAAGTGTTATAACTTTCAGTACTTCCATTAATCCATAACCTTACATCATTAATGTATTGTGTATTGGGTGTATGAAAATGACCTGCAATAGCATAATTAAAGTCAGGCATTAGTCCATTACTAGCTAATGTTTTCCAACCCATAATTTTTTTGCCAAATCCATACCATGGAAATCCACCGAAACCACGAACATTATCGCCATGCCATAGGAAGAACTTACATTTTTCTCCCATATCAGCAATATCAAACCAATGATTATCGCCTTTAGTGTCAGGTATTGTGAATGAAATACGACTTTCTTTTTCGTATATCATGTCCATAATTTTACCTAACATACGGTCAGCATTACTATCAGGGTGATAGTTTTTACGTGACCTACCACCTAAATGACCATGATTACCTATAACCCAATGAACTTCTACTTCATTAAAGTTTGCAAGTAATATGTCAAAGAATTGTGTCAATATTCTTGGTGCGTCTACTGTCACTTGACTGTACAGAGAAGCGTCTATTAGATGTTCTTGCCCAGGAAAGATTAACTCTCCCTCAACAATATCACCTACAGCAAATACTGCACACTTCGTAATGTTTGTTGCATGACGTTGAATGTTTGTTAGTTCAACGATTTTTTCTGCGTATCGTACAACACGTTTCTCAGCTATTTCCGTATTATATGTTGGTGTAACCTTAGCAAGTTGTACGTCTGACAATACTGCACAAGCAATTTCTTCACCTTTAGCTTTTTTTACAGGAAGTTTTGGTTTAGGTATATTGCCTGAACGATATGTCGTAATGCTTGTTTTAACTGCGTCATATACAGCGTCTACAAGCGATTGTGTTTTATTTTTAGATTGCTCTAATTGTTTTAGTAGCTTTATATTAGTTTGTTCTAGCTCAAGTATTCTATTACTTTCAGCTTCAGCTAATAATCTAGCTATTTTTTTATCTACCATTTGAAAGACCTCGTAAGTATCTTCGCATAGCACTATCTGAAATCTCAATACCAAACTCACGGTCAAGTATTTTAATTACTCTATAAGGCTTTACGTCATTACCATTTTGTACACGCTCTTTAATAGCGTTCCAAAAAGGCATAGCTTCTTTAGTAATTTTTCGTTCAACGAAATTACCTACTTCGCCATGCTCGGCTTCCTCTAGTAATTTATCTATATCTACCATAAGATAATTGTAACATAAATGTAAGACAAATCTAGGTAAATATAGATAAACGTAAATAAGGTGTTCATGAAGGGAACAAACTTTGCAAGAGTTTAATAATGAAGTACTTACAAAGAAAACAACCCGTCTGCAGTTCTCCTACAGCTCTATTCCTCACTTACTCATTATGTATTACATGCGAAAGGTAACATGTTTCAGTTGTCTGATAACATAACTGTTCTTATTGTAATACATTAAGCTGTTTAGCGAATTGTTTTACCTCTTTTATATCTGCAAGACGCATGATATTATATTTTTTCACAACGTCTATACATTGTCTAAGTGCTTCTTTAGATGTACCATTCGCAGCAACTACTTGCATGTCTGATACCCATATACGTTTTGGTTCTTGTTTACCAAGCCATTCAAGTGCAGGTAAGTCAACTACGTTTCCAAACCCACTATGCTTGTACAAATAATCATCACTAACTCTACGTCCATTTCTAGCAATGATACGTAATACACCACCAGAACCATGTCCATTGTACATAGCTATTGTAACTGCAGGAACTTCACTCATTACATCAAGTATATCTTGCCCGTCAAAGTTCATTGACCCTGAAGCGTCTATGAGAACAGTACCACCATATATTTTCTGCTTACGTGAAAATACTTTCTTATCAACGCAATAACGTTGCAGATTATTAGGTGTTTGTCCATAGTTTTTAGGTACATTAGTGTAACCTTGACGTAACTTATTTGATAAGTTAATTGTACAAGACGGAGTATGAATTTCCATTTTACCCCAATGTGGTGCATCAGATTTTTCTTGATACCTCAATGTCATTTTTCTTTCATCAGATTTGTTACGTCTATGTAATTCTTTAATAGACATTGCTTTATCTAAACCTGCTTCTTCATACGCTTCTTCTTGACTTAGTTCATCATCATCTTCAAGAACTTCTTTGAGTTTGGATTGTTGTTCTGCTGATAACAAAACTTCATCTTCTTCAGGTCGTTCATTGTAAATAGCAAGAATGTTAGACAATTCTTCTGCATATTTTTTCACTTTTTGAAATGAAATCTTACTTGCATAAGCATTTGTCTTTGTACTTACAGTAACTATTGCGTTATGAAAGTACCTTGTTTGCTCTATGACAAACTCTAAGTCTTTTATACGTGAGCTAGTCAAAGTATTACTATCAATGAAATCTTCTATAGCTTCTAACGTAGCTTCTAGTTCATAAGATAGTTTATTTTTAGCATGTTCTCTGTAATTTTTACGATAAGCATTACCATTGAAATAGTATAATCCTAAATTACGAAAGAATGCACCTGCTAAACACCACTTCAAAAGTTCTGAAACACTAGCTTTTTCTACAAGCAATCGTGTGTTTGCTTTAACTTCATCTAGGCATTTATGTGGTGCGTTCATAGGTATTTCATATTTTGTGAGTAAATGGTTTACTCTTATTTCTTCAAGTAGATGTACAGCTTCTTCTATAACACCTTTCTTGAGTTTACCCATAGACTTTGGTGACCACTTAACATGTGCTAACTCATGTCTACGTATTACTCTGCCATGTTGTTCACCACATTTGTGACAATCATCATCAAGAGGTACGTACATTTTCTTATTTGTTACGTCAGTACGTGGTCTGTCATTTTCTTCAAAGACTTCCCAATCTAACTCACCTGTAACAATTTCAGGAAATGGTCTGTGTTTCATGATTTTCTCTCTTTCTTATAGAACTTGACAACAAACTCATCTTTGTTTTCGCTAACAAATTCCCAATCTGTATGTCCATACATACTTTGTAAAGCTTCATCAAGTACTTTTGTATTTACAAACTCTATCATTATTCTTTTACGTCAGATAGTTTTATAGCGTCAAGCAATTCTTCGCTTCTGTCACCAAAGACAAGTTGTCCTGCAATATCCATATCAAGACCTTGCTCATCAGTAAGTCTGAAAAATTCTTCCCATTTACGAACTGATATTCTTTCATACTCATCATTGGTTGTAGCTGTATCATTGATAACCTTACGCCAACTCTCAGGGAATTGTTCCAATGCTTTAGGATTAATGCTATCAACATTTATAGCTACAGGAAATCTATCTTTAACTGCTTGTGGCAAGCTCTCAGGGTCTGCGTTACTTGTAGCAACTACCTGAAATCCCTCTGCAGGATATACAGTTTCCTTTTCTCTATTGTTCAATGTGATACCTGCAATAGACTTGTCATCAAGTATTGCATGTAAGAAAGTCATAGCGTCAGGTGAAGCGTGGTCTATCTCATTGATAACCAATCTACCACCATTACGCCATGCTTGAATAGCAATGCCGTCATGCCATACAAACTGTTGGTTGTCACCTATTTGGTAGAAACCCATTAAGTCTGCACTTGAACTTTCTTCTGTCATGGTAATTTGAAATACGTTTGGCTCTCCATTGATATTCAATGGTGTATTTTCTTTTACAGCAATGTGTGTCTTACCTGTACCTGGAGGTCCATATAAGAGAACTCTGCTTGATTTACCTACTACGAGTTGGGCTAAATCCCAACATGTTTGTTTTTTACTCATTTGTATTATCCTTTCGGTACGAACCTGCAATACAAGTCCACACCCATTGTTTCATTTTTTCTTTGTTTGCACTCAAAAGAACCTTTATCTTTTAAGTGTGAAATGTTCTTTTGTGTCATGCGTTGTATATTTTGCACAACACCACTAGACCATTTCTCTTGTGTAGCTACTACGTACCACGTGTTTGGATTGTTTAACAACACTTTAACTTTGTCTTGTGACAAAATTTTAGGTTGTCGTCCACCACGTTGCGTAGTGCTTGGTGGTTCTTTACGAACCATGCCGTCAGGTAACATACGTATCACCTTTCCTTTCATGTAGACAGCTTGTGACACACACAGTTTCAATCAACATACAATTTTTTACTTATGAAACAAATTAAGCATGTATCACAAGCTATCTACTATAACTTTAACGTGTTATATAAAACCCACGTGAATTAGGTTTATAGATAGCTTATTTTTTTACTTTAGTGCTAACTTATGTAAGCGAGTGAAACAGGAATTAGTTATTAACTTTGTTTATATCACTTTTTCGCCTAAGCGTTCCTACCTTTAACTTACATAGATAGCTTGTAACACACAAACTTCGTGTATGCCTTGGTTCGTTATCATACTTTGAGTACTCTAAGCGATTGGTTTATGTGCTACAAGCTACCTACTTACACTAGGCTAATCAAGGAAACCCCGTGTTTATTTCAGTAGCTCTCTATAAACGAAAGACTATTTGTAAGGACAAATATCTCTCTTGCTATATATAGCTTAGTGCCTACCACAGTACATACGTACTAACAAAAGGGCAATTTGGTAAGTGATAGACACTAAGCTATGCACACACCCCCGTATATCTAGTATACGGATATGGAGAGTGTATGCAATAGCTTACCTGTTGGGCATTATGCGTTGCTTATAAACTTTTTCATTGATAACAACGTTATCTCTGTCTGCAAATACTCGTTGTGTTGGTTTGTTTACATCACCATATGTGATAGTTGTTTTACCAAATGCACGAGATACTGCAATAACAGGAACGCTTTTATGCCCGATAGTTATTAACTCGTCTTTTTCATCAACATCTTTTGCGTATCTTGATACGCCAAATGGACAACTCATAACAAATCCTCTCTATTCAATATATTTAATCCCCTTAATAAATTAAGGGGTTAAATATTATTGGTTATTCATCATGGACATGAACTCTTTGCTCAATCCCTCGTTTAAATGTTTTTTCATGTGATAGTAGTTTAATAATCCGTCAATTATTATGCCTACTAATACACCGAACATAAAGGTTATAATTAATCCTTGTACACTAAACATTATTCCTCCTCTTTAGAAGGTAGCAAATCGTTTAATAATGTAATTCTTGCGTAGTGCCAAATTGCATTATCTATTTCGCTAAAATCCCATTTTCTTACAGCATCAAGAAATTCTTGTGCGTCCATATTGACAAGATTTAATTCAATATCTTTAGAATTATCATACTGAAAGAAACCCTTATCAATATAACCTTGCAAGTTTGCTATTTCTTTATCTATAAGTTTTCTAATTTGTTCTTCCATTATTCCACCTCTTGTTTCTTGCGTAATTCTTCAATTACAGGTAGGTAATCATACTCAGATAATTCTATATCCCATGTGTATATGTCTACGAAATATGTACCTCTATCATCTGCAATGATAGGCATATCATTAGCAGTTGGTAGTTTATCTTTGAAGTCATCAGCATTCCAATTATATACGCAAGGTTGCATACCATTTTTGATAAAGCTAGTAAGCAAATTAGGAAATACACGTTCAACTTCTACACGCATACTTACTTGAAATGATGTATCGCTAGTATCATTTTCATACATTCTTTGTACTTCTTGTATTACTTCTTCAACATT
>Ga0222713_10004802_pt1 | contig 13408 bp, 13 predicted proteins | sample C33_649DmetaG_FD_165061 | JGI IMG/M metagenome (GOLD analysis project Ga0222713, IMG submission 165061) | Estuarine water microbial communities from San Francisco Bay, California, United States - C33_649D | ecosystem: Environmental > Aquatic > Marine > Unclassified | place: USA: California...
GATATTGTAGAGATCTTCAGCGTCATCGGTATGACGCAGGGTGAAACAGAAATCGTCGTCGTTAAACAATGTGGCGAGACCGGCAAGTGTCTTGATGTGCTCATCGTTTTGCTGTTCGGGCACGAGTAGGAAGAACAGGATATCCACTGGCTTGCCGTCGATGGCATCGAAATCGATGGGTTCCTTCAGTGTGACGAGAGCGCCAATGATGTCATTGCAAGTGGCCACTCGGCAGTGTGGTATCGCGATGCCCTTGCCCAGCCCGGTACTACCCAGTTGTTCTCTGCCCATGAGCGCGTTGAAAATGGCATCGGTTTCGACGTTGCCGATGTCATCGGCAATCATTTGGCTGATATTCGTCAGCAGGCGTTTCTTGCTCACGCCTTCGATTTTGCAGAGACAGCGCTCCGGAGTCAGTATGTCTTCCAATTGCATGATTTCGTTACTCTTTACTTCACAGTGTCCAGTGTTAGTCCAGCCGTGTGTCAGCAGCCTGATCCTCGCGGTCAGACCAGGCGCTTGCGCTCGTTTGAGGGAGGAATGGAAAGGGATTCTCTGTATTTGGCAATCGTTCGTCTGGCCACATTGATGCCCTTGTCTTCCAGCAGCTCGGTTATCTTGCTGTCGCTCAGTGGTTTCTTCACATTCTCGGCGGCAATCAATTTCTTGATGATCGCGCGAATGGCAGTTGACGAGCATTCACCGCCGCCGGTGGTGGAGACATGACTGGAGAAGAAGTATTTTAATTCAAAGATTCCCTTGGGGGTATGCATATATTTTTGAGTAGTTACCCGGGAAATTGTTGACTCGTGCATGCTCACGGCTTCTGCAATATCGTGCAGAACCAGGGGTTTCATGGCTTCTTCACCATATTCGAGAAAGCCCTTTTGGTGTTCCACTATACGTGTTGCCACCTTCATCAGGGTTTCGTTGCGGCTTTGCAGGCTCTTGATGAACCAGCGGGCTTCCTGCAGGTTATCGCGCAGGTAGTTGTTGTCGTCGCTCGAATCTGCGCGCTTCACGAGCGAGGCATAACTGCTGTTGATGCGAATCTTGGGCGCGGTCTCCGGGTTAAGTTCAACCTTCCATTTGCCGGTATTCGGGTTCTTGCTCACGATGACGTCGGGGACCACGTAACTGGTTGAGGGTGGGGCGATGTTTGAGCCGGGTCGCGGATCCAGTGTTTCGATCAGCGCGATCGTCTCCCGCAATTCAGCTTCTTTCAATTTCGTGCGGCGCATGAGTTGGGCGTAGTCGCGATGTCCGAGCAAGGTCAGATGTTCCTTCACGATCAGCTTCGCATGCTTTACCAATTGCGCCTGCTCTGGACTATTGAACTGGCTTAACTGAATCAGCAGACACTCGCACAGGTCACGGTAACCGACTCCGATGGGATCGAATTGCTGGATGCGGTGCAATACGGCTACGATTTCGTCCAGCTCGATCTCGAGGTCTTCCTCGAAGCCGGAATGGATGGATTCCACATCGACGGTGAGCATGCCGTTGGCGTCGATGGCATCGATAATAGCCATGGCAATGGCCCGATCTCTCTCTGACATCGGAGTCAGATTGAGCTGCCAGTAAAGGTGATCCTGCAGGGTCTCCTCGGCGGTATTACGCGATTCAAAGTCGGATGTGTCTGAGTCGTAAGACCCGGAGGCGGAATAGCTGTTCGTGAACGTGTCATCCCAGTTGGAATCCACCGCGAAATCCGAGGAGCTCTGTTCGCCCCAGCTTGATTCTTCATCACCACCGGTATCGCTGGACTGGGGCTCGGCGATTTTGTCGTGCGTGGTAATGCCATCTAGGCTGGTGGTGTTCTGGGCGCGCGGAAGCACCTCTTCCTCGTCATTGTGATCGACGAGTTCGAGCATGGGATTGGATTCCAGCGCCTGATGTATTTCCTGCTGTAAATCGAGGGTTGAAAGTTGCAGCAGACGGATCGCTTGCTGGAGCTGGGGGGTCATTGTGAGTTGCTGACCGAGCTTGAGCTGAAGCGAAAGTTTCATTGCGTTTCGTCTGGTTATCCTGAAGTCCGGAGACGGTTACAGTATGCAGTTAATTGAATTGGGCAGTGGTGGTTTAGGGTCCAGTGAGTCTATTTAGCGCCGGGATTATAGCAAGATTCGTGCCTGATTTGCATAGCGTTTGGCGACACGGGAGAAGTTGGAAATTCCCGGCAACACGCCAGCGTGGTCTCGGTAAAATCGAGGGGTTGAAGAAGTGCGGCGAACCGGGGATTCAGATTCGGAAGTGGTCACCCAGATAGACTTCGCGCACCTTGTCATTGTTCAGGATCGCCTCGGAGTCGCCCTCGGCAATAATCTGTCCTTCGCTGACGATGTAGGCCTTCTCGCAAATCTCCAGTGTCTCTCGCACATTGTGGTCGGTCAGCAAGATGCCGATTTCGCGTGCCTTGAGATGGCGGATGATTTCCTTGATGTCGCTCACCGAGATCGGATCGATTCCAGCAAACGGTTCATCGAGCAGAATGAACTTGGGATCAGTTGCCAGTGTGCGAGCGATCTCGGTTCGTCGTCGTTCGCCACCCGACAAGCTGATGCCTTTGTTGTGGCGGATGTGGCCGATACTGAATTCATCCAGCAGGGCTTCCAGTTTGCGCTGGCGTTCGGCATTGCTTAGGTCTTTGCGGGTTTCCAGAATTGCCAGGATATTGTCTTCGACGGTCAGGGTGCGAAAGATCGAGGAATCCTGGGGCAGGTAGGAAAGACCAAAGCTGGCGCGCTGGTGGATAGGGAGTTTTGTGAGCTTGTTCGGACCGAGATGCACCTCGCCGCCATCAACCTTGATCAGGCCGACAATCATGTAGAAGCACGTGGTCTTTCCGGCCCCATTGGGTCCCAGCAATCCGACGATTTCCCCCTGATCGATGCTGATCGAGACATCGCGCACGACCTGGCGATCGCCGTAGGATTTCGCGAGGTGGGTTGCCTTCAGCATGGCTTAGTTCGACCGCTTGTTCAGGATGCCTTCACAGGGGCCAGTTGCCTCGCGAATGATGTCCTGATCGGCCAGATAGACAATTGCAGCGCAGGTCATAGCCGAGTCCGGTGACTGGATATTGGCCTTGCCAATCAGTTCCAGAATAGTCTCGTCCGCTGTCGAGTCGGTATAGAACAGCAGCGTCTCACTGGTGCCGACAACCAGGCCGCCTTGTTCATCAAGCTGTTGTTGATAACGTACCGGAGAGCCATGCACAGTGACCCGTGTCACTTCGCCGGAAGCGGCGACAGATTCGATGATGGCGGCATCGCCCATAATCTGCAGCGTGCCCTGGGTAACCTTGACATTCGTCTTCATCTCGAGAATGCGCATCTCACCCTTTACCGAAGTGGTGGAACCACCCTCGGCACTGAACCCGATGGCCTGAGCCCGATCCGACTCAAGAGCTAGGGACCCCGGTTGCCAAAGAAGCAGTAATAGCGCCAGCGCTGAGAATCGGCTGTTAGGGCATCGCATTGTCATACTGACCTTCCGTATCACGTTTGAAGATGACCTCATCCTGATCGAGAGCGGCATACATGCCGATAGCGGTGAGTTTCAATCGCTGGGTCACCAGAGTGACTGCAGCCTCAGTTTCCAGCGTCTGCGAGTGCGGGTCGACCAGCAGGTAGTCGGTGGTGAGCTGCATGCGATTACCGAATTCATCGAGGCTGTAAACCTCTATATTTCCAGACAATTCGATCGACTGCCGTCGGTCGTCGCCAGGGGTATAAAGGGACGAAATTTTGCCTGAATTGGCCACGATATTCCAGTGAGTGCTGCCTTCTTCAAACAGCCTGATGTAGGGCCGGTCCAATTCAGTCCGATCGTCGTTGTAGTGCACCTGGCGGTCGGCTTGCAAGGTATAGCTGATGTTGCCGAAGGCGTCGTAAAGCACCGTGTTAATGCCTTCGGAATAGCCGTCGTAATCCAGCGCCACAGCACGAGGGGTGTCGTTGTCGGGCGAGGAGAGGGTTTCGAAGGTGCTGACTCCGGTGTAAATCGCAATGGCGATGAGTCCGGGGATGAGGAACAGGCTGATTCGACGCATAGTCTTGCTCTTGAAGTCAGTCTGAAGCTTAGCACGAATGCGGCGGAGGGTTGGAAGGGATTGGCGAGACCTAACTCAGGAAACTCGTGTATTTGCCTTGGGCCTTGATCAGGAAATCGGTTATTTCCCGCACTGCTCCCATGCCGCCAGCGGCTAGCGTGATGGCAGCCGCGGCTGCCTTCACATCGGCATGGCCCCCGGGCACACTGAAGCCCAGACCGACCTTTTGCAATACCGGCAAATCAGGCAGGTCATCGCCGGCGAAGGCCACTTGTTCGGGGTTCAGTCCGCTCGCATCCAGAATTTCGCCAAGAGCCGTAATCTTGTCTTCACGGCCCTGTAGTAGCAGGGTAATGCCGAGGTCTGCGCAGCGCTTCTGCACGAGCGTGGACGTTCGCCCTGTGATAATGCCCACTCTGACGCCGATGCTCTGCAGCATCTTGATGCCGTGTCCGTCGAGTGTGCTGAACGCTTTCATCTCTTCTCCGGAATTGGAGAAATAAAGCCGACCGTCGGTTAACACCCCGTCGACATCGAGCAGCAGCAGTCGAATGTTCGCTGCACGCGCCACTAGCAAATCCTGGGGTTGCCTGAAATCCATGGGTTATCCTAGACCACGTTCGCTTGGAGCAGGTCATGCATCTTGACGATGCCAACCAGCGCGTCAGAGTCATCTTTGACGATCAGCACATAGACGTTGGAGTCCTGCATCAACTTGGCCGCTTCAGCGGCGAGCGCGCCGGCGTGAATGTATTTGTATCTGGATGACATGACTTCGCCGATGGGGGTGCGCTCAATATTGTGCCCGGCGTCGATCGTGCGGCGCAGGTCACCGTCGGTAAACACGCCGATCAGCTTGTTGTCGCTATCGACAACGGTTGTCATGCCGAAGCCTTTCTCGCTCATCTCCAGCAGCGCCTGAATCAACCTGGTATCGGCAGCGACCTGGGGGATATCTGCTCCGCTATGCATGACATCCTTGACCTTGACCAGGAGTCGACGTCCCAGATTGCCGCCAGGGTGTGAGAAGGCAAAGTCATCACGGGTAAAACCACGGGCTTCGAGCAAGGCCATGGCCAGGGCGTCGCCGAGCACAAGTGCCGCTGTGGTGCTCGAGGTAGGTGCCAGTCCGAGGGGGCAGGCTTCCTCGCTGACGGCGACATCGAGACTGACAGTGGCAGCAGTTGCCAGTTCAGAATGCTGGTCACCGGTCATGCTGATGAGGGGAATGTTCTTGCGTTTCAGTACCGGCAGCAGCAGCGTGACCTCAGCGGTAGAGCCAGAGTTGGAAATGGCAATGACAACATCCTGATCGGTGATCATTCCGATGTCGCCGTGACTTGCCTCACCAGGATGCACATACATGGAAGGTGTGCCGGTGCTGGCCAGCGTTGCTGCGATTTTCTTGCCGATGTGGCCGGATTTGCCCATGCCGGTCACCACGACGCGCCCCTTGCAGGCGAGAATCAATTGGCAGGCGGCATCAAAGCGCTGGTCGATTTTTTCAGCCAGTTCGGCAATGGCACGTTGCTCGATATCGATTGTGCGCAAGGCACTGGCGCTTAGCCTGGACTTAGCTGTCATCGCGGCTACCCGGTATCAATTGTGTATTTCCGCCACCATCAAGGCGAACCAGCCACAGTACATGGACATGAAGACGATGCCGGAAATTCTTCCCAGCATTTTCTCTCTTTTTATCGCCCGATAACAGAAGAAGGCCAGTACGATCGTCATGATGAGTACCGAGAAATAATCGCGATAGAACAGGGCAGGTTCCACTGTGTCGGGACTGAACAGGCCGGGGAATGGCAATACCACAAGCAGATTTAGAATGTTTGATCCGACGATGTTGCCGATGGCGAGATCGTGGTGGCCTTTCAACACGCAAGTTATCGAGGCGGCGAGCTCTGGCAGGCTGGTCCCAAGCGCGACAATCGTGAGTCCGATGATGGCGGTGGAGACCCCGAGAGTTTCGGCAATTGAGGTGGCGGCAGCGACAAGAGCTTCAGCGCTCAGGATCAATAATGCCAAACCCAGAATCAGATAGGCGGCCGCTTGCCAGCCGCTGACCCGACTCAATTCGTTTTCGTCGATTTCCGGCAGATCTCCGGTTTTTACCTTTTTCCGCAGCAATCGATAGCCAAGGTAAGAGGTGATGAGAATCAGAATTACAGCATCGTAGAGGCCGAGAAACAGGTCCAACAACAAGGCGCCCGTTGCCAGGGTGACCAGCAGCAAGGCAGGCAATTCCTTATTGATTAATGACGCTGGTGGTTTAAGCGGGCGAATAAACGCGGCAATTCCCAAAGCAAATCCGATATTGAAGAGATTGGATCCGAGTGCGTTGCCAATCGCCAGATCGGGCTTGTCATTCAAAGCGGAAACCGCGGAGGAGAAGATTTCTGGAGCAGAGGTGCCGAAGGCAACGATGGTCAGTCCTATCATCAGGGGTGAAACCCCGAGGTGTCTTGCGAGAACTGAGCTGCCGAATACGAGTTTGTCTGCTCCCCAGATTAATCCAATAAATCCAAGGACGATAATGAGTGTATCGAGGAGCATATGCGATAGATTCTTTACGCCTGCGGCAAAGCGATCAATTAGAAGGGGGATTACCGCTGTTTGCAAGTAATAATTTATTGCGACCGCCAAATCATGTAAACTGCGCGTCGCCCGGCATGGTTAAGTTCGCATTCAGCGCCAGGCGTCTAGCATGCACTGGATTCGATTACCTCAACGGTATCCCGAAATATTCGGCTCGATGGTCGCATTGGAGATAAGCACATGAATTTATTGAAGAAAATTGCAGTGACGGGGCTCGTGGTCTGGTCATTGCCAGGCGTGCTCCAGGCCCAGGAACTGACTGCTGTCCAAACTGCCGAGCAAGGGGTGCAAGCGTTGCTGACCACCGTTGCCGAGTCCAAGCAATACTTCATGACCGACCGCGAGCGCTACTTCTCTGCAATTGAAGAAGTGCTGAATTCCTTCGTCGATTTCACGGCTGTTGCCGAGGTTGTCATGTCTCGCTTTGCCGCCGATGCAACGGATGCGCAAAAGCAACAGTTCGCCGGTATTCTGCGCAATACACTGACACGATTCTATGGTGCGTCACTGGTTTCCTATGAAGGTCAGGAACTCGCCTTCATCCCCAGCAGTAATGCCAATGCTGATCCGCGCGCAGATACCGTAGTCGGCATGGAATTGCGTGGTGGCGATACCAACCTGCGTCTGCAATACCAGATGTTTCTGAATGCAAATGACGAGTGGAAGCTGAAGAATCTCAGTCTTGCCGGAATTAATCTCGGTCGGCAATATTTCACGCAGTTTTCTGCTCTGATGTCGAAATATAATAATGACATCGATCAGGTTTTGAATAACTGGCAATAAGAGCGGAGAACCGATTTGAACGCGCAACAGATCCAATCCTTGCTGACTGCCGAGTTACCGGAATGTGACATCGTCGTTGAAGGCGATGGCGGCAAGTTTCTGGTCACAGCCGTTGGCGAAGTGTTCAACGGCCTTAACCCGGTCAAGCGTCAGCAGACTATCTACAAGATTTTGAATCAGCACATCGCCAGTGGAGCCATTCACGCAGTGACTATGCGGCTGCGCACTGCGGCCGAAGCCAAGGCTGGTTGAATGGCTCGCTTCTGCCGTCCGAAGTCGCCCGTTATTTTCCAATTCAAGAAACGCACCGAGGCCTCCTGTTATGGATAAGCTGTTAATCGAAGGGGGTATCAGCCTGCGCGGAGAAATTCGCATCGCAGGTGCGAAGAACTCGGCATTGCCAATCCTGGCGGCAACGCTATTGACTCACGATACTGTTCAGATCTGCAATCTGCCGCACTTGTTCGACATCACCACTATGATCGAACTGCTGGGTTGCATGGGAGTGCAACCGATCATCGACGAGAAGCTAAACGTTGAGGTTAACAGCAGCACGATCAAGCATTTTAATGCACCGTATGAACTCGTGAAGACTATGCGCGCCTCCATTCTGGTGTTGGGACCCTTGTTGACCCGCTATGGCAGGGCAGAAGTGGCCTTGCCGGGTGGGTGTGCGATAGGTAGCCGGCCGGTCAATTTGCACATTGCGGCCCTGCAGACAATGGGCGCGGACATCGTGGTAGAAGACGGCTATATAAAGGCATCGACGAAAGGTAAATTACGCGGCGCCCATATATTCATGGATATGGTTACTGTTACCGGTACCGAAAACGTCATGATGGCGGCGACTCTGGCTGATGGCCAGACGATTATCGAAAATGCTGCCCGAGAACCGGAAGTGGTCGATCTGGCGAATTGCCTCGTGAAGATGGGTGCCGATATCACCGGACAGGGCTCTGACACCATTGTTATTAATGGCGTCAGTGAATTGAAGGGTTGCAGTTATTCAGTGATGCCGGATCGCATCGAAACCGGTACCTATCTCATCGCGGCGGCCGCCACAAAGGGGCGCATCAAGGTGAAGGACACCCGACCGGATATCCTCGAATCGGTGTTGAGCAAACTAGAGCAGGTCGGCGCCGAGATCAAGGTGGGTGAGAACTGGATTGAACTGGACATGCACGGCAAGCGCCCAAAATCAGTATCACTACGAACCGCGCCCTACCCAGCGTTCCCGACTGATATGCAAGCCCAATTCACGGCGTTGAATACTATCGCCACCGGCACCGGCTCCATCACAGAGACCGTGTTTGAAAACCGGTTCATGCACGTCCATGAGATGAATCGCATGGGAGCCTCAATCAAGGTCGAAGGCAATACAGTAATTGTTGAGGGAGTCGACAGACTAAAGGGTGCGCCAGTTATGGCTACAGATCTGCGTGCGTCCGCGAGTCTCATTATTGCGGGCCTGGTTTCAGATAATGTGACGACAGTCGATCGGATCTATCACATCGATAGAGGATATGAGTGTATCGAGGAAAAGCTGCAACTTCTGGGTGCGCGCATCCGTCGTATCGCCTCTTGAGACTCGGTCGAATCAAATTTCTGCATGAGTAAACCTGGTATGAACTCCCCACGACTGGTCATTGCGCTGACCAAAGGGCGTATTCTGGAAGAGGTACTGCCTCTGCTGCGGCAGGCCAATATTGTGCCTGCAGAAGACATAGCGCGAAGCCGAAAGCTTATCTTCGATACCAATATCGAGAATGTGCAGCTCATGGTGATTCGAGGTTCGGACGTGCCGACTTATGTGGAATTTGGCAGCGCCGATATCGGCATAGTTGGCAAGGATCTCATTCTGGAATATGGCAGCGAGGGGTTTTACGAGCCTCTGGACCTGAAGATCGCCCGTTGTCGCATGATGACCGCCGAGCCGGTCAATGCCGTACCGGTGCAAGGCAGACTCAAGGTTGCAACCAAGTTCACCAATATTGCCAAGCGCTACTATGCCGAACAAGGCAAACAGATCGAACTGATCAAGCTCAGTGGCGCGCTGGAGCTGGCGCCGGCGATGGGCCTGGCTGACGCGATCGTTGATATCGTCGACACTGGCAATACGCTCAAGGCGAACGGTCTGGAGCCTCGAGACTTGATTGCAGAAGTCAGCTCACGGGTGATCGTCAACAAAGCTTCGATGAAAATCAAGAATGGGATCATTCGGGATATTCTCGGCAAGCTGCGCAGAGCCGTCGAAGCCAACGGTTAACACCACGGCATTACAAATCGAAACAGGATTATGAAAGACTCCCCGATAGCAATCAGACGTCTCTCAACGACTGCAACCGATTTTGCAGAAAAATTGTCTGTTTTGCTCGACAGGGACATGCTCGTGGCGGACGAAATCATAACATCTGTTACGGGAATCATGCGTGATGTGAAGCAGCGGGGTGACGAGGCGGTCGTCGATTATACGGTCAGATTCGATCGGTTAGCGGCGCTCAGCATCGAAGATCTCGTCGTGACTCCTGCGCAAATGCATGCGGCGCTGGACAATCTGCCGGAAGCGCAGCGAGCGGCACTCACTCACGCGGCGGATCGTATTCGCGCCTATCATGAGCGTCAAAAGCAGGACTCCTGGCAATATCAGGAGGCGGATGGATCGGTCTACGGACAGAATTTGAGTCCCTTGCAGCGCGTAGGCATCTACGTGCCGGGTGGTAAGGCGAACTACCCGTCATCGTTGTTAATGCAGGCGATTCCGGCCCAGGTCGCTGGAGTCGAGGAAATCATCGTGACCGTGCCGACTCGCTATGCCAGCGATGGACTTGTGTTTGCGGCGGCGGCGCTGGCTGGTGTTAGTAAACTCTTTACCATCGGTGGCGCCCAGGCAATAGCGGCACTGACCTATGGCACGGCAAGCATTCCGCGCGTAGACAAGATTACCGGACCGGGCAATATCTACGTCACGGTAGCGAAGAAGTTGGTGTTTGGTGAAGTCGGGATCGATATGATCGCAGGCCCATCAGAGCTCACCATTATCTGTGACGGCGCGAACAATCCTGACTGGATCGCGATGGATCTGTTCTCACAGGCCGAACACGATGAGCAGGCGCAATCGATCCTGATTGCTACGGACGCTGCTTTTCTCGACGCCGTTGAACGCAGTATCAACCGCATGCTCCCGGACATGGAGCGCAAGGCTATTATCACCGCCTCACTGCGGGATCGCGGCATTTTCATTCTCGCTGACGATCTGAATGAGGCGGCGCACGCGAGCAATCTGATTGCTCCGGAACACCTCGAACTCTCAGTTGCCGATCCTGAAGCCTTACTGGAGCGCATCGAACATGCCGGTGCGATCTTCATGGGACGATATGCTGCCGAGGCCCTGGGAGATTACTGCGCCGGACCCAGCCATGTATTGCCGACTTCGGGCACGGCGCGTTTCTTCTCCGCCCTGGGCGTGTACGATTTCCAGAAGCGCAGTTCTATCATTCGTTGTTCGGCAACAGGTGCCCAGGCGCTGGCCCCCACGGCAGCTGAGCTCGCCCGCAATGAGCGCTTGCAGGCCCATGCCTTGTCTGCTGAATATCGCCTCGACTCAAAGCCCTGACGAATCTCGCATCTACAATTCAATGATAATGGCCTGACCAAAACCCAGAATGGTTGGAAAGTTCAGCGTCTTACCATTGCGGTAGACCTGTACATTTACGGTATCGCCGGGCTTCTTGTTGCGAATTTCCTGCATGATGTTCTGTGCGTCGCTGATGACAGAATTGCTCACACGTGTGATGACATCGCCGGGTTTTATTCCGGCTCGCATGGCGGGTCCGCCCTCATCAACGCTCTCTACGAGCATGCCGCGAATGTGATCGACGCCGAAAAACAGCTGGCTCGATTGCGCGTTGAGAGCCTCGCCGGTAATCACACCCAGATAGCCTGAATTGGCAGAGATTGCTTCTTCTAACATCTCTTGCAGCACAGGAACGGCGAGATTGGAGGGAGTCGCAAAACCGATGCCCTCGAAATTGCCCGATTCCGAGAAAATCGAAGAGTTGATTCCAATCAGCTGACCTCGCACATTGATCAGGGCTCCGCCGGAATTGCCCGGGTTAATGGCGGCATCTGTCTGGATGATTGAAATATTGCCGTCGGTATCATGAGTCAGCGCGCTGATGATGCCTTGGGAGACAGCCTGGCCGATATTGCGCGGGTATCCGATCGCGAACACGATATCGCCAACCATCAGGCTGCCTGAATCGGCGACCTGAATAGGGGTCAGATCATCCATATTGATGTGCAATACCGCAAGGTCGTGAATCTTGTCCCAGGCTACGACTGTTGCAGGAATTTGGCGACCATCCTGCAGCGTGACTTCCGTATCAAAGGCATCGAAAAGAGTGTCGACGACATGCAAATTAGTGAGGATGAAACCGCGGCGATCGAGGATGATGCCTGAGCCGAGGCTGGTGCGCTCGCCGAGATAGAGATTGACCTGGTCTTCCGATGTGCGCTCGACCGATTCGACATTGACTCGCCGCGCATTGATGCTGACGACCGCAGGGGCTGATAGCGCGATGGCGTCGGCGAATGAAATCGGCGGAGGAGTCGTCGGTGCAGGAGTCGCAATGACTTGTTCAAGCCGGGCATTGACTCGTTGCAGTTGTTGATATTGCGTGAAGACGAGCGCAGCCAGAATGCCACAGGCGACTGGCCAGCCGATAAATTGCAATACCTGTTTTAACCGGGCCATGGGTTGGTGCCTGCTTTACCTGCTCTGTCGGCGGTTTTTGGTTCGCGCAGAAAACCAATATACCCCCTTGCAAGGATGGAATCCATTAGCATCCGGACATCTCCGTAAAAGAGATGCTCGGACCGCTGGCGACCGTATCAGATAATTTTTTCGGAACGCATCAGCTTGATCACTGCATCCAGACATTGGTCAATGGAGAGTGCTGCCGTATCGAGTTCGAGATGGACAACTTCCGGTGGCGTATAAGGAAATGACAAACCCGGAATGTCTGTCGATTCAGCTCCTTCATAAGCCGCATAAAGTCCGCTGGGGTCGCGCTGAATACAGACTTCCATCGGTGGGTTCAGGTAGACGATATAACAATTGTCCTTGCCGATCACGCTAATCGCGTGCTCGCGAGAATCCTGATTCGGAGCAACAAACGAGGCGCAACAGATAACGCCGGAATCATTGAGGAAGCGTGCGATATGAGCGCTTCGGCGCAAATTCTCGGCACGGCCTTCGGCATCGTGCGGCAAGTCCTTGGAGATGCCCAGACGCATGGTCTTGCCGTCCAGAACCGTACTGACTCGACCGCGGTCAAAGAGCTTGCGCTCAAGGCCGTGAGCCAGTGTGGATTTGCCCGCGCCGGAGACGCCAATGAACATGATCGTCGCTGGTTTCTGTCCATAACGCGCCGCGCGCTCTTCTTTCGTTACATGGATATTGCCTGGAACGACTTTCGAAGTCTGCGGTTGCTGTTCGCAGTCAATCATGCCAGCGGCAACGGTAACGTTGGTTAGCTGGTCAATGACAATGAAGGCGCCAGTGGCCCGGTTCTCCTTGTAGGCATCGAAACACACCACTTGTTCCAGGGTCACATCAACAAGTCCAATCTCGTTCAATTCCAGTGCGGGAGCAGGGCTCTCTTTCAAGGTATTGACGTCGATGCGATTGCGAATGCTCGCGATCTGCCCACCTATGGTCTTAGTGCCGAGCTTGAAGTCATAACGCTTGCCTGGCAACAGGGTTGCCTCGCTCATCCAGACGAGGGTAGCCTCGAAGTTATCACGCGTGGTGGGCAGATTGTCCGAATGAGTGAGCACATCGCCGCGACTGATATCGATTTCGTCTTCGAGAGTCAGCGTTACTGCCATCGCGGCATGGGCCAATTCCAATTCCTCATCGTAGGTGACGATGGACTTGATACGGCTGACCTTGCGCGATGGCAGGATAGT
>Ga0222713_10004805_pt1 | contig 13402 bp, 7 predicted proteins | sample C33_649DmetaG_FD_165061 | JGI IMG/M metagenome (GOLD analysis project Ga0222713, IMG submission 165061) | Estuarine water microbial communities from San Francisco Bay, California, United States - C33_649D | ecosystem: Environmental > Aquatic > Marine > Unclassified | place: USA: California...
GAACGGACGACGGGACGCGCGATGTCACGCGCACGACCCATCGTTAGCGCCGCCGACGACGAGAGTACCACCGAAAAACCCTGAAGGTAGGGCGGAGACGAGGAGGAGGAGGAGGAGGAGCGAACGCGCGCGCGCGAAGCGGCGACGACTTGGGAGGGATTGATAAGAAACGCCAAACGCTTGGACTGACGAATGGGAAATCGCGCGTTTAGGGTGTCCGGTGGTCGTGCCGCAAGATTTAGCGAGCCGTCCGCGAAGAAACCGACGATCGCCCACGGTGCGAAAGGCGTTTCGGGAAACCATCTTGACTCCGGATAACTTCATTTATCCAATCTTCGTGCACGAAGGGGAGGAGAATATTCCGATCGGGTCGATGCCTGGGCAAGATCGATTGAGCTTTAAGAATGGGATGATTAAGAAGGTTCGTGAGGCGCGCGCGGCTGGGGTGAACCAGATCGTGGTGTTTCCGAAAACGCCGGATAACTTGAAGACGCCGTGCGGGAAGGAGGCGTTCAATCCAAACGGGTTGGCGCAACGCTCGATTTCTTTGTTGAAGGATACGTTCCCGGACCTCGAAGTGTACACCGATGTCGCGCTCGATCCGTACAATACCATGGGACATGACGGCATGGTGCGCTCGGATGGCGTCATCATGAACGATGAAACTGTGTATTACTTGTGCAAGCAAGCGGTGAGCCAAGCGCGCGCCGGCGCTGATGTCATTTCTCCGTCTGATATGATGGATGGTCGCGTCGGTGCTTTGCGCCAAGCGCTAGATGACGAAGGTTTTACCAACGTCTCCATCATGTCCTACACGGCCAAGTACAACAGCGCGTTCTACGGTCCGTTCCGTGACGCTTTGGCCTCGGCGCCGCGTCCGGGTAGCGAAGCGTGGAAGATCCCGAAGGACAAGGCTGAGTACCAAATGGACCCAGCTAACTACCGTGAATGCTTGCGTGAAGCCGCGCTCGATGAGGCGGAAGGTGCAGATATCATGATGGTCAAACCCGCGGGGGCGTACTTAGACATCATTCGCGCTCTTAGAGACAGCACCACGCTCCCCATCTCGGCGTATCAAGTGTCTGGCGAGTACTCGATGTTGAAGGCGGCGGCCGCGGCGGGCTACCTCAACGAGAGAGATGCGGTTTTGGAGTCGTTGATTGGCATCAAGCGCGCGGGTGCGGACTTGACGCTCACTTACTACGCCATCGATGCCGCGAAGTGGATCCAAGAACGCAACTAAAGTTAGGACATTTTTAAGACGGTGCGCTGCTTGAGCTTGAGTGCGCGCGTCACCTTCGACGAAGATATGATTTTTAACGACTCAACCAATTAATATGAAGTCAAACAAAATGATACGACTTAATTTAGGCGCAAGTTAATCAAAGGTTATGTTGTCTCTTCATTAAACACACATCTGATCGAATTCTAAGTTGAAACTTGCCGAGACCTCAGCCGAACATCTCAACAATCTACCATGACGTCCCAGTCGGACGCGATTTCTCCTCTCTCGACGCATCAATCACAAATACGCCAATTGAATCGCACTAGGACATTTTCGCCTAGTAGAAATACCCCAACACCTTGCCACCAACTCTCTTGCGACGCGCCTCCTCGTGATCCATGATGCCCGAAGACGTTGTGATAACGATGACACCAAACAAACGAGAAGGCAAAAGACGCCCAACCCATTGCTCGAGGTCGTGGTGGGACAAATCGTAACGAGGGCTGTTATTCGGAATCCGCCGAGTGGTCAGTCTCAGGTCACGGCGTCGGGGTGAAGAAGAAATTCATTTCGCGAGCGCAACACTCAGACCCTAAAGGCCACGTACCTGATGACCCCGCACTTGTTGATCCGACCGTTGAGCTCGACGACAATTTTACCCGCTCTGTGATCATCAATGTACTCGAACTCATTGATGTAGCCTGTGTTTTGTCGATGAAATCACCGTCAGTCGTCGTTACTTGATGTTTTCTCTCACGCCTTCGCGTCCCGATCTCTCTCACGCGCCACCTCCCTGTCAACCAATTAACGCTCAAGTTCAACGTACCGTGCTTTTGCATCACTTGCAAGAACTTGATCACCACCTTGGAAACCGGACGCACGAGCACCTGTCGCTTCCCGCGCTTCTCCGCGTTGTACATCGACTGTTTCGGGGAACACATCGCAACGTCAGTCTCAGACCCTAAAACGAGGGCTCGTCCATCGTGCGATCCAGAATCGCGCTCGACGCGTCGTCGCGATCGCCGCAAAGAGCGAGTGAATGCATATGCGCACCTTTAACACATCATTCAATACGCTGATACGGACCATCGTGCGACTTCACGCGTCTGACAGAGAAGGATCTCGGCGCCGCGCGCGGCTTCAACGTGTGTTTAGGGTCTGCTAGGGAATCTTGCGGTGTGTCCGAGACGCCTTGATTCGCGACTCTTGGGGAGGACATCGAGCGCGAGAGCGAGCGCGACGCGCGACATTCAACGCTACAACGGTGGCTTTAGGATTACAAAGTTTTCAAAACACCCGCGGCCGTTATTCGAGCTTCGCCGGCGGGGGTCCCGGACAAGGTGGCGAGGTCGTTGATGGCCCACGCGTGGTCGATTCCGCTCACGACTTCGCCGAAGATGGGGTATTTCCCGTCGAGGTGCGGCGCGGGAGCCATGACGATGCTAAAATGGCCATGGTTCGTGTTCGGGCCAGCATTGGCGAGAGACAGTAACCCAACGCGGTCGTGCTTGAGCTTTAAGCCGCCTTCATCGTCGTTAAATTTTTTGCCTGGATTTACCGCCGACGCCACCGCGTTGACACCGGTTTGATCGATAAATTTGTCCAGAATGCGATAGAATGTCGCACCAACCCACGTATACTTTGGCTCGGGCTCTCCCAAACACATAAGTCTAAAGTTTTCCGCCGCTAGAGGCGATATTGTAGTATACAGTATAAATTCGATTCGCTTCGCCGGAGCGTCGTTGATGGACACGTCTAAATAAACCAAACTGTTTCCTTTCGCGTCTCGACGCGCGATATGTTCGCGTTCTATGTCCTTGAGTACTCCTTTTGCCTTCGCAGCTTGTTCTTTTGTGTAAAACCCACCAGAAATCCATGGCACGCGATGTAGTAGAGGCGTACCATACGCGAGCGCAGCGTTTTCTTGCTTTTTCAACCAACACTCGCCAAACTTTTGGCTACCGCACCCCGACGGGCTACTGCACCACACCCACACGTTACACCCATGTATGGATTCACGGCACGCCGCGCAGCATTCTGCGCTACTCGCCTTGATGTGATCCGATCCCCACTTCACGACGTGGCCACCAAACTCGCTCGCCACCTGCTTTGCGCAGGTGCCAATTCCAGAATCTCCGGCATCGGACAGTAAAAATTGACTATCGACAGCGCTCGTGGCGACCGCCAACGCTGCGCTGGGACGAACGTGCGGAATAATATCACGCGTAACTTTTGTATCGATCAGAACCGACTTTCTTTCGATGCCGCCTCGGTCTATATCGCCGCGAGCGAGACCGGGATTGTGGAAGCCCGGGGTCACGTGCGTGACAAACCACACGCACGCGAGGCAACCGAGCACGAAACTGGCGCGCAGGAATCGAACGATCCATCGAGCGTCATTCCGAACGTTGTATTGACGAATCGCAGGCCTCATCTGAGGCTTAAACGACCAGTCGACGATCGTGTGCGACGAGAAGTGGCTTTCCATTCGGCGTTCTGCAGGGCACGTAGCCAAGCGTCGCGGTCGCCGACCACGACGGTCGACATACAATGCGTCCCGCGAACGCCATGGTTTCGGTTTTGCTCGTGTAGAGCTTCTGCACGAGTTGGAAAATCTTCTTGTGTCTAGACTAATGATAAGGAACTTGACTCGGATACTTCGATCAGCTCACATTAATTTTACACTTCTACGCGACTATGCGTTTTCAGGACGCATTACAACTTGTTGTACTGTTGCTCTTTGGTGCGTTCAGGCGCGATGGAATGGTACAAGGCGGATTCCTCTTTTCCGTCCGCCGTTGTGACAACGACCTTCTTTGAAAGCTTGGTCGACACCTCATACTCCATCGTGGGCTTGATAGCCATGTGCAACTGCGCTTCAAGGCCTGCAAAAGATCCGAACAACATATCCGCCAGTGGCATGAGCATCCACTGCACTTGACTAACGAGTTGCCACCACAACGGTGCGACGTTGCACTCGAAGTGTGGACGGTCATGAACGATGAACAAACGAATGTAGAAGTCACCAATCAAGATTGCCCAAGTCGCGAACGACATTGGGAAGAACACGATTACTGTGAGAGACCGCAGACCAATACCAAACGGGTACGTCTCCAGTATGGGATTAGCCCACGTCGAGCACAGTCCGCCGAGCATGCACGTGAACCAATACAGTGTCCACGATATGTGATGCTCCGAAGCGTGCATAAAAAGCCTCATCATTTTCGAGAATGAAATCCTATCGCGTCTATCCAAGTAATTCATGATGATGTAGGACAAGTCAATGGCACCCCAAGCGTGACGCTTGGCTTGAATGTAACGCGCCTTGATGGCCTCGCCCCACGTGCGCTCCTCGATGGCGTCGTTACCCATGACCATAAATATCGGCACCACGTTGAAATCGCCATTCTTTTTAAACCAACACTTCAAATAATGGTGCCAGTCTTCGGGGATGATGTCCACGTCCCACCCACCGCACTCCATAGACGTTCGCAAGCTTTGGGAATAAATGGCAAACGGGAATGGGTGACTGAAGGGCGACGCGAGCTGCCCCAAGAAGCCCACCGAGTCGATCACCGCCTTTATGCGAATCAAAATCGGTACGGCCCATATGTTCGGGAAAAATGTTTCCGCCGCTTGGTACGTGGAGTTGTACGGCTTTGGATTTTGAACATGCGTGTACGCCAAGCAGTCCATAAACTGCACATCAAAATACGTATCAGCATCACATACTGTCAACAACACTTGCTCTGGCGCCAAACCACGCTTCTCCACGAATTCTCGCTTCACGCAGCGCACGGCGTGCGCGCAATTTGAACTTTTACCCACGGCTTCGCCTCGAGCCAGGACGTGAGAGGTGTAGTACAAACCCAACAGCGCCGGTCCAAATTCTTCAAGTAACTGGTCAACCTTACCCGGCGCCTCAGCGTCTCGACTCTCCGTCGCCATGATCACAATCAAACGCTCTTTCGCACAGGTTTGCGAGGCAAGCGTCCCAACTGTCTTTCTTAACGTCCCTAGGGGTTCTTTATACGTCGGAATCACGCACACATGTACGATGTCGTTAAATTTATCCTTCAACCCGCGCTTCACCTGCCCGTCTAGTCCGCTCGTCCACGTGTGCTCGGCATCTCCAATCAGCGCCGGCGTCGCGTTCGCCTTATAGACCTGCCCAATCTTTCCTAAAAACCTATCCAAAACTGGCGATTTCGCCGTCGGATCATTCCCCAACTTGTACCAGTCCGCATCTTTGTACGCGTGCAGCAACGGAACGCCGATCAGCAGCGCGCTGAACCCGGCGTGGATCCCTTTCACCCACCCGTACGCGATGTACCCGCATATGAACACCACCGTCGCCGCTGGTGACACTCGCGCGCCCCAGATCAATACGAACGTGATCAACGTGAACGACATCAGGAACGGCACGGTGAAAATCACGCGCTCCAGCGCGCCTCCTTTGTACGCAATGTTATCGCACAAATCATCGCTCGGGACGTCGAGCTCGCCCGCGCGCGCGCCTTTAGCGAGCGCAAAACCACCCACTGGTTGTGCGCGTCTCGGCGCGCGCATGGCTGACATGCCGAGAATTCGCGCGTCGGGAAATGCCGACTCGTGGTCATGGTTCGGTGCCTTTGGGTGTTGGCGGCGCGACGGTCACGGCCGCGGAACGTCACATCGACGCGTTCGGGCACATTCGCCGACGCACGCGCCATGGAATCTCTCGCTCGAGCGCTACGAGCGACAACGAGGCGATCGAACGCGCTGGCGAACGCGCATCGCGCGTCGCGCGCACAAAAATCAACGCGTTGGACGCGAGCGAAAGCCACCGCGACGCTCGCGCGCGCTCGCGCGGATGAACGCACGAACGCGAACGGGAGTTCGAACGCGACGACGTCGATGGTGACGAATGCGTCGGTGATGCGAAAAGCGTATGGGACGAGCGGGCGGCGAGGGAAGACGAAGGCGAAAGGGGGGGAAGGCACGAGCGCGAGCGACGCGAGGACGGCGCTGGAACGGTTGACCATCGTGGATTTCGCGCTCGTGCGAAAGCAAGTGGTGGATTTCCATCCGGGATTGAACGTGATCACTGGGAAGAGTGGGAGTGGGAAGAGCGTGCTGCTCGATGCGATTTCGCAGATTTGCGGGGCGCCGGCGAGAGAGGAGAGCATTCGGGCGGGAGCGGGAGGAGCCAAGTTGGAGGCGACGTTTCGAGTGGCGACTTCAGCGTTACCGGCGATTTACGACGTCGTAAATGATCAGATTTCCGCTTTGTCCTCAAAGACTGGGTCGAACGTGAAACCGTTCGCGCCGCCCGAGGATGATGAGAACGCGCTGAAAATATCGCGCGAGTTGCAATACGTTGATTCGAGCGCAAACGCCAAGCGCATTCGAAGCGTATGTCGCATCAACGGGCGAGTCGTGCCATTGAAAGCGCTCAAGGCGTTGGGAGAAATCTTGATGGATTTTAATGGTCAAGGCGCTGCGAGCACGCTGGCGGATGAAGGCGCGCAGCTCGCGCTATTGGACGAATGGGCGGGCACGAAGACGCTTCGCCAGAAATTTGAACGCCTGTCGAGCGAGTTGGCGGCACAATTTAATAAGGTGAAGAACGCCGTCGAGCTCTTGCCGGGCGAGCGCGAGGAATTAGAAGAGTTGTTGGAAGAATATTACGCCGTCGATCCGGCACCAGGTGAAGACGTCGCCTTGAAAGCGGAACTTCGAAGACTAGAATCGAGCCGCGTCGCGGTGGAGATGTGCGGCTCCATCATTGGCACCATCTCGGGCGAACGAGGCGCGAGAGGACTGCTTCGCGAAGCCGCACACGAAGTAAAAGGATTATTAGCCACCGCAGAGCGTCGCGCGGAGAACGCCACGACGCAGGCGAAAGATGGTGACGACGACGTGGCTATGGAAGTCGAGCAGGGTCTCGACGAGGCGTCGCTGCAAGGATTGAATGACGCCCTCGAGCTCTTGTACCAGGCCGAACAGCTCGCCGAGACCGCGGAAGAGTCCGTCGGTCGATACGCAGAAGTCCTAGCAAGTTCTCCGCGTCGCCGTGAAGAAGCGCAGGCGCGATTGCGCGAGCTTGATCGGATGTTCAAAACACTTCGTGTGCGCACTGCGGATGCCGCGGTCGAGGCCGCACAATCGGCGCAAGCGCGACTCGATGCGGCTGAAGTTGGCGAAGAAGAGCGCGATGATAATATTGCCGAGCTGACGCGGTTGCGATTCGCTGCCGCGGACTGCGCGTTCCAGCTCGCCGTCGCGCGTCGCGAAGCTGCTGGAGCACTTCGTGGCGCCGTAAACGCGGCTTTAGTAGATTTAGAAATGGCCGGAAGTCGCTTTGACGTGACGCTTTCCTGGACCTCACGTGAGAGCGCGAGCGAAAACACGAACGGCAACGTATTGCGCATCCCTCGCGCATCCGAGCTAGGCGAAGATGATGCATTGGCATATGCCGTACGACCGACTGGTTTGGATCGAGCCACTTTCCTTCTCGCTGCCGGTCAAAATGAACCGCTTCGCCCGATGGCATCTATTGCCTCTGGGGGCGAAAAAGCGCGTTTGATGCTGGCGCTGAAAATGGCGCCAGTCATGAACGATGAAAAGGCGTCGAAACACGCCGCATCAACGCGATCCGCGCTCGCTGTAAGCGGTATTTCTGTATTCGACGAAGTCGACTCGGGCGTCGGGGGTCGAGTGGGTGCACGCATCGGCCACGCCCTCCGCCGACTTTCCTCCGCTGGTGCGCAGCAGGTTCTGTGCGTGACCCATCTTCCGCAAGTTGCGGCGTTCGGCGATAACCACCTCGTCGTCAGCAAGGCTCCCAAAGCCGACGCCGACGGCCGTACGTGCATCGAAATAGCTCCGCTCGCTCGTCGAGCCGACCGCGTCGAGGAAATTTCCCAAATGCTCGGCATCGGCGACGTCGAAGGTCGCGAAAACGCCGAGCGTCTCGTCGACGACGCATCGCGCGCGTTCGTTTAGGTCATCGTCCATAGCTTGTCGTTTCCACGTCCTCCCTCCTTCGCATTCGCGCGCTCGCCTGTCGACGTGGAGCGCGTTCGTCGCTGTGGCACGATTCACGATTTAAGACTCGTCGATGTGTCCCGTACCATCGTGTGCATAGCCGCCGCGCATCGCGAATCGTTCGCACTTCTCGGCCGAAGCACTCGCGCGCGATGTCGAACGACGCGTTCGTGGCGTTCGCGGACTCCCCTCGTCGAGGATCGTTCGATTACGACCGTCCCGGCGCCGGGTCGCCTCGCGCGTCGGATTCGATCCCACACAGCCCATTGCGACGGCAAGGGAGCGACGCGAGGCTCGCGCGAGCGTCGATGAGCTCGCTGAACGGACAGTTTCCCGAACACGGATCGATGTACGATTTAAGAAGACAAGTAGAACAGCTCGGGGCGCCGAGCGCCTCGCTCGAGGGCGCGCAAGAAGTGGAGTCAACGCGCGTGGAACGGTTGCTCAAGGAACGGGAAGCGATGAGAAAGACGAGGTCGAGCGCGACGCTGTTGATGGATGCGAGCGGAGAGGCGGATGATTACATCGATGGAAACGGAGGGACAAATCGCGTGCAATCGCTGATCATCGCGGCGAATAGATTGCCGATTAGCGTGAAGAAGGCGGAGGATGGGTCGGGGTGGACGCTGACGACGTCGGCGGGGGGATTGGTGAGCGCGTTGCTCGGCGTGAAGAAGAATTACGAGATGACTTGGGTGGGGTGGCCTGGTATTTTCATCGAGGATGGGCCCGATCGCGATGAGTTGACGGCGACGCTGAGGAAGAATAATTTTCTACCCGTGTACCTGACGAAGGCGCAAGTGGAATTGTACTACAACGGGTACTGTAATAACGTGCTGTGGTCGCTGTTTCACTACGTCCCGCTGAATTCCGAAGCAAAATTGAGTGAAACGACGAACATGAACGCCCAATGGGTGGCTTATAAGGAGGCAAATCTGCTCTTCTGTGAAGCGATCATGAGCTTGTGTCGAGAAGGCAACGTCGTGTGGTGTCACGATTATCATTTGATGCTCGTCCCACAGTTGCTCCGCGAACGCGACGCGGCGATGAAAATTGGCTGGTTTCTTCACACGCCGTTCCCAAGTTCAGAAATCTATAGAACTTTGCCCATGCGCGAAGCTTTATTGACTGGCGTTTTGGCAGCGGACCTCGTCGGGTTTCACACGTACGATTACGCTCGACACTTTGTATCATCCACGAGCCGCATTCTCGGTTTAGAGTCGTCTCCAGAGGGCGTTGAATACAATGGGTCTTTTACCCGCGTCGCTGCGTTTCCTATCGGTATTGATCCAGGTCGATTCACAGCGGCTTTGGAGACCGCTGAGGTCAAGGCGCACATCAAGGAGCTTAAAGAACGTTTCCGCGGTCGCAAAGTCATGCTAGGCGTCGATCGATTGGACATGATTAAGGGCATCCCTCAAAAGCTGCTCGCGTTTGAAAAATTCTTGAACGAGAACCCAGACTGGAGAGGCAAAGTAGTGCTCATCCAAATTGCAGTTCCCACAAGAAGCGAAGTGCCTGAGTACCAGCGATTGGCGTCTACTGTGCACGAAATTGTCGGTCGCATCAACGGTCGATTCGGTACTATCGGTATGGTCCCCATTCAACACTTGGATTGTTCATTGTCTTTCATTGAGTTGTGCGCCTTGTACGCAATTACTGACGTTTTGCTTGTCACTTCGTTGCGCGACGGCATGAATCTCGTGTCATACGAATTCGTCGCATGTCAAAACGAAACGAATGCCGGTGTTTTGGTTTTGTCTGAATTCGCCGGTGCTGCACAATCCATCGGTGCTGGTGCTCTGTTAGTAAACCCTTGGAACATCGCAGATTGCGCGGCGGCCATTGAAGACGCGTTACGAATGCCTGAAACGGAAAAGAGAGAGCGACAACGAAGCAGCTTTACGCACGTCTGCATGCACACCGCGCAAGCTTGGGCGGACACGTTTATCAGCGAACTCAACGACACGCATATCGAAGCAGAGTTACGTCAAAAACGCATTCCACCGCAACTGCAGGCACACACCATGGTGGATTCATTTACGACCGCAAAGGAGCGCCTCATCATTTTAGGCTACAACCAAACGCTCACGGAAACTATTGATCCCAAGCGACAAACGCGTTCGAAGCTTGAAAAGAAGAGACAAAGGCTTCATCCAATCGCGCATGAATGTCTCACTCGACTATGTGACGATCCAAACACTACAGTATGCATCTTCAGCGGTTCAGAGCGATACAAACTCTCCGAAATCTTTGCGATGCTTCCAAAAGTTTGGATCGCGGCGGAGAACGGCGTTTTCATCAGACCACCGTTGCAAGGTAAAAATGGAACGGGCTCACCAAAGTGGATGACGATGATTGAGACCACAAACTTGGATTGGTTGGAAAGCGTCGAAGTGGTGTTTGATTACTTCTGCGAGCGCACTCCTAGAAGTCACGTTGAGGTGCGCGAGACGTCGTTAGTGTGGAGTTACAAGAACGCGGACCCTGATTTCGGTCGTCAGCAGGCGCGCGATTTGTTGCAGCATCTGTGGACGGGCCCGATTTCGAACGCCGCCGTGGACGTCATCCAAGGTGCTAAATCTGTTGAAGTGCGACCGGTGGGGTTGAGCAAAGGTACGGCTGTCGAACGAATTGTACAGATGATCGGAGGCATTTCGAAGGGAGTCGTCGAGGTTGACTTCGTCATGTGCTGTGGTCATTTTCTTGGCAGAGACGAAGATATCTTTTCGTTCTTGGAACTCAAATCACTTCCCCCAAGTGCAAATTCAGCATACATGTCGCCCTCAGGCTCGTTGCAGCATGCAGTTGGGAGATCCCACACTGTAGCCGAAGACGAGGAATCAAAGCACGAAATTCCGATTCGCTTTCACGATGTGTTTACATGCACGGTTGGACGAAAGCGCTCGGCAGCGCGCTATTATGTCAACGATTCCGACGAAGTAGCGCAGTGCCTTGCCGCGCTCACGAATAGTCTCAATGACGGAAAAGGTTTGATCGAACTGCTGCAGTTTGAAGACTCCCTGAGCAGCGCACCTTCGATGTCGAGCTCGAGAAACATGTCGGCTCAGCGCGTGGGAAGTGTCTCGCACTTTCATGAAGAGCCAGTTCTCGTGCGAAAATCTGCGAGCGGCCAAAGCATTTAGAAGCGTTGATTGTTACAAAAAAAGCAAGAATTGAAAAATCACAAATATTACAACATCGGGATGTATTCAGGTCGTTCATCCTTCTTAACTTCCGTGAACTTGTCTTTAGATGCGGGCAAAGTAAGTCTATGTTCGCTAAGCAGCGCCGATACTGCATCTTTGAGCTCTGCGATACCTACGCCTTCGTCAGCGCTCGTCGACATTGCATTTGGAATTGACGCAATCGCAGCCTTCGCCTCGGCGATCTCCCCTTCGCGCCACATCACCTCCATGTCAGCTGCGAGCGCACCGCCGAGAACGGGGACGAGCGCTGTTTTCGAAAAAACATCAATCCACGGTCGTCGATGGGCGAATTTATTATAAATTTCGCCGCGAAGTGCGAGCTGGTCGGCGATGGACGTGCCCGAGAGCCCAGACAAATCCGTGACGAAGATCACGCACGTCGGTAAATGCTCGAGCGTGGCAATCGTAAGCAATTCGATTCTGTTGCGATTAATATCGTCGCGCGTGAGCAGCCCTGGAGTGTCGGTGACGATATGTCGCTCGCCATCAATGAAAAAGTGACCCATCTGAATACCTTTGGTCGTGAACGGGTAGTTGCATACCTCTGGCTGGCCGCTCGACAGCACGCGAACGAGCGAGCTCTTACCAACATTCGGTGCACCCACGAGCGCAATCGTGGGCGTTTCCAACTCAGCGACTGGAAGTTTGCGGAGCAATTGCGCGATGGATTTTAAATCATCCACGCAACGTGATGATTTTGAGTAAAACGCCTCGACCTCTTTGAATCCTCGTTCTCGCGTCGCCTCCGCATCTCGCACCGACAGCGTCTTCGTGACTTGCGTGGAAAACCCTTTACCAATCCCCAAAACTCCTTTTCGCAGCGTATCGACGAGCTCGAGCGTGTTCCGATACTTTTTATCGCTCAACGTCAGCTCCAACAACGCGCGCTCGAATGGATGCAAACGTTCCGGCGCAGGAAAACCCTTTACGTACTCTTTCAGCGGCGTACACAACCCCGCAGTGAGCGCATCCATTTGTTTCTGCCCCTTACTCCTCTCTCGCGCGACGTCCTTCAATCCAGCGTTCCCCGTCACTCGACTCGCTCGTTTCGCCGCGCTCGCCATGAGCTGCTCCGCCGGCGACACATCCGGTACCCTATTCAGCGCCCCCGGGCGAAACTTTCGCTTCGCCTTCTCCCCTCCGTGCGTTTCCCTCTCCATCATCAATTCATCCTCATTCGTCTCCATCACATTCCCATCGCTTTCATCCTCGTTCGCTTTCCCTGCCGTCGATCTCGCGCGCGCGCCCGCGCTCGCCTCTCTCCCATTCGCCCCAACGTTCACGTCTTTCCACGCGCGCGCGCGCGCGCGGCGCAGTTCGAACGCTCGCGCGATCGCTCGCGATGTCATGAAGCATCGATTGTAACCCATTTGTCTCCAATGGCTCGCGACACCTCGCGAGCGAGGTCGTCGTTTGAAGTCATCGATCGGTGCTTTTTCGTCGCTTTTTCACCCGGCGGCGGCGGCGTGCACTTTTCGTGCGCTGACGCGTGTTCGCGACGCACGCATCGACGAAAGAACTCGCCGCGATCGAACGACGTCTCTCGACGAGGAGGACGAGGAGGAGGACGACGAGGACACAGACGAGGACGACGAACGGGCGAACGCACACGAGCGATCGCGTGAGGTCGAGCGCGTGGTCGAAGCGAGCGAGCGAGCGAGCGAGCGAGCGATTGACTGATCGATCGATCGATCGATCGAAATGTCAAGCGCGAGGAATGCGAACGCACGAGCGAGAGGGAATGGAATGTGGAAAAAGTCTTTGACGAAGAAACGCTCGAACGCGCGATCGAGGGAAGGAATGATGACGCCGCCGACGACGACGACGACGAACGCTCGGTCGACGGCTGAAGCGGCGGGGGAATGGACGTCGACGTTGGAAGTGATGAGCGCGGGGGCGATATTGGTGCCGCATCCCGATAAAGCGGCGAAAGGAGGGG
>Ga0222713_10004807_pt1 | contig 13397 bp, 17 predicted proteins | sample C33_649DmetaG_FD_165061 | JGI IMG/M metagenome (GOLD analysis project Ga0222713, IMG submission 165061) | Estuarine water microbial communities from San Francisco Bay, California, United States - C33_649D | ecosystem: Environmental > Aquatic > Marine > Unclassified | place: USA: California...
GACGTCACCGTAGACGTTGGATGTATACGTCTGAACGATGACCCGCCCCTGGATTCCAGTCAGGCCCGTGATTGTCATGCCCGGTACAATAGGCGCATTCTGTGTCAGGTAAACCGACAAGACATTTGCAGTTAAAGACGGGCCGTAAAACCCAGGTACGGTGAGGCTCGTTGCAGCGGGCGGAGCGACTGGCGGCGGAGGCGGCGGAGCGACTGGCGGCGGAGGCGGCGGAGCGACTGGCGGCGGAGGCGGCCGAGTCTGTAGAGCATTATAAGCGGCGACAATCTGGTCTCGTGTTGGATTCGGCGGAAGTCTAGTCCGGACGATTCTCGCCACCATGACAACCTCAAAAGGCGGAGTCCCTGGTGGTTCCAGACTACGAATCGTCTGTTCGACAATGTCCATCTACAAAGACTCAAGATCTTGTTTCCACAGGTTCGACACGGTCGTCGCCTCGAGCGTCACAAGTTCACCCTGAAGGTTTTTCACCAGCGCTAGGGCCTTGTTGATTTCCTCCGCCGTGTACTGATACGTCCGGACCGAAACAAGCAACTCGTGTGGAAATCCGAGTCGCGTCATGTCCGCCTCAATGTCCGCTCGGGCCCGTCGGAAAACCTCGAGACGACCATGTGCCACCTCGGTGATGAAACGCGCCCGGAGCGTATTCTCAGTCACCTGGCGTTTGAGCTCCTTGACCAGGTAGGCCTTGCGTGTCTTGTACAGCGCCAGACGCATCTCGAGGTAGTCGACCAAGATCTCCTCTGGACTCTCGTACTTTTTCACGGCACCGTTCGGTCCGATGAGGTACATGTTGCTCGTGTGAATCGTTTTTACCAAGCCGAGCTGCTTGGGGTTGTCAATCTCGGTCCAGACGAAGAAATCAGCCTTGTTTTCAGTCGAGTGGTTCTCGTACTTGACCTCGAGGCCATCCAGAAACTCCTTGTAGTCCTGAATCCACTTGCCTGGAGGAAGCTCAGTCACGTGAATACGGGACCCCTGACGCTCGAACGTCCCCGTCAGGGTCCACGTGTGTTCACCCGTCTTTTCGACGGTTCCCGTAAACCCCTTGAAATGTGGTTTCATCGCCTCCATCGCCTCACCGCGAAGCACGTGCTGAATGTTCTTCGTCACCACCTTCGGATCGTACGGCGGAACGTACGACGAAAATCCAGTGCCTATACCCTCTGCACCGTTCACGAGAACCATCGGCACGATGGGCAAGTAGTACGTCGGTTCGACGTTCTGGCCATCCTCCGAAACGTACTTGAGTACCGGATCGTCACGCTGGTCGAAGATCCGGCGCGTCTTTTCAGCCAAACGCGTGAAGATGTAACGAGGGCTGGCTGCATCCTTGCCACCCATCAGACGCGTTCCAAACTGGCCACTCGGCTCGAGTAGGTTGACGTTGTTCGAGCCGACGAAATTCTGAGCGAGGCCGATGATTGTCCCCTGGAGCGACGCCTCGCCGTGGTGGTACGCCGTGTGTTCGGCGACGTACCCGCTCAGCTGTGCCACCTTGGCATCCTTGACCAGGTTCCGTTTCAGACACGCGTAAATAACCTTGCGCTGACTCGGCTTCAGACCATCTGCGACGTGTGGAATCGAACGCTTGATGTCCTCGACCGAAAAGTTGGCCAAGTCCTGGTGGATGAAATCAGTCACTGTGAGAGCCTTGACGTTCCCGTACTCGACACCCGGTGGTGTGTTTGCCATATGTTCCGTGAGCCATCCCTTTCGCGCATCCGCCATGGCTTTGGAAAAGGCGAGCGTCATCGACTCACCGGTCCGTGCATCCGGTGTGAACTTCACAGTCAGACGATCAATCATCTTGAAGTACTCCTTGGCCTCTGCTGACGTGGATGTGCCCAGACCCTTGTAGTACTTGACGTCTCCTGTTCGTCCCGCCCTCGCACGAAACGCCTCCTCGGTGAAAAACCACTCCTTGCCCGCCTTGATCACAGGGGTCACCATCGCCACCAGGAATCCCAGATCGAGCAGACTCGGCCAAAAGTGGTGAATCATGTTGAGCACCAGACCCTTGATGTGACTCCCGTCCAGGTCGGCGTCCGTCATGATCATCAAACGGCCGTACCGAAGTTCTCGCAGTGAAGTATAGACCTTTCCATGCTGAAGGCCCAAAATCTTCTTGAGGTTCGAAAACTCTTCATTCTCGGTGAGCTGTTTTACGCTAGCGTCCCGAACGTTCCTCGGTTTCCCCCGGAGCGGGAAGACGCCGTATGCATTGCGGCCTACTACGCTCAGCCCCGCGACCGCGAGCGTCTTGGCTGAGTCACCCTCAGTCACAATGAGCGTACACTCGTGACTCTTGGCTGTTCCGGCCCAGTTGGCGTCATCCAGTTTAGGAACGCCTGTAATCTTGTTCTTCTTGGCACCATCCGTCTTTTTGAGCTCCTTCTCCGTCTTGGATACGGCGAGCGCCGTCAGCTCGTCACCAACGCCAGACGCCAGCACATCCTTGATAAACTTGGGCTTGAATTCGTACTCGGTTGTGATTTTCGAGGTGCATTCTGTTTTCGTCTGACTCGAGAATGTAGGGTTGATGATCGTGCAACGCATCATCACGAAAAGAGACGCCTTGATTTGTGCCGGTCGAATACCGGTCGCCAACTTGGGTACCAATTGATTCACGAACCGGTCGACGTGCGTCCCACCCTGCGTCGTCGAGATGCCGTTGACGAACGAAATGTGCTGAAACGATCCGGTTGTCGAGTGACCGACGACAATGTCTTGTCCGAGCGTCGCCAGGGGTACATCACCGAGGTGCATACGTGCGTAATCCTCGAGGCTCTTCACCTCGAGACGCTCACCGTTCAGGTACACGTGACACTTGGGGCAACACGCCGCCGCGTCCCAGACGCGTTTCGTAAGCACTTTGAGCAAATCAGGGAGCTGGGACGACCCACCCTCGAAGCGGGACCAATCGGGTTGGAATTCGACGTCGACGTACCCACCCTTTGCAGCCAACTGCGTGATGATTGGCGGCTCGCACATCGTCATGTTCTTGGACCACTTCTGGACGTACTTTTGATTCTTGTGCAAGATCCTGACCGCAAACTTGGACGAGTAGACGTTGGTCAACTTGGCACCGTAGCCGTTTCGACCACCGGTCGTACGTTCCTGAGTGTCGTCGTAGTTTGAGCTGGTGAGTAAGTGACCGAATATGAGCTCGGGGAGTCGCACGCCCGTCTCGGTGTGTACGCCGTTCGGGATACCGTCGCCGTTGTTCCGTACGGAAAACACATCACCCTGAAAAGTCACATCGATACGCGTCGTCTTTTTCGGATTGATCGAATGCTGGTCGATGGCGTTGACGAGGACCTCGTCAAAGATTTTCACAAGTCCGGGTGACACGGAGACGGTGGCCCTCTGAAAATCGACCCACGTCTCTGTGGTTTCACGGGCGAGCGACCCGACATACGAATCAGGCCGCGCGAGAATGTGTTCTACGTGCGTGAGTTTACGGTACATAAACCGTAAGCGCGTCGTATTCTTAAGTCGATGAACAAATACGCTACATTTCTCGGTATCGTGGTGGTGTCTCACCTCGTCAGGTGCGTTGCAGACTATGCTTATTTTACATATTGTACGGGAATTTGGACATCGATCTTCACATGGAGTTCCCCCACGTGCCGCGGACTGCGATGGACAGCAGACTCGATCATGACGAACGTCGTTTCGATCGTCGGTGTCCAAGTTGCAAAGCTCCTGAGTTTTGATTTTTTTCTAACGTAAAGTAAATGCCAAACGGTCGCGGTGTGAAACGCCCGCGAAACAACGGTGCAGGAAACCAAAACCCTCGTCCACGCAAAATCACCCGTAACATAAACTCGAACGCGAATAGCCGCGTCGCAAGCAGACGCGGACTGGGTCTGAACCGCGCCGTGTTGCGCGCACGCGTCTACCAATCTCTTCTGCATAGCTATGCAAACCGTCCATTTGCAGACATTTACGCCGCCGTGAACCGAGCTTTGGCTCGCGCTGGTATCTGAGCCTGAGTACCAAGTCGCGAAGCGACTTGTTCCGTCGCGAAGCGACTTGTTCCGTCGCCGACAGCCTTTCCACGGAAAGGACTTAAACATGACACACCCTTGAAAGACAAATGACGCAGAATGTCAAGATGCTGATTGAGAAGGTGAACGAACTCAAGGCTCGCACCAAGGAGACGAACGAGGAGCTGAAGCTGGCCCTCGAGGACACCCAGGTGTACAAGGATATCCTACAGGCTGCGATGGAGGACAAGCGGTACAACGTCACGGAGAAGATTGCCAAGATGCACGCTCACAAGGTGGCTCTGAAGCACTTTACCCCGCCTAAGGAGGAGGAGTGAGGAACGTGTATGGACGATAACGTGTTATCGGACAACGGCGCGCCGTTGGACTGTAACGATGAGATCAAGGCACTTATTGCCGAACGAATGGAAAAAGGTAAAAAGGCGTACGGCCACGGTCTGATGCAGAATTCAGGGTACGATTGGGTCCAAGAGGCACTCGAGGAGGCGCTTGACTTGTCAATCTACCTCTCAGCAAAGCTAATTGAGATTAAAACATCTTCGCGAAGCGACGATCGTCGCGAAGTGGGGACGAACTTTCCGCCTACGGCGGAAAGGAGTTAAAAATAAGACCCAAAATACTAGTAAATGATACTGTCCGTTCGCGCCTGTGCCACCCCCGAGCCCAAGAAGTCGGTCATTCTCCCCAAGCGCTTCGCCCGCGCCCGTCGTGTCGCGGAGTCGAAGCGAATGGATACCTTCCGTGAAATTCACGAGTCCCTGAAAAATACTGCGGAGAGCGAACACGATGAGTTTGTCCGTGATTTCTTCGATAAGACGCGTTCGATGTGGCGTGACGACGATGCTGATATCGACGAGACTGAGGACATTGGTCCGATGGATTCAGATAAGTAGGAACCTCTCTAGTCAACCATGTATGATTTTATCGTCGGTTTAGCGTTCGGAACGCTCTTGACTCGATTATTTACCAAAAAACACAAAAAGGATGCGAGTACACAGGTTGAGTTTGTGTCGGTCACGATGCCGGTACAGATTCCTAGGAAGAATTTCGTACCCGGTTCACTAGCAAACTTTTGGGGTTGTTAGTTCCTTCGCGCCGAAGGCGTGAAGTCCCGTGCTGCTGACGAACGAGGGAAGCGTAGCTTCCCTCGGGGAAAAGATTCTTGACGACTAGTATGAAGGAGGTGATTCGCGTCAGTCGCGCAGCGCCACCACACAAATGGCGTGCGACGTTTCCAGATGGGAAAACAGTCAGCTTTGGTCTCCGTGGATATTCGGATTACACTATTCACAAAGACCATGCACGTATGCTGCGTTATCTGACGCGTCATGTCAAGAGAGAAAATTGGAGTCCGTCAGGTCGCTTTAAGGCGGGGTTCTGGTCCCGTTGGCTTTTGTGGTCCAAGCCCAGTCTACGCGGTGCAGCCCGTGAGACTGAGCGGGTCCTCGGTGGAAAGTACCGTGTTGTTATAGGAAAATAAAGTTCTATCGACTAAGTAGATGTGGCGGCGTCCGATAACATGTTATCGTCCCGGCCCCCAAGACGTTCTTTACGTCGTCCTTCCATACTTTAATTATTGTGGTTTCAAACGACGTCAAGAATTGTTCATCAAGTTTGTGCATGAAGTGAGCCGAGTCAAGGGGATACGTATCGTCGTGTCTGAACTCGTCGGACCGGCGCCACTCCCCAAACTTCCCGTGTGGAAGCACATAAAGAACAGGTCGGACACACCCGTGTGGATGAAGGAGAAATTGGTAAATGTGGGTATCAAGATGCTTCCAGAGGACTGGAAGTACACGGCGTGGATCGACGCCGACATTACGTTCTTGAATCCAAACTGGGTCCAGGATACCGTCGAGGCTCTCCAGACGAATGATATCGTTCAGATGTTTCGGACGGCCGTCAACCTCGGACCGAACAACGAAGCGATAAAGATTGATAAAGGGTTTGGGTACATGCACACAGACAGCGGTACACCCTACGTCAAGACGGACAAGTACGGACACTGGCACCCTGGATACGCGTGGGCCTGTACGCGCAAGGCGTTTCGGACAATGGGGAGTTCGCTGCTCGACTGGGCTATTCTGGGGTCGGGCGACAGACACATGGCGATGGCGTGGATCGGACGCGTTTTGGACAGTTGTCCCGGAAACATTCACATGAATTACAAGATTATGCTCATGGAGTATCAATACAAGTGTCAAAATTTCAAAATCTCGTACGTCCCTGGAACTATTCTGCACCACTGGCACGGCCGTTTCGAAGACCGCAAATACAAGGAACGCTGGGACGTTCTCGTACGACATGCGTTTGATCCAATCACCGACGTCACGATGAGCCTACGGTTAACACCCACAGGGAGACGCATGGAGAAGGATCTAAAGGCGTATTTTGAAGGTCGCAAGGAAGATTTTGTGTGACTATGGTAATGGCGAATAACAATTGGAACATCAACGCGGAGATGAAGAAAAACATTAAAACCAAAGTCGTAGGGGGTAAGGTGTACAAGAAAATAGGGAACGAATTCGTTTTGCGTAACGCGGGACCATCCGCTCCCATTCGAAAGTACACTGCAAATCAGTTGAACCTGAACGGTCCAGGTACGCGGATATACAATAGCAGCAGACTCGAAAACGCGATGAAGGTTTACGTGAATGCGATCCAGAAACAACGTAACGCCATTGAGCTTCTGAGCGTTATTAACAAACCAGCGTACAATAAAGCCGTGCGTCATCTTTTGTCGCAGAGTTACGTGTACGACAAACTGAAAACAGTAGGTCAGCTCGGGTTCAAAAATTACACAGCTCGCGCAAAAAACAATAAAAGCCTTCGTGGGTTTGCAGTCATTCACAATTCCCGTGCCAATGGCAACCGTATACTCAACTTACTCGTCACTCGACCACGCGAAGGAACTGGAAAGGTTCTCATGAACCGTATAATAAACAATGCAAAGAAGAACGGCAAGTCCATCAGACTCAACTCTGTAAAGTCTGCTGTAAACTTTTACAAACGATTCGGATTCGAACCGAGTGGAAACATAGCTGGACTCACACCGATGAGACGTCGGGTCTAATATCCCTTTCCAAAGTCCGAAATTCTTCCCATCTACGGTGGGAAGGTGTGTCAGTCAACGTCAAGGTCAAACAACAATTGACGCTCAAAGTTTTTCACCATGTACACAGTGGAGTTCAAGTGCTGCACTTTTTCATAGTACTCTTGGGCCAGTACCGGGTTAAACACAAGTGCCCGGCGAGTCTGTTGCGTCATACGTTCCAGAGCCTTGATGAGGTCTGACGTGTTCATGGTCGTGTCGTCGTCGTCATCGTCGTTGTCCAACAATGTATTGTTGTCCATTGAGCTATCAGTCACACGTTTTTTTTTCAGTGTCTTGAATCCACTGGTCCACCGAGTTGACGTACAAAAGCAACTCCCAGATGGAACTAATCTGGGGACACCACAGGCGATCCTCCTTCGGACCCTCGTTGAAATACACAGAGTGCCAGTTTGGCAAAAACCGAGCCGTGCCCAAGTTTTTCAACGAGTCATCCACGTAGATGTGCATCATATGTTTCGAAAATTGAGTGTACCTGGCAGCCTCAGGTTTCATGGGTGATTTACTGACGTCGTGTCCCACGCAATCGATGAAGACGTTGTCGCTGATTGCCCGACCGATGGGTACCGCCCACTCAACTGGGCTGTTTGTGAACAGCGTCACCTTCCAATCCTTCTCGGTCAACTCGTGCAGCTTCTTCGCCTCCTCTTGAAACTCGGTGCCGTAGATGACTTCAGCCAGGTGGTCCATCAAGGGTCGGTCGTACACCTTTTCGTTGAAATCGCTCGTGTTCACCTGGAAAGCCGTCGCAAGTCCTCGGGCCGTGTGACCGTGTGAGAGGTACAAGAGACGATTCGTCTCCCGGGGGTCATTGCACCGAGGCAACTTGGCGGCGACGTACCGGACGCAGTTGTCCTTGAGGTGTTCCATGAGCAGACGATCACGCACGACGACGCCATCAATGTCGAGCAGGAGTGACTTGTACATTTAGTTTCAAAGCGCGTCGGTGTTTTAGACATTTTTTCTCACGCACAATTAGAAAATGAACATCTGTCCAACGACGTTCGGTCCATACTTTTGGTCTGTGATTCACATGTCGTGTCTCAGTGCAGGCAAAGACGTGACAGATGAAAAGGCGGGTGCTTTGACCCAGTTTTTTGATTCAATGCCGAGCATTCTGCCGTGCAAGCAGTGTGGCAAACACCTCCGTGAAAACCTGGCGCTCCTCCCGTTCGACCGTAACGATCCGTTCCGGTGGTCCGTCGATCTGCACAACCTGGTCAACTCGCAGCTCAACAAACCCGAGATTGACTACGACCAGGCGCTCCGGTACTGGTCCACCAAGTGTTCAGGCGGTCCTTCGAAACAAAACTGGACCGTCGCGTTTCTGATTTGCGTCATCGTGTTCCTCGTACTGTTCACATTCTCACGTAAATGATTTGGGTCTGGGTATCGTTTTTCCTGTAGCGGTTTTCCGGGCGTTCGCCGCGGCTTTGGCGTTCGCCTCTCTCCGGGCGTTCGCCGCGGCTTTGGCGTTCTCAATCGCCTTAAGTCGTCTATGTTCTGCTGTAACGTCTCTGGCTTTTCTGTTATTAAACTTTCTAGATCTCACGTGTGTGCCAAGTACTTGTAATAGTTGCTGATTTATTTTAAAATGTGATGGAAATGTGTTTCTTGTTACATTAAAATTTGGGACCTTTGTAGGCTTTACGGATACGTTGTTATTCAATATGTTTTTCCATGCACGGTACCGCGCGAGTTCTCTCTTGTGTACTTGCATCTCTCCCGCTTTAAACAAGTGTGGTGTATTAATTTCAACCTGACGTGAGTTTATTGCATTATTGATTAACAGACGTGCCGTTCCAGCGTTTCCGCCCGCTATCTCAATGAGTCTTCGTTTGAAGTTTGCTCTCTGATTCGGTGTCAAATTCTTCGTCACTGATTTTCTAACTTGTTTTTTACCTGGTTGTCTAGGAAAGTTTAAATTAGGTACTTGCTTTAACACACCGTTTTTTAAGTTGGCATTTCCATAAAAGAGATTCGGAGTTGTCATGAAAGCAGTACCAAAACGACTGTTGTACCGTTTTCCGTTCGCATTTGCTGTATTATAAAAGATGTACACGTGATGTTTTTTGCGGCTGTATCTCGCCCCTGCGCCAGTGCGTTCTGGTAACAGGTTAAAATTCACGTAATGCATGATACTCTATATAAAGAAAATAAGTGTTGGTGAGACAAGTAGAAAATGGAATGCTTTCTGTATCGTCGGTGTTGTGATGACATGTTGATGATATACGACCCTAAGCTCACGATCCTGAGTAAAATGGACCCAGAATACTATGAGTTTGATGACAAGTTTATATCAGAAGTTGCGCAGTATGAACGCATTGATCTCGGCGCTACGAAGTTTCCGCGTCACGTAGGAGAGTTTGTGCGGAATTACGTGGAGAAAAACATGACGGATGAAATTCTAAAGACTATAAGCGTAGATAAATACGCCCCTGCAGCTAAGATGATCGTGGATGCCCTGAAAGCGTACACGAGTCTGTCACTAAAAAAGCGCATCAAACTTCATATGAAGGAGCTCGACAAGATTCGGGCTCAACTCTTTGACGAAAGTCGTATCCGGTTAACGTGAAAATCCTTTCCACCGCAGGTGGAAAGTTGCCCTCACCGGCGAAGGTTTTGATCAGGGTCTGCGCGGGTCGCATACCACGCCTTGGGCGCCTTTTTCTTTGAAACGAGGACAAATTTGTAAACGCGCGCGATGGCCCACTGCTGCGGGTTGGCACCTGGGCGACTCCCGCTCGTTTTCCACGCCTTGAGGCCTCGATTGTACACGGTATTCAAGCTTGATTTCGGAATTCCAGTCTTTTTCGAAATCAGGACTTTGTTGAATTTGAGACCCGGGTACATGCGGTGAAACTGCATGGTCCATCGGGATTTTCTGGTCGTTGCAGCCTTGTTCGATTGTCCGAGCATGAGCTTCGAGTACGGCACGCGACGTCGTTTCAAGAGTTCTTTTTTACGCGTGAGTTTCATCGCCGGGCTCAGACCCGAAAAGTACCTCACGGGCCACTTCATTACATTGAGCCTAGAATTTGATCCCGTGCAGCTGATTTCTAAAACAGTCTCATCTGGGGCGGTGGCGGAGGTTTCACGGCCAGGGCCTCTGTGATCTTTTCCTGGAGCGGTTTGATGACACGCACGTATCCCACGTACACGATCAGACAGAAGATGACGATCAAGAGAATGACCCACCGACCCCACGCCTGTTTCTCCGGCGGTGGTTTCGGTGGCGGCGGGGCGTGTTGCAGCGCATCGACTATTCGATCGAGTTCGACATCGCGCAGGGGCGGCGGTGGCGGATCCGGTCTGACGAATATGCATTTGAATCGGAGCGTGAACGCGTTGTTTTCGAATCCGTTGAAGTCGAGCAGCCGACCATTCTTGTCGATCCAGCGAACCGTTAGACGGTCCAACTTGACGATGGGGTAATCGTACTCGACGTACTGTTTGTAATCGCTCGTCTCCTTGTAGTTTTTGATCGATCCTCCGGGCACATCCATGGGAATCATACCGAACGAACTCCGGATGGATGAACCTTCGGTCGTACCGTTCACGAGTTTCTTGGCATCGAGGACACTCGTCGTACGAAATTCCTGAATGTCCAGAAACACATACTCGTTGACGGCCAAGTCGACGATGTGCACAGACTTGGCAATTTCGAGGCTCCCGTACGTCGGATCGAGCGCGTAGACGTTGCTCGACGACGCCGGAAACGACGTGACCGTCGTGAGGCCAAGCATCCTCTTCGCCTCGGCGGTCCTGGCCGTGATCGTAAACGGACTCGGGCCCGAAAACAGGTACTTGCCTTCGTCGCACAAAAAGTCCATCGTGATTGCGTTTCCCGAGGAGTTCATGATGGCGTTGGCGAGTCCGTTGGCCGAGTAGTACCCGGGCGCGATCGATACGTCAGTGCTGTCGATGCTCATGAAGTTGTTCCCGCTGGTCACGTTGTACATTGTGTTTGGAACCTTGGCGGCGACGAGATCGATCCGAACGATATTCTTTATAGGGTTTGTTAAATGGAGCGTGTATTCACTTCCTGACGGGTAGATTGTCACGTCCCTGTTTGTCGAATCGGCATACGCGTACTTGATGACTTGTGAGTCATCCATTCTACTGTGTACTGGGAAAATTTTATTGTCAATTAAGTAACATGAATACCGGCCAGCGAAACTCACAGGGCCGTGTCATCTTCCGCGGTCCACGCGGGGGTGAATACGTCCTCGGGGCGGGTGGTCGAAAGATCAGATCGTTCACGCGGGCGCCGGCGGCGGCTGCGGCGCCCGCTGCCGCCGCAACAGGCAATAGAAACACACAGGGTCGTATCATCCACCGGGGTCCGCGCGGCGGCGAATACGTCCTTGGACCGGGTGGTCGGAAAATCAGATCGTTCACGAGGGCCACGGCGGGTGCGGCTCCGGCAGCGACAAATGCCCTTTCCAGAAGACTCGCCACATACCTAAAAATCGGAAACAACGAATACATCAACAAACTAGGCACGTTGTACAACAATCGAGGGAGGGTGCTATTGGACCTTCCGTATATTAACGGGAACAGAGCTCATACCCGTGCGTTCAATCAGAACCCAAGGTTTTTGAAGAAATGGGTCATCCCGTACGTTGGACCCAACCGACCGAATCAGGCTCTCATGTCGAAACTCAAACTCAAAAACTCGACAATAAACCACGAGGGTAAAAACATGGTGGGCCAACTCACCGGCGTCAGGAAGAAGATTTACTACAACCCGAGAAACGGCGAGCTGTACTTTATTTCCCTGAACGGGAAGAAACACGGCTTAGACAACACACAGACTCAGATGAATTACCGAGTCGTGGCGAAAAATACCAGAAGATACAAGCGCCTCATCGGTTTTTTGGATCCACTGTACCCTCGGGCCGCCATCCCACCGACGACGCCCGTACCGAGACGATCTTCGCCGGAACTCTTGAACAACATGATCACCCAGATTTTCGTGGGCGGCCGTGGGTCGAACATCAACGCAGGTCGTTACACGGCCGATGAACGTAACGTGCTCGTCAGACGTCTCACCAACACAATCGAACAGCTCAGACAGTTGCGCAACGCCAAGAAGAAGGAGGCGGCGAATGCTCGCAACACCATGCGAACGACCGGACCCGGTTCTGCTTCTCGTCTACTCAAATCCCGGATCGCCGCTGCAAACGAGCGAACCATGCACTTCAATGATCTCGTTCGATCATACACGCGCGGTCTGCGCGCAGTCAAGCCTCTGACAGGTGTCGTGACGCCGCGGGCGCGCGCCATGCCGAACACGCCCAACAGGTACACACCGGCACCGGCGAACGTCACGGAAAACATGGCCTACGCGAACCTGACTCGCCCACACCTGGTCGTCAAGACACCCGGCGTCGGCGTCATTTACCTGAGCCCGAACACGTTCCGGGGACTCGTGAAAAATGCCGCGCGTGTCAACATCGCCCCGGCAAACGTCCGGAACTGGCTCCGCACGGCCCGACGCAACTTCCCCAACGATGCGTTGTTCCGTCATCCGTTCGCCCCCAAGAATGTGACGGCGAGCCATATTCGTTTCTCACGACAATAGAAAGGAATGGTCTACCTCTTTAACAATCAGGTGGCGTTGGCGCAGACGCCCCAGCTCGACGCGTTCGGTCGTCTTCGAGTCAGTCAGCCCCAGACCCTGTTTGATTCACAGCAGCGGTACGGACTCGATCGATCGTTCGCATCCAACACGGCGTCCGGTGGATCCGTCACATTCATCCCGACGCAGAGTTCTGCAAACCTCACCGTGGTCAACACGAGCGGGTCGTACGCCGCACGTGAAACCCGGTACATTTTCAAGTACCAGCCAGGCAAATCCCAGCTTGCGATGATGACTTTTGTCATGGCGCCTCAATCATCAGGGAACCTTCGTCAGCAGGTGGGGTACTACGGCGCTGACAACGGCTACTTTCTGCAACTGACTGACCAGCTGTACATTTGCGAACGATCGAACGTCACGGGCACGGTGACACATTCCAATGTGGCACAGTCCTCGTGGAACGGAGACAAGCTGAACGGGTCGGGCGCATCCACTATTTCGCTGGACATGACCAAGTCCCAGATTTTCTTCCTCGACATCGAATGGCTCGGCGTCGGATCCGTCCGAACCGGATTCATCATCAACGGACAGTACATCGTCGCACATACATTCAACCACGCCAACATCGTTTCAACCGCGTACATCACGACGGCGTCCCTTCCGTTGCGTT
>Ga0222713_10004810_pt1 | contig 13394 bp, 16 predicted proteins | sample C33_649DmetaG_FD_165061 | JGI IMG/M metagenome (GOLD analysis project Ga0222713, IMG submission 165061) | Estuarine water microbial communities from San Francisco Bay, California, United States - C33_649D | ecosystem: Environmental > Aquatic > Marine > Unclassified | place: USA: California...
CATTTACTGCGTGCCATGGAATCTGATGCAAAGCGTTGACTTCACAGAGGCGCAGCGGTTTCTAGCACTACTCGGTAAACCGCCCGGCACCATCAGGCTGCGTGCCTTCTACCACGCCAAAAACCCCAAAAAAGCAGGTGACCCAGGCCGTAAAGGTGGCCCATCACGGTCAGCCATCGAGCTATGGCAGGCCGATGGCCGCGGCGTTTATGTCGTCATCAATGACGGCGGCGACACTGATGCCACCATTACCGCCTGCCGTGCGTTCTTTGTTGAATGGGATGATCGCCCCCGTGAATGGCAACTCACCGCATGGCAGGAGCTTGGCCTGCCTGAACCATCAATACAGGTTGATACCGGCGGTAAATCAATCCATACCTATTGGCTGCTGACCGATCTGGTAACACCAGCCCATTGGTCGTTGGTGCAGTCTCGGTTGCTTGATTTCTGTGATGCTGATCGCACCATCAAGAATCCATCCCGCGTAATGCGGCTGCCGGGCACCTACCACGTCAATGGCACCGGCAAACCTGGTGCATCATGCTCAATCATTACTGCTGCCGGCCATCGCTACTCAATTGCCGACATTGAAGCCTGCCTGCCAGATGAAGCGCATTACCACCACCAGCAGCAAGCAGCACGTCACACCGAACACACGCCGCGCACTAGCGACGATATCCGTGATGCGCTGGATGCCATACCATCAGCCATTCCAAATCAAAAGCAGTATCCGTTTTATCGCAACCTGCTATGGAGCCTGATTAAGGTCGTTGGTGATCCAGAGCAGGCTGTTGCAATGATGCAGCGGCACAGCCCTTTGTTTGCCGAGGCGCCGCAAGTTGCACGCTCAGGCGGTGACCAGATTACCGCTGGTACCTTTTGGTACTGGGCGAAGCATCACGGCTGGCGGCCACCGCAACTGGCGACGCGGCCTGTCGCTACTGCTGTCAGTGGTGGTGCCGTAGGCGTAGAGGTGGAGGCTCTCAACTGCCGGCTGGTCAGCAAGACCGATACCGAATGGCTGGACCTGACCCTACGGCATCTCTTTAACTACCCAGCCGATCGCTGGATTGAAGTTGAAGGCATCCTCCATCACTGGTGCGGCACCCATTACGAGGCACGCACCGACCAGGAGCTTGCGCCATTAGTAGCCGCCTTCCTATCTCAATTATTTGTTGAAGACCAGCACGGCAACCAATCACACCCCTGGCGCCGGCCCAGATACGTAGATGAAGCACTGTCATGGATACGCCGCAACCTATCGCCTGTTGATGTAAACCCCCGCAACGCGATCAACTGCCGCAATGGCATCATCTCATGGGAGTGGAGCGGTAGAGATATCCATACCAGATTTGAACCCCATTCACCAGATCTGTTTTTTACCTACATCACAGAATACGATTACGATCCAGAAGCTAATCAAGAACACATGTGGCGGCTGCTAGAAGCAGTAGACCACACCGACCTTGATACCATCCAGCGCATTCTTGGTAGTGGCCTTGACCTTGCGCATTACCGCGCCACACGCGGTAGGCCACGTGCTGTATTAATGATCGGTGAAGGCAGCAACGGTAAAGATACCATCCGTACTGCATTGCGCGATACACTTGGCGCTCGTAATTTTACGTCCTGTTCACTTGCTGACTTCCGCCAATACGATCAAGGCCGTAAGTTTCCCATCGCACCTTTACGCGGTGCATCCGTTAACTGGTCAAGTGAAAACTCACAGTTTGTCCATATCGACAACCTGCAATCACTGAAGGCTGCAATATCAGGTGAAGAGTTGTCTTATGAGCTAAAAGGTGTGCAGGAATCGCAATTTGTACCGTCTTCATTGTTTGTTTTTAACCTTAACAAAGACCCTTCTATATCTGGTGAGCAGGTAGCAATCGAGACCCGCTTTCATGTATTTAAGTTCCGTAAAACTTTTTTGCCAAAACCTACAAAACCAAACCATCTACAAGCCGACCCGCGCTTAAAGGATGACCCTGATTTTATCCGTCGTTATATATGTCCTGCTTTCTTGAATTGGTTGCTTGAAGGTATGCAACTTGCTGTTGGTTATGGCATTGATTACACCACCGGTCAAGATGCTATGGATGCCGTACGCCGTTCCAATTGCCACCTATGGGAGTTCTGTGATGCCGCCGAATTGCAGTGGGCTGGTGATGGTCACAGCGTACCGCTTAAGGCTGTATGGGAGCGGCTCCAGGGGTGGTATGAGGCAGAAGGCTACCTAGTCGATGGTCGATGGGTGCTGTCGCCAGTCAATGATCCACCGGTTAAGGCAGCTCGATTGCTGGTCGGCAGGCTCCAATCCCTATGGCCTGAGCTCACCGTTCAGATGGACCCGATCCTGCGCGTAAAGCGGCTCACGGGGCTGTTCATGGCCTGACCGAAGGCAAATCGAAGGCAAATCGAAGGCAAATACAGGCAAAATACAGCCAAAAAACATCCCAAACCCCTTGCTATTACTCATTTCTTTCTTTTTCTCTTAAGTCAAATTAGGTAAGAAAAGAGAAACGGTATCAAGGGGATACATAATGTATATAAGGGGGAGTAGGGGATTTGGCTGTTTTGCCTTCGTTTGAGTCATACCAAGGGATCTGGGCTGCAATTTGCCTTCGGGGTAGATGTATTTGCATGTTGGGACTCGCTGAGATAGACTGGTATCACTGGCACGCAGGCAAATTGGTTGAAGTCAAAGTGAGACTGGAGAGACAAGATCTGGACGCAATCGAGCAGCAGGCAGCAGCAGCAGGCACCAACCGGGCGGCACTGATACGTCAGCGGGCGATTGTTGCGGAATATCAACAGGGCCTTTATGGTTTGACATCATCCGCATACCATGCGTTGGTCTCTGATGCCGCTGCCTTTATGGGTAGTGTTGTCCCGAGGCAGCATGTTGAGTTATTAACCGCGTATGTCATCACCAGACTTGATTCGCATCACAGCCAAGCAGTCGCCCGTCATCAACCGTCTTCATGACGCCATGACTCTGGCGCTCGCAACCGCCGCCGCCATCCGCGATAACGCACAAGACGAAGGTATCCCCATTCCTGCTGAGCTGGTCGCCAGTTTTGCCGCCGATTACAACGCCATCATCACCGCCTTAACCGAAGCCGCATCATGAAGATCATCACCGCTCAGTCCGACCTAAACCACGCGCTTAAGGTCGTCGGTCGCGCCGTATCCAACGGCAAGACCCATCCAATCCTTGCCAATGTCCTGATTGATGCCATGGCCGATGGCCACCTGCGCATTTCAGCATTTGACCTTGAGCTAGGCATCTCAACCACGATCCTCGCTTCAGTTGAAACCGCAGGATCCATTACTGTCCCGTACCGCGTCTTATCTGAGATCGTTGGACGACTAGACAGCGATGCTGCCCTGCTGCTCACCGTTGATGGCACTGCCGTCAGCCTGTCGAGCGCTACAGGCTCCTACCAGCTCGCTGGACATGATGCAGGCGACTTTCCCGCCCTACCGGTCGTTGATACCGCTGGAGCCGTCTCCGTGGCGCTTGTAGAGCCCATGCGTGCTGCATTAGCTGCTGCGGCCACCGATGAATCGAAAGGTGTCATCTGCGGCCTACACGTCGCCATAGAAGCCGGCAGCATGCGCATCGAGGCAACCGACGGTCATCGCATGGTCACACGCACGCAGCCAGCCGATGGTGTCATCGACATCATCCTGCCTACACGTAGCATCTCCGCTATCCAGCGTCTCGATGCTCCTACGGTCTCGCTTGCTGCATCCAGCAGCCAAGCAATCATCATTGCTGATGGCATCACCATCACATCACGCACCCTGGCGGGCACCTTCCCCGCAGTGTCAAAGCTGGTGCCTAAATCGTTTAAGCACACCATCACAGCCGATCGCATCGCCCTCATCGCAGCCCTGGAGCGCATTGCCATCATCAACTCCGATGTGGTAAGGCTGTCGGTCAAAAACAAAACCCTATCCATCGTTGCTGATTCCGAAGCCAGCAGCGGCGCCGAAAAGCTGACATGCTCTGGGTCATTTCCAGAGTCCGGCTTCAATGTCCGTTACCTCGTTGATGGCCTCAAGCACCTAGATGGTGCCAAAGTTCAAATGCAGGCCAATGCAGCTACCACACCTGTTGTCATGACACCAGTAGGCATTGACGGTCAGCTTTACCTTGTCATGCCGGTGCAGGTTCGTGTATGATTTCAACGGTCACAACCACATACATGGCACTCACAGGCTCCGAACTGCTCGCACAAGTCAAAATCCTTGGCGAAATCTCAGAACCCGAACTGGCAGCAGCAACCGGGTACATCACCGCAGAAGGCAAACCTAAAATCGCTGCACTGCGCTCCAACCTTCTTGAGGCATATGGCCTTAAGGTGGTCAAAGCACCGAAATCTGGCCGTGCCCTCTCCTATGAAGGCACCGTACAGAAAAACGGTAATGCCATCCTGTCCGGTGGTTACACCGCTCAGCTTGGCCTAGCACCTGGTGATAAATTCGCCGTTGAAGTCGACCTAGAGGAAGGCATCGTGGCAATCAGTAAACTCTGATACCATCGGCCCCTAACACTCGTTGGGGGCTTTTGCTAGCATCTAAGCATGACACCACCTAGAGGCACTAAACAAGATACGATTGAACGCGCAAATCAGTTTGCACGTATCATCGCTAATGGTGGCCGTAGGTCAGACTGTATTCAATATGCCTCAGAACACTGGGGGGTTGGCGCACGTAGTTGCGATCAGTACTTAGTTGTTGCACGCGAGAAATTAAAAGCAGATTGGGACTTAGAACGGCCTCAAATGGTGGCTGATCTGTTGTCGCAATGCGCAACACTACAGCAAGAAGCTAGAGCTGCTGGCCAGTTGCATATTGCATTAGGTGCGATCAATACTGCTGCAAAGCTGGCGCAGATTTGTTCGTGAGTATCCTTGCTACTGCAAGAGCAGGTAATGTATTGCAGCAGTATGGCCACAGTGACGAAAGCATCGACGTTAATAGCCTGCTAGCACGTATCCGCGAGGACCTACATCCTGGGCAGATTGATTTTATTGATGACCAAACTGTTGATATCCTTGGTGTATCAGCAGGTTATGGCGCCGGTAAGACACGCGCTTTATGTGCTAAGGCTGTGCATCTTGCAGTTGCTAACCAGGGCTTTATTGGTGTTGTAATGGAGCCTACAGGCCCATTGATCCGGGACATTTGGCAGTCAGACTTTGATGATTTTCTGGAGGCATACGATATACCTTATACGTTCCGGGCATCACCGCTGCCTGAATATATGTTGCACTTGCCTGATGGTGATACAAAGATCTTATGCCGCAGCTTTGAAAATTGGCAGCGTATTATTGGTATTAATGCTGCATGGATCCTTGCTGATGAGATCGACACCGTAGCGCCTGCTATAGCAAATAAAGCATTTCCAAAGATCCTTGGCCGCTTACGTGCTGGTAATGTACGCCAGTTTGCTGCTGCATCAACACCAGAAGGCTTCAGATGGATGTGGAGTACATTCGCCAGTGAAGATGGCAAAGGCCGCAGCGATCGGCGGTTGATTCGTATGCGTACGCAGGATAACCCATACCTACCGCCGGACTTCATCGAACGACTGCAAGCAAACTATGACCCGCAACTACTTAAGGCATACCTAGACGGTGAATTTGTTAACCTTACCACAGGCCAGGTATATGACCGATTCGATCGAGCTAAGCATGTAACCGCAATTGAGGCGCCATCATATCGCGAGCCGTTGCGTATTGGTGTTGACTTCAACGTAGGCAATATGTCTGCTGTGATCGCATACCGCAATGGCAAGACGCTACATGTATTTGATGAGATCAGCGGTGCGCATGATACTGATGCCTTAGCGCAAACAATCAAGGCACGCTACCCCGACCATCGTATTTACATGTACCCAGACGCAAGCGGCGGCAATCGCAGCACAAACGCAAGCCAGACCGATATTGCAATCCTTGAATCCTACGGCATGTCAAACCAATCACCACGCGCTAACCCGCCTGTGCGTGATCGTGTTGCAGCAATGCAAGCATTAATGGAAAATGGTAAAGGTGAGATCCGCCTGCACATTGACCATAGTTGCCGTAAGTTAATCGAATGCCTGGAGCTTCAAAGCTACAACGAAAAAGGCGAACCCGATAAAGATGGCGGCTATGACCACATGAACGATGCTATCGGCTACCTCGTATGGCGTGAGTTCAACCCATTGCACGCTGGGGCTGGCCGTGGTACTGGCGTTAGAGTCTATTAGAATGGGACCATGGCACGTCGTTACGCTCGGGACAACAGGGGGCGATTCTCCAGTACTGGCGCTACAGCCAGGGGCGGACGGTTACGTACTGCAAGCGGCGGCAAGCGAGCTACCGTAACCGCAAAAGCAAGCGGGCCAGCCGCTAAAGGTACGATCAGCAAAGCAAAACGCAGCAAGCCATCAGTTGCTAATAACATCAGGCCAACAGGTAGACCATCTAAACCAGCCAATAAAATCTCACCGATCACTAGAAAGCCAAAACCTACGATAAAAGAAAAGGCTAAAGAAGTAAAAAACCTAATGCGCGGCATGGATCGCACAGCAGCGCGTGAAGCATTAAGCAGCAGAAGGTTGGATCGTGAAATTGTACGCCAATCAGGTGGGCTAAGGGGCGCACGCCAAACAATACAACGTCGCCAGCAACGGGCATTTAATGTACAAAACGGCCGCAATCCGCAAATTGGATCAAATGCTCTCTATCAATACCAGTCTCAACTAAGGGAATTAGGAAGTGCCGCAAATAGGCGCGTACCTTACAGCCGTAAGCGCATGACACCAGCGCAAGCAAAAAAAGCAGCGGATAAAAGAACAGCAGTTGACAAAAAACGGATACTTGATGCAATCAATGCTGACCTAAAAGCAAGTATACCAAAGCCAAATCCTAAGCGCAAACGCAAGCCCTAACCGTTAGAGTGTACTAACGATCTGATACCACCATGGCACGCACCTACAAACGAGACGGTATTGGCCGGTTTGCTGGCGGCGGAGGATCCAGCGGCGGTGGTGGCAGCAAGCGTCCTGCTGCTAAATCTGTATCACGTGGTGTCAATCGTCTGACCCGCGATAATGCAGGCAAGATCACCAGCGTCGGTGGTGAAGGCGCCACAGCACGCGGCGGGCGGCTTAAGACCGCAGCAGGTAATAAGCGGGCGACTGTAACGGCCAAAACAGGCAAGCGTACAACTACATCAGGCGCAATTAGAACGACAGACGTTAACAAGTCAAAAGTAAGTAATTTTGTGAGCAAGAACGTAGAAGCACGCAACAACGCTGGATTGAACGGCAAGAAACCTCGAAGCATTGAAAATCAATCGACTCGGTTAGCCAGGGCTCAAAAACGGATTGATGATCGCAAACCAGCAGATAGCAAGGTTGGGCAGCAAGCTAAGCCAGTAAGCCGCAAAGAACAATTGGCGGCAGGATCCAAGAAGCGTAATGCACAGGCCGATCGCATTGATGCAAGAGTTAAAAAGCTAGAAGGTGAATACAGAGGTAAAGATGCAGCTTTTTATACTCAAGGCGCAAAACCTGCTGGCCGTGATCGCATGATTGCTAAATCACAACAAGCGGCACAATTACGGGAACAATCAGCAGCATTGCGATCTAAAGCAGCAAATGCTGAAAAGATGGCAAGCAAAATTAAAGACAAGCCAGTCAAGTCAAGCGGCGGCAATGCACGTCTCGAAAGAGCAATTAAAAATGAGGCAGCCGGGAGCACTAGTTACAGGCGCAATCCAAAAGGTTATAAAAAACGTATTGCAGCAGTAGAAGCGCAAAAAATATACAAAACTGGCGATGTTCTTTCAACCGCTACAATAGCCCAAATGAGTGGAAAAGGGTTTAGATTGCCACGCGACAAAAGAACAACACCCAAGCCAACCAACACAAAAGGCGCACGGTTAGGTGGAACGCGCAAAACAACTAAAGCCGCAGCGCCTAAGAACACAACCCCTAATAAAACAGGGCAAAGCAAAACGCTAAATAAATTCAATAGCCGCCCTGTTGGGACAATGGTTGCGGGAAAAGGTATTAACTTGGTGCCTAGCACTAAACGTGTGCCGCTTCAAGTTCAACGAAAAGAACCCGATCTTGCATTTGCGCGTGTTGCAACAAAAGCAGCTAAGCAGCAAGCTGCTGCTCCAGCAAAGGCAGCCGCAAGGCAAACAGCAGCTAACCGACCAGCTCGCGCCCTTGCAAATCAAAAGCGCACTGCGCAAGCAATAGCAGCCAAAGGAGGCAAGCGCCCAACTCCAACACGCAAACAAAAGAAAAGCCTTGCTATTGCAGACGCAGCCCGTACCTTTTACTCAGCAAATCGAGTAAATAGTATTCCTGGTTTTAAAGTAGACATCAGCAAGCCAGGATATCGCAAGCCAAAGCCCAGGCCCTAACCGTGCTACCATAGGACCGTCTACATCCAAACCCATGGAAGACTTCCTGACCGCACTTGATAATCTGGTTGACAGCCTTGAAGATGTCACCGCCATTGAGGTGATCGGTGCATTGGAGCTGGTAAAGCAGCGCATGGTCTTTGACCTGCTGGCTGATGATGAAGACGAAGAGGATGCAGAATGACTGCCACAGCAATCGGGCGGCGGCTTAAGCCAAAGCCCGGCATCCCGCAGATCTTTAAGGTGATTGCCGTCGCTCCAGACGGTAAAGTAAAGACACTGATTAACCGCTGATGTATAGCACCCCAGCCGCCTACGATCGTAAAGTCACCGAACGACCCGTAACGCAGGTTGGGGACCCAAACGCGTCCTGGTATGCCATGGAGCCGCATTGGGTCCTGATCGAAGACCTAATGGGTGGCACCTATGGCATCAGGCGTAAGCATCGCCGCTACCTGCCGCAGGAGCCACGCGAGCAGGATGAGAGCTACGACAACCGCCTAGCGCGTAGCGTTGTCCCGCCTTACTACCAGCGCCTAGAGCGTATGCTCGCTGGTATGTTGACGCGCAAACCCGTCAAGCTGCAAGATGTATCAGATGCAATACGTGAGCAGCTATTTGACGTAGATTTGCAGGGAAATGATCTAAATGTTTGGACCTATGAGTCAGCCCGCAAATTGGTGCGTTACGGCCACATCGGAACATTAGTTGATGCACCATCAAATGGTGGCCGCCCATACTGGTGCACCTATACACCACGTCAAATACTTGGCTACCGCACCGAGCAGCAGGACGGCCAGCAACGGCTGACGCAATTACGGCTGCAAGAAACCGTAGTAGAGGCAGACCCCGACAGCAAGTACGGCGAAAAGCAAATAGATCAGGTGCGTGTGCTAACGCCTGGGCAGTATCAAATCCATCAACGTGAAGATAATGGCAACTATAAAATAGTCGATGAAGGTACCACAAGCCTACCTGAGATTCCATTCAGCATTGCATACAGCAACCGCGTTGGTTTCATGGAATCAAGGCCGCCGCTGGAAGATATTGCAGAGCTAAACCTAAAGAGCTATCAGGTGCAATCAGACCTTGATAACCAACTGCATATATCAGCCGTGCCGATGCTGGCATTATTTGGATTCCCGTCAAGTGCAGAAGAAGTATCAGCAGGCCCCGGTGAAGCATTAGCATTTCCTGCTGATGGCCGCGCTGAATACATCGAACCGCAAGGCCGCAGCTTTGATTTTCAATTTAAGCGGCTAGATCAAATCCAAGCGCAGATTAATGAGCTAGGCTTGTCGGCAGTGCTAGGCCAGAAGCTATCAGCTGAAACCGCAACAGCCAAGATGATCGACCGCAGCCAAGGCGACAGCACCATGATGGTAATTGCGCAAAATGTACAAGACATGATCGACAACAGCCTTAAGTTTCATGCGCAATTCATGGGCCAGCAAGAAGCAGCAGGTAGCTGCACCGTAAATCGTGACTTTATCGGCGCTAGGCTTGAACCGGCTGATGTGAATGCCCTGCTGCAACTTTATACCGCAGGTACAATCACCAAAGAAACGCTACTGATGCAATTATCAGATGGTGAGGTACTGGGCGATGATTTTGATGTACAAGAAGAAGTAGACGCAACTGCAACAGGCGGCATGTGAGCACACCAGCAAGGCTATATAAAAATGTAATTGACCTTAACCGCTACAGCAATAGCGTAGCGCGGCGTGTTATTAATTCATACAACGACATCATCATTGATGCAGTAGATCAGTTGCGTGTGATTGATGACCTTGCCGCACCGGTCAAGGCTGCACGGCTGCGGTCAATCCTGGCGCAGTTGAAAGAATCACTTGATGGTTGGGCGGGTGATGCGACTGAGCTAACCGCCACTGAACTGCAAGGCATTGCTGAGTTGCAATCGGAGTTTGTTACTGAGCAGTTGCGCAAAGCATTACCCGAAGGTATATTGCGCAGCAATATCAACACCGTAGAGATCAGCCCGCAGTTTGCGCAATCTGTTGTTACCACAGATCCAACGCAGCTTAATGTTGTTACGCTAAGTGATGACTTATTTGCTGCCGCCTATGGCGCACCGCAAACATATAGCCTTACTGCTGCGCAAGGTGCAACCATCACATTACCCAATGGGCAGGTAGTAAGCAAAGCATTTCGCGGTATTGCTACATCACAGGCTGAGCAGTTCAGCCAAGTGGTACGCAATGGTCTGCTAACTGGTGAGACAACACCGTCAATAGCGAAGCGGTTAATTGGCAGCTTGCGATTTGGTGAAGAAGCAAAAACTGTAGGCCAAATTGCAGCAGCAGGCGGCCAGTTAACGCAGGTAGCAGATAATCAAATCATTGCATTAGTGCGTACCAGTATCAATCAAGTAGCTAATGCAGCAAGTCAGCAGGTATATGAAGGCAATCAAGACATCACCAAAAAGTACCGGTACATCGCAACACTAGACACCAGAACCAGCGCAATATGCCGTGCATTAGATGGCCGCGAGTTTGACTACGGCAAAGGCCCGATGCCGCCGCAACATTTTAATTGCAGGTCAACTACAGTGCCAGTAATTGACTACAAAGCACTTGATATACCACCGCCACCAGAAGGTAAACGCGCAAGCATGGATGGGCAAGTACCTGGGGATACCACTTATGGCGAATGGCTTAAAAAGAAGATGCCAGGCGAGACAGAAACAGACGTTATTAGACGGCAACAAGAAGCCCTCGGCAGTAAGGCGCCCTACTTCCGAAGACTTGCCAATAAGTACGGCCCAACGGATGCCATGGCAAAGCTGGTCCGTGATGATGGCTCCGAGCTGACCTTAGCGCAACTCCGCAGCCGCTATGGCGCGGTAAACTGACTGAAACCACCTAATAGCCATGCCTGGTCATTACGGCGACATGAAGCCCGCCAAAGGTGCTAAAGCCAAGCCGCAGAAGCCTGGCGCTACAAAAAAAGGAGCTAAAAAGAAATGAAAGGCCTTTACGCCAACATAAAAGCCAAGCGCGATCGCATCGAAGCAGGCAGCAAGGAACGCATGGCACGCAAGGGCGAAGCTGGTCGCCCTAGCGCCGCTGCATTCAAGGCCGCTGCCAAAACTGCCAAGAAACCTAAGAAGAAAAAGTGATCGACTATCGCGGTGAGCAATTTGAGGGTTACAACAAACCCAAGCGCACACCAAGCAATCCAAAGAAGTCGCACGCCGTACTTGCCAAGCAAGGCGATACGGTAAAGCTGATCCGCTTTGGCCAGCAAGGTGTTAGCGGTAGCCCATCCCGCAAAGGTGAATCAGCCGCCGACAAGGCCCGCCGCGCATCATTCAAGGCACGACACGCCAGTAATATCGCCAAGGGTAAACTGTCTGCTGCTTACTGGGCCGATAGGGTAAAGTGGTAGGGCAATCTATCCCTGCGGGATAATGTCCGACGAGATCATCAGTCAGGAGCCTGCGGCTACTGATGCAATGCAACGCAGCATCGAAGCATTAGAACGCAAAAACAGCGAGCTAATCACTGAATTGCGCAGCGCAAAGTCCAAAGCGTCTAAAGTGCCAGATGGAGTTAACGTTGACGAACTCCTTGAATTTAAGCGCACGCACGAACAGCAGCAGCTCGAATCCCAAGGCAACTACACCGAAGCAAGGCAAGCTTTGGAGCAGCAGTACCGTGAGGCGACGGCGCAAAAGGACCAGCGCATTGAATCCCTTGAAGCCAAAGTCCGAGAGCTTGAGCTGATCGCGCCTGCTGTTACGGCATTGGCTGAGATCGTCCATGACCCTGACCTAGTGCTGCGATCTAAGCTCAGTGCCGACAGGATCGAACGCGAGCCGGATGGCACTGTGGTGGTAGTAGACGGCTACCAGCGCACACCAGTAACTGAATGGGCCAAGACGCTACCGGCGTGGATGCAGAAGGCACCAAGGCCGCAAGGTAGCGGTGCACCATCAGGCGGCAGCAATGCAGGCCAGGCACCACTAGGCAAAAACCCGTTTGCGACTGAAACCTTTAACCTGACTGAGCAGGCCAGGCTATTCAAGACCGATCGTGATCTATACGATCGCATGAAAGCAGCCGCGCAACGCTAGTATGGATGCAACTGCTGTAATGGCTGCGCCATTTGGCTAGGGGCTGCGCCCAAACCGTCAATCATCCCATTGCACCGACACCATGGCGACTCTTCGCTCTGATGTCATCATCCCCGAAATTTTCACGCCTTACGTCATTGAGCAGACCACCCTTCGTGATGCCTTCTTGGCTAGCGGTGTGGTCCAGCCAATGGCTGAGCTGAACGCTACGGAAGGTGGTGACTACGTAAACATTCCCTTCTTCAAAGCTAACCTGACTGGCGACTTTGAAGTGCTATCCGATAGCACCTCACTGACACCTGGTAAGATCACTGCCGATAAGCAAGTTGGCGTCATCCTGCACCGTGGCCGCGCCTTTGAGTCACGTGACCTAGCTGCCCTTGCTGCTGGTTCTGACCCTATGGCAGCCATCGGCGCCAAAGTGGCCGACTACGTTGCCCACCAACGCCAGAAAGATCTTCTTTCCTGCCTGTCTGGTATCTTCGGTACGCTTGGTACCAACGCATCTGCTTCTTTCGTTGATCTAACGATTGACGGATTGAGCGGTGATACTCCTGTAGTGTTGTCCCCACGCCATGTTGCTGAAGCTCGCTCAATCCTGGGCGATCAAGGCGATAAGCTGGCTGTTGTCTGTATGCACTCCAAAGTCTATTATGACTTGGTTGAGCGTAAGGCAATTGATTATGTGAGCACTCTTGATGCCCGTGGCACCTCTAGCACCCAGTCCGGCGGTACGATCGTTGCTGCCTATGGCGGTGAAGTTACTGTACCTACCTACATGGGTCTGCGCGTAATCGTTTCCGACGATGTGCAAACCGAAGGCAGCGGCGCCTCCAGTGAGTATGCAACCTATTTCTTCACCCAA
>Ga0222713_10004811_pt1 | contig 13390 bp, 11 predicted proteins | sample C33_649DmetaG_FD_165061 | JGI IMG/M metagenome (GOLD analysis project Ga0222713, IMG submission 165061) | Estuarine water microbial communities from San Francisco Bay, California, United States - C33_649D | ecosystem: Environmental > Aquatic > Marine > Unclassified | place: USA: California...
AGTGTGTGCGTGGCAGCGTCCGCGTTGCCCAGCAGGTCGCGGGCCAGCCGGAACACGTACGTCAGTGCCCAGAAGAACGCCACCAGCACGACCGCAGTCGACCCCGCCAACAGTGCCGTCGTCGTCCCTCCGAACAACCGCATGATGAAACCGAGCAGCAGCGGGAACGCCGGGAAGAACACGATGTCCTGTTGCACAGAGGGGTCGGGCGTCCACGTCTCGTAGCCGTTGGCGGCAATGCGGAAGTACCAGCCCGCGTCCCACCGCGCCTGCAGGTTGGCCACTTCGTTATCCGCCAGGCGGCCTGGCGCATCGCCGGTGTTGTAGCCGAACATCGCGACTGCCAGGAACCCGACGACCAGGATCGTGACTCGTGTGGTGAAGGCGACCCTGAAGGCGGCCCACATCGTGGCGGTGCACCACGCGTGCAGGCACCGGCGCGGCAGGTCGATGTACATTGGCGGGTGTGGTGCCAGGCTGTGTCTTACGCTGACGATCAGCAGGGCCACAATCAACGGCCGGAAGGTTGACGTCAGGCTGATGTGCAAGCCGGCGACGGTTTCCTGGAAGCCACCCCACTCGGCGACGCACGCCGCCACGATCAAAGCCAACAGGGCCAGAACATCGGCTGTGCGTGCCCACGGCGGAGGTGCCGTCGCGGCAGGCCGCGTCATGAACAGCGATCGCGCAAATCGCTGTAGCCGTCGCCTTGCGCTGTAGGGAGGCCCGCCTGGTGCCACGCCGCAAATCCTCCCGTCACGTTTGAGACGTTGGTATAGCCGAAGGCTTCGAGCATCTGTGACGCGCGTGCGGAGCGGCCGCCGGTCTGGCAGCTGATGACGAGCGGCGTGTCGCGAGGGAAGTTGGCCTGCATCACGCGGACAAAGTCCGGGTTTGGCAGCATCACGCCGGTGTCTTCGTCCGGCTCCAGCAGCGGCACGTTGAGCGCGCCGGCCGGGTGGCCGGGATCAAACTCGGGTGTGGACCGGACGTCCACAAGTGTGGCGCCGTTAGTACACGCGGCGTGGGCGTCTGTGACGGACAAAGCGATTATCGGCATACGAGCGATTCGATGGCGGCGGCCACGTCGAGCAGCCGCGGTGTCTGGCCACGCGCACCAACCAGCTGCAATCCCACGGGCAGTCCAGGCGTGGCGATCGGCAACGAGATGGCAGGGTGGCCGGTGATATTGAACAGTTGGGTGTGTTTGAGCATCGCCGCGCGCACCGGCATCGTCACGTCGTCGATCGTGATGTCGGCTACGCCGGTGGACGGAGCGACGATGGGCAATGTCGGGAGGATGAGGGCGTCCACCGAGTCGAGCAGGGCCTCCACGGCCTGGCGCATGTGAATGCGCTGCTGCCGGGCCGCGATGTAGGCGACGGCCGTGATGTCGCGCCCCGCGCGGAACCGATCGCGCACGGCCGGGCTGTAGAGGTCTGCGCGGCTGTCGAGCCACTGCGCGTGGCAGGACGCGCCTTCCGGGAGCACGATGTTGACGTAGGTTTCGGCGATGAGGGCGGCGTCGGCGAATTCGCGCGCCTCCAGCCGCACACCGGCGCGCGCGAGCGCGTCCGTGGCGCGTGTGAACGCGTGACGCACGTCCTCGTCGAGCGGCGCGGCGAAGTAGCCGCCGAGGATCGCCAGGCGCAGCCCGCCGAGCGCCACCGGGGCCACCGTGTGGGTGGGGCGATTCGCCAGCGTGGACCACATCCAGGCGGCGTCCTGGACGGTGCGGGTCAGCGGGCCGACGTGGTCGAGGGTGAGACTCAGTGGAATGACGCCGGCCGCCGGGACTTCGTCGTACGACGGTTTCAGGCCGACGACCCCGCAGGCGGCGGCGGGAATACGGACGGATCCTCCCGTGTCGGTGCCGACCGACGCCAGTCCCATCCCGGTGGCGACGGCCACGGCGGAGCCGCCCGACGAGCCGCCGGCTGACCGGGTGAGGTCGCGGGGATTGAGCACTTTGCCGTAGGCCGTGTCTTCCGACGTGGTGCCGAGCGCGAACTCATGCAGGTTGGTCTTGCCGATCAGCACGGCACCGGCCGCCTGGAGCCGGTCCGTGACAGCGGCGTTCCGCCCGGCGACGTTGTCGGCGAGCACACGTGAGGCGGCGGTGGTGGGCTGGCCGGCGACGTCGATCAAATCCTTCAGCGACACCGGCAGGCCGTGGAGCGGGCCGCGGTCGTGACCGTCCGCCAGCTCCTCGTCCGCCGTACGCGCCGCGAGCCTGGCGGTGTCGGCATCAACGCGGATGAACGCGTGTGAAGGCGCGTCGTGCTGACGGATCGCCTTGAGTGTCCGCTCCAGCAGTTCCACGGCGGTCAGACGGCCGGATCGGAGCGCCGCGGCGGCATCAACAAGGGTCGTGGGTGACGACATCGCGATAAAGTCTACCGGATGCCAGAACCCGTGCTTGCTGCCGTCATGCCGGCGCCCAACGTACCGGTGGAAATCCGCGAATTTCCCGAGCCGGACCTCCCGGTCGGCGCGGCGCTGCTCCGCACGGCGCGATCCGAGGTGTGCGGCACGGATGTGCACCTGTGGCACGGCCGGCTGTCGGGCGTCCCGTATCCCATCATTCCCGGACACGTCACGACCGGCATCCTGGACAAGGCGCGCGGGCCGCTGACCGACGTCGAGGGCCGGCCACTGCGGGAAGGCGACCGCCTGGCATTTTTTGACGTCCACCGGACGTGCGGCAAATGCCTGGCGTGCACCGCCCATCGCACGCCCACCCGGTGCCCCTCGCGCCGCGTGTACGGCATCACGGACTCCGCGACCGAGGGCCTGTTCGGCGGCTGGGCGCAGAAGGTCTACCTCGAACCCGGGGTCATCGTCGCCAGGTTGCCCGACGCCGTGTCGTTTGACGCGTACATCGGGGGCGGGTGCGGCCTGCTCACGGCGGTGCACATCATCGAGCGGTCCCGTATTGCACTGGGCGACACCGTGGTGGTGCAGGGCGCCGGGGCGGTCGGCATGAGTGCGGCGGCGCTGGCGCGCAAGGCGGGTGCGGGCCAGGTGATCGTGATTGGGGGGCCCGCGTCGCGGCTCGATCTCTCCGCACGGATGGGGGCCGACGTCGTGATTGACCTCGCGGCGACGACACCCGACGACCGACTGGCGCAGGTGCTCGCCCTCACAGGAGGGCTCGGAGCGGACGTCGTCATCGAAGCGGCGGGATCCGCGCTCGCGTTTGAGGAAGGCGTGCGTCTTGCCAGGAACGGCGGGGCGTACGTGATCGCAGGGCACTACACCAACGCCGGCGACAGCCGGATCAACGCGCACGAGCACATCAATCGCAAACATCTGGACATTCGCGGATGCTGGGGAAGCGAGGTGGGCCACTTCCTGCGCGCGTTGCAAGTGCTGGAGCGCTACCAGCACGACGTGCCGTGGCACCTCATCGGTGCCCAGACCTTCGGCCTCGGTCAGATCAACGACGCGCTTCGGATCGCCGAATCACTCGTGATCCCGAAGGCGCTTGTTGATCCCTGGGGGTAACCCGTACGCAGGGCCCGCTGGGTTGCAGCGGGCCGTGCTGGCGCGCTCAACCCCGGCGCGCCCTACGATTCCGGACGGCGGACGGCTATTTGTTCGCCTGCGCGAGCGCGGCTTCCAGCGCCTGTGCGAACTGGGCGAACGGCACGGCGCCGGTGATGGCACGCGTGATGCGGACGCTCCGGGTCTCGGGATCGATGATGCCGATGAAGAAGGCCGGCGTGCCGTTGGCACCGAAGCTGTTGGCCTGGTCGACCGAGGCGCGAATCGCGGACGTGTGTTTGCCGCTGGCCAGACAGGCACGGAACGCGCCCATGTCGAGCCCGACCTCGGTGGCGGTGCGTTCGAGGGCTTCCGGCGTGTGCTGCGACGGCTGGCCAAACGACCGCGCGTGCATCTCCCAGTACTTGTCCTGATCGCCCGCGCACTGGGCCGCTTCATGCGCGCGAATTGCCTGCGGGTGGAGCTGATCGATGGGGAAGTCGCGGAAGCCGTAGAGGATCTTCCCCGTGGCAATGTAGTTCTTCTCGATCAGCGGCATCGTCTCGCGGGAATGCCGGATGCAGAAGGGGCATTCGTAGTCGGAGTATTCGATGAGGGCGACGCGCGCCTCGGCGTTGCCCTTCTGGTGGCCGACGGCGAGATCGATCACCGGCCGCGCCCGGCCGAGACTCGCGCGCAGGCTGGCGAGGTCTTCCCGCAAATCGGCGATCTCGCGTCGCAGCGCTTCCACCTCCGACGATTGGGCGCACGCCGGCGCCGCCATCACCACGAGACCGGCGAGAGTGAGTCCGAACAGACGTCGTATCACGCGATGCACTCCTGAGAGGGGACGGGTTTTTCTTGCCCGTGATCGAATGGAGATTGTACGCTGATGCAGCATCCGTGACGACGAGACGAACGAGAATTCTGGCGACGCTGGGTCCGGCCACCTCCGATCCCGCGACCATCGGTGAGGTCATCCTCGCGGGCGCCGATGTGGTGCGCCTGAACTTCTCACATGGTGCCGCCGACGTTCACGCCGCCTCCTGTGCCATGGCCAGAGCGGAAGCCGCCCGACTCGGACGCGTCATCACCGTGCTTCAGGACCTCGGGGGTCCGAAGATCCGGACCGGACGACTCCCGCAGCCCCTCGTGCTGCACACCAACGACACCCTGCGACTCGTGTTCGGGGAGACGCCGGATGAGCCGGGCGTGGTGGGATGCACCTTTGCGCCGCTGTTCACCTCGGTGGCGCCGGGCCAGCGGCTGCTCATCGATGACGGGCGCCTGGAAGTCGCCGTGACCGATGTGACGCCGGGCGTCCTGACCACCCGCGTGATTGCCGGCGGCGTGCTCGACAGCCGCAAGGGCATCCACGTCCCCGGCGGCGCGGTGCATACCCCGGCGATGACCGCCAAGGATTACGACGACCTGCGCGCGGGGATCGCGATGGGCGTCGACACGGTGGCCCTGAGTTTCGTGCAGACGCCGGAGGATGTGCTCGCGGCGCGCGAGGCCGCGCGGGTGGCCGGCGCTCCCGGACTGCCGATCATCGCGAAGATTGAACGCCCGCTCGCGGTGGAGCGCATCCGGGAGATCGTGGAGGTCAGCGACGGCATCATGGTCGCGCGCGGCGACCTCGGCATCGAACTGCCCCTGGAGACCGTGCCCGCCGTCCAGAAACTGGTCATTCGCGAAGCCCGGCGGCGCGGCGTTCCTGTGATTGTCGCCACCGAAGTCCTGGAGTCCATGCGTACCGCGCTGCGGCCGACGCGCGCGGAAGTGACGGACGCCGCGCATGCAGTCGACGAAGGCGCGGACGCGATCATGTTGTCGGGCGAAACGGCGGTGGGGCAGCACCCCGTACGGACGGTGGCCACACTCGCCGCCATCATCCAAGAGGCCGAACGCGCGCTCGCACGCGACGGCCAGCCCCCCCGCCTGCCGGCCGACGACGTGCGCGCGACGCGGCACGGCCTGGCGCTGTGTGAAGCGGCTGTCGCGCTGGCCGCGCGCGCCGGCGCGTCCGCGATCATCGCCGTCACGAAAGCCGGCATGACGCCGCGGGTCTTGTCAGCCCTGCGACCGTCGGCGCGCATCATTGCCGCGACGGCCAGTCCACAGACCGCCGCCAGACTGGGACTGGTCTGGGGTGTCACCGCGATTGTGACCGAGGCGGCGACGCTCGCCGCCGTACGCGAGACCCTTGCGGCGCGCGCCCTGGTGCCCGCCGGCAGTACCGTCGTGTTTGTCGCAATGCACACGTCGCTTGGGCGCGACGCCAGCAACTATCTCACCGTGGAGCAGATGTAGGACATGGCACACACGACGAAGGCGCCCGGAGTGCTGCGGTTCATTCTCGACAATTCCCTGCTGTTGATCGCCGGCACCATCATCGCGCTGGTCTGGGCCAACCTGAACCACGCCGCGTACGAACACTTCGCGCACTCCGTGCACTTTGTCGTCAACGACATCGGCATGGTGTTCTTCTTCGCGTTGGCGGCGAAGGAAGTGGTCGAAGCCACGTTGCCGGGGGGACCGTTGTCCTCTCCGCGGCAGGCGGCCGTACCCGTGCTGGCCGCCGTGGGCGGGATGGCCGTCCCTGCGGGCATCTACGTGCTTTCCGCCTACGTCCTCGGCGATCTGTCCGTCATCCGCGGCTGGGCCATTCCCTGCGCGACCGACATCGCGTTCTCCTACATGGTCGCGCGGGTGATCTTTCCCGCGGGACATCCCGCGATCCCCTTCCTGCTGCTGCTGGCGATTGCCGACGACGCCATGGGGCTGGTGATTCTGGCGGTGTTCTATCCGAGCGGACCGCTCGCATTTGGCGAACTGGCGATGTGGCTGGCCGGCGCGATCGCGCTGGGGTGGTTCATGCGGAAACAGCGCGTGTCCAACTTCTGGTTCTACCTGCTCGGGCCCGGCGTCATGTCGTGGATTGGCCTGTACGTCGGCGGCCTGCATCCGGCGCTGGCGCTTGTCGCGGTGGTCCCGTTCATGCCGCACGCCAAGGATGATCTCGGCGTGTTCGCGGATGACGAATCCAAACGTCACGACACCATGAACGAGTTCGAGCACTGGTGGAAGTTTCCGGTGCAGGTCGTCCTGTTCGCCTTTGGTCTCGTCAACGCCGGCGTGATGTTGTCGTCGCTGGGTGAGGTGACGTGGCTCGTGCTGGGCAGCCTCGTCATCGGCAAGCCTGTCGGCATCGTGGGCTTTGCCGTGCTCGCCGGACTGATCGGATTTACGCGCGCGAAGGAACTCACGCTGTCGGTGATGCTGGTGGTGGGACTCGCTGCGGGCATCGGCTTCACCGTCGCGTTGTTCTTCACAACGGCGGCCTTCCCGGTGGGCAACATCCACCTTGAGGAGGCGAAGATGGGCGCGCTGCTCAGCTTCCTGGCGGCACCGCTGGCGATCCTGGCGGCGCGGCTGCTGGGGGTGATGCCTCGCCGGACTCACAGTGGCGACGCAGTGCTGTGAGTGAGAGCTGCCAGCCGCGCGAGACGACCGCGTAGTAGCGGCGCCAGCGCGGTGACGGCTCATACCCGTCCTGCCGGACGGTCAACCGGCAGCCCTCACCTTCCGGCTGGCAACTGACGTGCAGCGCCATCGGGCCGAGCGCATCACCTTCAGGCGGAATCCACCAGCAATCGGCGACCAGAAGCTGCTGCCCGGGCCGCACGTCGACGACGGTGCCGTGAAACACACCGCCCAGCGGGCCGAGCAGTTCGTCGCGATACGGTGTCTGCGTCCACTGCACGGCGAACACGCCGAACGGCACTGGCGTGACCACCGCGTGCAGCGCCTGCCACCACACCTTCAGCGCGGCGTGATCGAAGAAACACGCAAACACCGCCGCCGGTCTGGCGTTGATGAACAGGCTTTGCTCGAACCGCCCTGCGGGATCGTGTGGTGGCGTCGCCACTATTTTTGTCGGAGACTCTGGACGTAGGCCACGACCGCCCACACCTGATCGCGTGTCATGTCGGCCGACTGGGCCGGCATCTTCGGATTCAGCCGGCCGTTCCAGATCTTGTAGAAGACCTGGCCGTCCGAGTTGCGGGCCGCGCGCGCGGCCTGCGTCAGGTCCATCGTGTCGGCGTATTTGGTGTCGGCGTCCGGGCCGTCGCCCTTGCCGGCCGCGCCGTGACAGTTCTGGCACTTCTGGTCATACAACCGTTTGCCCCCGGCGAGGGTCGCGGCATTCACGGGCAGCGGGTTCTTTTCCTCCGCCGCCGTCGCGGGAATCGTCCAGCGCGGCGCCGTCTGGCGCATGGGCGCGTCGGTGGCGCCGGTGGCGCGGGTGGTGAGGGTGGCCGCGCAGACCAACGCGCTGCCGAATACCAGGAGGTGTGCAGTCATTCGCATGCCCAAGAAGATATCGCACTCGAGACCCTGGACCCTGGCCCCTTGGACCGGGTAAAATCCCCGCAATTCGTACAGGGGAGTTTAATGGGTCCACGGATGTTCGGCCGGAGGAGTGTCGTCAGCGGTGTCGCAGTGGCGCTGGTGTGGAGCGCAGCGATCGCCGTGCGGGCGGGCGCGCCCCAGGACCTGGCCCTCGGGCAGGATCCCCGAAGCGCCGACCAGCTCGCCAGAGACGTCTACGACATCTTCAAGAAGAGCTGCCTCGAGTGTCACGGCCCCGCGAAAGAGGGCGGCCTTGACCTGCGCACCGAAGAAGGGCTCCAGCAGGGCGGCCGCAACGGGAAAGCGGTGGTCGCCCACAAACCGATGGAGAGCCTGATTTACAAGGCGGTCATGCACGACGGCGACTTGTGGATGCCGGAAGATGCCGACAAGTTGCCCGAGGCGAGTCTGCGCACCATCCGGCTGTGGATCGAGGCCGGCGCGTCGCTGGCCACAGTGCCCGAGGCGATGGGCTCCGGTGCGGTCGACCTTGAAGAACTCAGGAAGCGCGAACTGCGGCCCATCACGGAGGAAGAGCGGAATTACTGGGCGTACAGGGCGCCGGTCCGGCACCAGGTGCCGGCGGTGTCGCGCGCGGGATGGTCCGCCAATCCCATCGACGGATTCCTGCTTGATGCGATGACGAAGAAGGGCCTCACACCGGTGGGGCCTGCCGACCGGCGGACACTGATTCGTCGCGCCTATCTCGATGTGCTGGGACTGCCGCCGACGCCGGCGCAGGTCGAGGCGTTTGTCGCGGATCGGTCCGTCGACGCCTGGCCAAAACTGGTCGACCGGCTGCTGGCGTCACCGCACTACGGGGAACGCTGGGCGCGGCACTGGATGGATCTTGTCCGCTACGCGGACTCGGGCGGCTACGAGTTCGACGTCGACCGGCCCGAGATGTATCGCTATCGCGATTACCTCATCAACGCGTTCAACGCCGACAAGCCGTACGACCGCTTTGTGATGGAGCAGCTGGCCGGCGACGAGATCGCGCCCGAGTCCGACGAGGCGATGATCGCGACCGGATTCCTGCGGCTCGGGCCGGAGGGCGGGGGTAACCGCCTCGACGCCGTCGACGATCTGGTGACGACCACGACCCTGACCTTCATGGGGATGACGGTCGGATGCGCACGCTGCCACAATCACAAGTTCGATCCCATCCCCCAGATGGACTACTACCGCATGCAGGCGGTGTTCTACCCGACCACGGCGGTGGAGCACCCGCTCGTGCCCGCTCATGAGGTCGCCGCGCATCGCGAGACCACCCGGCAGATCGAGGAGCAGCAGAAACCCCTCCGCCAGAAAAAGAGCGAGATCGAAAAACCCTACCACCAGGTCATCGTCGACCGCGAGATCGCGAAGTTGCCCGACTATCTGCAGATCGCGTGGAAGACCCCGGCCGACCAGCGGACCGAGGGACAGAAGCTGAATGTCATCCAGATCGAGGACACGCTCGGCCTGTCGTCGCTGCGGAAACTGGTGCGTGAAGAACATCTGGTCGACTTGATGCCTGCCGACGTCAGGGCGGAGCACGACGCCGTGAAGGCGCAGATCGCCGCGCTCGACAAACGGAAACCGCGCCGCCTTCCCACCGCGCGCGCCATTGGTGAGCGCGGCCCGGAGCCGCGCCCCGTGCACTTCCTCCATCGCGGCAGTCCGGATGCGCCGGGATCCGCGGTGACGCCCGGCGTGTTGTCGGTGGCGCATCGGGGCGAGTGGACGTTCCCGACGCCGCCGGCCGACGCCGCCTCGAGCTGGCGCCGGCGCGGGTTCGCCGAGTGGCTGGTGACAAAGGACAACCCGCTGACCGCGCGCGTGATGGTCAACCGGCTCTGGCAGCACCACTTCGGCGAGGGCATTGTCCGCACGCCCAGCAGTTTCGGGAAGATGGGGGAGGCGCCGTCGCATCCTGAACTGCTCGACTGGCTGGCCGTGGAGTTTGTTGATCGCGGCTGGAGCATGAAAGCGATGCACCGGCTGATGCTGACGTCGCAGGCGTATCAGATGGCCAGCACGGACACGTCGGCGAATTACGCGATCGATCCGGAGAACCGGCTGTTCTGGCGGATGCCGCGCGTGCGCCTGGAGGCCGAGGTCATTCGCGACCACATCATGGCGACGTCAGGCGCCCTCGATCTGACGGTCGGCGGCCCCGCGATCTTCCCGTATATCGATCCCGACCTGTTTGAGAAGAGTTCGAACCGCAACTGGAACGGCCTCGCGGATTCCGATCCGGCCACCTGGCGCCGGAGTCTGTACGTGTTCTCGAAGCGGAGCATCCGGTATCCGATGTTCGAGACATTTGATCAGCCGAACCTGATCAATTCGATTGACCGTCGGAATCGGACGACGATTGCGCCGCAGGCCCTGATCCTGATGAACAACCAGATGGTGTTGTTCCAGGCCGGCAAGTTCGCCGAGCGCGTGCGGGCGGAAGCCGGTGCCGATCCGGCGCAGCAGGTACGCCTCGCGGTGTACCTGGCGCTCGGTCGTCCGGCCGATACGCTCGAACTCCAGAAGGGCGCCGAGTTCATTGCCGGCAGCCCTGAAGGACTGAAAGAGTTCTGCCACATCCTCTTCAACCTCAACGAGTTCCTGTACCGACCATGAGTCACCATCACGGCTGCGGCCACAACGAGAAGATGCTCTGGTCCCGGCGTGAGCTGCTGGGCCGGCTGGGTGGCGGTGTCGCCGGTCTGGCCTTTGCGGACCTGCTGGGGCAACAGCCCCGCAATCCGCTGGCGCCGAAAGCGGCGGCGCTTCCCGCGAAGGCCAAAGCGGTCATCTCGATCTTCTGCTACGGAGGGGTCAGCCACATCGACACATGGGACCCCAAGCCCGACCTCGTCAAGTGGCAGGGGGAGACGATGCAGGGGGTGGGCGAGGTGCGCACGGTCATGGGCAACCCCGGCGGGTTGATGCCGTCGCCCTGGAAATTCAGCAAACACGGTCAGTCAGGCATGGAAGTGTCGGAGCTGTTTCCACACATGGCCCAACATGTGGACGACATCGCGCTGATTCGATCGATGTACGGCGTGAGTCCCGCGCACGGCCCCGCCTTGTTCCAGATGAACACCGGGACCATTCTTGCGGGCAGCCCGAGTGTGGGGAGCTGGGTCACGTACGGGCTCGGCAGCGAGAATCAGAATCTTCCGGGATTCATCGTGTTCACCGATCATCGCGGCGGTCCGATCAACGGGCCGCCCAACTGGTCGAACGGGTACCTGCCGGCGGCGTATCAGGGCACCCAGATCCGCGACACGGGATCCCCCATCGTCGATCTCAAGCCGCCCGCGGATCGCACGGAGGACGAGCAGCGGCGCTGGCTCCGCATGCTCCATGAGATGAACGAAAAATACGGCGACAATCATCCGCTCGACACGGAGTTGTCCGCGCGTGTTTACTCCTACGAACTGGCGTTCCGGATGCAGACGCATGCGCCCGAGGCCATCGACATCAGCAGCGAATCCGACGCGACGAAGCGTCTGTATGGCGTGGGCGTGGAGCCGACGGATTACTTCGGCCGCCAGGCCCTCATGGCGCGCCGACTCGTGGAGCGGGGGGTGCGCTACGTGCAGATCTTCTCGGGCGGCGGCAACTTCGAACCGAGCTGGGATGCGCACTGGGATCTGAAGGGCAACCACGGGCTGCACTGCGCCGAGACGGACAAGCCGCTGGCGGGCCTCATCAAGGACCTGAAGAGCCGCGGCATGTTCGACGAAACGTTGATCGTGTGGCACGGCGAGTTCGGCCGGTTGCCGATTTCCGAGCGCATGGACGGCCGGGATCACAACAACAAGGGCTTCAGCGTGTGGCTCGCCGGCGGCGGCGTCAAGGGCGGCACCGTCGTCGGCGCCACCGACCACTACGGGTACGCGGCGGCGGAGAACCCGAAGTCGATCTACGAACTGCACGCGACCATCCAGCATCTGATGGGCATCGACTTCGAAAAATCCACCTATCGCTTCAACGGCCGCGACATGAGGCTGACCGACGTGCACGGCCGGGTCATCCGCGAAATTCTGGCGTAAGAGCGTCTTACAGGGAGGCACACAGGATGTTCACCATGAGGCTCCATGAAGCCTCATGAAGGACACCGAGTCTCCGGCCGCTTTTCTGGCTATCATCCCAAGCATGCAAACTCGATTGATTTCCACTGTGGCGGCGTTGGCTGTGGCTCTGGGGCTGGGCGCGGCGTTGGGTGCGCAGGCGACGAACACGTATGACGCCACGATTGCAAAGGTGCGGGCCAGTGAGGGGTTTCAGAAGGCGCTCGCCATTCTGGACCGCGACCACGATCGGCTGATCGAGGAAATCATCACGCTCACCGAAATTCCGGCACCGCCGTTCAAGGAAGATCAGCGCGCGAAGCAGTACCTGGAGATGTTGCGTGCCTCGGGCCTGACCGACGTGGAGCAGGACGACGAGGGCAACGTGATGGGCCTGCGGCGGGGCACGGGAGGCGGACCGCTCATCGCGGTGGCGGCGCACCTCGACACCGTGTTTCCCGAGGGCACCGACGTGAAGGTAAAGCGCGAGGACATGCGCCTGTCTGCGCCCGGCATCGGCGATGACACACGGTCGCTGGCGGTGCTCCTCGCGATGATTCGGGCGATGAACGAGGCGAACGTGCGCACGCAGAGCGACATCCTCTTCATCGGCAATGTCGGGGAAGAGGGGCAGGGCGACCTGCGTGGCGTGAAATACCTGTTCGGGAAAGGCAAGTACAAGGACCGCATCGCCATGTTCATTTCCGTCGATGGCGCGGGGGGCGGTGCCGACATCACGCATGGAGGGGTGGGCAGCCGGCGGTATCGGATCACGTTCAAGGGGCCGGGTGGGCACAGCTACGGTGCGTTTGGACTTGTGAGCCCGGCGTTTGCGATGTCGGGGGCGATGCAGAAGTTCGGCAAGCTGACCGTGCCCGACAAGCCCAAGACGACCTATAGCGTCGGCGTGGTGGGCGGCGGCACGTCGGTGAACTCGATCCCGTTTGAGACCTGGATGGAACTCGACATGCGGTCCGAGTCGCCGGCTGAACTGAAAAAGCTCGACGAGAGCCTGATGTCGCTCATCAATGAGGCCGTCCAGGAGGAGAACAAGGCCCGGTCCACCGCGCAGGGGGCCATCACCGCCGACATCACGCTCATCGGCGACCGTCCGTCCGGGCAGACCCCGATCAACTCGGCGATTGTGGAAGTCGCGGCGGCCTCCATTCGCGCGGCCGGCGGCCGGCCGACCTACAGCTGGAGCAGCACCGACTCGAACATTCCGATCAGCCTCGGCATCCCGGCGATCACGGTGGATTCAGGTGGCCGCGGTGGCCGTGCCCACGCGCTCGACGAATGGATCTCGGTGGACAAGGTGCCGAGCCTGCGCGGCATCGAGATCGCGCTCGCGACCTTGCTGGCGCTCGCAGGGTTCGCGCCGATTTAATGGGGCAATGAGGTAATGGGGCAATGAGGCAATAGAATTCCCGCAA
>Ga0222713_10004812_pt1 | contig 13389 bp, 19 predicted proteins | sample C33_649DmetaG_FD_165061 | JGI IMG/M metagenome (GOLD analysis project Ga0222713, IMG submission 165061) | Estuarine water microbial communities from San Francisco Bay, California, United States - C33_649D | ecosystem: Environmental > Aquatic > Marine > Unclassified | place: USA: California...
CGCTTCAAAAACTCTCCAAAAGGTGCGAATCAGTCCAAAATAGTCCAAAACGGACACACAACAGTCCGGATTGATCCAGACTCACCCTTTATGCTTCCAGACCAATCGGGGGCTAATTGAAAAAGGTTCGCAAGGGCGCGACAAAGCCACGATTACAAAATGCGCCACTGAAAGGCAAGTCTAGGATCGATGAAGTCCATAAGTTTCTGGCCGATTGCAATCTAGAGCTGCTGGCTTGGCAAGAATATGTGCTGACTGATTTGTTGAAGGTCGACAAGGCCGGGAAATGGCGAAGAAAGACATCGCTGTTGCTCGTAGCGCGTCAGAACGGTAAAACACACCTAGCGCGCATCCGTATTCTTGCCGGATTGTTTGTTTTTGGCGAAATGAACATAGTTGCAATGTCTTCTAATCGTGGCATGGCTTTGGATACGTTTCGCAAAGTTGTCGATGTCATTGAGGATAATCCGCACTTGATGGCACAGGTTAAACAAATCCGTGTGGCTAATGGTCAGGAATCGGTAGAGCTATTGTCCGGTGCGCGGTATGAAATCGTGGCGGCCACGCGTGACGGCAGTCGCGGAAAAACTGCTGATCTATTGTATATCGATGAACTACGTGAAATTGATGAAGATTCATGGACTGCTGCCCGGCCTATTGTTCGCGCTCGACCTAATAGCCAAATCTTTATGACATCCAATGCCGGTGATGCCTTTAGCACGGTACTCAATGATTTACGCAGTCGCGCTTTATCATATCCGCCGCCCACACTTGGCTTTTGGGAATACTCAGCCGATGATTTTGCCAAAATTACTGATCGTGATGCGTGGTATCAGGCTAACCCGGCACTTGGCTACCTGATTGATGAATCAACGATTGAAGAAGCGATTGCAACGTCCAGCGTTGAAGCCAGCCGGACCGAAACATTGTGCCAATGGGTTTCTGCCCTAAAGTCGCCCTGGCCTTATCGCGCCTTTGAAGATTTGACGGTTCAGGATCTAAAAATTGAACCCGGTCGAGTAACAATCTTTGGCATGGATATATCCGTTAATAAAAAGATGGCTAGTCTTGTCGCTGGTCAAATACAGGATGACGGAAAGATAGCAGTAGGCGTTATTGCTCAATTTGAAAGCCAAGTAGCCATTGATGAATTGAAAATGGCAATTGAGGTCAACGAATGGGCTATGAAATACAAGCCACGCCTAATTTGCTTTGATAAATACAGCTCGATGAGCGTTGCTGAACGCCTAAGTCAATCTGGCCAGAAAATCCAAGATATGTCTGGAACTGTATTTTACCAAGCCTGTTCAGACCTATATGATGCCATTGTGAACGCGCGTATCGTTCACATCGGACAGGCTAGTCTGGTGGACTCTATGAATAACTGTGCCGCGAAAGAAACTGATGCGGGTTGGCGTATTGTGAGAAGGAAGTCAGCCGGTGACGTTTCTGCGGCAATTGGTTTGGCAATGGTCGTCCACCAGCTACTTAAACCACAAAGTAAACCGCAAATCATTGTCTAGTATGTCGGCTATGTCCAATTTGTGTGGTATCCTTAAACGATGGGTCTTTTAGATCGTTTTCGTCCTGCGAAAATAGAAGCACAAGCTGCACCGCAGCTTATGACCGATTCATTCGGTTTTTATATGCCTACCGTGCTAACTCCGGTTGGTCGCGATGAAGCTGTAACTGTTCCGGCCGTTGCTCGATGCCGTAATTTGATTGCTTGCACAATTGGCGGATTGCCACTGCATCTTTACAAGAAATCTACTGGCGAAGAATTGGGATCACCAATTTGGCTAGATCAACCAAGCGCACATCAACCACGTAGCGTTACGATTGCGTGGACTGTTGATTCACTATTGTTTTACGGCGTTGCATATTGGCGCGTCACCGAAGTTTATTTTGATGATGGTCGTCCAGCACGTTTTGAATGGATCGCACCAAGCCGCGTAACGTTTACAACGCAACCCAATAGCAATTACATTATCGAATATATGATTGATGGCGAACGCGCACCAATGTCAGGTCTTGGATCATTAATCACATTCCAATCACAAGATGATGGAGTTTTGCAACGTGGCGCACGTGTATTACGCAGCGCAATCGATTTAGAAAAGGCTATGCGTGTCGCTACGTCAACTCCAATGCCTTCCGGTGTCATTAAAAATACTGGCGCGGATTTACCACCTGCCGAAGTGCAAGGAATCTTAGCTGCATGGAAATCTGCACGTGAACAACGTTCGACCGCATATTTAACATCCACGCTTGATTACCAGCCAACATCATTCTCACCTAAAGACATGATGTTTGTAGATGCGGTTCAAGCCACTTGCACACAGATTGCGCGCATGATGAACGTTCCGGCTTATTACATCAGCGCAGATCAAAACAATTCTATGACATATTCAAACGTCCAAGATGAACGCAAACAATTCTTGGCTTTATCTCTCGCACCGTATATCAACGCAATTCAAGACCGTTTGTCAATGGATGATGTCACGGCGCGAGGCAACATTGTTAAGTTTGACGTAGATAGCGCGTTCTTGCGAGTAGACCCAATGGAACGCCTTAACGTCATTGAAAAAATGCTATCTCTCGGCTTGATTACAATCGATCAAGCAATGGAAATGGAAGACCTAACACCAAATGGAAACACCGATGTTACTTCAGTTCAGTAGCCCAATAGAAAGCTCGGACAGCGAGCGGCGCATCATCGCAGGCAAAATCGTGCCATTCGGTGAAGTGGGTAATACCAGCGCAGGCGCAGTTGTATTTGCCAAAGATTCGATTAGCATCGAAACACCCGGCAAAATCAAAATGTTGTTCCAACACAAAAACGACAAGCCAATTGGTCGTATGCAAAAGTTCCAAGTTACCGAAGATGGAATCTATGCACAATTTAAGATGAGTTCCAGCCAACAAGGATCCGATGCGTTAATTCTCGCAAGCGAAGGTTTAGTTGACGGATTATCAGTCGGCGTTGAAGTTATTTCATCAAAACGCAAGAAAAACCATATTGAAGTCACGGCTGCCGTTCTTAAAGAGGTTAGCCTTGTCGAATCACCTGCGTTTACAAATGCAAACGTTACTAAAGTTGCCGCGAGCGAAAGCGAAGCGGAAGAAACAAACCAACCAATTACGGAAAGTGAGGCTATCGTGGAGAACACTCCAGAGCCAACAGTTACACCGGTAGAGGTTGCTCCAGTAGAAGCCGCACGTCCAACGATTAGTGCATCTTTTTACACAGAGCCACGTTCACCAATCAAAACCAAAGCTCAATATCTTGAGCACTCAATCAAGGCAAAACTCGGCAATACCGATTCAGCAGAATGGGTAATGCACGCTGACGCACAAGCTGCAAAGGCACTCACAGCAGCCGATGATTCATTCACAACGAACCCTGCGTTCTCACCAGTTCAGTATGTCAGCACCGTTGTTGACACACTCATTGGCGCACGTCCAGCAATCGATGCAATTGGATCACGCGCAATTCCTGCCGCAGGCATGACAGTAAGCGTTCCAAAAATTACTGGATCTGGAACCGTTGCAGAAACTGCCGAAGGTGGCGCACCATCTGAAACTGGCATTGTCAGCTCCTATGTCAATTTGACTGTCAAGAAGTATGCTGGATTGCAGCGTTACTCGGTCGAATTGCTAGAACGCAGCGACCCTTCATTCTTCCAAGCAATGCTCGATAACATGCAGCGCGCATACAACAAGGCAACCGATGCAGCAGTTATCGCAGCACTTACAGCAGGCGGAACGCAAGCAACAGCAGTTGCAGCAACATCCGCAGGCATTATCTCCTACGTTTCAACAGAAACACCAGCCGCATACGCTGCAACAGGAGAACTTGCAACCCGTTACATTGCCGGTACTTCTCAATGGGGTCTACTCATGGGAGCAACCGATACAACAGGTCGTCCAATCTATTCAGCAGCGCAGCCTTACAATGCAGGCGGATCTGCAACACCATCTTCACTTCGTGGAAACGTTTTGGGTCTTGACCTTTATGTTGATCCAAACGCTGTCGCAACAACAATTGATGAATCTGCGTTTATCGTAGTTCCATCATCTGTTGCAATTTACGAATCACCAGTTCTACGTCTAAGCACCAACGTTCCAGTTTCCGGCGAAATCGAAACATCACTCTATGGCTATTTGGCTTGTGGTGTTCTTGTTGCCGGCGGCGTTCGTCGCTTTAACCTAACCTGATAGGTAAGTAGTTAATGTTGATCCCGGCGCACAGCCCTTGCGCCGGGATTAACCCACAGAAAGGATAGAGATGGCAGCCACATACGTTACCGAAGCTGAATTGCGTTCCGCGCTTGGTATCGGCAATCTCTATTCGTCAGCAGTTGTTGAGGAAGTTTGCCAAGCAGCAGAAAACATTGTTAAATCAAAACTTTGGTTCAATGATTATGCAATCGTGGCGCATGAGTCGACCACAAGCGTTGCAACAATTTATACAAGCGTTCCACATGATTTTATTGTCGGTCAGACGATTACCGTTGAAAACGCAGGTGCTAAATATAATGGATCTAAAACCGTAACGGCAATTGGCACTTTTTTTGTTAAATACACGATTAATAACGCGACTGCCGAAGCATATAATTTACTTGTTCCCTACGGCAAAGTTTATGGCATTACGCATATTGATTACGAAACATTGCCTGAAGTCAATCAAGCAACATTAATGATTGCAATTGATATTTGGCAGGCACGTCAAGCGTCAAACGCTGGCGGCATATCACCTGATTTTCAACCATCACCGTATCGCATGGGTAATACGCTCATGGCTCGCGTTAGAGGCTTACTTGCGGATCATCTAGCACCGGGCGGTCTAGTAGGGTGAGCGCAATAACAACCCTACGGGGAACAATCGCGACTGCACTAGCTGATAATGCGGTGTGGCAGGTGTTTTCCTTCCCACCTGCTACACCCCTTGCTAACAGCATTGTCGTCCAACCCGGTGATCCATACATCGAGCCAAGCAACGATCATTACAAAACGGTTAAGCCAAAAGCCAATTTCAAACTTGTTGTGCTAGCACCAATGTTTGACAATCAAGGCAATTTAACAAACATTGAAGATTTTTATTTGAACATTGTAAATAAGCTTGAAGCGTCATCGCTCGCTTATACAATTGGCACATTTAGTGCACCAGCAGTCTTGACTGGAATAGCAGGCGACCTGTTGTCCGGTGAAGTATCTATCAGCGTTCTCTCAGATTGGAGCTAATAATGGCTGAAGTAGACAAAGAGCGCGAGGCTTTTCTGATCAAAATCGGTCAAGTAGAGCCAGTCGCAAAATCAGACAAACCAACCGCTAAGAAAGATGAGGAATAGTAAATGGCTATTTTCTTAAATAACAAGGTCGGTCTAAAGATCAACTCAATCGATCTTAGCGACCATGTAACTTCATTGACTCTCAATCAGGCTTTTGATGAGCTTGAAGTGACTGCAATGGGTGACACCGCACACAAGTTTGTAAAAGGCTTGGAGTCAGGCACGTTGACCGTTTCATTCCTAAACGATGAAGCTGCCAGCAGCGTACTTGCAACACTTGCTTCAGCTTACGGAACAACCGTTGCTGCCAAGACAATCAACGATAAGGCAACCGCAATTTCAGCGACCAATGCTTTGTATTCGTTTGATATTTTGGTTAACAATTTGACACCGCAAAATGGCGCAACAGGCGACATGAGCACAATGGACATTACGTTCACAATCAATTCTGCTATCACACGCACCACAACAGGTACTTGGTAAAATAGGAGAAATGGGCATGGCTAAGTTAATAATCACAAGGGCTGACGGTACAAAGAGCGAACACTCAATCACACCGTCTGTGGAATATGCGTTTGAGCAGCAATTCCGCAAAGGCTTCCACAAGGCTTTTAGGGAAGATGAAAAGCAAGAGCATATTTATTGGCTGGCTTGGGAATGTCTGCGCCGCGCAGATGCTCCAGACGTTAAACCTTTCGGTGCTGCGTTTCTGGACACACTAGCTGCGGTGGATGTGGTTGCAGGCGATTCCCCAAATGGCTAACGCGCGATTCCTTCACGTATCGGGTTGCTCAATTGAGTATCCATACCGGGATCGCGCCAAGCGAGTTTATCAACATGGACACGGATCTGCTTAAAGCCTTTTATGAGGTATTAAAGCAGCAAGCGAAAGACAGGGATAATGCCAGTCGTGGTCGAAGGCGTACCAGAGCTTAAAAAGGCTTTGAAGAAGTTTGCGCCTGACCTTCGCAAGCAAATGGATGATGAAATCCGTGTTGCGCTGAAAGAAGTAACAAATGCCGCTAAGGCTAAAGTTCCCGGTCAAGCTCCCGGTGGTCTTTACAATTGGCAAGACACAGGCGTTGCGCCTAAGAGTCGCACGTCACGCGCAAGTGGATTTCCTAAATATAATGCGCGTGTAATACGGCGTGGATTGACTTACTCACTTGGACGTAGTAAGCGCAACATGAGCGGATTTGCAAGCCTTTACTCATTGCTCAACAAATCAGCGTCAGGATCAATTGCCGAAACGGCTGGACGTGCAAGCGGCATAAGCGGCAGTTCACGCAGTCAAAGTAACAACCCACAGGCAGGATCCAGATTTATAGCTGGCATGAACGGCATTGGCGCAATGAAGTCGCTGGATGGTCGTCAAAAATCAACTGGTCGCATATTGTTTGCTGCGTATGCCGAAAATGAAGGTAAAGCGTTGGATGGCGTTATGCGAGCCATTGACAAAGCCAGTCGTTTATTTAAGGAACGTGCCACAGTTAGAAAGGCTGCCTAATGTCAAACATTCGCATTGATATAGCGTCTGAGTTTAAGGATAAAGGTTTCAAGCAAGCTGAGAAGGCAACTGGTGGATTACAAGGAAATCTAAAGGCACTTGGTAAAACCCTTATTGGCGTTTTATCCGTACGAGAAGTTTATCAATTTGGCAAGGCGGCAGTTAAGGCTTTTGGTGAAGATGAATTAGCAGCCAAGCGATTGAGCCAAAGTTTAGGCAATCTTGGACTTGCTTTTGAAGATTCTCGCGTCACAAAGTTTATCTCAGATCTTGAAGCCACTAGCGGTGTGCTTGATGATCAACTTCGCCCGGCGTTTCAGTCGTTATTGACTACGACAGGTTCAGTCACAAAGTCACAAGAATTATTAGGCTTGGCATTAGACGTAGCCGCAGGATCAGGTCAAGATGTCCAAACTGTTGCTTCGGATCTTAGCAAGGCATACGTAGGAAATACTAAATCACTTGCTAAATATAACACCGGACTTTCGCGCGCCGAATTGCAGACAGCATCATTCGCAGATGTCCAAGCTTTACTCGCTAAACAATTTGCAGGTCAAAACGCGGCTTATTTAGAAACTTATAGCGGCAAGGTTGCCATTCTTAATGTGGCATACGCCAACATGCAGGAAACAATCGGCAAAGGCTTAGTCGATGCTTTTCAGATTCTCGCAGGTAATGAAGGCATTGGTGGCGGCGTTAGTGCAATGGATACCTTCGGCGATGCCGTTGCAGATACCACGCGTGGCGTTGCTGGCCTTGTAGCTGCGTTCAAAGACTTAAATACTTACGGATCAACGGCTTTAGATTTATTGCGCAACATAGATCCATTCAATCCGCTTGGTAGTGCGTTTGGCTACGTCCGCAATATGGGTAAACCGAAGCCTGCGCCATTCAAAACCCCAATGAGCATAAGCGGTTCAACCGATGCTCAGACTAAGATTGACCGCGCTCGTGCTAAGGCTGAAGCGGATGCCGCCAAGCGCGCTAAAGAATTATTGGCTTTGACAAAGAAATCTGTCAAGGCACAAGAAGCCTTAAACAAGAAGAAAAAAGAAGAAGGCATACTGGGTCAAATTGCCCAACGTTTTGATCTTGAACGCGTACAAATTGCTGCGGCTTTAGGTGGTCAAATCAATGAAGTAGAACGCCTACGTTTGGAATTAATGCAGGCAATCCTTGACGAAGATGTCAAGCGCGCGATCATCCTAGAAGGTCAATTGATTAAGGCCGAAGCTGCTGCGCAAGAATTGGCTAATTTGTTAGACAGTCTTGATGAATTGGTAGGTGATCCGTTTACCGATTGGCCTGCCAAAATCACACGCATCCAAGAATTGCTGAAGCAACTAAATATCAAAATCCCAATTGAAACATTATTTGCTGAAAAAGGTTTAAAACTAGACCAAACCAAAATGACTGTAACAACCATTGACACAATGGATGTTGATGCCAACAATGTTTATATCAATGGCACGTTACAAAACGAAACCGTCAATGCGCAAAATCCATTCAATGTTCCAAGAGGTGCGCCTTCGTTGGCTAATGCCGAAGCCGTGACTGCTATTGCCGAAGCTGTGGCATCGGCGGCAGATGCTTTAGCCGCAGAATCAGATGCGGCACTTGCTTTAATTGAAGCTGAATTGGCTGCACAAGAAGCGGCTAATGCTGCTAATGCTGCTGCGCTCGAAGATTTGTTTGCCAAACTTGGCTTAGATGCAAATGGTGAACCTTTGGGCAGCACCACAATCAATGTCAATGTTGAAGGCTCAGTAACCGCCGTTCAAGATTTGGCAGAAGTTATCACCGACATCCAATACGAATATCAAAGAAACGGAAAGGGTCTGCGCTTTAGCAGCATTGCAATCTAATGGCAGCTCCCACAATTCGCGTCTTTGTTGACTTTGATAGCGAAACCGCGTTTGAAACTAATCCGCTTATCCTAGACTCAGCCACTAAAGGCATATTGGGAACGAACCGCTTAGGATCTGGAACGCTGCCTGTTGAAGTCACCAGTCTTGTCACGCGAGTCAATATTCGGCGTGGGCGCAACCGCATCACAAGCAAGTTCGAGTTCGGTAGCGCGGAAGTCGTTTTGTATGATCAGAATGGCGACTGGAATCCGATGAACCCTGCCGGAGCGTATTACCCCAACCTTGTGCCATTGCGTCAGATTATTATTTATGCAACCTATCTTGGCGTTGATTATTACTTGTTTAGCGGCTTTATCACTAATTACGACACAGGCTTTAGACAAGGCAATGAAGATGTTTCTACGGTAAGCCTAAAGTGCGTGGATGCGTTCAAGCTGCTAGCAGGTTCAGCCATTACGACTGTGGCTGGCACAAGCGCAGGTCAACTCTCAGGTGCTCGCGTAAGTGCCCTTTTAGATGCCGTAGATTGGCCTTTAAGCCTTCGTGAGATTGATACTGGCAACTCAACCCTTCAAGCGGATCCCGGCACGTCTAGAAACGTTTTAGAGGCTTTGCAGACCGTTGAGAACAGCGAGTTTGGCGGCATTTTTGTCGATGGCCAAAGCAACGTGGTGTTTGTAGATCGTGACTCGCTTATTACAAGGCCAGCCACAAGCCTTTATGACTTCAATGACGATGGCACAGATATTTCCTATACCAACGCGGTTGTGGCCTATGACGACACTACGCTGATTAATGACGTAACCGTCACACGCTCAGGCGGCACGGCACAGAACGTTTATGACCAGACAAGCATTGACACGTTCTTCCTTCATTCAGGTATCCGCGATGGCATCCTTGTCCAGACCGATACCGAAGCCCTTAATCAGGCTAAAGGCATATTGGCTACACGTAAAGATCCTGAAGTCCGAATCGACTCAATCCAACTCAACCTTTATGACGACATCAACCCTAATAAGCCTAAAGCTGGGGTAGACATAGATTTGCTTGATGGCATTACGGTTACAAAGACCATGCCGGGAGCGACCAGCGTGACACAACCAAGCCTTGTGAACGCTATTCATCACGATATTACCAAGTCATCATGGATGACGACCCTATTCACTTCTGAGCCTTTATTGGCTGGCTTCGTGTTAGACAGCGCAGTTAGCGGTATACTTGACTCAGACGTGCTGAGCTACTAAGGAGCAATCAATGGCAGGTGCAGGATATAAGCTGTTTAACACGGGTGACGTGCTTACAGCAGCTCAGGTAAACACTTATTTGCAGGAACAAGCGGTCATGCGTTTTGCTAGCGCAGCCGCGCGTACAACCGCACTTTCAGGCGTACTTGCTGAAGGGATGGTTTCCTACTTGATGGATACCAATGCTGTTGAAGTTTACGATGGATCTGCATGGGTAGGTGTAGCCACAGGTGATATAACTGCTGTTACTGCTGGAACTGGTATCAGTGGCGGTGGTACATCTGGCGCAGTAACGATTACCAATTCAATGGCAACGGAAATAACGGCTGCTGGTGACATCATCGTTGGAACTGGCTCAGGTACATTTGACAATTTGCCAATAGGAACAACAGGTCAAGTTTTAACAGCAGATACAACAGTCAGTCCCTATAAAGTAAAGTGGGCAACTGCAACTGCTGGCGGTTCTTGGTCATCAGCCGCAACAGGTTCCTTGACCGGAAGTTCAATTACAGTCAGCAGTTTAAGCGGAAAAAGATTTTTTGTTTTATTAGTCGGAAGCAGTTTTGATGGCAATGAAGATTTAAGAGTTCGTCTAAATAGCGATACCGGCAACAATTATTACCAAACCGGCGGTGCAACGGCTGGCGATCGATTACAAATGGGTGCTTCTTCTGGTGGCACAGCCGCAGTTCAACGATTTGCTTTTTTTATTGATTTGGCAGATACCAGCGCGGCACTAAAGCCTTTATATTCTACTGCTTCACTTTTTGGCGTTTATGCTTCAACAAGTGCAATAACAAGTATTACTTTTTTTCCAGGCGGCGGCAACTTCGATGCTGGAACTTACGAGATATGGAAACAATCGTGACAAACTTGGTTAAAATACATAATGCCGAAACTGGCGAAGTGATTGAGCGTCAAATGACAAAAGATGAATTAGTGCAATGGCAATTAGATCAAGAAAAAGAAAAAGAACGTTTGGAAGCAATTGCAATTGCCGATGCTAAAAAAGCTGCTGCTGAAGCAAAGTTAGCAGCACTGGGTTTGACGGCTGATGATTTAAAGGCTTTGGGTCTTGGCTAAACTGTGCAAAGCGGGGCAACAATTACGCGAACAAATAGACGATGCGTTCCCCGATAGAGATCGAACTTCGGATGGCTGGATCGGTGATGCGAAGCATGCAGCTCGTAAGTCCGATCACAATCCTTCTATTGAAGGCATTGTACGTGCCATCGACATTGATGCTGACTTGCGATCCCATGCATCCGAAGCATGCGACCTTGCTGATCAGCTTCGATTACTTGCCAGATCTGATAAACGAGTTTCTTATATAATTTTCAACCACAAGATTGCGTCGTGGCGTGGCAATTACAAGTGGCGCAAATACAAAGGCATCAACCCACACACAAAGCACATTCACATTAGTTTTACTGCTAAGGGCGATTTTGACGGCAGTATGTTTCGCATCCCATTACTAACAGGAGAACCTATCAATGGAGCAAGCAAAAGCAGTCGCCGCAAGTTGGGCACGATCATTTCTAGCAGCCGGGATAGCAACATACCTAGCGGTGGGCTGGGATGCACCTGCAATTGTCAATGCAGCTCTGGTCGCGAGTCTGCCAGTCATCCTGCGGTGGCTAAACCCTAACGACACAGCTTTCGGACGGCGATGACACCTGCTGAATGGGCGGCGTTTGTCGCTGCCATACTTTCATGCTGCGCGCTTATTGTCGGCGGTCTTCGTTACATTATTCGACATGAAGTACCCGGCATATTGGAAGCATCAAACATCGTGTCGCGCATCGATAAACTTGAGTCAATGGTCTTAGAATTGCTGACTAATGAGCGCAAGAAAACCATCAAAAAGCGAACTCGCCGCTAGGCGTAAGCGCAAAGAATCTGCTGCGCGCAGATCTGGAGAACCATTAAAAGCCATAGACATTTGGGCTGCACAAATTGTCGAATGTTATGAAGCTTTGGTACGTGCTGGATACGGTGAAGATCGCGCTCGCTGGTATATCGAAGAACAGATGCGATTACCAGATTGGCTAGTGGGCAATCCTGATCATACGCCCTATGAAGATGATGAGGATGACGATTAAGCGCATTGTCGTTATATCAGATTTACAAGTCCCCTACGAAGATAAGAAAGCCGTCAAGAATGTCGCCCAGTTCATCAGAAAATACAAGCCTGATGACGTTCTATGCGTGGGCGATGAAATCGACTTCCAAACAATTAGCCGATGGAGTTCCGGTAGGGATGAGTGGTCGGGAAGCATTGGTCGAGATCGTGACCGAACTGTCGAAGTCTTGGCCGAATTGCAAGTTCAACATCTCAGTAGATCCAACCATTCAGCCAGACTCTACAATTCACTAAGTAAACGGCTGCCCGGCTTAATTGGCTTGCCAGAGCTGACAATCGAGCGGTTTCTACGGCTAGACGAATTGGGCATCAAATATCACCACAAGCCATATCAATTCCATGAAGATTGGGTTATGGTGCATGGTGACGAGCAAAGCACCAAGCCACAAGGCGGTTTAACAGCCCTAGAAGCCGCTAAGAGGCACGGAAAGAGCGTGGTGTGTGGTCATACCCATAGGCAGGGCATTTCGTCTTTTACAACGGCTTCTGGGGGCGTTTTAACGGGTATTGTAACTGGCTTTGAGGTTGGTCATTTAATGGATGTTTCTAAAGCGCATTACACGCGTGGAACGTTCAATTGGCAGAAAGGTTTTGGACTGCTATATGTGGATCGTAAAGGTGTTACACCGATGGCAATCCCGGTGGAAAAAGACGGATCATTTGTTGTCGAAGGGAAACGTTACGGATAGCCGTGACATCGATTGGGCGTTTCAGCACCAATTGCATCGTAAGTGGATTAAAGACGGCAACGCAAAACGACAAGGTTGGTGGTCAATCTAGGGCGTGTCGTTGACAAAATAGCATTTGACCCTTCAAAATAGGTATTGAAATCCTATTTGAAAGGGGATATTCATGGGCACAATACGGTTTGACCGTAAGTCCGGAGCATATACGGACGGTAAAGTCTATGTGAAAGCCAGTTTCATTAGACAATATGCAAAATCAAAGCTAGGCATAAGCCAAGAACGCGGCAGATTAAGTCGTGAAGTTTTGGCTGCTTATTTTCTTGACGTGCATGGGGTGAGTGCAGATGTCGAATAACTTTACTCCTGAAGAAATCGTCATGATCACAATTGTTATCTGGTTATTTGGTTGGTTTGTTTATATTGCAATTGATTCTATCTATCAAAGGGGCTATCAGAATGGGTACGCAAAAGGCTACGTCAGAGGCAAAACCGTTGCGAGCGAAAGATATTTTGACTAATGCGGCAGACACGATTACTGAAAGAGGGGCAACGCATGGTCATTACGACATCACAATGTTGCGAACTGCGCAGCTTTGGTCAACCTTCTTGGAGCGTGAACTTGACCCGACAGACGTTGCAGTCTGTATGGC
>Ga0222713_10004813_pt1 | contig 13385 bp, 35 predicted proteins | sample C33_649DmetaG_FD_165061 | JGI IMG/M metagenome (GOLD analysis project Ga0222713, IMG submission 165061) | Estuarine water microbial communities from San Francisco Bay, California, United States - C33_649D | ecosystem: Environmental > Aquatic > Marine > Unclassified | place: USA: California...
TTAAAGATTTCTTCAAAGTATTCTTCAGCAGTCCATCTTGATTCAACTGCTCCGTGTTGTGCATCGCTGAATGCGTTGCGGATGATTTCCCCCTCTTTCTTAAGGTGTTCCTCTGCAAAACTTATAGCATCTTCAAATGCTTTTGCTCTGCCCTCGTAATAAGACTTTGCATTTGCCTCACACATCTTCTCTTTCTCAAATGCTGTATCTCTATGGATTTTAAGCACCTCAATCAACTCTTGCATTGGTGTTTTCATTTCTCTTTTGTTTTAAAGGTTTTTATTATATTCTTCAATCTCCTCTTGAGTAAGTGGCTTTACCCACTGCTTATCTGCATACAAAGGCATTGCTCTAAATCCGTGAGGCTCTACTACAATCTCATCCTTGTCGCAGTTTACTTGTAGTGCATCATCTTCTACTGATGCTACTATCCATACTAATGTTCCTTGTTTCATTTCTCTTTGGTGTTAAAGGTTTGTGCGTAATCTGCTAATAATTCTTCTAATCTTTGACCCTCCATATTTACTCCGTATGGTGAATTTCCATTAAGAAAAACATATTGGTTGTCGTCATAGTTATTTTGCGCTAACCAATCTTTTGCTTGTTGTATTTGTTCTTTTTTCATTTCTCTTTGGTGTTAAAGGTTTCTATATGTTGTTGCGTATGATTTGATGTCCGAACCCATCATTATATGCCGCAGCAACCTTCAATGGTGGGACTTTCCATCATCTAATTTGATTTATTGCGTATTGCGATTTGAGATATTGTCACACTTTTGGTTTGTTTTTGTGACGGTTGTGGCTCATCATTTGACACTTTGAGTGTCTTTTATTTTACACTTTGAAAAAGGTTTGGAGGGGGCAGCAGAAAAACCAAAACCAAACAATTAAACATTAACCCCCTCCTTTCCCAGTCCTGAGCGGGGAACGTTAGCTTCCATCATCCGTTATAATCCACCAACGCTCCAACAACCTACTCATTCTTATAAAACCTATTAAACTGATCCTCTGTCATCATCCAACCAAGCTTGTCGGACTCAACAGCTTCATCAAAGCTGTCAAATGTATAGTATTCTCCTGAAGAATAAAAGTCTTTAGGTTCAAGAATGATCCAAGTGTCAGCCATTTTTCTTTCTTTTATACTTTAGTTTCTTAACCTTAGCGCGAAGCCTAGCAATCTCTTTCTCAGCGTGAAGCTTATTTAGATTCATTCCAAGTAAGAAGGAAAGAAATACGACTGTAATAATAAGCGCAAGGAGCGCATAAACAGCATTAGCATCCATTGTAATTGTTTTTCTCTAGCCAGTTGCGGTACATACGTGCGGCAACAGCTAATCGTTGTGGATAAAATGGATACAGCTTACGAATCCTCGCCATAGCGATACGCATAAACTGATCACTTAATGTTTTGTCATTCTTCTTCATCACTAGTGTTTGCTGAGGACGGGTGATTATTGAAGTAATCAAAGTAGTGTTCACCCGAGTTTCCGTTTCTCATAATAATCATCATTCTTTTCTCGGCCTCTTCCTCGTCCTGCTCTTTAGCGTGAGCGGCACACGGACTTGGGTATCCCTCGTGCGAGATGTCTACCATATCGTCCCAGTAAAGGAATGTAAAATCACTACCAGTTTGTTTTTCCGACTTCTCGTTTTTCATAGATCTTAATAATGGTTATGTTCTTAGCGCCTTTGTATGTGTTGCCGTAAATTCTTTCCTTTAGTGATTGCATTGTCTTCGCATCTTTGAGCATAATGTCTGATGCGGTGTCATAGATGCTGACCATCCATTGTCTTGACTTGTGCTTATTCTTCCCCTTTGTGTAGGAAATCGTAGCCTCCAGATAATAAATCGGTCTGTTCAACATCCATTCTAATTTTATGAATCAAGTGCTTGGCTAGGTCGTAAACGTTAATCCTTCCTGTGGATAAACCTTCCCTGATCGGATACCAATACGATGTGACGCAATTGTCGCCACGTTTGTTTTTGATGTAAAAAACAACATAATCTGATTGAACAGCATTCGGTAAAAATACCAAATCTTTGCCACTCAATTCACAAACAATAACCCTGAAGCTGTACTCTTCTTTCTTTTCACTATCATCAAGGAAAAAGAAAGGGGGTGTGACTTTCGCCAACCCCCTTCTCCATTCCATAGACAATAGCATAGGTATTGTTCTTTCTAACATTAGAAAGGAAGGTCTTCCTTCTTCTCGTTAGGGTCGTACACACTCAAAGAGGGGTAGCCTTCGCGCCATTCGGTGATGGTAACGTTGACGTTGCCCTTCTCCGTAGCGAACTGCTTCAGGTCTTCAAGTTGATCGACTTTAAAAGAAACGCGGGTGCGCATCTTAATCTTACCGCCCTCAGGATATTCAGGGGCGGACACAAAACCATAACGTTTTTTCTCGGTTTGCATAACAGTTGAATTAAATTTCGTCGTAAATATAGTACTCTTGCGTGGACATATCGCCATCAAGGAACGAACGGATGATCTCCGTTCCAGTCTCAAACTTGCGCTTACCTGATTCTAACGTACGCTCAGAGCATATGAATAGGCCGATGGTAAACGGATAAGAAGTTTGCTGTACAATCCACATATAGTTGCTTATCCCAGTCAATTGTGTGTAGATGTACGCTTGTAGGTCGTAGCCGAACGCGAAGACATCACGGCGGAAACCCTTGATGTTGCGCGTGGTCTTCACGTCGACTATGTATTCTCCCAGTTCGTTCTCTCCCTTAGCGTCAAGGAATCCGTGAACGGGAATGTCATTGATGAATCCCGTAGCCTCTACCTGATACAAAGCATTAGCAAGGTATACTTGATAGGCGATGGTAGACATCAATCTTGTAATCATATCGATGGCCATTTGGTTATCGTCCATAGACAATATCCTCTTGCCACCAACGTTGTCTTTGAAGTTAGCCTTCCATTCTTTGTACGCCTTTGTTATGCGGGGATTACCTCCGCCAATCTCAGCAACAATCTTGCTGTCATCCATAACAATGAAACGTTCATCGAACTTCTCAGGCTCAAACAATAGGCAGTCGTATGCAGACCCGAATGTCAACGCTTCAGAATCTTTGTAGTACGTGCCCCTGCAGTATGCCTCAAAGGACACCATATCCTCTATCGCTATCTTGATAGAGGTGTACGACAGGTATGACTTACCCGTCTTGTTCTGAAGGTCAACAGCAAATCGCATTACTTAACGAACTTGGCTAGTGCCTGCTTTTGCTTTTGACTAAACTGATTCCCATACTTAGAGAGTACGGCATCGTGCGCCTTCTGCTTGTCCGTCGCTCCCTTGATATACTCAACAGCCTTTTGGAATGTATCTTCCTCTTGCTGTTGTTCAGCGGCGGGTTCAGTCTTCATATCCTGCTTAGCGATAGCCATAGAGACCTCATTAGATGACGCAATAGACGTGTCGATGCCAATACCCAAATTGGCAAGAGCACGTCCCCACGCGGAAGTCTCGCAGTTCTCTACGTAAGAAGTCTTGTTAATATGCGATGATGTTCTGTCCTCCTGAGCAAATCCAGTAGCAACAAGGTTGCCATCAGCATTACGGATCTCAGCTCTCACCACACAAGAATCTGTTTCAAGAGAAATGAGTTCAGACGTTAGTGTCCATCCATTGTATTCCTTAGCTGTTCGGAAATATTTGATTCGTTCATTGACTTCAACATACTGCTTACCCTTGATGTTGGTCGTCTTAAATTTATGTGCAGTCGTTTGCATTTAAATGTATTTTAATTAATACGAATGTACTGATTATTAATGAGATAAACAAATTTTGCTGTTATTTAGAATGTGTATAAATAGTGCATAGCACACCCAACATCCACCTGAGTTTAACTAACAGCTATTCGTTGTTTACCTTACTTTTAGCTTTGTGCCTTAATTCGTCACGCTCTATTTCGGCGGCTTTGAGTGCCGCCTCTAGAGCGGTGATACGCTCAACGTAATAGCGTATAATCTCCTTAGTGTTTTCGTCCATAGTGTCGTTGTTCGGTGCGAAGTTATAGGTAATTCACCCACAAAGTCAATAGCAAATGCTAATTTAGAATGAATCTAAATAAGAATCTTATGATGAAAGCAACGATGTTAATGAAAATCAAAAACATAGCTATTGGAACAATGCCATTACCAATCTTGCTAAAGAACACCTTGTTGTTTTCTTCGTCGTGTAACTTCATCAGTTAAAGTTTATTTCATTGCTAGAAAGCCAACCGTCTTCCTGAAGCCGACGTCTGCAAATAGAAACTAAGTGAACAAAGTTAGCAAGGTCACTGAGTGACTTGGTGTGTGTTACATTCTCATCAAACCATCTGATCAGATCAGCAGGGCTGAGATCAGCTACTTGGTATATTGTATCATCAATTGCCAAGTCCTCAACAATGGATATGATGCGTTTAAGGTCAGGGTCTTTATTGACCACTCGGTTAAGTGTTAGCACACGAAAGATGCTGTCTTTAATACTCATACTATAAAGGATAATTTTCAAATGATTCAATTAATTTTATTGCTCGTTCCTCCGAATCAAAAGAGAACAGCAAATTTTTATTGAGGGCATTGCGTATCTCCCACTTGTTGCGCTCAACATTGAAAGACAATGTGAATGCCGAACGTTTTCTTTTAGTATTTACAGCCATATCAACTAATAACTTTACGCATTGTACCAAAGCGACGTACAACGTAGATGTCTACCTCGTAAACATCTTGGTTGCGTTTGTCAACCCATAACTCAACCTCACCTGCAACTGGAGTGCTATCGTACTCTAAGTTGTCAATCAATTCAGAAGTGTGTTCTTCCATAACTTTTATTTTAATCTATCTTTAATATGTTTTCTGTACTGCTCTCGATACAGCAGGAACGCATCAAGGAAATCCTCGTGAACTGGAAACTCAACGATGCACCTTTCGTTTGATGAATTGGTAAACCAAATAGTAAATACTTGTTTATTACAGGAGTAAGACAATAGTTCACACGCCTCGTGGTAGTGTGACCATTCAGGTTTTTCTTTAGACATCACGCATTCTTTTTAATGTATTCAAGTAAAATTCTAACGTAGTACTCATCCTCCTTACCTAGACGCCCACTATACAAACCGAAGGATTCAAAATAGTCAATGGCGTCCATAATGGAAACTGGTAGATCGTCCATACTTATTCTTTAACGTTAAAGATTAATAAAAACAAAGTGAGCATTGAGACAACAGATAGCACAGCGCCACCAACTTGCCCCTCCTGATAAAACATTGCACCAATTGAAGTCATCCCCATCAGGACAAAAACAATAAACGCTAGCATAATTTGATTAGCGATTCTTTTCATATTAACTAATTTTAAAATCAACCTCATCATCTGAGTACTCATAGCGTGGGTGATAAACGTTGTAGTCTCGCTCAACATCATAATCCTCCATCTCTTTGTTGTAGATGACTTCCATAAACTTCCTTCCTTTCTTGCTATCCTGCTCAATGAGGTCATAGACATCCTGAGCATTCTCAGCCTCAACAACGACGTTAATCGTATTGATAACAGATACTTCTAAAACAAACTTCATAACTTAGATTTGATTAAGTGGAGTAAATTCAACGTGTCACCGATAGCATAATCTTGTTCTGTTGTACCATCATTGTCTACAATATCCTGAGCCTCTTGGAGCTGACTGATCAGATAATCAATTCGATCAGCAACATCCTTTGCCGTTGGCTCTGTGCCATCATAATACGCCTCGATGTTCTCGGCTATGTCAGTGCGTGATAAATTCATAAACTCAATCTTTAAATTCAACAAAGTAAATACCATCATCTTCCCACTGCTCCTCGCTTTGAAGAACCTCAGTTTGCTCATCTAAGAACTGAATGCATTCATCCTTAGTGTTGAAGGTGATAACATCGCCATCATCATTTAGAATGTACTCGTATGGATTGATGGTGATTCCGTTAATGTGTCGTGCAATAGCAATCATCATAGTTGTGTTGTTTAAAAACGGGGGCGTGTCGGGCCACCCCCCGTGCGAAACGAAAAATACCCAGTCCCGAAGGCGATTCTTTAGACGTTGAACATCTCCAAGACCTCTTGGTCTTTACGTTGGAGACTGCCCATCATCTTAGATACTTCACGTGTTGCCTCTCGCCCTGCCTTGTGCGTCGTATAGTGCGTCACACCTGAGAACAGACCCCACAGTGTATCACCCTTGTAACTCATCTCCTTCGTGATGGAGGTGACTAAGTCCTGCGTCTGATTAATCAGTCGGGTGCTGTACTTAGACTCAGCATCCTTAGGACTAAGACTAAGGTCAACGCTAGTCATCTTGGCAACAACGCGCTTGACGTCGCTCTTCTCTGCCTTGATACTGGCCATACGCTGTAACTTATCAAACAGCGTCTCATCGTAGTCAATGACACCACGCAAGGCGCGTACTGATTCATCAACAGCATTGCGCATATTCTTGTAGTGTCGCACCGAAGTGTTAAGAGACTTGGCGGCCGCAGTGAATGAGTTACTGCAAGAGATAGTAAGCCCAGTCGATCCCCACTTAAGGGCTGTAGACCCGTCGTGTGAGTTGATGGCTGTTGCCCAACGCTTCACCACATCATCGCCCACACGCTTGTCATTCATACCCAGTTGCAAGTATACCTTGCCTCCGTTATTGAACATACCGCCTCGTTCAGCGTCGATGCCAAACTCATAGCCAACGGCCTGAACCAACTCAGCCAGTTCAGCGTTCTGAAAGATTTCGTACTGCTCACTTGCTGAGGTGAAGCAGTTGTCGGTGTCCTTGCGGACAATGCCGTAGAGACCGCTTGGATTACCTGATGGCAACAGCAATGGTTGCTTCTCAACAATCCAGTTGAGGTCAAACTTGTCTAGCAGTTGCGCCGTCTTGTGTGCTACAACCATCTCGTTGTTGGTGTCTACCAACTTTCCATACTCATTAATTTCCATAGTGTTATTTATTTAGGATTTCAAATACTGTTTCAACATCACTTGCCAAACCCTTATTCAAGGGTAACAAAGACTCAATGCATTCATTTAGAACGGCATTGACGTAATGGGCGTCAATCTCATTAAGATAGACTGTTTTGTAAATGCTCATAGTTTTAAGATTAAATTAAACATACTGAAGGATGTTACCTTCTTCATCAAGATATCCTTGTTTAATCAAGGCCATAGCCATACGGCCATATGAGCCCTGAAGTGTCCACGCCTTGCCACTTCCTACAAGATGCGCGAATAGTTCTACGATTTGGTTCTCGTCAAGTTCCCCTTGCTCGAACGCTATAATTTGGTCTACGTAATTCATATTGCAAACGTAATGTTTTAATGTTACCTGAGTGTTAATTAGATATTAATTCTACTACACTTCCATTAGGTAGTTCCTCATACTGGGCATCGTCTCCTTCCCATTCAGTAAAGTATAGGTAGTCCGTTTGAAACCCAATCAACAGCAAGTCTTCATCTGTATCTGCGTTGGCCTTTACTCGTTCAATCGCATCTGCAGTTTCTCTCCACTGAGAATAGTCATTTGCTGATTCGGCAGATAGACTATACAAGTCCTGAATGATATATTCTCTGTCGTTCCTACATTCTTTTAATGTATCCTCAAGGTACTTAGTGTAGAACACTCCATCGCCCCACACCCAACCTTCATTCATTCCTTCTCCAGTGACGCTACAGCGTCGTGCCCATAGTTTCTTTTCCATCTCTATATATGTGGTGCTTTTTAACAGCGCATACTAACGTGACAATCGTCATTGATTTTGTTAACCAATGATTCCTCCAGTTGCTTTCGATCGATTCCGCACTCGTCCAGTTTATCTTCAAACTCATCTAGGGCTTCACGTATTCCACTATACAGCCAAGAGAAATATGCGTCAAGCACCCGCGTCTCATTGTAGCGCACACAATCACGTGCAAAAGACTCTACGTCTTCGATTAGTTTTTCTTTATCGTAGTTCATTTTTATTTAGATTTTATCCGATTTGCAATGTTGCCCTGCAATAAGTCCAAGTCAGTTATTCCAAGAACACTGGCCGCATCTTTAATGCGTCGGTATCCTTCTGACACAAGACTACTGGTGGCATCTACTTCAAGTTCCATAAGCGCCTCTTTAATATCCTCACCTGCGTCATATGTTTCTCGCGCCGCCATTTCAATCTTGCCAATTATTTTATTAACCTTAATATCGTCCAGTTCGATAAGTTCATCGGCCAAGTCTTCTAACTTGTGGCGTAGTGCGTTTATCTCGCTGTTAATCAGCATTTGCTCTTGTTTAATTTTAATAGCAATGCGTTCATTTTCTGTGTAAAGTTTTACGCTGTCCCGAAGGAGTGAAGCCGCTCGTTGCTGTTTTTCTTTTAGGTTTTGCATATTTTTCATCTTGCCACTTAGTTTAAATTGCTCGAACCATAAAGTCCATCTCAATAGATGTCTCGTCCAGTACCCACTGGTCAACCTCACCCTCGATATACCAAACATCTCCAGTGTCTAAGCCGCTAGGGCTTTGGTCAAACCGAAACAATTTTGTTTTAGTTATCTCGTTCCAGTCGTTTACTATCTCTTGGGCGTCATCTTTACTGCCCTCGAAATATGTCCATACTTCGTACTTCATCGCTTAATGTTTTTGACGGATAGTGTCCCATACTATGGCCTGAAACTCATAGCCACGTAGACCCAAACGTTCCGCCAGTTTGATGGTCAGTCGTTCCAGTTCCTCGTACCGCAGGGGTGTCAGCCCCGACGTAATAGTCTTCCCAAAACAAGCGCGTAGGTGCCACACGTCAATCGTTACCTTGTTCTCATCTAGTGCGCTGATATTACGCACAAAGGAGTAGGTCTTAGGTGACTCCTGCTGTATGTCTAACTCGCCCTTTGCTATGGCAAATGCTTTCGTCTTGTTTGAATTAAAGGTGCAAACCTTCACCTCACTAGGGTCGATCCCATCTCGCACTGCCTCCAGTACGGCGCGGGTATCGATGATGTTACGTTCCCACTTGTTGCGGGGGCTCAAGGCACTAAGTACCTGAGCCACCCGCTCCGTCGTGGTGTCAAACTCCATCGCAAGTTCTTTACAGATTACGTTGGCGTTTTTATACCAACGTAGTCCGTTGTCTATGTTCTCATTGGTCGCTTGACCATAGAGCCCCAACAGATTTGACCTTACCTTTCTTTTGTAGTAAGGCGTAACACTGCCTAGTTTCACTTTTGTAGTTGGTCTACAATGTTAGCCCAGTATCTGTGTCCCTGAGCCGTTTCGCTCCACGTGAATGATTTCCACAGAACGTTCTCGGCCGTTTCCTTTGTAGAACGCACAGCGCCCTCATTCGCTAGGTGCCTAAAGTATTCGCCCTTAGTCATTCGCTGTGAATACACCGCTTCGATGAACTGAGTCAACAGCATAGATGCCTCGTACTCGTTTTTGGAAATAGACTTGAATCCATCAATTACACACTGCAGTTCAGTCTTTCTAGGTTTACGTCCTCGTGCCATAGTTTTAGTTTTAAATTAATTTTGATTGACAACGACGCCCGTAGGCGTTTCGGCTATTGAAGCCATCGTCAGGTTGCCTTACCCAAAGATTATTTCATTATACATTACCCACTGCAGGATGCCGTCCGCCGTACAGGCATCGTCATTCTCATTGAGCATATCGTCCAGTAAGTAACTGGGCGCCGTCGGTACCCTTTCGTGTATATCCTGCAGGGTGATATTGGCGTCATATGCGCCATCGCACTCATCGTCCTTAAAGGATAACGGGTACCCCAGTTTGAGCATCTTAATCAGCACCTCCTCGAAGCATATGGAGTGTGGGAAAGAATGGAAACATTCCGCTTTATCGCCAGACTCCAGTTGGCGCTTGGCGTCTCGGTAGTGGTGTGGGTTGACGTCCAGTAATAGTCCGTACATCTCCAGTTGACCCAGTCCGTTGCACAAGGCGGTAAAGAATATTTCCTCCGCTTTGGCGTTGCTTAATTGCTTGACCATATTAATGAATTTAAAATTAGTGGACTGCTTGGTCGCGAACCAGTGTCGAACACCCTATCCAGTAGTGACGGCTACTGGTGTTAACACACAAGGGCGTAACAGCATAGGGCTTCGAGGCAGTCCGTTGTGTCGTGTGGTCTCCACGTGGCCGAAGCCAGTCCGTAAGTCGATGGTGCAAACGTAGCACCCGTATGTTAACTGCGCGTTAAGCCAGTATTATCTTTTCGCCCGTCGGGCTTCGCGCTGTGAGCGGGATCGCTCAATGCGGAGGTCTACAAGGGTCAGCGTGGCGCTGATTGAACGCTCGGCGCGTTCCATCCCAGTCATCACCCGCTTGGTGCGGGCCCAACCTCTAGGGTTGCGGTCGGACGGGGCCTGCGCTCGGCAATCGCGGAACGCAGGTCGCACGTCGGCGGTCTTAATACGCGGCATCGTCAGCGTGGTGAAGGGTCGCGTAGTAGTCTCGAAGCATCTCCTGCACTTGAGCGTCGGTCAAGTCTAAGATGCGGGTCTGAGAGAAGGCGTTGAATTCCATATCAATTAATTTTAACACTGCAAACCTACCACCCCAATATTAACCTAACGTTAATTAATATTAAGAAATCGTTAAGTTTATTTCGGGTCTATTTCAGCCCAAAACCAAACTTTCGCCCTAATTGATACCCGCACACGTGATAGCACAGGAATGTTAATTGATCGTTAAGGAACGTTACCAGAGTGTTAAATATGCACGTTAAGAAATTGTAAAGTATCATTTGGCACTCAAGGCGCTTGTAACTGCTTGATTATCAGGCATTTAAACGTTCTCCTAGTGGGTGGATAGATGATACCAGCGAGAGGAGAAAGTGCCTTAAAACGGCTAAAAATGGCCTCTATCGAATTCCTGACATATGCAAGTGTTCACGAAAGATTTAACGTAAACTTAACATAAGGCAAAGCGTGTTACAACACGTATCTATCAGTGTTTAAACATCAATGTTATAACATCTAGTCTGGGGGGAGTGCCGCTAGTTTGGGAGCAGGGGTGTAGACTGGGACGGGGATTGCTCCTTTCCTCCGCAGGGAAAGAGCGTCTCACTTGAGACACCTAGTCCCGCCAGTACCGCCAGTGGCTCGGGGCACCACGTCGTAAAACGCTGAAAGTTTCGGGGAAAACGGGGCTACGCAGGGGGGCATACGTTGCGCAATGCGTTTCGGGTTCGTGTTTATAATGGTAATATAAGTATAGAATCCCCCACCCCCGTATAACTCACCTCTGATTTAAGGTGGTGTATCCCAGTAGTTATTAGCTATTTGCTGTTATGAGTGATTGTTAGCAGCCCTTTGCAAAAGAATACAATGCGCCCGTATTCAGTGGTTAACGTAGCTGATCGGAATTTAGTTCCTGATCGCGCTGGGGCTTGAGGCCCGCGCTTATCAGCGATATGGAACGTTCGTTTTAGGGGAGCGAGATGTGAATGAACGGTATGTTCTATGTGTCGGTTAGTGGTTACCTCGCTAATACAAGGCGAAGTTACAGCAAAAAAATGACATTTCCAAATGATGTTATAACACGCATCTATAGATTGTGGTCCATCTCCCAGTGGCAGTTCCTACAAAGGGCCATAAGATTAGATAGTGCATTGATCTCACTAAGCATAGCGGTGTCCTTGAATTCAGAGATGGCTTTTATGTGTGCTATCTCTACGTGTTTGCTGTAGCCACACTTCTGACAAGTATTCATATTGTTGTTCTTGGCAATGGTTCTTGCTCGCCCTCTTACGATGGAGTAGGCGGAAGCTCTATTCCCTTTTTGGTAGATGACTTCTTTAAGCATACGGTCTACCTCTCCGTTCTTTATCTTCCAGCAGGGTTTGCAATAGGATATGTTGCTGTGGATCTTTTTATCGCAGGAGAGACATTGCTTTGACAGCTTTCTCTTTTTGTTCTTCTTGTTGTTTGCGGAAACAGCACAGGACCTAGAGCAATATTTGGGGTTGTCTGTTTTCTTTCCACACTTTTTACAGTGGTTCATTTTGTAAATATAATGTAGAGGGTGATTTTTATAGTTGTGAGCACCTCACAGATCGGACTCTTCATATGTTGGTCATTTTGAAGTTGTGAGGACCTCACAGGATTGTTTGTGGTCATCCCAATGTATTGTATGGGACCATCCCCTATTGCTATAAGATTTATCTTTGTGCTATGCAACTAAGTAAGAACTTCTCATTGGCGGAGATGACTAAGTCGGTAACGGCTAAGCGTCTTGGTATTGACAATACCCCCAATGAACAGCAAATAGAATACTTGCGTGAGCTATGTGCAAATGTTCTACAACCTCTTCGTGATGAGCTTGGTCCTATTCTTATTACCAGTGGACTACGCGTACCTGAGTTGAATAAGGCTGTTGGAGGTAGTGGTACCTCTCAGCATTGTGCTCTCAATGGTGCAGCAGCAGATATTGATGTATGCAATGGATCTACCTGCAATGGTAAGAACAAAGAGGTGTTTGACTATATAAAGGATAACTTGGTCTTTGATCAGCTTATCTGGGAGTTCGGAAGCAAGGAGTGTCCCGACTGGGTACACGTATCCTATTATTATGGAAAGAATCGTGGGCAAATCCTACGCGCAGTAAAACAAAACGGAAAAACTAAATACGTTAATTATGAAAGCTAAGAAGTATCAGATGGGTGGTCCTATTGACCCAGACCCCAAGAAGAAGGCAAAGGTCGGTGGAGTAGCCCAGCGTACCAAAGCTGAAGAAAAGGCGTTTGAGGAGCGTCGTATTGAAGGTATGCGCGAAAGCCTACTTGAAGGAGAAGGAATGAAAGCCCTTCAGGAGTACGACAAGGAGCTTGCCGCTAAGGGATACAGCTTCCCCAATGGTTCTTCCATTAAAGGAAAAATGATGGGTGGAGGTAAGATGCCTATGTATATGTACGGAGGAAAGATGAAGAAGTACATCAAGGGTGGACAGATGAAGCTTGACGCCAATAAGGACGGAAAGATTTCTGCTGTTGACTTTGCTATGCTTCGCAAAATGAAGAAGTGATGAAAGCAAAGAAGTACAACTACGGAGGTAAGATGGAAGGTGGCCAGATGATTATGGCTATGGCTCCATCATTGGAAGAGGCTGTCGCTCAAGTTCAGGCTGCTGTTAAAGCGGGTAAGATGATGCCTACCCATTACAAGGTTAAGGCTTGCTTCTACGAGGAAGATGAAGACTAAGAAGTACTACGACTCAAATCCTGAAGCCAAACAGAAGAAGAAGGCATACGATACCAAATACCACTCCAGCGAGGAGCGTAAGAAGTATCGGGCTTTCCTTAATAAGATGAATCGCAAGGCTGGCAAGTACGGCAACGGCGATGGCTTGGATTATGATCACGACGAGAAGCGTTTTATG
>Ga0222713_10004815_pt1 | contig 13385 bp, 10 predicted proteins | sample C33_649DmetaG_FD_165061 | JGI IMG/M metagenome (GOLD analysis project Ga0222713, IMG submission 165061) | Estuarine water microbial communities from San Francisco Bay, California, United States - C33_649D | ecosystem: Environmental > Aquatic > Marine > Unclassified | place: USA: California...
TGGCGCAACCAAAGTAAAAATTGATTCCAGCAGTGTGTTATTTAAACAGCTACCTGAAAATTATCAAGTTTGGATGTCGCATGGCGATGCTGTGGTAGCAGCTCCAGCTGGATTTAAAGTAACTGCCAGCACTGAGGTAACAAAAGTTGCGGCCTTTGAGAATCTTGATCGAAAAATAGCTGGTGTTCAGTTTCATCCTGAAGTTGTTCACGGCGAATACGGCTTAGATGTGCTTAGAAATTTCTTATCCAATATCGCGAAATTAACTCCTAATTGGAGCGCAGATCAGGTGCTTGAGGATGCAATTGCGAAAGTCAAATCACAAGTTGGTTCAGGTCGAGCGATCGTTGGGCTCTCTGGTGGCGTTGACTCTGCAGTTGCAGCAGCGATAGTGCAGCGAGCAATTGGTGACCAACTGACAGCAGTTTTTGTTGATCATGGATTATTGAGAACTGGTGAACGAGAACAAGTTGAACTAGATTTTGTTGCGGCAACTGGGATCAAGCTTGTAGTTGTTGACGCTAAAGAACAGTTTTTAGCAGCTCTTGCTGGTGTAACTGATCCAGAGCAGAAACGAAAAATTATCGGCGCTCAGTTTATTCGTGTTTTTGAAACAGCAGCAGCGCAATTACAAGCTGCTGCTCCAACTGTAATTGATTTTTTGGTGCAAGGCACGCTGTATCCAGATGTAGTTGAATCTGGCGGGGGAGCATCAGCTGCCACGATTAAGAGTCATCACAACGTTGGTGGGTTACCTGATGATATGCAATTTAAATTAGTAGAACCACTAAACACTTTATTTAAAGACGAAGTAAGAAACTTAGGCGGCTTACTTGGGCTGCCAACTAAAATTATCAGCCGTCACCCATTTCCAGGCCCTGGGCTTGCGATTCGAATCGTTGGTGCAATTGATCAGTCACGATTAGAAATATTGCGAGCTGCAGATTTAATTGCACGAGAAGAACTAACTGCTGCGGGATTAGATAGTCAGGTGTGGCAATTCCCTGTTGTGCTTTTAGCTGATGTGCGAAGTGTGGGCGTGCAAGGCGATGGGCGAACCTATGGACACCCAATTGTGCTTAGGCCAGTTTCAAGTGAAGATGCCATGACTGCTGATTGGTCAAAATTACCTTATGAACTTTTGGCAAAGATCTCCTCACGTATTACAAATGAGGTATCAAGTGTGAACCGTGTAGTGTTAGATATCACTAGTAAACCACCAGGCACAATCGAATGGGAGTAAGATAAAAAGATGACACTTGAGCTAGTACGAAATGCGTTGCTTGTGCTTCACTTCGTAGGCATGGCTGCGCTGCTTGGTGGAGTGATATCACAATCCCGAGCCCGCGAGCGAAAAATTCAATCAAGCATGTTGCATGGCGCATATTTAGCCCTAATAACTGGTGTCGCTCTTGTTGGAATTCGGTATCCGCTCAATGCAGAAAATCCGCTTTATGAATTGCCAGATAATGCAAAAATTCTTGTTAAATTACTTGTGTTAGTTGTGATAGTGCTGCTGGCATTTGCTGGCAAGAAAAAAGCAGCCGTTGATTCAGGAACTTGGCTTGGAATTGGAATTCTTAGCTTTACAAATATCGTTGTTGCTGTCTTTTGGTAACTAATTAGTTGCAGCAACAAAAAATGCTTCAGCCAGTCTTCCTTCAGGCAGCTGCGCATGCTCAGCGATCATGGTTCCCCATTCTGTAATTCGCTCAACCAAATCTGGAATTTGCGTAGTTTGTGACGCGTGCGCATGTAGGGCTGCAATTTTTTTGTCAATAAAATCAGTAATATCAACAAAATTATTTGGAGTTGGGTGCGCCATAACCCACGCTTCAGTAACATGCCAAGGCTCAAGACCTTGGGTGAGTAAATCTGGAAACGCAAATGGATTTCGTGCATCTGGATAAATTGCTTGCATAGCTGCTTCACCTGCAGCCATATGATCTGGGTGCGATGCAAAAATTCGCTCCCAATTTCGCTCTGGCGATTGAGTGATCACAACTTCTGGCTTGGTGCGTCGAATTTGCGCTACGATAGCTTTGCGAAGTTCAATCGTTGGAAATAAATTTCCATCATCAAAACCTAAAAACGCGACATCGCTGACACCAAAAACTTTGGCAGCCTCACGCTGTTCGTGTTGTCGGATTTTTCGCATTTGATCACGCGAAATTGTCGGATCATCGCCACCTTGGTGCCCATCTGTGCAAATACAGTACGAAATTTCAGTGCCCGCAGCACGAAGCTTTGCGATTGTGCCCCCACCTCCAAAATCAATATCGTCTGGATGAGCGGTTACAACTAGTGCGCTGCTTGGTATTTCAATCATCTGAGCTCCAATTAAAGTCGAAGAATTTCCTGTGATCTTGGGCGACATTGTCGCATTAGTCACCCAATTCTGAGGTTTCCGTGCCATGGTAGCCCCATGCCCTTCCCCCAGATCAGGGCTGCAGGCGCTTTGCTGCTTGGTATCAGCCTCGTGCTGGGCTCGGCAGTTCCGACCGCAGCATTTCAAGGTGCGAAAACCAGCACTACGCAATCAACGCTGCCAATTTTAAAATTTGGGGATAAGAAGTCAGCAGTAACCAGACTGCAGGTGCTACTTGGAGTTAGGCCAATCACTGGTGGTTTTTTCGAAAAAACAAAAGCTGCCGTTGAGCAAGTTCAGCGGCAAGCTGGCTTAAAAGTAACTGGAACTGTTGATGCTGCCACCTGGGGTGCACTTGGCATTAATTCAAATGCAGATTTAAAAGCCATTCCACTTGCAGCTGACGAAACAGCAACCTCTAAAAATACTCAAATTGCTAAAAAGCTGCCAAAAATTAAACCTGGCGATAAATCAACTGCGGTTAAACGTCTGCAAGTTTTACTTGGAGTTAAGCCCACATCGGGTAATTACTTGAATTTAACTCGAGCTGCAGTTGAAGCTTTTCAACAAGCAAATGGCTTGAAAGTAACTGGAACTGTTGATGCTGCCACCTGGAGTGCGCTTGGCATTAAATCAACTGCAGATTTTAAAGCCATTCCACTTGCAGCTGACGAAACAGCAACCTCTAAAAATACTCAAATTGCTAAAAAGCTGCCAAAAATTAAACCTGGCGATAAATCAACTGCGGTTAAGCGTTTACAAGTTTTATTAGGGGTTAAACCTGCATCAGGTAACTACTTGAATTTAACTCGAGCTGCTGTTGAAACTATTCAACGAGCAAATGGCCTAAAAGCCACTGGGGTAGTTAATAGCAAAACATGGGCAGTTATGGGAGTTTCAACATTTGCTCAATTTCAAGCACTTTCAACAAACCCAGCAACAGCTCAAGCAGCGCTTCCAACTTTAAGATTTGGTGATAAATCTGATGCTGTTAAAAAGCTTCAGGTTTTACTTGGCGTAACTCCTGTAACTGGTGGCTTTTTTGAAAAAACTAGAGCAGCTGTGATTGCTGCGCAATCTGCTGTCAATTTACCAACTAGTGCTGTAGTTGACACTACAACCTGGAACGCACTTGGAATTTTATCGACAACTCAATTTGAGGCTTTGCCAATCGCTATTGTTGTTGAGACGCCAGAGTCAATTCCAGAGCCTGAGCCATCGATCGAGCCAGTAGAACCTCTTGAACCAGCTGTTCCAGTTGAACCAGCTGCTCCAGTTGAACCAGTTGTTCCAGTTGGTGTGGTACCACCAAGTTTGGGAATTGGACTGCCATTTGATTCAGCTGGTGAATATCAAGCACAAACGATTTGTGATCCAAATCCAAAAACAGGTGCAGATAGATTGCGCCAACTCTTGAAGCAAGTTTATGGCGAAACTGTAATTGGAATTTATCGTGATTGTGATAGAGGTGGCACTAGTGAACACAAAGAAGGTCGTGCACTTGATTGGATGTATCACTGGCGCAATCTTGAACAACGCGCAAAGGTTGAATCATTTTTAGCTTGGTTGATTGCACCTGGCGAAGATGGCCGACCTGGAGCTAACGCTCGACGTATGGGTGTGATGTACGTGATCTGGAATGGTCGAATCTGGGGAATTTACCGCGCAGATGAAGGCTGGCGAGATGTTGGTGGCTGCACAACCGATCCTGCAAAGATTAAATCAAATTATGACAATTATTGCCATCGAGATCATCTTCATCTTTCTATGACCTGGGATGGCGCAGCAGCTATGACTTCTTATTGGAACCCAACCGCACAGACCTTAGGTGTCTGCGAAGAATCGCCAAGCACTGATGTGCCGCTTGCTGTAACTGAGCCGCAGCAACTAACTGCCGTTACGCCAACGCGGATATTAGATACTCGATTGGGAATTGGGACCACGCAGCCATGTCGGTTGGGCGGCAAGCGCAGCGCAACTGACCGGAGATATCTGCATATTCCGATCACATCAACGTTCATTGAGCCAGAAATAACCGATCTCCAGCCGGACCTTTTAGATCCAGTAGTTCCACCTCCAGTTAGAAATTTGATCTCGATTCCAGGCATGCCACAAGTAGGGGTTTCAGCAGTTTTGCTTAGAGCCACAGTTTCAAATAGCAATGCGCCAAGCTCGTTATCAATTTGGGCACGAGGTGCGGCTGCCCCAAGTGTCGTAACAGTGCCGATGAGCATGGGTGGTTCAGCTAGCGCTGAAACAATTGCGCCACTTGGAACTGATGGATCAATCGCAGTTGCTGTGACAACTGGAGCTGCTGATGTCACCATTGACGTGATTGGGTACTTTGCAGTTGAGCCACAAACACTTTCAACAACTCCACGACGAACAATTAAGTTAGTTTCCGCACCATTATTAGAGGTGAGAACGCCGTTACAGCCTGGCGAGAGTCGAATCTTGAATCTGCCAAGTGCTGCAGTGGGAGATCAGCCGCAGGCTGCTTCAGTAGCAGTTAGCGTTACAGCTGCAGGAACTGGACAGATAACAGTTATTGCTGATAATCAAGAGCAATTATCTGTTAGGTACAACTCAACAGCTGACGCTGTTTTGTCGCTGCGCGGCAATAGAGATTTGACTTTTACAAATACTGGAAATTCACCAGCCACTATAAATGTAAATAGTAATTGGTATCTTGGTAGCGATCAGGCAGCTGGTATCGCTGGCATAGTTCCAATTCGAGCAGTTCCGGCACTGCGAGCAACCGAAGTTACTGCAGGTCGAAATTCAATTGCACCACTCACAAACATCTCAACTATTCCGCCACAGGCAACAACTGTGCTAGTTGCAGTAACGGTCCGTAAGAGCTTAGGAGCAACTGGTTTGTTGATCTGGGGAGGTAACAAACCAGTTGTTCCTAATATTGGCATTCCAGCAGTCGAGCCCCGAACTTCGTTGGCGCTGGTTGCAATTAGCGAAAATCGCACGCTGCGGCTTACGACAAATACTGGCTCAGCTAATGTCTCATTGGCCATTATTGGTTGGGGCGAGTGAGTTCTTCTCTAGACTGCTCCTGTGAACCAAGCCTTAACTGATCTTGCTGATCTAAATCCTGAACAACGCGCTGCGGTGCTGCACCGTGGCGCTCCGTTATTGGTGGTCGCAGGAGCGGGCTCTGGTAAGACTCGAGTGCTTACTCGCCGGATCGCCAACCTCATTGAAACTGGCGATGCCCAACCAGCGGATATTTTGGCCATCACATTTACAAATAAAGCTGCGCTAGAGATGCGCAATCGCGTGCTTGAGTTAGTTGGGCCGCAGGCTCGCAGCATGCAGGTCTCTACTTTTCACAGCGCATGTGTACGAATTCTGCGACGTGATGGTGGTGCTTTAGGGCTGAGTTCAACCTTCACCATTTACGACCAAGCTGATTCACTGCGGTTAATTACCTTAATTATTCGCGACCTTGATATTGATACTAAGTTCTTCCCGCCACGTTCAATGCAGGCACAAATCTCAAATCTAAAAAATGAATTAGTAGATTACGAAGATTTTTCTAAAATTGCTGAAGACGAAGGGCCTCGTCGAACCTTAGCAACTATTTACCGTGAGTATCAGCAGCGATTAGCTCGATCTAATGCAGTTGATTTTGATGATCTAATTGGCCATACCGTGGCACTATTGCAAACAAATTCTGGTATTCGAGAGTTTTATCGCCGCAAGTATCGACATGTTTTAGTGGATGAATATCAAGATACCAACACTGCTCAATATGTTTTAGTCCGAGAATTAGTTGGTACAGCGAAAGAGGCTATTGCTCCTGCGCAATTGTGTGTGGTTGGAGATGCAGATCAAAGTATTTATGCTTTTCGTGGTGCAACTATTAGAAATATTCAAGATTTTGAAAAAGATTATCCAAACGCCAAAACAATTGTATTAGAGCAAAACTACCGAAGTACTCAAAATATCTTGAGTGCAGCAAATGCAGTGATTTCAAAAAATACCGAGCGTAAACCAAAACGCTTATGGACTCAATCAGGTGATGGTGACTTAATTGGGCTTTATATTGCAGATGATGAACATGATGAAGCAAGATTTATTGTTAATGAGATTAAGCAGCTTTCCGATTTTGACTTAAAGTATTCTGATGTTGCAGTTTTCTACCGCACCAATGCCCAATCTCGTGCCATTGAAGAAATTTTCATTAGGTCTGATATCCCATATCGAGTTGTGGGTGGGCTTAGATTTTATGAGCGCGCTGAAATTAAAGATGCATTGGCTTATCTGAAATTAATTTCAAACTCTGCAGATGATATTTCACTTCGACGCGTGCTTAATGTTCCCAGGCGAGGGATAGGCGATAAAGCCGAAGGTGCAATTTCGGGTTTTGCAACAAAAAAATCAATACCCATGTTTGAAGCCTTGGGATTAGCCGATCAAATTCCAGGACTTACTGCTCGAGCTCAAGCAAGCATCACAGAATTTCATCAACTAATCTCAGATTTAATTACGCTGATGGAGGGTGGAACTGGAGCTGCAATTATTTTGCAAGCAGTGCTAGAACAAACTGGCTATATCACCACGCTTGCAGCTTCTGGTGATCCACAAGATGAAGTGCGAATTGAAAATCTAGCTGAGCTGGAAGCTGTGGCTGCAGATTACGATGCATCTGAAGATGCTGAAGGTTTGATGGGCTTTTTGGAGCGAACCTCTTTAGTTGCTGATTCTGACGAAATTCCAGATAACGATGATGGCCTAGTAACTTTGATGACGCTACACACAGCTAAAGGGCTTGAGTTCCCAGTTGTGTTTTTAACTGGAATGGAAGATGGCATATTTCCACATATTAGATCTTTGGGTAATGCAATTGAATTACAAGAAGAACGTCGCCTTGCTTATGTTGGTCTGACTCGAGCTATGCAGCGATTATTTTTATCGCGAGCTGTTCGCCGATCAGCTTGGGGTGCGCCGCAGCACAATCCTGCATCAAGGTTTATAGATGAAATACCAGCAGAGCTGATCCGACAGCTGCGCGAAGACCCAATTGCAGTTCCAACTTCACCCGCTTTCTCCACCAAAGCTGCAGCTTCGCTGCCACAACGCGCAATGCTTGATCTCAGCATTGGGGATCGGGTTAATCACACCCAATTTGGACTTGGCAAGGTAACTGCGCTAACTGGAAGCGGAGAGAATGTGACGGCTAGCGTCGATTTTGGTTCAGCAGGAGAGAAGCGATTACTACTTAGGTACGCGCCGCTAGAAAAGCTTTAACCACGCAGCCAAAGCAGCGGATTAACTAACCGGTCTTTAATTGCCACTTCAAAATGCAGATGAGACCCAGATGCGTTTCCAGTTGAGCCAACTTTGCCAATGTGCTGGCCAGCCTTTACTCGCTTACCCATTGAAACATCCATTGCTGAGAGATGGGCATAGCGAGTAATTACGCCTCCACCATGAGCTAACAAGATTGAGTAGCCGTAGGAACCATCCCAGCCCCGAGCAATCACAACGCCATCAGCTGCAGCCTTTACGGATTGACCTTGATAGCCATCAAAGTCCAGTCCGGTATGCACACCGCCATGCCAGCGCCATCCGCGCTGACCAAAATAAGCAGTAGTGCGAGTGCCAGGCACTGGAATACGTTTTGCCGAATTAAAAGTAGCTGGCAGGTTTAAATTACGCGGAATAACAATTTTGAATTGCATAGCTCGAGACTCACGAAGCAAGCGCTCAGCTGCTAGCCGTGCTAGCTCAGCTTTACGCTCTTTGGCTTCGATCTTGGCCATGGTGGTTAGCTTCTTTTGCTGGCGCACCAAACTACGAGTGGTCTGCTCCACAGCGCGAGCTAGCGCAATCGCCTGATCAGTTTCAACCGAGACCGCGCGGGTACTTAACCTGGATGCTTCAATCTGACCAATAGCAACAGCCACTTTTTGGGCTTCTTGGTTTTTTGCGGAGGCAATTGTGGTAACCGAAAACGAAGTCGCCAATAGCGCCGCGATTGCGAGTGGAGCAGTAGTCAGGCTTAACGCGCGTGAAACTCTCACGTGGTTTTCCTCCAGCGTTCGGTTTTGCCCGGTGGGCGCTTTCAGGTAGTTTTAAGAATAACCCATATATTGCTTATGTCACAAATGGGGGTGCTCATATCTGTGGATAGGCTGTGGATAAATGAAGTGGGATTGACCACACTGCGCGATACCTCTTGGGTGCTCGCAGCCCTCTAAGATGACGCCGTGGCAAGAGTAGTAATAGCAAAACCGGGCCTTGATGGGCATGACCGTGGGGCAAAAATCATTGCCCGTGGCCTGCGCGACGCTGGTCACGAAGTTATTTACACCGGTTTGCACCAAACCCCAGCCCAGATCGCCGCAACGGCAGTAGCCGAAGATGCCGCTGCCGTTGGTATCTCGGTGCTCTCAGGGGCGCATATGACGCTGGTGCCAGAAGTGCTGAGCTTGTTAGCTGCTGCTGACGCATCAGATGTGGCGGTTTTTGTCGGCGGGATAATTCCAGTTGCTGATATTGCTGAACTAAAAGCACTGGGTATAGCGGAGGTTTTTACTCCTGGCACACCGATTGAAAGTATTGTTACTTGGCTGGACGAATTAACAAAAAACAAATCTTAAATTTCTTTAATTTAAACATAATGCATCGAAAGGCGGTTCTGCGTGGATCTCTATGAGTTTCAAGCTAAGCAATTATTTGCAAAACATGGGGTGAAGACGCAATCAGGTGAAGTGGTAGCAACTGCTGCTGCAGCTAAATTGGCTGCTGAAAAATTTGGTGGTCTAGTTGTGGTTAAAGCCCAAGTTAAAGCGGGCGGTCGCGGCAAAGCTGGTGGAGTTAAGTTAGCCAAAGATCCACAAGAGGCGCATGATCGTGCGGCAGATATTTTGAAGTTGAATATCAAGGGTCTTCAAGTTAACAAAGTATTAATTACTCCTGCCGAAGATATTGCAAAAGAATTTTATGTTTCATTTTTGTTAGATCGATCCAATCGAAGCTTCTTGGCGATGGCAAGTGTTGAGGGCGGTGTTGAGATCGAAGAGGTTGCTGTTAATAATCCAGATGCTTTGGCAAAGGTTCCAATTTCTGCAAATGTTGGTGTTACAAAAGAAATTGCAATTCAGATCGCCCAAGCTGCGAAGTTTCCAGCTGAGATCCAAGATCAAGTAGTTGAGATGCTGCAAGCGATGTGGAAAGTATTTGTGGCCGAAGATGCAACTTTGGTCGAGGTTAATCCACTAGTGCAAACTCCAGCTGGTCAGATAATTGCACTTGATGGCAAAGTGTCACTAGATGAAAATGCTGGATTTAGACATCCAGAACATGCTGATCTGGTTGATAAGGACACTGAAGATCCACTTGAAGCTGCCGCAAAAGCTAAAGACCTCAATTACGTAAAACTTGCAGGTGAAGTTGGAATTATTGGAAATGGTGCTGGTCTAGTTATGAGCACGCTCGATGTTGTGGCTTATGCCGGCGAGGAGTTTGGTGGCATGAAGCCAGCTAACTTTTTGGATATTGGCGGTGGCGCATCTGCAGAGGTTATGGCAAATGGATTGGGCATTATCTTGAGTGATGCTGCTGTTCGTTCCGTTTTTGTTAACGTGTTTGGCGGCATTACTGCTTGTGATGCGGTAGCAAATGGAATTGTGCAAGCAATCGAACTGCTAAATCAGCAAGGAAAAGAAATTACAGTTCCATTAGTTGTACGACTTGATGGCAACAATGCCGATGCTGGTAGAAAAATATTAAATGATGCTGAAATAGCTGGAATCCATATGGCACAAACCATGGATGAAGGCGCACGTTTGGTAGCTCAATTAGCAGCCGGGAAATAGGTGAACTGATAAATGTCAATCTTTTTAAATTCAAACTCCAAAATTTTAGTTCAAGGCATGACCGGTAGTGAAGGCTCTAAGCACACCAATCGCATGCTTAAGTCAGGTTCAAATGTGGTTGGCGGTGTAACGCCAGGCAAAGGTGGTCAATCAGTTGACTTTGATGGCAGATCAATTCCAGTTTTCAACTCAGTGAGCGAAGCGATGGCTGCAACTGGCGCTAATGTTTCAGTGATCTTTGTGCCGCCTAAGTTCGCTAAAGCTGCCGTGATGGAAGCGATTGCGGCAAAAATTGAGTTATGCGTTGTGATAACTGAAGGAATACCAGTTCATGACAGCGTGGCGTTTGTGAATCAAGCCTTGGAATCTGGCACCACCAGACTAATTGGCCCAAATTGCCCAGGAATTATCAGCCCTGGTGAATCTAATGCAGGCATTATTCCTGCTGATATCACCAAGAAGGGTCGAATTGGGCTAGTGAGCAAATCTGGCACCTTGACCTATCAGATGATGTATGAACTGCGCGACTTTGGTATTTCAACAGCTGTTGGAATTGGTGGCGATCCAGTTATTGGCACTACTCATATTGATTGCTTGCGGGCATTTGAAGCAGATCCAGATACCGATGCGATCGTGATGATCGGTGAGATTGGTGGCGATGCTGAAGAGCGAGCAGCTGCATTTATTAAAGACAACGTAACAAAACCAGTAGTTGGTTATGTTGCAGGCTTTACCGCGCCAGAAGGAAAAACCATGGGACATGCAGGTGCAATTGTTTCTGGTTCTGCTGGCACCGCCCAAGCAAAGCAAGACGCATTGGAAGCAGTTGGCGTAAAGGTTGGCAAAACACCTTCGCAAGCTGCTGAGTTGATGCGTCAAATCATGAACAACCTATAGTCAAGATGGAGTCAACAGATCCAGCCGTAAGCGCTAAAGATCTGATTACTCCCGCAGTGATTGCGGCTATTTGGGCAGCAGCCTTTGGTGTGGTGATCGCATCGCTACCCGTGTTATTAATCTGGACTTTAGGCGCATCAGGTGCCGGATCTTTGGCGGTTGCTGTTAAAGCATCATTGCTAGCATGGCCGATTAGTCATGGTGCCCCAGTTTTAGTAACTGGAGTGGCAATTGATATTTTGCCGCTGCTAACTGCGCTGTTTCCAATTTTTATATTACGCAGAGCTGCAATGCGAATTTTTAAAATTATCGAACCAACTCGCAATGTGATAGCAGCAATTGCAATTCCCATCATCAGCGTTAACACTTTAATTTGTTTTGGACTTGGCTGGCTTGCAAGTGACGATGTAATTGCAATCTCACCAGTTCAAGCTGCCGTTATTGCTGCTGTTGTGTCAGCTATTGCAGTTGGTTGGGCAGCGGTGAGTGCTTATGGTTTGCCAAAGCTGCAGGTGCCAGTAACAATTAAATTAGGTTTGCGAGTAGGGCTTTTAATTGCTGCAGTGCTAACTGTTGCTGCAACAATATTGGTTCTGTTTAGGCTTGGTCAAAATATTTCCAGCGCGGTTAGCGTCGCGGCCTCGATTGCAGACACTCGCACTGAGAAAGTTTTAGTTTGGCTGCTCACTTTTGGTTATCTACCGGTTGCAATTAGCTGGGGCTTTGCCTGGTTGCTTGGACCAGGGGTTGCAACTGGAGTTGATACTGCTTCATCTTTTGCAGTTGTAGATCAAGCAGCGCTACCAGCGCTGCCATGGCTAGCTGCATTACCTGCAACAGCTGTTGAAAATGGTTGGTACTTGCTGCTGATCCCAGCTACAACTGCTGCATTTTTTGCGCTACTACTTTGGTGGTCATTACACAATGAGAGCTATCGAGTTTTGTTCACCAATACCTTAACTGCAATTACAACCATCACTGCAATCGCAATTGGCTTAGCCCTGCTTGGTGGTGGCTCAATTGGTCCGGGGCGACTTGCTGTATTTGGTCCGCAATGGTTGCCAGTAATGGGCGGGGTATTTGTCACAATTGCACCCGCGTTTGTGCTCTTATTTGTGCTTGAACCAATTAGACGTTGGATTGTTACGCGGCAAAAACGAAAGCGGCTAGATGCGTAATTTAGTAATTTTAGTTTCGGGCACAGGCAGTTTGCTGCAAGCCCTCATTGATGATGCGGCGCGCGGTAAGGTATTTCAAATCAGTTGCGTAATTAGCGATAATGCAAATTGCGCTGCGCTGCAACGTGCTCGAGCAGCTGGGATTGAAGCTATTGATATTCCAACTTTAAATATTACAAAAGATCAGTGGCAGCAAACACTTCGCGATACAGTTTTAGCCAAACAACCCGATCTAGTTGTTTCGGCTGGATTTATGCGAATAATCAAATCAGACCTATTTGAGGTAGTTCCTACTATTAATGCTCACCCATCACTGCTGCCACTTTTTCCAGGTGCGAATGCCGTTGCAGATGCGCTAGCTGCTGGTGTTGAAAAAACTGGAGCCAGCATTCATTATGTTGATCATGGCGTGGATTCTGGCAAGCTAATCTCTCAGCGCGAAGTGCCAATTTTGGCTGGCGACTCAATTGCGGTATTGCATGAGCGAATCAAGCAGGTAGAGCGTGACCAGTTGGTTGAAGTTGTGGTTAAGTTATGCCAACAAAGCGATCTTTGGGCAGGAATAGCGAATGGTTAACTTACTTCCCATTAAGCGGGCACTAATTTCGGTATCCGATAAATCTGAACTGGCAGATTTGGTGAAGCTGCTACGCAGCGCAGGCGTTGAACTAGTTTCAACTGGCAGCACTGCTGCGATGATTCGCGAACTAGGGCATGAAGTAACAGAAGTTGCAGAAGTGACAAAAGTTGCAGAGATGCTCGATGGCAGAGTTAAAACGCTGCATCCAAATATTCATGGTGGTTTATTAGCTGACAAAGACAATCAAGCGCATTTAGCGCAGTTGGCCCAATTAAATATCCAGCCCTTTGATTTGTTAGTTGTAAATTTATATCCATTCGTTCAGACAGTTGCTCAGGGTGCAGATTTTGAAACTGTGATTGAGAATATTGATATTGGCGGTCCTGCGATGATTAGAGCTGCTGCTAAGAATTTCAATTCAATTGCTGTATTAACTAACCCTGATCAGTATTCATTAGTTGAAGCTGCCCTAAGAAATGGTGGTTTTGATTACGAAACTAGGTTGCAGTTAGCCAAAACTGCAT
>Ga0222713_10004818_pt1 | contig 13377 bp, 9 predicted proteins | sample C33_649DmetaG_FD_165061 | JGI IMG/M metagenome (GOLD analysis project Ga0222713, IMG submission 165061) | Estuarine water microbial communities from San Francisco Bay, California, United States - C33_649D | ecosystem: Environmental > Aquatic > Marine > Unclassified | place: USA: California...
GCCACGAACTCGCCGTCTTCGTTCTTCTCATAATCAGTTATGCGAGCTTTAATGCGCGCCTGCAGGTGGACGTTTCCAGAATCATATGCACGCTGCACTTCTTTCGCATCAGCGAATGTCATGCCCTCGCCCTTTGCGTTGACGCGCGAACGAGTCATGTAATAAAGACCCAACACTACGTCTTGCGAAGGAACGATGATTGGCTCACCGTTCGCTGGCGCGAGAATGTTATTTGTCGACATCATTAGCGTGCGCGCTTCGAGCTGCGCTTCGAGCGTCAACGGAACGTGAACCGCCATTTGGTCGCCGTCGAAGTCCGCGTTGTAGGCCGCACAAACGAGAGGATGCAACTGAATCGCTTTACCCTCGATTAATACTGGCTCAAACGCCTGAATACCAAGGCGATGAAGCGTCGGTGCACGGTTTAACAGGACTGGGTGCTCGCGAATGACTTCAGCGAGGATATCCCACACCTCTGCGGTTTCGCGCTCTACCATTTTCTTGGCGGCCTTAATCGTTGTGGCGAGCCCACGACGCTCCAGCTTACCGAAAATAAACGGCTTGAAGAGTTCGAGTGCCATTTTCTTAGGCAGTCCGCACTGGTGCAAACGCAGCGTAGGTCCGACCACAATAACCGAGCGGCCCGAATAATCTACTCGCTTGCCGAGCAAGTTCTGACGGAAGCGACCCTGCTTGCCTTTAATCATATCGGCGAGCGATTTGAGAGGACGCTTGTTAGAGCCCGTAATCGCGCGTCCGCGGCGGCCGTTGTCGAGCAGAGCATCTACCGCTTCTTGCAGCATGCGCTTCTCATTTCGCACGATGATGTCAGGCGCGTTGAGATCAAGCAGGCGCTTGAGGCGGTTGTTGCGGTTAATCACGCGGCGATAAAGGTCGTTAAGGTCAGAGGTCGCAAATCGACCGCCATCGAGAGGCACGAGAGGACGCAGGTCTGGCGGCAGAACCGGCAGAACATTCATCACCATCCACTCGGGCTTGTTACCAGACTCCGCGAATGCTTCGAGAAGCTTAAGGCGCTTCGATAGTTTCTTGAGTTTGGTCTCAGAATTTGTCGCTGGAATCTCCTCACGAAGACGCGCAACTTCGGCGTCGACTTCGAGGTCTTTCATCAGCGCTTGGATTGCCTCGGCGCCCATCTTGGCGTCGAATTCGTCGCTGAACTCTTCCATCGCTTCGAAGTACTGCTCGTCGTTAAGCAGCTGCCCTTTTTCGAGATTCGTCATGCCGGGATCGGTCACAACAAAAGACTCAAAATAAAGGATGCGCTCGATGTCGCGAAGCGTCATATCGAGGAGCAAGCCTATGCGCGAAGGCAAGGATTTGAGGAACCAAATGTGTGCAACAGGACTTGCCAGTTCGATGTGTCCCATACGGTCACGGCGAACCTTCGAAAGTGCTACTTCGACGCCGCATTTTTCGCAAATGACGCCGCGATGCTTAAGTCGCTTGTACTTACCGCACAGGCACTCGTAGTCTTTTGTCGGGCCGAAAATTTTGGCGCAGAACAAACCATCGCGCTCAGGCTTGAATGTCCTATAGTTAATTGTCTCTGGCTTTTTCACTTCGCCGAATGACCACGCTCTGATCATCTCCGGAGACGCGAGACCGATGCGAATGGAGTCAAATTCATCCGATGGTGACTGAGACTTCAACAACCCTAGTAGGTCTTTCATTCTAGATCCTCCACCTGACGCGGGTTACGCGCCACGGCTTTAATATTCACTAATTCTTGCGTTTTAGCTCGCTTAACGAACCGACATGAACGTCAGCTTATTTGCTGACATCCAACTCCATGTCGATTGCAAGAGACCGAATCTCTTTCAAGAGAACGTTAAACGACTCAGGCATACCAGGCTCCATACGATGATCGCCGTCGACAATGTTTTTATACATCTTAGTACGGCCCGCAACGTCGTCAGACTTCACGGTTAGCATCTCTTGCAGCGTATAGGCGGCGCCGTAGGCTTCGAGCGCCCACACTTCCATCTCTCCGAAGCGCTGGCCGCCGAACTGAGCCTTACCACCAAGCGGTTGCTGCGTAACGAGGCTGTAACTACCTGTCGAACGCGCGTGCATCTTGTCATCGACCAAGTGATTGAGCTTAAGCATGTACATAATGCCGACGGTGACTTTGCGATCGAACTCTTCACCTGTGCGACCGTCGCGCAGAGTAACCTGACCACTCTCGTCGATACCCGCAAGCTCAAGCATGCCTTTAATCTCGGTCTCTGCTGCACCATCGAACACAGGTGTCGCCATTGGCACACCAGCGCGGAGGTTGTTCGCAAGCTCGAGAATCTCGTCATCGCTAAAGCTCTTGAGGTCCTCTTGCTTGTCGCCGATTTTGTTGTAAACCTCGGTCAATAGCTTGCGAACGTCAGCGGCCTTTTTCTGTGAGTCGAGCATCTCGCCAATGCGGTTGCCGAGTCCCTTAGCTGCCGCACCGAGGTGAGTCTCGAGAATCTGACCCACATTCATGCGTGACGGAACACCTAGCGGATTGAGCACGATATCTACCGGCTCACCGCTTTCATCGTAAGGCATATCTTCAACGGGCATAATCACTGAGATCACACCTTTGTTACCATGACGACCAGCCATCTTGTCGCCCGGCTGAATGCGACGCTTGATCGCGAGGTAAACCTTAACGATCTTGAGTACGCCAGGTGCGAGATCATCGCCCTGCGTTAGCTTGCCGCGCTTATCCTCGTAGCGCGCGTCTAACTCGGCGCGACGCTCTTTGAGTTGCTCCTCGGCACGCTCTAACTGCTTGTTGAGCGCGTCATCGGATAGTCGAAGCTTGAACCAGTCTTCACGCGGAAGATCCGCTAGATAAGCAGCCGTGACTTTCTGCCCCTTCTTGAGCTTGGGGCCACCGGCAACGACTTTATTCAGCAATGCCTTTTCAAGGCGCTCGTAGGTGGCGCCCTGAACAATGCGGAACTCGTCTTCGATATCTTTACGTACTTTTTTCAGCTGCGATTCTTCGATCTCTATCGCGCGCTTGTCTTTCTCGAGCCCGTCTCGCGTGAACACCTGCACATCGATCACTGTACCGGTAACGCTCGTCGGGACGCGCTGTGACGTATCTTTTACGTCCGATGCCTTCTCACCGAATATCGCACGCAGGAGTTTCTCTTCGGGCGTGAGCTGCGTCTCGCCTTTGGGAGTTACCTTGCCGACCAATATGTCGCCCGCACTAACTTCAGCGCCGATGTAGACGATTCCCGACTCGTCGAGTTTACTTAAAGCACCCTCGCCCACATTCGGAATATCTGCCGTGATTTCTTCAGCACCCAATTTAGTATCGCGAGCGACACAGGTTAGCTCCTGAATGTGAATAGTCGTGAATCGGTCTTCTTTGACTACTCGTTCCGAAATAAGGATCGAGTCTTCGAAGTTGTAGCCGTTCCAAGGCATAAACGCGATGCGCATATTCTGGCCGAGCGCGAGCTCACCCATGTCGATCGAAGGACCGTCGGCGAGAATATCCCCGCGAGACACGATATCGCCTTCTTTAACGAGTGGTTTTTGGCTAATACACGTGTTCTGGTTTGAGCGGGTGTATTTAGTCAGGTTATAGATGTCTACACCTGCTTCGCCCGCGTCAGTTTCCTCGTCGTTAACACGCACAATTATGCGGGCGCCATCGACACTTTCGATCACGCCACCGCGGAAGGCTACCTCACACACACCTGAGTCGGCGGCGACATTGCGCTCCATGCCGGTGCCGACGAGCGGCTTCTCAGTCTTAAGCGTAGGCACAGCCTGGCGCTGCATGTTCGAACCCATCAATGCGCGGTTCGCGTCATCGTGCTCGAGGAACGGAATCAACGCGGCTGCAACAGATACCATCTGTTGAGGCGCAACGTCCATGTAGTCAACTTCTTCGCGTGGCTTGAGCGTAGTCTCACCCTTGTAGCGAACTGTTACCAGCGTATCGACAAAGCCGCCTTTTTTATCAAGAGGCGCGCTTGCTTGCGCAATAACGAAATCGCTTTCGTCGATCGCAGACAGATAATCGATCTCATCTGTCACTTTATTCTTAACGACTTTACGATAAGGGCTTTCGAGGAAGCCATAGTGATTCGTACGCGCGTAAGTCGCGAGCGAGTTGATAAGACCGATATTTGGTCCCTCTGGCGTCTCGATCGGGCAAACACGTCCGTAGTGAGTCGGGTGGACGTCGCGCACTTCGAAACCTGCGCGCTCGCGGGTCAGACCACCCGGACCGAGAGCCGAAACGCGGCGCTTGTGCGTGACCTCAGACAATGGATTGTTCTGATCCATAAACTGAGAAAGCTGGCTCGAACCGAAGAACTCTTTGATGGCCGCAGCAACGGGCTTTGCGTTGATCATATCCTGCGGCATGAGACCTTCAGAGTCGGCCATGCTTAGACGCTCTTTCACAGCGCGTTCTACGCGGACCAGACCAACGCGGAACTGATTCTCCGCCATCTCGCCGACGGAGCGAATGCGGCGGTTACCGAGGTGATCGATGTCATCTACAGAGCCGAAACCATTGCGGATACCCACGAGTGTTTTGAGCACGTCGACGATATCGTCTTGGTCAAGCACCGCAGACCCTTCTGTCTCCTGACGGCCTAGGCGACGGTTAAACTTCATCCGGCCAACAGCCGAAAGATCGTAGCGCTCAGGTGAGAAGAATAGGTTTGCGAACAGGTTTTCCGCCGACTCTTTTGTCGGTGGCTCGCCCGGACGCATCATGCGATAGATTTCCACCATCGCCTCCAACTTAGAGGTGGTGTTATCGATACGCAGCGTGTCCGATACGAATGGACCACAGTCCAGGTCGTTCGTGTAAATAGTTTGGAATTCCGTAACACCCTGCTCGACCAATTCCGCGAGCATATCGCGTGTGATCTCGGCGTTACATGGGAATATTATTTCCCCAGTTTCTTGATTCACAACGTCAGCCGCAAGCGCTTCGCCCACAAGGAAGTCCTCGGTAACGATGAGATCTTTAAGCTTTGCTGTTTCCATCTGACGAACGTGGCGACTCGTAATACGTCGGCCGTTCTCAACGATGACAGCTCCCTTCTTGTCAGTGATATGGAAGTTAAGCACTTCGCCACGCAGACGCGCAGGGATGAGTTGAAGCGAGAAGCTTGGCTCCTTGCCTTTGATAATCTTAAAGGTATTGTTCTCGTAGAAAGCCTCGAGGATTTCCTGCGAGGAATAACCTAGCGCACGCATGAGCACTGTCGCCGGCAACTTACGACGACGGTCGATACGAACGTAGACCATGTCCTTCGGGTCAAACTCAAAGTCTAGCCATGACCCACGGTAAGGAATCACGCGCGCAGAGTAGAGCAATTTGCCCGAGCTGTGCGTCTTGCCGCGATCGTGATCAAAGAACACGCCAGGAGAACGATGCAACTGAGAGACAACTACGCGCTCGGTGCCGTTAATGACGAATGTTCCAGAATCGGTCATCAATGGGATTTCGCCCATATAGACTTCTTGCTCTTTGATATCCTTGATGGTCTGAGTAGTCGATTCCTTATCATAAAGGATCAACCTTACTTTCACTCTTAAGGACACCGAATAGGTAGAACCGCGCAATTGACACTCTTTCACGTCGAATACCGGCTTACCAAGCTCGTAGCTCACATACTCGAGTACAGCTTTGCCCGAATAGCTGACGATCGGGAAAACGGACTTAAACGCAGCATGAAGACCTTGGTCTTTGCGCGCATCGAGAGGGCTGTCTAACTGTGTAAACTGTCTATAGGAATCGACTTGTATAGATAAGAGGTACGGTATATCCATAGCACTTGGCAGTTTGCCGAAGTTCTTACGGATTCGTTTTTTCTCTGTATACGAATAGGCCATTGCTGTGTTCCTAGCGTTGCGTACTAGTGAGGTACTGAGGGTGTAGAAGTCTTACAACGACGAACACCGGATGCAGAAATCTGCATCCGGTGAGCATCGGTTTTAAGCTTAAGCAGTTTACTTAAGCTCAACTGTGGCGCCAGCCTCTTCGAGAGCTTTCTTAGCTTCTTCAGCTTCGCCCTTAGGTGCAGCTTCCTTCAGTGTTGAAGGCGCGCCGTCAACAAGATCTTTAGCTTCTTTCAGACCAAGACCTGTGATGCCACGAACTGCTTTAATGACGTTTACTTTCTTTTCGCCTGCGCTAGTCAGAATGATGTCGAACTCTGTTTGCTCTTCAGCAGCAACAGCTTCACCGGCGGCGGCAACAGGGGCAGCGGCTACAGCGGCAGCTGCAGATACGCCAAACTTCTCTTCCATTGCTTCAACTAGCTGAACAACGTCCATTACCGACATTTCGGCGATTGCTTCTAATACGTCTTCTTTAGATAGAGCCATGACTCTTATCTCCTAATAAAATAATTAAAATAAATTTTGTGTCTCGTTGCCTAAACAACGAAAAAACTAGGCTGCTTCCTGCTTCTGGTCTCGAACTGCAGCAACGCCACGCGTTACCTTCGAGGGAACCTCTTTCATGGTTCTCGCAAGCTTCGTTACAGGCGCTAACATCACGCTCATAAGTATAGACAGTGCCTGATCGTGAGTCGGCAACTTTGCCAACACATCGATCTGACTTGCGTCTAATAACTTGCCACCAACAGACAATGCTCTGATTTCGAACTTAGCATTCTCTTTCGCAAAATCCTTTAGCACACGCGCAGCGGCGCCGGGATCGTCTTGTGAAAACGCGAGAATGGTCGGTCCAACTAGCACTTCTCGAATACACTCGAAATCTGTCGCCTCTACCGCTTTTTTAAGCAGCGTGTTGCGCACAACACGTAGGTAGACATTATTGTCTCGTGCATTCTTACGAAGCGCAGTCATCTGACTTACAGTCACACCGCGGTAATCCGCGAGAACTGCAGACAAAGCACTGCTAGCAGCTTGATTGACTTCGGAAACGATTTGTTTCTTGTCTTCCAATCTAATAGCCACTATCTCAACTCCATATTGTTGTGATCACCCTCAGTCGTCGTTGGCCTTTTTTGCAAGGAATAAGCCCCGTAAAAAAATAACCCGCGATTTCGTGACAAGTAATCCTTAAGCTCTTTTGAGCTTTGGACGAAAACAGTAGAGAGAGTATAAAACTCTAAACCACTGCCCTCTTTCGTTCGGTGAGTAGAACCTGAACTCAGCGCTGCAAAGCAGGCTAGAGCTCAAGTCGGGTTTCACCATCTGCGTAGGAAATTAAGAGGCCGATGTCTGCCTATCGGCAGAATCATGCTTCACCTACGGTCTTTGACGGCCCTGTCAGAGAACTGACAAAACCCCAAAGTCTGTCGCTGAACAGGACTAGCTTCAGCGGCGCTGCGGCTGATGCTCTGCATCAGCCTGCGAATTCTTTAGATTGCGAGCGACGAGTGATCGATCTGAAGGCCGGGGCCCATAGTCGATGACAACGTTACTTTGCGAATATAGACACCCTTGGCTGAGGCTGGCTTGACCTTTTTGAGGTCCTGCAGAAGCGCTTCGAGGTTGGCCGTTACAGCCGCAACATCGAAGTCGACCTTGCCGATTCCGCCATGGATGATGCCATTTTTATCAGTACGGTAGCGCACTTGGCCGCCCTTCGCGTTTTTGACCGCAGTCTCGACGTCTGGCGTTACCGTGCCGACCTTAGGGTTAGGCATTAAACCGCGCGGGCCTAGGACGGTACCGAGCTTTCCAACAACGCGCATGGCGTCTGGCGTGGCAATAACCACGTCAAAATCGAGGTTACCTGCCTGAATACTTTCGGCAAGATCGTCGAATCCAACGACGTCTGCGCCGGCTGCCTTAGCCTTTTCCGCATTTTCGCCCTGGGCGAATACAGCGACACGGACTTCTTTACCGGTACCCGCTGGTAAGACCGTAGAGCCGCGAACAGCTTGATCTGACTTACGCGCGTCGATGCCGAGATTAACTGAGACGTCTAATGACTCTTTAAATTTGCCCGTCGCAAATTCCGCTAAAATCGCAACCGCATCGGCAACTGAATACGCTTTGCCTGGCTCGATCTTCGCCGCGAGAGCTTTTTTCTTTTTGCTTAATTTAGCCATGTTACACAACTCCCTCGACGTTGAGGCCGGCGCTACGTGCGCTGCCCGCCAATGTACGCACCGCTGCGTCCATATCAGCCGCAGTTAAATCAGGCATTTTTTGTGTCGCCACTTCCTCGAGCTGAGCACGGGTCACTGTGCCAACCTTTTCTGTGTTTGGACGACCACTGCCTTTCGCGATGCCAACGATCTTTCGCAGAAGAACCGAGGCAGGTGGAGTTTTCATGATGTAAGTGAAGCTACGATCCGAATAGACCGTGATCACTACTGGGATTGGTAAGCCCGCTTCCATGCTCTGTGTCGCAGCATTGAACGCCTTACAGAATTCCATGATGTTAACACCGTGCTGACCTAGCGCAGGTCCGACAGGTGGACTAGGGTTGGCTTTACCAGCCCCGACTTGTAGCTTGATGTAAGCTAGTACTTTCTTAGCCATGTTACTCTCCTTGGGTGCAGACGTTAACTCGGGGTTTTGTCGAACGAAACCCTGCTAACTCCCCTGCGTACTCTAAACAACTTAGAGCTCGTCTTTAATGGTCGAGGGCATCTAGGCGACACCTTCTGACCTCCTAACTTCGCGCTTGCGCCCGAAAAATGCGTGCTTACCTTTTGGCCCCGCCCTCGCTAACTGCGCAGGCCAGACCAGAGCCTAAGACTAGCTCTTCTCTACCTGCCCAAATTCCAATTCGACTGGTGTAGATCGACCAAAAATAAGCACTGCAACACGCAGCCTATTTTTATCGTAATTAACTTCTTCTACAGTCCCTGTGAAATCGTTGAAAGGACCGTCTGTCACGCGCACCATTTCGCCAGGCTCATAGACAGTTTTGTGTGCAGGCGTGTCTTCACTTGCTTCCATCCGCTGCAGAATTTTGTCTGCCTCTTTCGACGTAATGGGCGCGGGGCGATCAGCCGTGCCGCCAATAAAGCCCATTACGCGCGGCGTGTTCTTAACCAGATGCCACGTATCATCGTTTAGTTCCATGTGAACCAACACGTAACCTGGGAAGAATTTCCGCTCGCTCTTGCGCTTCTGTCCCGCGCGCATTTCTACGACTTCCTCGGTGGGCACGAGGACCTCATCGAAGAGATCTTCCATACCCTGCAAGGCAATACGCTCTTTAAGAGAGAGCATCACTTTCTTCTCGTATCCGGAGAAGGCGTGAACTACATACCAACGCTTAGCCATTATTGCCCCTATCCGATTATCGATGACACGGCGCTGTTGAGCGCCCAGTCAAGTAGCCACAGAATGATGGCGACAATGAAGATAACAACCAGCACTACAATCGTAGTCTGAGTAGTCTCTTGCCGAGTTGGCCATACCACCTTACGTATCTCGGTTCTCGCTTCGAGGCAGAGCTCGAGGAACGATCTCCCTCGAACGGTTTGGATGGCGATCCAGCCAGCGATACCTGCAGCGACAATCAATCCAATCACTCGGACTAGCAGCGACTCCGCCGCGAAATAAGAATTTGCGTAAATCGCAGCGACAGTAATAGCCACTACAACGAGCCACTTAAGACTGTCTAGCTTTGTGCTCGCGCCTTCAATTTTCTCTGACATAGTGCTCGCTTATTCTCTTATTTTGGAGAGCTCGACCGGTAATTCACCGGCTCCAACTAAGCTCGTCCGTCATCAGCAAGAAGCCGATGCGTTAATCCCGCCATCCGCTGCAACTAACGCAGCGTGAATGTGGCAGGCCAGGAGGGAATCGAACCCCCAACCTGCGGTTTTGGAGACCGCTGCTCTGCCAATTGAGCTACTGGCCTAGACTCTTTCCTTAACTCTTTTCTTTTCCCTATCCTAAACTCTATAGAGACGACTAAGCCGAGACACCCTAGCGGAGGTCTCGGCTCAGCAAATATCGGTTAAGGCTTATTCGAATATCTTCGCTACAACACCCGCGCCTACTGTGCGGCCGCCTTCACGGATCGCAAATCGTAGACCTTCGTCCATCGCGATTGGGGCAATCAACGTCACTTCCATCTTCACGTTGTCACCAGGCATTACCATCTCAACGCCCTCAGGTAGCTCACAAGCACCTGTCACGTCTGTCGTACGGAAATAGAACTGTGGACGATATCCCTTGAAGAATGGCGTGTGACGACCACCCTCGTCCTTCGACAGGATGTATACCTCAGCCTCAAATTTCGTGTGTGGCTTGATCGTGCCCTTCTTTGAAAGAACCTGACCACGCTCAACGTCTTCACGCTTAGTACCACGCAGCAAGACACCCACGTTCTCGCCAGCACGGCCTTCGTCTAGCAGCTTGCGGAACATCTCAACGCCCGTACAAACAGTAGTCGTTGTATCGCGGATACCTACAATCTCGATTTCGTCGCCAACGTGCACAATGCCGCGCTCAATACGACCAGTCACAACAGTACCGCGACCTGAAATAGAGAACACGTCCTCGATTGGCATGAGGAAGGCTTGGTCAACGTCGCGTACAGGCTCTGGAATGTAGCTGTCGAGCGTATCGACGAGCTTCAACACCGATGCAACACCGATGTCTGACGCGTCGCCCTCGAGCGCCTTCAGTGCAGAACCAATAACGATCGGCGTGTCGTCGCCTGGGAAGTCGTACTGGTCGAGGAGTTCACGGATCTCCATTTCGACGAGCTCAAGCAGCTCTGCGTCGTCAACCATGTCTGCTTTGTTCATGAACACGACAATGTAAGGCACGCCAACCTGACGCGACAGCAGGATGTGCTCGCGCGTCTGTGGCATAGGGCCGTCTGCAGCCGAACATACCAGAATGGCACCGTCCATCTGTGCGGCACCAGTAATCATGTTCTTCACATAGTCAGCGTGTCCAGGACAGTCAACGTGTGCGTAGTGACGGTTTGCTGAATCGTATTCAACGTGTGACGTTGAAATCGTGATACCACGCGCCTTCTCTTCAGGGGCATTATCGATCTGCGAGAAATCACGCGCCGAGCCACCGTAAGCCTCTGCGCAAACCTTCGTCAGTGCCGCAGTCAATGTTGTCTTGCCATGGTCAACGTGTCCGATCGTACCGACGTTTACGTGAACCTTACTTCTTTGGAATTTTTCCTTAGCCATTCTCGACTGCCCTCAACGTTTACCTGCGCACAGGTCTTTCTCGTTAATCCTCATTTGCCCCGCCTTTAGCTAGCCAAGAGCTAACTTGGCTAACTTGGCTAACTTGATAGAGGCGAAACACTTTTACTTTCTTTTTTCTAACTTCTTGCTAATTTTTGTTAACTGCCTGTTGGCGCGCTCGACCTGAACTTACTACCAGGCTTCCAGACCGCCAACTAACAAACCCTTCGCAAAAGGTGGTGCTCACACCAGGAGTTGAACCTGGGACCTCTTCATTACCAATGAAGTGCTCTACCGCCTGAGCTATGCGAGCGAAAAAACTAGCACCATTGGGGTTCACACCGACGGCGTGAGCCTCTGAAAAATGGAGCGGGTAGCGGGAATCGAACCCGCGCAACCAGCTTGGAAGGCTGGGGTTCTACCGCTGAACTATACCCGCCTGCAGCTTGCGTAAAGCAGATAACACTTGCATAACCCTATGAATCATAAAGATTAATATGGTGGAGGGGGGTGGATTCGAACCACCGAAGCTTGCGCGTCAGATTTACAGTCTGATCCCTTTGGCCACTCGGGAACCCCTCCTACAAGATTCCCCAAGGGACAAAAAAACCCTCGGCTCTCTTACACAGGAGCGGCATTTTATGGGAATTGCCCACGAGGTGCAATCGTTTAGCGCAAAAAAGCGCTAATGGCGCACTATTGCTGATTAGACTCGGCGACCTTGATTAACCCAGTGTTGATTAGGGGTCTTGCCGCGTTTTCCATCACTGACGCGCGCGGGTCTGGGCCCGCAGTTTCGTCTGCCGCGAGAGACCAAACGAGATAGCCGACATTGGCAATAAAGAGAACGAGCAATATATAGCGCAATCTTACCCCCAGAGAACTTCGAACAGCCCGCTATCCCTTAAAGGCTAGCGACAGTCCATCAAGCACCAAGTCTGGCATGTGCCGCGCCCTGCAGTGCTTGAGGTGAGACATTAGTTCGTCGGCACCGCCGCCGGTGATAAAGAGCTCACACTCGCTTCCCTCTTGGCTGGACTCTTCAAATTTCGCCTTGATCAGAGCAACGGCTGCAGCCAAGCTTCCGTGATACACGGCCTCATCGGTTGAATGGCCTAGCGCCACTCCGCCGGCCTCGAACTCTTTGTTAAGCCTTATCCGGGTATTCTCCTCCAAACTGCGCCGCATGAGCGCAAGTCCGGGGGTGATGTAACCGCCACAATGCTCACCGCTGGCAGTGAGTTTGTCGATAGTCAAGGCCGTGCCGCAGTCGACCACGAGGCAGGCCTTGGTCGATGCAGCATGGGCCGCGAGCATTGCAAGCCATCGGTCTACCCCCAATCTGCTGGGGTCGCTATAGCGGATCGTGACTCCGGCATGCGTCCGCACTACCTTAGCGACCTCAGGAACCAGTCCAAACGAGCTGCTGCATTCGTCTACTAGCTCGGACAACGAATCTGGCGATCTGACACTTGCTATTCTCACGCGCTCGATCCGGCCGTCGACCCGGTCCTTTACCTCGCTCGCATTGGCGACAGCGTGAGCGATATCGGAAAGCGTCGACGCAAGGCGTGTTGGCGACGCCTTGCAGTCGCCCCGTAACCGCCACTTCAGCCGCGAGTTGCCTGCGTCTATCTCAATATCCACTGTTAGTCTCCCTCGGGGCGGAGCGAAGGGCTAAGCTCGCCCCCTTCAAACCGCAGCATTGTGTCTTCGCCTGTCGACCCCGTCGGATCTGAAGCGGCTCTTTGTTTCAGCATCAATGCACCGGTGGCGTCGACACCGCAGCTAATGCCCCGAAAGTGCTCTTGACCCTGCAAGACAGTCACACGTTTGCCCAAATAGTAATCGGCCTCATTCCATCGAACAATGAAAGACCCGAAGCCGTGAACAATGAATCGATCAATATCCTCTGACAATTGGTTTAGCAGGGCCACAAAGAGTGTTTCCTTGTCGATTCCGCTGCCGATTATTCGAGTGAGATCTACTGTAGGCCTGTCGAGACTGAGAGCCTCTTGCTCCTTAAGATCGATATTGATGCCGATACCCATAGCAACGTGGCTAAGGTTTTGAACTTGACGAAGCTCGAGCAGAATTCCACCAAGCTTGTTACCCTTGTGAATAATATCGTTGGGCCATTTTAACTTGATTTCGCTTGCCCCGAGCGAGATCAACGCGCTCTGAACGGCCAACCCTACCGCGAGACTCAGCCCCTGAAGCGCGTCCGGCTCGAGAG
>Ga0222713_10004819_pt1 | contig 13376 bp, 18 predicted proteins | sample C33_649DmetaG_FD_165061 | JGI IMG/M metagenome (GOLD analysis project Ga0222713, IMG submission 165061) | Estuarine water microbial communities from San Francisco Bay, California, United States - C33_649D | ecosystem: Environmental > Aquatic > Marine > Unclassified | place: USA: California...
GCTACAACACCTTCCAGTAGTTTACGTATTCAGGGCTTTTTAAATATTGGTTATAAAGATCCTATCAAGTATATTCAGCAAGATAAGCTAGACGAGATATACTTGTATCGAGGCTGTAAGGAAATATAAACTATTACAGACCGTAGCGTCTAAGCTCATCTAATTGATAAGAAGTTTTAGGTTTATATCTTTCTTTAAAAGATTGACCTACTTCTTCTTTTTTAGAACTATACGAATCTTTGCGTTTTTGTTCGGTAATATATATACTTGTATAGCTTTCACCTAACATCATTGCATCTTCATTATCTTGATTTAAATCATTAGGATACGATGTAGCAGCAGCACAAGCACGTGATAACGGGAAACCCTCCTTCAAATACTTGTTAACAAGCGCAGGATCTATGTGTGCGCTTTTATCTGAATGATCAACTTTCTTAACATTACCGTTAGCATCGTAATGTACAGTATAATCCTTTACCTGTTCTACTCTAGATTCTTCCTCTTCTTCTTTATCCTTAAGAGCTGACTTCATAAGTTCGTCTTTGTCTCCATCTTTATCAAAATCTAAGTAATCAGGCTTAGATTCTTCTTCTTCTGATGCCATATAGAATTGACCCTCGGCATCAGCTAATGCATCAGCGATATAATCTTGGTTGTATCTGCGATCCGCAATAATAAAGTCAATATAGTTTTTATCTACACGCGCCGCCGGATTATTACCCGTAACATAACCACCAGTAAGTTTGATATCTATTTTACCAGTGTAAGGACTTTTTCTAGCGATATATTCAACAACACCATCAACTTCTTCACCATCGTCTCCTATCCATACGGTATCAGCTTCACCTTCGATTACACTACCTGCATCATCACTCTCTTCTTCTTCTGCTCCTTTGAGAAGTTGTCTTGCTGCTAGTGCTGCTATAGCCATATTCTCTCTGTGAAGGCCTCCTGTTGTGAATTGTCTGCTATTAGAAGCTTCCATGAACCCTTCTTCACCCTCTTCTGATGCCATATTAAACTGACTTTCAGCATCAGCTAATGCATCAGCGATATAATCTTGGTTGTATCTTTTGTCTGAGATAACAAAATTAATATAGCTATTATCTACACGCGCAGCTGGATTACTACCAGTTACATAACCACCGGTCAACTGTACATCTATTTTACCTGTACGTGGATTTTTAGTAGCAGTATATGTAACAACCCCGTCTACATCCTCACCACCATCTCCAACCCATACAGTATTAGCTTCACCTTCGATTACCTCGCCTGTTGCGCTATCATACTCATCCTCACCTACATCATACATCTCTAAGCTTTCCATACCTTCCTCTTCTTCAGACGGTTCGTCATCAAACATTTCTTCATCCTCTGTACCTTGTGAGATAGGTTTAACCGCTGAGGATAAATACGCTGCAATTTTTTCATAACCAGGTTCATTAGAAATTTGTTGAATAAACGACTTAAGGGTAGCTAGATTAGTAATTTTATTTGAATAATTCATAACTTCACCGAGAGCTTCTTCATCAATATCAAAACCAGGTTCACCTATATTATTACCAATTTTCGCAAGAATATTAGCTACTGCTGATTTAACCAATATAGTTTCATCAGAAACAATATCTGTTAATGCATCATCCATCTGTTTACCAGATTTTACTTGTCTCATTTGACTTGCTATTTCCTGAGAAGCTGCTTGTGCTGCATATTTTTCTTCTTTACCTCTATTAACACCAACACCACTAATAAAATCATCTAAAGTAGAGGAAACTCTATCTGCAATCTCTTGCGTCTTGGCATTAATTTCATTTTGCTTTGTTTTTAATACGCTAAGCATAGTCTGCTTTTTACCAGTAAATCCTGGTGCCTTTTTAATAGCGTTGAGTTCCTGATCATCTATAATATCTAGCATGTATAGAATCTCTCTAATAAACTTAATTGTATCGAGAGGAGCAGAGCTTAATCCTCCTGCTCTCATTTTAGAAGTAATATTACCAAAGGAAGGGTGTGAACCTGAATATGGTGATACTTTACCTTCTGTTAAAACGCTTACTCTTGATAGTAGATTTTTAAACGAACTCATATACTATATTTATACAATATGCAATTAAATTGGACTAATTTTAACGAAATGTCTTTAGCTGAGCTCTGTAAAATACCAGGCATTGGTAAGAAGGTAGCAACACGCATTATAGTAAATAGACCTTTTAGATCTAATAATGATCTTTTTAAAATTAAAGGTCTTGGTAAAAATACACTTAATAATTTAGGAATAGAAAAGGTAAAAAAACAAAGAAGATCTTGGTACTTAATGGATGATGGTATTGAATATCCTCATTCTGCACTTGCTAGAAATAAGTTTACACGTAAAATAGATTTTTTCTGGAGAATACCTAAGGATCAGCGTGAATACTTAGTTGAATTAACTCCTATTTAATATTATATAATATAATATATGATTAGTACTATTAAACATAATGTGAGAGGAGGGGTAAAAAGTTATTTGCGCTATAATTGGATCTAGTAATCTGTCTAAGTTTGAAGTTTTATACCAAGCTAATCTTCCACGAGGTAATTTTGCCTCTAGCCTCTTGGGATTATCTAAGAACGGAGATCAGATGATGTTAAAGCAAAAAGGTACTATAAATTTTGACTCTAAAAATTTAAGCGATGAAAACCTTGATAACTATATTGATTATTTTATTGGTCATGTACAAGCTCCTACATCTGCGCAGAGAGAATGGTCTTATGATACTTCGCACCCCTTCGAATCACTTTCCTGGTCAGTAATTCATAATGGAGTGCTAACTAATTATGAAAATATTCGAGCTCAATACATAGACTGGGATGTAAACCCTGTTGATACAGCTGTAATACCAAACTTACTACAGCATTTTACTGAGAGCTGTAGAGATGAATGTCCAGCACACGAAATTATTAAACAGACTCTAGAGTTATTAGAAGGAACATTTGCACTCTGCATGGTAGATACAGATTGTAATGATGTATATCTCGCGAGACAAGGCTCAATCCTACACTATAATGATAAAGGCGACTTTTCAACGCTAGGAGGTGAAGGATTTAAACTTCTACCTGAAGGTATTATACTTATGCTTAAAGATAATAAAGAATGGGTAGAGGTAAACAAATTTAAAACAAAATCACCATTTTTATTCTTATGAAAACATTTTTTTTCTCGGTAACAAAAGGCAAAAAAGAAGATACACTGCTTTATAAAAACCACAAAGATGATTATGAAATTTTCTTTGTGGAAAATAACACAAAACCTCTATCTAAAGTATATAATAAAGCTATTGACTTCGCGATCAAAGAGGATATTGAAACCCTTGTACTGATGCATGATGATATTATCATTGAATCAGATCTATTTAAAAAAATACCCGAGCTACAGACGCAGTTTGATGTTATTGGTGTAGCCGGTACAACAGAATGTAAGTTAGAACAACCAGCTTTATGGCATTTAATGGGAGGAGGATTTCAAGGAGGTAAGCTTCATGGAGCTGTAGCTCATATTAACAATGATAAAAAATATATGACAGCGTTCGGTGTGTATCCTCATCGAGCTGTTTTAATTGACGGTGTCTTTATGGCTATCAAAAGAGAAGTTTTTAAATCAGTAAGATTTGATGAAGAGAATCCAGCCGGGTTTCACTTCTACGATCTTTCATATAGCCTTGAAGCTCATAAACAAAAATTCAAAGTAGGTGTAGGTGATATTATGATAACGCACGCATCACCAGGCTTGAGAGAATTTACAGAAGAATTTAATAAAGGGCAGGAGTATTTTTTAAGCAAGTGGAAAAATGGTAACAAAAAACAAAAGACTAAATTACAACGTAAAAAGAAAGTTTCTTAATATCTATCTTTTTATAGATACCGTATTACCTATAGTTGATAAACTACCAACCAATGTTATTCTATATAAGTGAGTAAATTAGATTTAGATTATTTTGAACGCATTGTTTGCTTTAAAGCGCTAGTAGACTCTACATACCTTTCATCGATAGTAGACTATGTAAAGCCGGCCTACTTTAAAGATAAGAGTATATCTAATATCTTTAGCATTATATCTGAATTCTACGAAAATCGTAATAAGTTGCCTACTCTTACAGAGGTTAAGATGTATCTTACAACAGACGAGTTGAGAGAGTCCTTTAAGAGTCTTGTCGAGTCTTTCAAGGAAATAGATAAAAATATCGATAAAGATGAACTGTATAGTAATACAGAAAGATTTCTTAAAGAGAAGGCAGTATATATTTCAATGCTAGATGTAGCGAGTGATATCGCAAAAGGTAGTATAGATACATCGCAGATTTTAGATAAGATAGAAAAGTCCTGTAATATAAATCTAGTAACAGATACTGGATTTGATTTATATAACGATGTAGATGTATTGATTGATGACTTATGCAACGTTCAGAGATCTATACCTAGCAAATGGGAATGGTTAGATGATGCGCTAAATGGCGGGTTTTTAGAGAATGGTAGGTCTCTTTACGTTTTTGCAGGTGAAACAAACATTGGTAAATCTATCTTTCTGGGTAATATAGCATCTAATATAGCTAAACAAGGAAAGAATGTTTTGCTAGTAACTCTCGAGATGTCAGAGTTGTTATACGCGCGCCGCATTTGTACTAACGTAAGTAAGATACCTTTAAAAGACCTGTCAACTAATACTCATGCTCTTAGACAAGCTATTGTAGATGAAAAGACAAGTGGTAGTGGTAGAATCTTTATTAAAGAATTTCCCCCTTCAACTATTACACCAAATCAATTAAAAGCTTTTGTTAAGAAGCTTACTGATACAGGTGTACCCATCCATGCAATTGTTTTAGATTACTTAAACCTACTGCATTCTACCGTAGGGTCGAATTCTTACGAGCGTGTTAAAAACGTAACAGAGCAAGTTAGGGCTATGTCTTATATTTTTAACTGTCCGGTCATATCAGCTACTCAGTTGAATAGAAGTGGGTTTAGTACTGATAATCCTGATCTAGCAACGATATCAGAATCTGTAGGGTTGGCTGCTACTGCTGATGTTATCGTATCTATTTTCCAGAACGAAGAAGATAGAGACTTAGGTATTATTAGACTTGGTATGATGAAGAATAGATATGGTCCGAGAGGTCATACCCAAGCTATGAGAATTGATTACTCAACTCTAACCATTACTCAAGCAGAAGAAGCTGCAGTAAGTAGTGATGATTTAACTCTTAATACTTTACAGTTACTAGCCGGTTGATTAAGTTCCTTGTTTGTGTAAATAATTAGGTGACCTCAAACAATAGAGACAATAACAGCAGGCTTAAACGTAATCTAGCTTTGTATAAAAGCGGTAAGACTGACTTTACTACAGAAGAACTAAGCGAATTAAAAATATATCTTCTTAAGTTAAAAGATATTGTATCTACAACCGAGTTTTTCGAAGGCTCGTTGAAGAGTTACAAAATTGTTAGCTGTTTTGCAGAGGACTTATTTACCGAATTGCAGGACTACATGCTTAAAAAGTTTAACGCGGATATAGCTATTACTGTAATTATTAAAGAGCGTAAAATTCTTTTTAAGTGTGATAAAGAACGATGCAAAATTGATCTCTGTACTTTAGCTAAGTTGTTATGTGATGGCAATTGTATAGACGAGACAGGCGCCGTAGCAGAAGGTAATATAACAGACAAATTTCTAAATTTAACCAAAACCTTTAAACAATGTATATAAAATCAATCTCCGTCAACCCTTCTCAGGACATTATAGATAGAGAGAGTGAACATATATTACTTTCATTCTGTTCTTTTTGTACATTATTAAAGGGTAAAAAGCTTTCATTTCAAAATGTTTTTATTTTAGTTCTTCAAGATGAAAAACTAAAAAATATACTAAAGGATCTTTTAGGAGTTGATTCTACCTTTGAAATAGTTAAAATCTTCTTAGAGTACGATCCCACAATTACAAAAAGTAAATATATTACAAAATATTTAAATAATCGTAACAAGAATAATTTAAAATTAATTAAGTGTTAACAGAACAAGAAAAACGAATTTATAATTCATATCTAATAGCTAGCAGATCTGCTAAAAATAAACCCTTTAAATTACGCCAAAACTTTGATTCAATAGATAATCAGACTTATGTAGTTTTAAAGAAACTAGGTATATTTTTTGAAAAAAATAATAATATAAAGCAGATAGATTTTTTTACTGCACCTTTTAGCTACTACGGTTCAGATAATTTTTTTGATATAAGCTTCTTTCTAACACCTAAAGCTATAAAGTGCTATTCTCTATACGTAAAGAAAAAAGAGACACAAGATCCTGATAATGAAGATACAATATTAAGTACTAAAGACTGCTGTATATTCATTTATAAATATTGTGCTGAAAATAAAATAACTCTTCACGAATATAAAAATATTATACATGGCACGACCCCGCTAATATTGCAGCATTTACGCGATCATAAAATAAACTTTTACACTTTACATGGACTACAATGTGATAGAACTATACGGCAAGTTGAGTCAGATCTTTTAGAGTTCTTTATATCTAATTTTGAATATCTCTTAAATGAAACAAGAGTAAATTTTCAACGATCTATACGACTTAAAAATATAATACGTGAATCCCTTTCTATAATTGAAAATAAGCTATTGAAAAATAAAACCAATAGCTTATAATTAGAGAATAATAAGCTAAAAAACTAAAACTAAAACTAAAACTAAAACTAAAACTAAAACTAAAAAACTATGAGTACATTTAATACATCGATGTTTCAATCCATCAAAGACGCATTAGCTAAATCAGACGCAGAAAATACTCCAGCAGTATATAATGAAGTTCTAAGAACCACACCTGGTAATACCTATACTGTTAGACTGCTACCGTTTGCTAAAGACCCTAAAAATACATTCTTCCATTACTTTAACCATGGTTGGGTATCGTTTGCGACTGGTCAATATGTCCAAGCGCTTTCACCTATGACCTTCGGTGAGCGTGATCCGATTGCAGAAGAAAGATTCCGCATCCTACGTATGGGTACCGAGGATGAAAAAGAAAAGGTAAAAGCCATTAAGAGAGTCGAAAAGTATCTTGTTAACGTATATGTTATTGATGATCCGACTAACCCTGATAATAACGGTAAAGTTAAACTACTTAGATACGGTAAGCAACTTCATAAGATCATTATGGAAGCGATCGAGGGTGAAGATGCTGAAGAATTCGGTCCTCGTATCTTTGATCTCAGTTCAAACGGAGTTAGCTTCAAGATTAAATGTGAGAATCAAGGTGAGTATCCAACTTATGTTTCATCTCGCTTTACATCTGCTGGTAAATTTAATTTGTCTGAAGATGAGCAGAAAAAGATTTATGATGGCGTGTATGATCTAACTAAGGTATATACTCTTAAATCTTACGATGAGCTTAAGCAAATGCTTGACGAGCACTTCTATGTAAGAGAAGTTGCGTCTGAAGCAAGCGCCCCGTCTCATAATACCTATACTGAGGCAGCTAAAGCAGAAACTATCGCGTCTCAAAGCACTTCTACTTACTCTTCTGCAGAAGACGAAATCTCAGAACTACTTAAAGATATTATATGAATATAACACCAGACCAACAAAATGCGTTAGTTCAGTTTTTCGGAACTATGCATGCTCAGGCTAAACAGACTGACGACATGATCGTTGGCTCTTCTAAGTTTGTAAACCCTGTCGGTCCTACTATAAGAAGAGAGCTTGAGAACGTGCTTAAGTTTAATAACGAGCACCCTCCTCAGCAACCTCCACATCAGTTTCAAGAACCGGCATATATACCTACTCCTGTAGATTATGTACCGGTTCAGGAAACATATACACAAGAAGTACAAACGGTTTTACCGCCTACTGTACCTCATGAAGTAGTAAAGGTATTAGATTCTGAAATACTTAATACATTGAAAGAAATTAACTTGAATTTATCTAGAATAGCATCTACACTAGAGAAGCAACATGGAAGTACAAAGAGAGCTAAAAATACCAAATCGGGTTGACTGGACAAAGTTTCTAGAGTCGATATCAAAGATAAACGAATCAACAATTCTTACCTCTCACGAGGGAAAAGCTGGTTTAATAACATCTTTAGTTTCTTCCGCAGATAATACCCTTATATTGTATGGTGAGATATCTGGTGTAAGTGCTAATTATAATGGCACTTTAAATATACCAGATATTAAGAAATTGATTAGAGTTATTGACTCTATCGATACATCAGATCTGTCTCTTATTATTAATAATAATAGCATAGAGTATAAAGGTAAATCGCTTAAGTTTAAGTATCATCTATATGAAGACGGCTTCCTTAATAAGCCATCAATCAATATAGAAAAAATTAAGAGCTTTAACTATGATATTAATTTTACTCTTAAGAAAGAACAGATTAATTCGATTATTAAAGGTAGTACGTTCGCTACAGAAACTAACAAACTGTATCTATATACTCAAGACGGTAGCTTAAAAGGTGAACTAACTGATAGAGCGAGACATAATACAGATGTATTTGCCTTGGATCTTGGCAAAGTTGATTTTACTCTATCTCCACTACCTATAAACTTTGATAATATTAAATTGCTATCCTTTATCGGTGAAGACATAAACTTCGGTATTAATACAGAATATGGAGTAACTATCATTGATATTTCAAATAGTAATATTAAATTAAAGTATATTATAACATCCCTCACACAATGAATATTAATAAGAATAAAATAACGACGCTTTCGTACTTTGTAAAGCGCTTAAAAGACTGCGGCTTTAATATCTGGAAAATATGTAATAACTATGCACAATCAGATCCTCGAAAGTGGACGATTATGATAGATCCGGGTAATGCAGCTATTTTTGTAACTTGTTATGAAAATAGAGACTTTAAAAGCGAAAAAATGTTTGAGTTTAACGATGGTGGTAGATTATTTCCGCGTAACTTTTCTTTAAAGACGTCTTCTATAGAGGTTATTGTTACCTCTCTCTTAGAGAGAGGAGTTACACAGATTGCTACCGAAGACAAATATAATAATGAGCCAGGATAATAATGAATATTCAGATGAAGAAATTAGAGAACTTTTAAAAGAGGTTCTTAAGACTGAGTATGAAAATAAAAAAACCTACAATAAAAAGGTTAAAATTAATACTGCTCTAGCTTCAACTGTAAAGGAATTTCTTACTAATTTCGTTGTACTGGGCTATGATCTTAACGACAATCCTGTAATAATAAAATACGCTCGCACTCAGATGGAAAGAGATGCTCTTAAATCGTTAGCGGTAAGATATATTTCAAAGCTTATATATGAAGATGAGTAATAAGGTACCTGTAATCGGCCAAGTATATGCCGTACATACAGGTACATATGCTGGCCAAATGCTTTTGTATGTAGATAAAGGGTCTATAGATTATTGCTTTCTATCAATTCCTGAAATGCGCAACTTTACAATTCCGCGCGCTATATTTGAACATGGCATTAAAACTGATATAGTTAAATATGTTGAAACTGTACCAAAATATGTTTTAAAGGTATCTATTGCTCAGTACAAGCAAAACGAACGTAAAGGCGCTATTAAAAAGAAGAGTAAAACTATCGATATTTGAGAATCGATTTACATTCCTTACCGCAAGTCCTTCTAATATAGCCCTTATTTAAACACCAGCGTGTATTGTAGATAGAGCTATTACATATTAAACAAGTACTGTATTCACCTGTCATTAGCGATGGTTTCTTAATACCGGTAAGTGCTTTAGATAAGGCTTCAGCGTGCTCCTTAGTTCGTTTATATTTTCTTAACCCCTCGGCTATCTTATCTCTAGTCTTCTGTGTATGCACCTTACCAGTTATCATCTTACTTTGATGATCTTTCTGAGCTTGCGTCTTTGGAACATTAACAATACCTCTAGTTCCAGTAGAAGTATTGTTCCGATTTAACCATTCACTCTTTTTTACAGCACCTATTCTTCTAATAACCCTTTCTTCCCAACAAATAGCCTCTTCAGCAGTTTTAAATGTCTTTCGAACTTCAATAATATCAGGTTCTCCATGCTGTTCGCACATAAGTTTAACATACTTTGATGATGTATAATATTTGGTCCACAGATCATTTGGGGTTGTACCTCGCGCGTAACGTACGCCATAATAAAACGTTTTCTGCTTAGACCAGCCTATTAAATAGCAGAATGGTTGATAAATATCTTTATGCTGTTGTTTTGTCTTCATATCAATAGTGTAGGTGGAGTTGCCGCTCGCGACCTACAATTATTTAATCAAATGCGGCTTGTTTTAATAAGGAACTAATATATTATTATAGTATATGAGCAAGACTTTAATAATAGATGGAAACAATCTTGTGCATAGATGCTGGTGGACTGCTAAGAACCAAGCTATAAGAACCAATACTGCTGAACCAGAGCAGATTAGTAATCTCCATATATATTTTACTCTCAACGCGATCTTTTCGTATGTAACAAAATTTCAACCTCAAAAGACTATTGTTGTCTGGGATGAGAAACCGGATTACCGAGTTAATGAACGTAAGGTTATATTTAGTGAGTATAAAGGAGGTAGATCAACCGATTCCTCGCCTCACCAAAATAATAACGCAATTAAAAGTATATTACGTATGTTAGGTATAGCTTCTATTTTTCCACGTGAACTAGAAGCAGACGATATTGTTGCATATATATGTAAAAGTTTTGAGGGTAAAAAGATGATTATATCTGTAGATAAAGATTTTATTCAGTTAATAGACTCAAATACATCACTTTACGATCCTATTAGAAAAATAGAATATAATTATCACAATTTATACTCTTTGATAGGATACTCAGATGTCGATACATGGTTTAATATTAAATGTTTGACTGGTGATAAATCAGATAATGTTCCTGGAATACCTAAGTTCGGGAAAGCTAAGATTAAAAAATATTTAAACGGAGAGATTGAGCTGTCAGAAGAAGAAAAAGAGATTTATAACCGCAATAACTCACTGTTTAATCTTAATAAGATCATGCATAACGAGGCTGAACAAGAGTATTACAAGAGCCAGCTCGAAAATACAGTAGAAAGTAGCTGGGATGAGTTTATAATTGAGTGTAAAGATCGTAACTTTAACAATATACTCGGAAAGAAAGAATCTTGGTATTCTTCGTTTTTCTTACGTAACAAACTTCAATTATTATTTAAATGATTAATGCCCCAGAAGAATATGTAGTAAGCAAGTTCTTTCAGTATATATACCAACCTAAATTTAATAGATATAATAATACATATCAAGGAGGATGTTGTATATGCCGTGAGGGGGGATCCTTTGGTAAAAAGCGTAGATGTTATTACATACCTAAGAACGATAATATCTTCTGTCATAACTGCGGCTGGTCTAGTAAGCCTCTAAAATGGGTAATAGAGGTAACTGGTAAAACTAGCGCAGAAGTTATTGAAGAAATTAGAGAGTATATCAATGAAGATGATATAATTGAATCTACAGTAGAAGAACCGGTTAAGATAATTACCGAAACACTTCCAAAGAACTCTGTAAATCTATTTGATCCGATGCAGGTAGATTTTTATCGCGATAATAATATAGTTAAGAGCTGTTTAAAGCTAATAACTGACAGGAGACTTAATACAGCTGTCAATAGACCTATAACTCTGTATGTATCTTTAATAGATAAAGTACATAAGAATAGACTTATAATACCCTTTATTAATGAGAAAGGAGATATCGAGTTTTATCAATCTAGATCTGTAGTTACTAGTGATAATACGAAAAAACCTAAGTACATATCACGAATTGGAGCAGAAAAAACTCTATTCAACATCGATAAAATCGATAATAGCTTCAGTGATGTTTTTATATTCGAAGGACCTATAAATGCTTTTTTTACTAAAAATAGTGTAGCAGTTGCAGGTATCACAGATAAAGGTACAGCTACATTTACAAAAAGACAGCAACAGCAAGCAGATACTGTTTTAAGGTGGTTTAATAAAACGTGGGTACTAGATAGTCAATGGATCGATAAGGCATCTCTAAGTAAGAGTGAGATTCTACTAAATTCAGGTGAAAAAGTCTTTATATGGCCTGAGAATATAGGTAAGCGCTTTAAAGACTTTAATGATATCTGTATTGCAGGTAAAATCGATGAAATACCTCATGAGTTTATAAACAAAAACTCATATAGTGGGTTAGAAGGTATAATTAGGTTAGCTGAAATAAAGCGATATGTAAATACTAAACAGTAACTATAATATCTATCAAATCCACTCCTTTACCACCAAAGATTAATGTTATATGTTTATACCCTGCTGCAGCTGTTGCCTTAGCTTTAAGCTTGTTAATATATTTATTAACTTTATATGTATATAAACTCTTAACTTCATATATTGTATTATTTTCACAAGTAAAAAAATCAGGAAAATATTTTTTTTCCTTACCTCTGTAATTATAAGATATAGTAGGTACATCACCTCCAACATATATGCTTGCAACATCTATTCCTTGCTCTACTAGATATTGCAGCGCTTGAGGTTCATATCCCTGAACGTCAAACTGACGACCAGCAATATCAACAGTTTTAAGTCTATAACCGCTTTTCATAGCCTTAATATGGGTATCTAATAATTGCATAGGATTATCTACACCATATTTTTTACGCATACTATCAGTTCTTTTTCTTTTAGTATATAATAGACTATTAGTTTCTTTAAGTGTTCTAAGCTCTACACCCAGTCTAATAAGCCAATTTTTAATTGTAACATTTGAAACATTAAAATACTTGCCTAACTCTATACAGGATAAGCCACTACTATAGAGTTCTTTTAACTTATTGCATATTTTTGTGTTATCATCTAATAAATGAGGCTTACACTCTTTTTTGTAGTCATCAAGCCTGTTATTCTCCGAAGCAGATCGTTTCGGGATATTATTTTTTATTAAGATTTTATTTACTCTATTATACTGTATATTATATTTTAGTGATATTGTTCTTATGGTTAGTTTATTATTATAATCAGTAATTATTTTTTCTGCTGTCTTAAGATCAATATATTTTGTTGTAATAACTTCCATACTAGTATTTAGTCCACTAGCATGGTTTAGAGTCATACGTATCTAAACGCAGGATTTTCAGTTTGAGATATATAACCTCTAAACGACTCTGTTAGAGCAGCAAGTTCTGTAGCTACACGAGCTATTTTACGTTGTTCAGATTGCTTCATTCTATCAAAGATGGTATCTGGTTCAGCGTTTGCTAATTTAGTTTGAATAGAATCACCCGATGTACCATTTAAAAACTCTAGAAAGCTATCACACTGATCAACCCAGCTCTGCAACTCTGCTGTCATGG
>Ga0222713_10004824_pt1 | contig 13370 bp, 10 predicted proteins | sample C33_649DmetaG_FD_165061 | JGI IMG/M metagenome (GOLD analysis project Ga0222713, IMG submission 165061) | Estuarine water microbial communities from San Francisco Bay, California, United States - C33_649D | ecosystem: Environmental > Aquatic > Marine > Unclassified | place: USA: California...
CGAAGGCCAGCACCTTGCCCACCAGGATGAGGTGGTCACCACCTGGCAGGCGCGCCTCGGTGGCGCAGTCGAAGCGCGCGAGGTAGTCGTGGAGCTGCGGCGCGCCACTGGCGCCTGCGCTGGCTGAAATGCCCTCGAAGCGATCGACGTCGCGGCTGGCAAAACGGGCGGCCAGGTCCGCCTGCCCTGCGTGCAGCACGTGGACAGCGAAGCAGGGCGCCGCCTCGAAGTGGACGAAGTTACTGGACTTGCAGCCGATGCTCCACAGCACGAGTGGGGGATCCAGCGACAGGGAGCTGAAGCTGTTGGCGGTTATGCCCACCGGGCGCCCGTCGCTGCCGAGGGTCGTAATGACGGTGACGCCGGTCGCGAACTGACCCAGCGCCCTGCGTAGTGCCTGGCTCATCCGGCGGCTACTTTAGCGCTTCCCGCAACCTCGGCAGCACCTTGCTGGCGATGTATTCGATGCGGCGCTGACCGGAGGCGACCGGCTCGCCGGGGAACCGGGCCCAGAAGTGGACGTCGCGCACCTGTGGGTAGGCCTGCAGCATCGCGGTCAGCCGTTCCACCGCGGTATCCGCGTCCCACAGTTCGTACAGGCCCTGTGCAAGCGCCGTGGCGGCGTCGGGGAACCTCGGTACCGCGTCAGGCGGACCAAAGGCCCCCCACTCGATGTACTGGTTGCTCTGGTACAGCACGTGCGGGCCGACGATTTCCGCCTCCCGTTCCGGGTCGTCGGAGATGATTGCCCAATGTCCCGCGATGATGACCCCGTCGGCCGGGTCGCGACCGTTGCGCTTGAGGCACTCCACGTAAGTATCGTGGCCGATGCCACCCGTAGACAGGAAGCCGTCGGCGATCCGGGCCGCGCGATCGATGGCAGGTTCCGCCATGCCGCCCAGGTACAACTTGGGGAGGTGTTCCGGTGCAGGCAGGACGCGCAGGTCTCCGACCTTGAACCGTTTGCCCTCGAAGTTGATGCGCTCGCCGGCCCAGGCCCGCCGGATGATGGTCATGGCCTCCTCGATGAGGCTCGGCCGATGCTTGAGTTCCCGACCGAATTCCCTGAATTCCATCTCGCGGTAACCGATGCCGACGCCGAGGTCGAAACGACCGCCGGTGAGCAGCGACAGGGTGGCCGAGTCTTCGGCGATCCGGACCGGATTATGCAGGGGGAGGATCATCAGGTTGGTCCCCATGCGCAGGCGGCGGGTGCGCGCCCCGATGGCGCTCGCCAGCACCAGCGGCGAGGGCGTATAGCCGTCCTCGCAGAAGTGGTGCTCGGTAATCCAGACCGAATCGAAGCCGATCCTCTCGGCCTCTACAATCTGGTCGAGGCACTGGGCGTAGAGGGTCTCGAAGGGGATGTTCCAAGGAGCGGGGTTGCGGAAGTCGTACCAGAGGCCGAAGTTCACTTGTCGAGTCATCTCGCGTGCTCCCTCAGGCCAGGCCGGCCATGAAATCGAGCAGTTCTCGCCGGTACCGTGGACCGTCCTCGACGAAGGGCGCGTGGCCGCACTCCGCAAACTCGACCAGCCGTCCCTGCGGGGCGATACTCGCGCCCAGCCGGCAGATGTCCGGGGGCACGATCTGGTCCTTGCCGCCCACCACGGCCAGTACCGGGACTTGCAGCGCCGCCAGCAACTGGCGCTGGTCCACGGTGTCGAGCTGACCGAGTGCCTCGTCGGCATTGGGTGAGGTCTGCATGAAGATCGACCACATCCAGTTGATCACCGCGTCGGGCTGGGGCACTGCGCATACCGCCTGGGTCAGTCCCATCAGGAAGGCCGCGCGGTTCTCACGCAACAGCTTGACGGTTTCAGCGGTGCTGCCGGGCGGGTTGCCATGCGGGAAGTCCGGCGCCTGCGTATAGCGGGGCGTGGCGGCGGTGGTCAGCACCAGGCCCGCGCAGCGGGTTCCCAGCCGGGCCGCGGTCTCGGCGGCGATCGCCCCGCCGAGCGACCAGCCGTTGAGTGCCACGCGGGGAATGGCCAGGTGGTCGAGCAGCGCGACCGCATCGCTGGCGGAAGACTCGATGGAGACCTCGGCAAAGTCCTTGTCCGACTCGCCGCAGCCGCGCTGGTCGAAACACACGACGCCATGGCCCGCTTCGCGCAGGGCCACGACCGTGGAATCCCACACCCGGCAACTCATGCCCCATCCGTGGATCATGAGGATGGGCAGATGGCTCCCGCGGTTGTATTCGTAATAGATGCTGCGCTGCTCGGCGACGGCCAGGTAAGGCATGCGAACCTCCGGTGATCAGGCCTTGGGCGCGCTCATCTGCGCGCCCGGAATGGGGTTGAAGTAGTGGATCTGGACGCCGCGGCGCAGGATCTTCCAGGTGCCGTTGCGGCGCTGGAAATGGTCGCGGTAGGTGGCGCTGATCATCTGCACGACGTCGTCGCGGGTGGCGCCCATGCAATCCACGTCGCACTCGCCCTCGGCGTTGTCGGCGTCGATGAAGCGCACCTTCAGGTTGCTGGTCAGGTGGTGGGTCTCACGCCAGACCGGCCACAGCACCTCCCTGACGGCCTTGTCGATGCCCGCATGACCCTGGAAGGAACCGAACGGGGGGCCGATGTCCCAGGTGCAATCCTCCCACCAGATGGTCAGGAAGCGGTCGAAATCCAGGTGGTCGAAGCCCTGGCAGTAGTCGGTGACCAGGTCACGCATGGCCTGGCGGCTTTCCAGTTCGTCAACCCGGGCGAGCAAGCGTTCTATGGTCTTCTGCATGTCCATGGTTATATCCCCCTCTGCCTGCGATCGGATTATAGGTTGCCGACCTCCCGCTCGAGCAATCCCGCGAAGCGGTCGCCAACCGCCTGCAGGGCATTGGGGAGGTAGTAACCTGGAAACAGGCCCGTGGACGCCTCGCGTCCCCGCAGGACTTCCTTGGCCACGGCCACCTTGTGGACCTCGGTTGGGCCATCGACGATGCCCATTTCGGGCACCATGGCCCACATCCCCATCAGCGGCGTTTCGTTGGACATGCCCAGCGAGCCGTGCAGGTGCAGGGCGCGATAGACCACGTCACGCAGGACCCCGGGCATGGCGGCCTTGACCGCAGCGATCTCCCGGCGCACCTCGCGGGTGTAGGCCTGGTGCTTGTCGATCAGCCAGGCGGCATAAAGCACATGCAGCCTGAACTGGGTGATCTGGATGTAGGAGTCGGCAATTTTCTCCTGGGTCATCTGCTTGTCCGCCAGCAGTTCACCCTTGGTTCGACGGCTGAGCGCACGTTCGCACATCATGTCCAGCGCACGTTTCAGCAGGCCGACGGTGCGCATCGCATGATGGATGCGCCCGCCACCGAGCCTGGACTGGGCCACCTCGAAGCCCTGGCCGGGCTTGCCGAGTATCGCCTCGCGGGGCACCCGGCAGTCGGTGAAGCGGAGGTAACCGTGCACCCCCGACCCGGGCTCTTCGCGCATGCCCACCGCAGTATTGCGAACCACCTCAAGCCCCGGCGTGTCACGGTCCACGACCAGGATCGAGGCGCCCTGGTGAATCGGTACGTCCGGATTGGTCACAACCACCACCAGCAGGAAGCGCGAGAAGTCGGCGTGCGAGGCAAACCACTTTTCCCCGTTGATGACCCACTGGTTGCCTTCCAGGACTGCCCGGCAGGTGAACTGACCGGGATCGGCGCCCGCTTGCGGTTCGGTCATGGAGTAGCAGGAGGCAATCTCGCCGGCGAGGAGCGGCTGCAGATAGCGCTGCTTCTGCTCTGGGCTGCCGAAGCGCGCGAGGATTTCGGCATTGCCGGTGTCCGGTGCCTGGCAGCCGAAGACCGTCGGCGCAAAGCGGCTGCGCCCGAGGATCTCGTTCATCAATCCCAGCTTCAGTTGCCCGTAACCCTGCCCGCCGAGCTCGGGTCCCAGGTGGCACGCCCACAGCCCACGCTCCTGGACCTGCTTCTTGAGGGGCGCCATGGCCGCAGTGGGACCTGGCAGGGAGGGGTCGAAAGGATCAGCTGGCCCTCGAAAGATGAGGTCGAGCGGCTCGATTTCCCGGCTAACAAACTCATCCATCCAGTCGAGTTTCTTCTGGAAGTCCGGATCGGTCTCGAAGTCCCAAGCCACGTGAACACTCCTGATCGAAGCACGCTTTGCAGCGCAAAAATACGGGCAAGGTGTGACTTCGACGCCACACTCGCGGTGATTCGCGGACGAGTATAGGGGTTACGCTTGCTTGTCGACAACAAGCGGATTATCTTCGGCTCATTGGGGGACGGCGTAGCGTTGCAGCATCAAAAGTTGCGCTGAAACATCGTCGAGGCCCCCAGACTGGTAACTGGTTTCTCATCTACTGGAGGTTGGACGAGCATGATCAAGTCGAAGCGGAATCTGCTGACCTCGTCGGCAGTCGCGATTGCGTTGGGCAGCACATCCGCCTGGGTTCCGGCATTGGCCCAGGAGTCCTCGGTCGGGACGCTAGAGGAAATCACGGTCACCGCCCGCAAGCGCGAGGAGAACCTGCAGGACCTCGGCACTTCGATCAGCGCACTGAGCAGCGCCGACCTGCAGAGGCGTTTCGATCTCGACTTGCAGACTTTTGCCAACGCGGCGCCCAACCTGGTCATCAACGACCTACAGCAGGGCCCGGGCAGTCCCGCGGCCATCTCCATCCGCGGCATCGGGACCACGGACGTTGAGAAGAACTTCGACCCGACGGCTGGCGTGGTCGTCGACGGCGTGTTCATCGGCGTCAATTCGGGAGCGATGCTCAAGGCGCTGGACCTCGAGGGCGTCGAGATCCTGCGTGGCCCGCAGGGTACGCTGTTCGGCCGTAATTCAATCGCGGGGGTCATCAACGTCACCCGTGGCCGCCCGAGCCATGACGGCTGGGGCGGCGCGGTACGGGCGGGTGCCGGCAACTACGGCGATACCCAGCTCGATGGTTACATCAACGTGGCCGTGTCCGACAAGTTCGCCTTCCGGCTCGGCGGTGCCATGCGGGAGCACGACGGCTGGTTCCGCAACGTGACGCTGGGCAAGGACGTGGGCGCCAGTGAGTACATGGCGGTCAGCCCGAGTTTCTCCTTCCGGCCTACCGACAACCTGGAAATCTACTATCGCTTCGACAAGACGGAGCAGGACCAGGACGCCAACACGGTCTCCAACATGGCCCAGGCCGACCAGGCGTGGTGCTTTTTCTACGGCCAGTGTGCCCAGGGCGTCTCGACGCCGCAGTCCGGCGATCGCTACAAGGTGCTGCAGAACGGTGACGATCCCTATCAGTCCTACTTCGACTCTGAGTTGCACCTGCTGAATATCAGCTGGCAGGTGAGCGACACCATGTCGGTGGACTACGTGATGGGTGACTTTTCCACCGACGAAAAGGTCTACCAGGACTGGGACGGCACCGCCCTGACGCTGTACCACACCGATCGTCCCGCGGTCTGGAACCAGACCAGCCATGAACTGCGCCTGACCAGCACCGGCGATCGGCTCTCCTATACGGTGGGTGCCTACCTCTGGGAGTCCGACTACCGCATCGACCTGTCGAGCTACATCGGCTTCGGCGACCTGCTCTTCGGCCTGCCGTTCGGGACGGTGCTCAACGTCCTGCAGACTGTCGCCCAGACCACGGAGTCCGAGGCCTTCTTTTTCGAGGGGGACTACAAGTTCAATGACAGCTGGACCCTGACCCTGGGGGGGCGCTACACCAGCGACGAGAAGACCAGCGGCCTTATCGACCCGCTCATGCCGGAACTCGCCCAGAAGGGCAGCCTCGATAATCCGTTCCGCGAGTCGTGGAGCGAGTTCACGCCGAAGGTGAGCCTGCGCTACCGCATCAACGACGATGCGATGGTCTACGGCCTGTACTCGCGCGGCTTCCGCGCCGGCGGCTTCAACGGGCGACCGGGCACCTATGAGGCGGCCTCCATTGCCTACGACCCCGAGTTCGTCGACAACTATGAGTTCGGCTGGAAGAGCGAGTGGCTGGACGGGCGCCTGCGCCTCAACGGCTCGGTCTTCATGATGAAGTACGACGACAAGCAGGAAGAGCAGAGTGTGCCCACCTCGCAGGGCACCGGTCAGCAGACGCTGGTGGTCAACGCCTCGAGTGCCGAGATCAACGGGCTCGAGATCGACTTCTCGGCGGTCATCAGCGAGAGCTTCACGCTCAATGGGAACCTCGGCATCCTTGATGCCAAGTACGACAAGCTGATCGACCCCATCACCCTGACCGACCTGTCCAATCTCGACCTGCGCCGCGCCCCCCCGGTGACGGCGACGCTGTCGCCGACCCTGAGCTATGAGGCACTTGGAGGTAGCGTCACCCTGCAGGCGGACCTGCGCTATACGGGTGAGCAGGAACTGACCTTCCTCAATTCCCCGCAGAGCCAGGTCGATTCCCACACCACGCTTGATGCCTCGGTGAACTACTCCTTTGGCAGCACGATGGTCAGCCTGTGGGGCCTGAACCTGACTGACGAGGACGTGTGGTCGCAGGCCTACGACGTGGGTACCAGCGTGACATTCCCCGGCCTGTGGACCTATGCAGCCGCCAGACCGCCGCGAATGTACGGTCTGAGGATCACCCACAACTTCTGAGGGATCCCGGCTGGCGCGGGCCTGGCCGCGCCAGCGTCCGGGTGGCAGTTGATGCGGCCCGGCGTCTGCCCTGACGCCGGGCCATTTTTCTGGACTGGACTGATATGAGCAGACGCTGGGTGGTGACCGGGGGATCGCGCGGTATCGGGCTGGCGGCAGTCAGGCGGGCCCTCGCGGCGGGTGATCGCGTGGCGGTGCTCGCGCGACGTCCGCCCCCCGGTTTGTCGGCTCTCCTGGGAGAGGGCTCGCATCTCCTGCTGACCGCCGACGTTAGTGATCCGGTCTCGGTGGCCGAAGCCATGGCGAGCGTCGCAGCGGAGTGGGGCGGGATCGACGTCCTGGTTAACAATGCCGGCCTGCACCGTGGCGGCAAGCTCGAGCGCCTGGCGCTCGAGGATTGGAACGCGGTGCTCGCCACCAACCTTTCGGGGGCCATGCACTGCATTCGCGCCGCCTTGCCGTACATGGGGCCCGGTGCGTCAGTGGTCAACGTCGGTGCGGTGGTGGGCTTCCGCGGCTTTCCTGGAGATGTGGCCTATGGCGCATCCAAGGCTGGCCTCGCGGGCCTCACCCAGGTGATGGCGGTGGAGCTCGCGCCGCGCCAGGTGCGGGTGAATCTCATCGTGCCTGGCTTTGTATTGACTGAGATGACCGCTGCGGTGGCGGAGCGGGCGCGGGAGCGATTGCTGGCCCGGATTCCCCTGCGACGCGAGGGGACCGAGGGCGAAATTGCCGAGGTGATCTACTGGGTAGCCGGTTCGACCTATATGACCGGTGCCGTGATTCCCACCGATGGCGGGTTGATGTGCAACCTGTAGATAACGGCGAGGCTCGCCTGCTGGGATGGCTGGCCGAACATCTGGGCCTGCAGGATCCGGCCTCGCCACGGCGACTGAGTGGTGGCAACTCGAACCTGACCTTGTGCGTGGCCCACGCGGGGGGGCAGGTGGTGATCCGGCGTCCGCCCGAGAACGCGATCTCGGCGAGTGCGGCCCGCGGCGTCAGGCGAGAGGCGCGCATGCTGCAGGCCCTGGCCGGACGGGTGCGGGTTCCACGACTCCTGGCGTTTTGTGAGGACGCCTCGGTCATCGGCCAGCCCTTCGCGGTCGTGCAGCACGTTGCCGGTCACGCCATCTCCACGGCGCTGCCCCCCAGCTATCCGCCTGGGGCTGGCACCCTCGATCGACTCGGCGAGGAGCTGGTCGATGCCATTGCCGAGGTGCACACCCTCGATCCATGCGAGCTGGGACTCGAGGTCGGTGACGGCGCCTCGCAGTATGTTGTTCGACAGGTTGAGCGCTGGCGCGACCTGCGTGCGGCCCAGTCGGTCCGGGAATTGCCGCTGGTCGGCTCGCTCGCTGACTGGCTGTTGTCGAGGCTGCCACCGTCGCCACGGCTGGCCGTCATGCACGGCGACTATCACCTGGACAACACCCTGTGCCATCCGCAGCAGCCTGCTTTGTCGGCCATCATCGACTGGGAACTTTCCACGGTTGGCAATCCGCTGGCGGATGTGGCGCTGATGCTCGCGTTCTGGGGTGAGCGCAAGGTGGACGCACCGGGCTTCGGCTTCGTCCAGGCAGTGAGTCGCGGGCTGCACGGTCTGGTGACCCGCGAGGCACTCGCCCTGCGCTGGTCGCGGGCCACCGGTATCCCGGTCGACGACCTCGACTACTACCTGGTCTTTGCCTTGTGGCGGCTCGCTTCGATCGTGGAGGGTGCCTATGTTCTGTACCGCCAAGGAAAGGTCCACGACGACTATTCCCGTAACCTGGAGCGGGACGTACCGAGCTTGCTGGAGGAGGCCGCGATGATAGCTGGTCTGGCCTGGAGGTGACGAACATGCAATCCACCATGATGGACTTTCCGGTTTCCACCCAGATGATCCTGCGTCACGGTCGGCGCCTGCACGCGGCCAGCCGGGTGTCCAGCTATGACGGTTCGGCTTTCCGGCATGGCAGCTTCGCCGAGGTTGCGGCGAGGGCCGACCGTCTCGCCGTCGCGCTGGCCGCGCTTGGGGTCGTGCCGGGCGATCGCGTGGCCACTTTCTGCTGGAACCACCAGGCGCACCTCGAGGCCTACCTGGCCGTGCCCTCGATGGGCGCCGTCCTGCACACGCTGAACGTCAGGCTGTTTCCCGCGCAGGTGGGGCAGATCATGAGGCATGCGGCCGACCGGGTGCTGATCGTCGATGCGGTCCTGCTGCCAACGCTCGCCCCGGTGCTTGAGGAGGTGCCCAGCCTCGAGCGGGTGATCGTGGTGGGTGGCGGCGAGGGTGGACTCGACTACGAGGCGCTGCTGGCTGCCGCCGACGGTGAGCCTCGGTGGCCGGTGCTCGACGAGCGACAGGCCGCGGTGGTCTGTTACACCTCGGGCACCACCGGCGACCCCAAGGGTATCGTTTACAGCCACCGCACGATCTTCATGCATACGCTGGGCACGCTCGGCCGCGACACGTTCGCGATCGGCCAGGACGACCGAATCCTTCTGCTGCCTTCCATGTTTCACGCCAACGCGTGGGGGCTGCCCTATTCCGCATGGTTTTCCGGAGCTGACCTGCTGCTGCCCGGCCCGCATCTCAAGCCCACCGACCTGCGGCGGATGATCGAGCTCGAGAGGCCGAGCTTTACGGCGCTCGTCCCCACCCTCATCAACGACCTGCTCGAAGCAGACCGGGTGCAGCCGCTGGACCTGTCCTGCTTCCGCGTGCTGGTCTCCGGGGGGTCTGCCGTATCCCCGGCGCTGATCGCCCGGGTGAGAGAGCGCTGGGGAGTGCCGGTGCTGCAGGGCTGGGGCATGACGGAGACCAGCCCCATGTGCTGCCTGTCCATCCCGCCTCGCGATGTCGCGGTCGAGGACCAGCCGGCGTGGCGTGCCCGCAGCGGTCGTCCTGTGCCAGGCATGGAAGTGCGGATCGTGGATGACCAGGGCCGGCGGCTGCCCGAGGATGGCGTCACGGTCGGAAACCTGCAGCTGCGCGGCCCGTGGGTGACCGGCGGTTACCACCAGGGCGCCTCGCCCGATTCCTTCTCAGCCGATGGCTGGCTGCGGACCGGAGACGTCGGTTTCATCGACGAGCAGGGCTACGTGCAGATCACCGATCGTTCCAAGGATGTGATCAAGTCCGGTGGTGAGTGGGTCTCCTCGGTGGAACTGGAGAACCAGCTTTCGATGCATGGCGACGTCGCCGAGGTGGCGGTCATCGGCATCCCTGACCCGCGTTGGGAGGAGCGGCCGCTGGCATTGGTGGTGGCCAGGACTGGCTGTCGTGTCGAGCCCGTGGCGCTTCGGGAATTCCTGGAGCCACGGGTGGCCCGCTTCTGGTTGCCGGAGTACTGGGCGGTGGTCGAGTCCTTGCCGCGCACCAGCGTGGGCAAGATTGATAAGCGAATGCTGCGACAGATGCACGCCGAGGGACGGGTGGAGGTCACCCGGTTGGAGCGCGGCGAAGCCGGCTGACCGGGCTCGGCGAACGCCGGGAGGGTGACTAGCGGAGCAGGGCGATCTCCTCGTCGGTCAGTCCGAGCTCCCGGAGTACCGTCACGGTGTCATGACCGGGAGGGACCGGTGCCTGCGGTTGTCTGGTCGTGCTTCGGCTGAAGCGCGGCGCCGGAGCGCCTTGCGGAACTCCGCCCACGTCGATGTAGGTGCCCCGGGCCTGGTGATGCGGGTGCCGTAGGGCCTCGTCGAGATCGAGTACCGGGGTGATGCAGGCATCGACGCCAGAGAACAGCTGCTCGAGTTCCTCCCGGCTTCTCATGGCGATGGTCTCGCCGAGCCGACGGCGCAACTTCGGCCAGAGGTCATCGGTCAGGGCAGGGTAGCGCTCCGCTGCAAAACCAACGCCGCCCCGAAATTCCTCGACGTCCAGTCCCAGTCGGGAGATCAGTTGCTCGTGGAACGCCGGCTCGATGGCCCCGATCGCGACCCATTTGCCATCCCGGGTCGGGTAGGTGCCGTAGTAGTGCGCGCTGCCGGACAGGAAGTCACCGCCCGGGCGACCGCGCCAACTTCCAGCGGCCCGTAGTCCGAGGAAGGTGCCCATGAAGGAGGCCAGGCCATCGAGCATGGCGGCGTCGACGACCTGGCCCTTGCCCGAGCGACTCCTCTCGAACAGGGCGGTGACCACCCCCAGTGCCAACAGCATGCCGCCGCCGCCGTAGTCGGCGACCACGTTGAGCGGTGGCTGGGGATTGCCATCTGCGGGTCCGAGTTGGTGCAGCAGTCCGCTGAGGGCGAGATAGTTGATGTCGTGTCCGGCGGCCTGGGCAAGGGGGCCTTGCTGGCCCCATCCGGTCACCCTGCCGTAAACGAGCCGGGTATTGCGCGCAAGGCAGGTATCGGGTCCGAAACCGAGTCGCTCGGCGACCCCTGGACGATAACCCTCGATCAGCACGTCGACGGTCTCGACCAGACGGAGCAGGACCGATAGCGCGCTGCTTCGCTTCAGGTTCAGCGCTACCGATCGACGAGACCGGAGGTGGGGATCTAGCGGGGCAACCGGGTGGGCGTCGGGTCGCTCGATGCGAGTGACCTCGGCCCCGAGGTCAGCCAGCAGCATGCAGGCATACGGAGCGGGCCCGAGGCCCGCCATTTCCAGTACGCGAATCCCAGCGAGGGGTCCCCCCTCAGCCGAGGTCATGCACCGATCCGTTCCGGTCGGCCAAGCCCACCAGCCAGTCGCAGGGTTCGAAGCGCGGCCCGTGCCGTGCGGCGAGGTCCTTCGCGACCCGGACAAACTCGGCTGCGCCGATCGTATCGACCAGTGACAGTGCGCCACCGCTCCAGGACGGGAAGCCCCAGCCCAGGATCGAGCCGAGGTCGGCATCCGCCGCCGAGGTCACTACACCCTCCTGGCGGCAACGGGCGGCCTCCAGGGTCTGGATGTACAGCAGTCGGGTCTTGACCTCGTCCAGCGAGGGCTGGGCCGCAGAGGGCGGATAGTGCTCGGCGAGGCCGGCCCACAGCCGCTTGGGTTCGCCGGCGGGATAGTCGTAGAAACCACCGCCGCTTTTGCGACCCATGCGCCGCAGTTCCTCGACGAACAGTTGCAGCACCGGCCAACTCGGCGGCTCGACGAATTCGCCGCCGAGGTCTGCGCGCGCCTGCTGCACGACGTGATACTGCAATTCAAGCGACACCTCGTCCATGACGGCCAGCGGTCCCACCGGCATTCCGGCGAAGCGCCCGGCGTTCTCGATCAGCGCCGGGTTGACGCCGTCCATCAGCAGCATCTGGCCCTCATAGCAGTAGGTGGCAAACACGCGGCTGGTGAAGAAGCCGCGACTGTCGTTGACCACGATGGGTGTCTTGCGCAGTTTCCTGACCAGGTCGAGGGCGTGTGCCGTGGTCTCGTCGCTGGTCTGCCTGCCGCGGATCACTTCCACCAGCGGCATGCGCTCAACCGGCGAGAAGAAATGCAGGCCAATGAACCTTGTCGGGTCGCGGGAGGCCTCGGCAAGGCCGCTGATCGGCAGGGTCGAGGTGTTGCTCGCAAACAGGGCACCCGGGGGCAGCACGCGCTCCGCCCGCCGGGTGACGTCGGCCTTGACCTCGCGGTCCTCGAAAACGGCCTCGATGACCAGTGCGCAGTCATCCAGCACGGTGAAGTCCACACCCGGCTGAATCCGGTCCATGACCCTGGCGGCAGCGTCCTCGTCCAGCCGCCCGGACTTGATCTCGCGCTGCAGGGCCCGCTCTGCGTAGCTAGTGGCCCTCTCGGCGATCTCAGGGGTTCGGTCGATCACCCGACAGTGGATGCCGCTGCGAGCAAGCACGTAGGCCAGCCCGGCCCCCATCATGCCGGCCCCAAGTACGCCCACCCTGGTGACGTCCGTCGGCGGGATGCCCGCGGGTCTGGCGGCCAGCTTCTCGGCGCGCTGGCGGTTGATGAACAGGGTGCGCACCAGGTTGCGGGCCACGCTGCCCGCAGCCAGGCGGGCAAAGTAGTCGCGCTCGACGGCCAGACCCCGCTCAATGGGAAGCTGCAGGCCCTCGTAGCTCGCGGAGAGGATCGCCAGGGGCGCCGGGTAGTTGCCGTAGCCGCTGCGGGTGGCGGCTGCCACAGCACCGGCGAAGGCCTCGCCCCATCCCGGGCCACCGGGTCGCAGCCGCCCGGGCATCACGAAGCCTTTCACGTCCCAGGGTTGGACCCGCGAAGCGCCAGGCGCGCCTGCTGCCCGGATCGCCTCGTCCAGGAGTGCAGCAGGCTCCACCAGGCGATCGACGATGCCCAGGTCAAGCGCTTCCGCCGGACCAAGCGAGTTGCCTTCCAGCATCGCGCGCAAGGCCGGCTCCAGGCCGATCAAGCGGGGCAGGCGCTGGGTGCCACCTGCTCCGGGCAATAATCCGACCTTGACTTCGGGCAGGCCCACCACGGCCTCCGGGCGATTAGCCAGCAGTCGCTGGTGGCAGGCGAGCGCAAGTTCCAATCCGCCACCCAATGCCAGGCCATTGATGGCAGCCACGACGGGCTTGCCACAGGTTTCCAGGCGGCGCAGGAAGCGGGAAAACGCGGGCGTCGCCTCGAGGACCTGCTCGGGGGTGGGCCGACTCGCCAACAGTGTGTCAATGTCCTTGAGGTTCCAGCCGGCAGCAAACGCCTGCTTGCCTGAGGCGATGACGATGCCAGGGATGGCTTCGTCCCCGAGCAGGAGGCTCAAGGCCTGGTCAAACTCCGCCACCACCGCATCGGAAAGGGGATTCAGTGATGCCTCGGGAACGTCGAGGTGCAGCACACTGACGCCGCCCGCGCCAGTCTCGAGCCGGAGATTGCGAAAATTCGCCTGCATGCCTGGGGTTCCTCCA
>Ga0222713_10004827_pt1 | contig 13364 bp, 4 predicted proteins | sample C33_649DmetaG_FD_165061 | JGI IMG/M metagenome (GOLD analysis project Ga0222713, IMG submission 165061) | Estuarine water microbial communities from San Francisco Bay, California, United States - C33_649D | ecosystem: Environmental > Aquatic > Marine > Unclassified | place: USA: California...
CAGTTTGAAGATTTCCATAGAAATAATATTCATCACCAAAGTTTAATAAGTCAGGGTCACCGTTTTGAGGAATATTGATGTAGTTGGCCAAATTGTAGAAAGATGCTCCAGTGTAATTTTCCAAAGTAATTTGGAATACCTCACTGGTCATTCCACTTGAATTAATATAACCACCAACGGTGCTTCCAGATAGTTGGTCCGTGAAATCGATAACTCTCCAAAGAGTTGGGTCAGGTCTTGTATCGCCTGATACAATTTGACAAAGAACTTTGAAGTCAGATGCCGTGTATCCTGTAGTTGAACCTGTTCCTAAGAACGGAAACTCGTTTCCGAATCTTATTGCAACGTTCTGTGTGTTAGTAGTACACGCACTTGATGGTCCCAAAATGTAACTGTAGTAATTACAATGAAGTGAATCGGTGAAACCCGTAGAATCAAATCTGTATGTCACCCACATTGTTTCCACATCATTATTCATAACACCTTGTCCTGTGTTGTTGTTTGTAAAACAAGTGTTAGGAGTAATTAAACTAAGTTGTGGTGCAGGTAGTGTCCAGTTTCTGTTTGACTTGTAAGAAAGAGCCGCAGCAACTTCTTCATCATCAATAATAACAATTTCTTGGTCAGGAAATACTTTACCGATTCTATTGAGATTTCCGTTAGCATCAGGATTAGTATCATACAAATGATAATATCTAATACCCGGGTCATTCATATCAGGGTTTGGAACTGATTTTATGTAATAAGGTCTACACAAATCATAACCTGGAGGGTCGATGTAAAACACTTCACCAATAGTTGAACCTGTTGTTTTGTGCCACATCAAAGTTGGTATTGTCAACTTGAAGTTTCTTGCTAATCCTGGGTCTGTTGTTGGGTTCTGTGGGTCAAAAGGTATTGTTGCAAATTTTTCACCGTAAACGTTATCCAAGGATTGGTTTGTGTAATGAACTATGGCAATACATTTTTGGTCATTTGGTTCAACAACAATTTTTTCATCAAATGAGTTATAATAAAAAGTTTGACTCGTATCAGTTTGTCCTGAGTTTTGTTGATATCCCAAATATTGTTTGGTACTTAGATAAGATATTGAACCGTACTGCAAAAAACTCTCGTAGATTGAACTGAATACTCCCGCAGGACTTTCACTCCAAGGAATATTCATATTCCAAATTGGTGTAATTTCATTTTCACCACAAGTTTCCAAGTAAGCCGGTGTTAAAGTGTCGTATAATTCAGTCATTCCCGAAGGATATATCAAACAACGTCCGATAACTCCCGCAGATTGACCTGTGTAGATTGGAACAGCTCTATCCAAAGTAAGTGTCCAAGTTGTAGTTCCTGTGGTACCTGTGGCTGGTGATATGTCTTGAATTTTATAAGTTAGAACAGGTCCTGTTTCGAACTCACCGGTGTTGAACCCATTACCATCAAAGTACATTGTTATAAAATCTCCAATAGCTGGTGTACCTGATGTTGGTGCAACATAATCTAAATTAATTTCCACCCCTGATGTTTGACCTGATAGTGTATTCAGTTCAACTACGTAATTGGAAGTAACTGTATAGGCTGAAGAGGTTTGTGCTGAATAAGGATACGTGTTACCCGTCAAGAAAAATCCAAAAGGAACTTGAGAATTATATACGTCATCTACGTTTGAATCCATAAAAGGGATACCATAGGTATTTCCTGTAACCCCTTCAACATAAATTGGATATTTTACGTTTTCTTTGTTTGATTGTGGCGTTCCAACGTCGTTTTGTGCGTTGAATGCAGGCATAAGGACATTATATCCTGTAATGTTGTATTGAGCACCATAGTTTACTTCACTGTCACCAATTTGAAAATAGGAGATATTGAAATTTCCTTGTGAAATATATCTTCTTCCAACATCGGTGATTCTTGTGTTAACAAGACCTGAAGTATTTTTAATTATATAACCCATTATATCTTAAATATTTTATCTATCGGTTTTTAAGGTGTAATTCCTGCAGCATCTAAAATATGATTCATATTTGCAGTCCCTTGATTGTTAATTGCTGTACAACAGTTACACCCACTTATTTGTAGATTTGTAACCGAAACAACAAAATTTTGTGTAATTTCAGTAACACATCCTTGTACATTAGCAGGTCCGTCAATAGCCAATTCCGAAATACAACTACCTGTTACAGTATCTCCACTAACCATACTAATGTTTGTAGTTTCAACGTAAGTATCAACTTCTTGGAGATACGGTGAACAATAAGGTCTCGGTTGAGATATCGTAGAAGCTACTGTTGTTGGGATGATAGTTGTCGTATTTTTCTTGATTAAATTATTATACGTTGCGACAGAACTACCAGGCTCTTTCATTGTTTGTTTAACTTCAATACCTAATGTGTAAGTTAAAGTAACACCTGCAGGTAATGGAGGGTTTACATTAACTTTCCAAGTCATTTGTCTATAACCTGAATTGTTAAGTTGTTGTGAAGTTTGAGATACTCCAACAGAATAGGTGGTGGTTGAGTTTTGGAATGGAACTACCACAGTTTGTTGTGCAGTTGTTCCACTTGCGTCAACTACAACCGCAGAATATGTACCAGGACACAGTGAGTTAAACACGTTATTACCAACAAGTGTTTGTCCATTGTTTATTGAGTATTGGAATGGGTAAGTACCTCCGATTGGTGTTATAGTGATAGAACCGTCACAGTCGGATTGACAAGTTGAAGAGTCAACCGAAGTAGTTAAATCCAAGAATGTTACCGCAGAACAAGAACCTTCGTATACGTTGACAGTTGCCTGTTTAGTTGCACCAGCACTATACCAACCTGTCAATGGTACATTCGCAGTGGTTTGTGAATTGATTGTACCACCGTATTGGGTGTATCCACTTAAGTACCAAACTGATATTTGTGGGTTCCACAACATAGAAATTCCTGAACCATTCGACCAAGATGGTTTACCATTGAATAGACCACTCGGAGTGAATTGGATTTGTTGAGGTGCGTCACCAGTAAATCTGATATACATACAAAGAGTTGGCCAAACAGGTGAAGGTGAAGGTGTTTGTGTTGGTGTAGGTGTAGTTGTTGATGTTGGTGTTGGTGCGACCATACTACAACTTGTAATCGCTGTAAAGTCTCCATAGTAATCAACTACAGTGACCTGATAGTTTCCATTACCTAAGTTGAATAGATACGGAGTTTTTTGACCACCTTGCCAAGTTATATCATATGGAGAAGTTCCACCTGTTATTCTCAAATACAATTTACCATCGTAACTGGTTGAAGATGTTGGATTTGTTCCATAACACTCAACTCCTAATGGGAACAGAGTGAAAACCTGACAGTTATTTTGTTCTCTGAATAGAACGGCATTACTCGGTGTTGGTGTTGGTGTGGGTGTTGCAGTTGGTGACTTTGTTATTGTGGGGGTTACTGTCGGTGTAGGTGTTGCGGTTTGAGTGGATTGTTGTGTTGGTGTTGCAGTTGGGGTAGCACAAACTGTTGATGCAGGTGTGTTTAATTTTGTTACTCCATTGAATGGTTTTGTGTAATCAAATATTACAAGTTGCTCCTCACCAGTACCCGTTTGAAACACACCACAACAATCATAGTAATAATAACTTCCTAAGGTTATACCAGAACCACAAACTATTTGGGTTGGGGTTGGTGTATGATTAGGTGTTCTTGTTGGAAAAGGAGTTACTGTTACACTCGGCTCAGGGGTATCTTCACAAGGGTATAGGAGAATACCATTATAATTAATGAAACCTGAACCACCATTTTCAAAGTATACATCATCACTTGATGCATAAGCACCACTCTCTTGACATCCACAAACACTATAAAAATTACCAGGTTGGACAGTGGCACTTTGAAGTGTGGTACCATCGTTACAGGAATACGAGTAAAAAATCTGAGGTAAATCAGATTCATTCCAAACCATCCATCTAATACAAGTAGTACAAGCCATTACAAACAAATTATAAAGTTGATTATGATTCCACTTGAATCAATTTGTACCGCATATGTACTTGAACCGAATATCATTTTTCTCCAAAGTCCTCCCTGATTTACAGGATTAAATAAGGTACCACCAACAACATTCTGAAAAACTTGTGCACCTATTACGGGAATAGTTGGTGTATCTATGTATGAAGTATAGTAGTATGAATCTAAAAGTGTATCTATACAGGCACTTGTTGACAATGGATAGGTAAACCTACCTATCTGATGAGCATAAACCACTGAGGAAGGTGTAGGGGTTGGTGTTGTTGTTGAAGTTGGGGTTGGTGTTGCAGGAATAGTCCCTGTCGGAGTCGGGGTTGGACTTGATGACGAAGTTATAGTTGGTGTAACTGTAGGACTAGGTGTTAATGTTGGAGTTACGCTTGGAGTTGGTGTTGGTGTAACATAAATTGTCATACCATCAACACATCCCGCACTGTCCACAATTTTAACAACAAAATCAGTATCTGAATTAGGACTTGGCACATCAAACTGATATGGTGCATTAGCAACAGTGGCAACAGAAACACAACTTCCACTTGAAGAATTACAATAAAATACTTCAAATGGAGTGTTAGCTGTGATTGTTGATATGTTGACTGTTATTGACACTTATTATAAATACAAATGTTGAAATTTAATTAGGGACACTCACCATCATTTCTACAAGGGGCATTAGGTCCTGTGTAACTTGAGTTCGGAGCCACGGAATAATCTACTGTGAAATACAAACCACTTAAAACTCTCATCAAACAACGTTGGTAAGTACCCGCAGCTGGGAAAGTCAAACTCACATAGTCTGCACTACAATTTTGAGCATTTACGGCAACTGTACCTAGTTCATCAATATCAGATTGGCTAATTGTGAATTCATAACAATAACAAGCTGTTGATAATGTACAAGGTCCATCGTCAGTTATTGTTGCTGAACATAAACTTGTAGGTGGTTGACAGGCACATATAGTCAGTGGCTGTGAACCCGGTGCATTGAAGAAATATGGTGGTATTTGTTCTGTAGTTTGTGAATAACAATCCAAGTATTCAAAAACTTCACCACAGTTTGTTGCCACATTACTAATAGTATATTCGTGACAAGAAGTACAAATTGACGTTGGTGTTGGAGTCTGCGTAGGCGTTGGTGTCGGAGTTGGGTTACAATAATTTGTACAAACCTCAGCGTCACAGTTGTTACCTCCAAGAATTTGTGAGACTATTGGTAATCCTCCAATTGGGGATATTTCATTCGCCACAGTTACATAATAACATTGAGTTCCCTGACCAATATTTACGATTATTGTATCTCCACCATTAATAGTTTGGTTTGTGGTAACAACATCAACAGGTCCAAATGCTTGGTCATTACAACACTTATTACCTTCTACACTGAAATAACGTAAAGGAACTGTACCTGTTTGTGTTGGTGTTTGAGTAGGTGTTGAAGTATTAGAAGCCGTATTTGTTGGAGTTGGTGTTGGTGTGTTAGATGCTGTGATACTTGGAGTCACTGAAGGTGTATTTGAAGGTGTTTGGGTCGGTGTATTTGAGGCGGTAATACTTGGAGTAACTGATGCCGTATTACTTGGAGTATTTGATGGCGTGTTAGTTGCGGTATTTGTCGGTGTCTGTGTTGGAGTATTTGAGGCTGTTATACTCGGAGTGACTGACGGTGTGTTACTTGGAGTATTAGAAGGTGTTTGAGTAGGTGTATTTGATGCAGTGATACTTGGAGTAACCGATGCAGTATTACTTGGTGTGTTTGAAGGTGTATTAGTTGCGGTATTTGTAGGTGTCTGTGTTGGAGTGTTTGAGGCTGTAATACTTGGAGTAACTGATGCTGTGTTACTTGGAGTGTTTGAAGGTGTATTAGTTGCGGTATTTGTAGGTGTCTGTGTTGGTGTATTAGATGCAGTGATACTTGGTGTTACTGATGGAGTGTTACTTGGAGTATTAGATGGAGTTTGAGTCGGAGTATTTGATGCCGTAATACTTGGAGTAACCGATGCAGTATTACTTGGTGTGTTTGAAGGTGTATTAGTCGCAGTATTAGTTGGTGTTTGGGTCGGAGTATTTGAGGCGGTTATACTTGGAGTTACTGATGCAGTATTGCTTGGTGTGTTACTCGGCGTGTTAGTTGCAGTGTTTGTTGGAGTATTGGTTGGAGTTTGAGTCGGGGTGTTTGATGCTGTAATACTTGGAGTGACTGACGCTGTGTTACTTGGTGTGTTAGAAGCTGTGTTTGTTGGAGTTGGTGTTCCTGTACCCGTTTGAGTTTGAGTCGGTGTTGGAGTATTAGTTGAAGTATTAGTTGGTGTTTGTGTAGGTGTTTGAGTTGGAGTGTTTGATGCTGTAATACTTGGAGTAACTGAGGCGGTGTTACTTGGTGTATTACTTGGGGTATTAGTTGCAGTATTTGTTGGAGTTTGAGTCGGAGTGTTAGTCGCAGTGTTTGTTGGGGTATTAGTCGGGGTTTGAGTTGGAGTATTCGATGCAGTTATACTTGGAGTAACTGAGGCGGTGTTACTTGGTGTGTTAGAAGCGGTGTTTGTTGGAGTGTTTGTAGGTGTGTTAGTTGGGGTGTTAGACGCAGTATTTGTCGGAGTTGGTGTTGGGGTTCCCGTTCCTGTTTGAGTTTGTGTTGGTGTATTTGACGCAGTGTTTGTAGGTGTGTTAGTTGGGGTGTTAGACGCAGTATTTGTCGGTGTCGGAGTTCCTGTTCCAGTTTGAGTTGGTGTGTTTGTTGCAGTATTTGTAGGAGTGTTAGTTGGGGTATTTGTTGGTGTATTTGTAGATGTATTTGTTGGTGTATTTGTAGCAGTATTAGTTGGTGTCTGTGTAGGAGTATTAGATGCTGTATTGGTTGGAGTTGGTGTACCTGTACCAGTTTGAGTTGGTGTATTTGTTGCGGTATTAGTCGGTGTGTTGGATGCGGTATTAGTTGGAGTTGGAGTTGGTGTACTTGTTCCTGTTTGTGTTTGTGTTGGAGTATTCGACGCTGTATTAGTTGGGGTATTGGTTGGAGTGTTTGAGGCAGTATTAGTTGGTGTGGGTGTTCCTGTACCTGTCTGAGTTGGTGTTTGGGTTGGAGTGTTAGATGCGGTATTTGTAGGTGTGTTGGTTGGAGTGTTTGAGGCAGTATTAGTTGGTGTGGGTGTTCCTGTACCTGTCTGAGTTGGTGTTTGGGTTGGAGTGTTAGATGCGGTATTTGTAGGTGTGTTGGTTGGAGTGTTAGATGCGGTATTAGTTGGGGTTGGTGTTTGAGTTGGGTCAGGTGTTGGGGTTTGTGTTTGAGTGTTAGATGCGGTATTCGTGGGTGTGTTAGTCGGTGTGTTCGAAGCAGTATTTGTCGGTGTTGGGGTTCCTGTTCCAGTCTGAGTTTGAGTCTGAGTGGGTGTGTTAGTGGCAGTATTTGTAGGAGTATTAGTTGCGGTATTTGTTGGCGTATTAGTTGGTGTATTTGAAGCGGTGTTTGTCGGAGTAGGTGTTTGGGTTGATTCAGGAGTTGGGGTTGGGGTAGGTGTGTTAGACGCAGTATTTGTTGGAGTATTAGTTGGTGTGTTAGTTGCTGTATTTGTGGGTGTAGGAGTTCCTGTTCCTGTACCTGTTTGGGTTTGTGTTGGAGTGTTAGTAGCGGTGTTTGTAGGAGTATTAGTTGGCGTATTTGAGGCGGTATTGGTTGGTGTAGGTGTGCCTGTTCCTGTCTGTGTAGGTGTGTTAGACGCAGTATTTGTAGGTGTTGGTGTTTGAGTTGACTCAGGAGTTGATGTTTGTGTAGGAGTATTAGTTGCCGTGTTGGATGGTGTATTAGTAGGTGTATTTGATGCGGTATTAGTTGGAGTTGGGGTACCAGTTCCTGTTTGAGTTTGTGTCTGTGTAGGAGTATTAGTTGCCGTGTTGGTTGGTGTATTCGTAGGTGTATTTGATGCAGTATTAGTTGGAGTTGGAGTTTCAGTTGAAACTGGTGAAGATGTTTGAGTAGGAGTATTAGATGATGTGTTAGTTGGAGTTTGTGTTGGTGTGTTAGAAGGGGTGTTTGTAGGTGTTGGAGTTCCTGTACCTGTTGGTGTTGGCGTATTCGATGACGTATTAGTTGGTGTGTTAGTTGGTGTGTTAGTTGGAGTGTTTGTAGCTGTATTAGTAGGTGTGTTTGTAGCAGTATTTGTTGGAGTCGGTGTTTGAGTTGATTCAGGTGTTGGTGTCTGAGTGGAAGTGTTCGAACTAGTATTTGTAGGAGTATTAGTCGGTGTATTTGTTGATGTATTAGTATTAGTGTTAGTAGGTGTGTTTGTTGGTGTTGCAGTGTTCGAAGGAGTTTGAGTTGCGGTAGCTCCCAAAGTAATTGATGGTGTTGGAGTAGGAGTTGAAGTAGATGTTGACGTGGGAGATGGTGTAGGGAGGTAAATACTTACGGTACAAGTATTTGTAAAAGATGAAAAGAAAATATCATATGTACCATAGGGATAATCAGTAACATACGTATATGGTATTAACTGTGGTCCTATATTAATAGTACCACCTGTGTACGGGTAGAATGTAATATTTCCTATCTGTCCGTTGTAGTTAATACTTGATATGATTATTTCTGATGGCATTTAATTATAATTAGAATGGTGTTAATGCACTGAATGTTGCTCCGTTATTTGTAACTACTTTATTTGTTCCACTTGTGTCTGTTGCTAATGTTCCCGCAGTTTTAACTGCCAATAATAACTCAGTCCCTGAAATCGCCGTCAATGGACTAGTTGGAACTGTTAATGTTGCCCCTGTATAAACCGCGGTTCCTTTAACAAACCTAAAGTTTGTCAAGTTACCAGGGAAATTATCTCCAGTACCTCCAGTACCATCTTTAGTTCCAATATAGAAAATTGATGTTGTGTCAGTTATGTTTGTGGCATTTGCCAATGTGGTTACTCTAGTTCCATTAAAGTATGCGTTATAAGTCCCCGCACTTCTTGTGATTGCCACGTGATTCCACACACTTGTTGTGTTAGTAACAGTTGGGTTGGCAATTCTTGAACCCCCCATATAACAGTTTAATCTATTACCACCTGATGCGATTGCGGCAGCAAAGTTATCAGCGGTTCCATAACTAAACAGATAGTTTTCGTTTCCTTGGTTAGTTTGATATTGGAACCATTCGACAGTAAAGTCACCTGTACCGACAGCAAATGATGTACTTCCGGTTACACTTAACCAATCAGGGTCACCAGGTACTAACGCCAAACTTCCACCAATCAATTTAGTTGGTGTTGGTGTAATTGAAGCTGTTATACTTGGTGTTACGGATGGAGTTACACTTGGAGTGATACTTGGTGTCACAGAAGGAGTATTACTTGGTGTAGTTGAAGGTGTAACACTTGGGGTATTACTTGGTGTATTTGTTGGTGTTATTGAAGGCGTATTACTTGGGGTTGCACCAATTGTTTGTGTTGTGGTTGGTGTTACCGTCGGTGTACTTGTGAGTGTTGTTGTTGGGGTATTAGACGGTGTTATTGAAGCCGTATTCGTTGGAGTGTTAGTTGGAGTTACAGGTGGAGTGTTACTTGGTGTCGGCGTCACAGTATTTGTTGGCGTATTTGTTGGGGTATCAGTTGGTGTATTACTTGGTGTTTGTGTTTGAGTAGAGGTAGGTGTTTGAGTAGGGGTAGGAGTAGAAGTATTTGATGGGGTTTGAGTAGGTGTTGAACCCATTGTCACACTCGGTGTGGGCGTCGGTGTTGGTGTGGGTGGTGTTGAACATTGAATTTCAATTAAACTTCCATCCTCTTGTAATACAAATGAACCATCCTCTTGTAATAAGAAACATCCTTCAGTTTGACTTGGCGTTGGTGTAGGAGTTGTAGTTGTAGTTGGAGTATTAGAAGTTGTTGGAGTCGGTGTTGGGGTTGCCAATAAATCTAATGTCACATCACAAGCCGGTGCTGAAGTCACCGATGGTGATGGGGTCATAGTAGCTGTTTGAGTCGGCGTATTGGTTGCTGTATTAGTTGGCGTGTTTGTCGGTGTTCCAGTTGGTGTGTTTGTCGGTGTTCCCGTTGGTGTATTTGTCGCCGTGTTAGTTGGTGTATTAGTTGATGTGTTTGTCGGGGTATTAGTTGGTGTTCCCGTTGGTGTATTTGTTGATGTGTTAGTTGGGGTGTGTGTTTGAGTATTTGTTGGTGTCTGAGTTGGGGTAGATGTATTTGTTGAGGTTGGAGTATTGGTATTTGTCGGTGTATTACTTGGGGTTGGTGTTTGAGTACTTGAAGAAGTAATTGTAGGGGTTGGCGTATTTGTGTTGGAAGCGGTAACTGTTGCAGTGTTACTTGGCGTGTTAGTTGGTGTTGTTGTAGCCGTATTAGTCGGGGTGTTTGTAGGTGTGTTAGTTGGAGTTTCTGAAGGGGTATTTGTTGGTGTTTCAGTTGGGGATGGTGTTTGAGTCGCTGTCGCACCCAAAGTAGAGGTTGTTGTTGGAGTTGGAGTTTGGGTCGGAGTTTCAGACGGAGTGTTTGTTGGAGTTGGAGTTTGAGTTGGGGTTTCTGAAGGAGTATTTGTAGGTGTATGAGTTGGAGTATTACTTGATGTATTAGTCGGCGTAGGTGTGTTTGTTGCCGTTTCGGTTGGAGTTGGTGTTGGAGTATTTGAGGAAGTGTGAGTTGGTGTTGGAGTTTGGGTATTTGTTGGGGTATTTGAGGCGGTGTTTGTGGGAGTATGCGTCTGAGTATTTGTTGGAGTTTGTGTTGGTGTTGAAGTTTGGGTATTAGTTGGGGTTGGAGTTCCAGTACCTGTCTGAGTTTGTGTTGGTGTTGGGGTGTTTGTCGCAGTGTTTGTTGGTGTAGGAGTTTGGGTGTTTGAAGCCGTGTTAGTTGGAGTTGGAGTACCTGTGTTTGAAACGGTATTTGTTGGTGTATTAGTTGAAGTATTAGTTGGGGTGTTGGTCGCCGTGTTAGTTGGTGTATTAGTTGAAGTATTTGTAGGTGTTTGAGATGGGGTATTTGTTGGCGTTTCAGTTGGTGTTTGGGTTGGAGTTGCGGTAGCACCCAAAGTAACTGAAGGTGTTACTGTAGGTGTTGGAGATGGCGTGTTACTCGGTGTATTAGTTGGGGTAGCGAAAATAGATGTTGGTTCAATTTGTAATCCCGATGGAATGACACTATTGAATGTAAAATTTGAAGTTCTGTCAAGTTCATTAAAGTCTTCTCCACTAACAAAAACATTTGTATTACCAGTAGTACTTCCTGATGAAACAGTAACACCTGAAACAATTGTAATGTTTCCTAAATTTTTACCTAAAATGTTTGTGAACTGAATATCTACATTTGTATCTAAAACTCTACTTAAAGTTAATTCATAGTCAACGTCAACTGAACCAGGTACAATTATTGCAGTTAATATTGCTAAACCATTAGTCGGGGTTGGGGTAGGTGTTGTAGTACTTGTAGGAGTAGTTGTCTGTGTGTTTGTCGGAGTTTGGCTAGGTGTTCCTGTTGGAGTATTTGTTGAAGTATTTGTCGGCGTTTGGCTTAGTGTATTTGTAGGTGTATTTGTTGAAGTATTTGTAGGTGTATTTGATGCGGTATTTGTGGGTGTGTTGGTTGGTGTTGTGCCTATTGTTGATGAAGGTGTTGCAGTCTGAGTTGGTGATGGAGTATTTGAAGGAGTGGTTGCAAAAGTCTCTGACGGGGTTTGAGTTTGAGTAGTAGTTGGTGTTTGAGTAACTGTTGCCGTGTTAGTCGCGGTAGTTGAAGGCGTATTGGTAGTAGTAGGTGAGTTTGTAGGGGTTACAGTCGGGGTGGAGGTTGGGCTAGGCGTCGGGGTCTGAGTAAAAAAAATTGCAGATGTTCCTGTTAAAATACAAGCTGATGCATCCACAACTTTTAACAAATATTCGTTGGAATTGTCGTATGGTGCAGGAATGTCAAATACGTAAGGTAAATCATCATTTGTGATTCTTGACATATAAAAACAACTGGTACCATCAGGTTGGCAGATGTAAACATCATATGGTGATGTACCTGTAAGAGCATTTATCGAAACTACAACCGCCATATTAACACTCAGTAATTGTTGAAGGGGTTATGGACGATACCGATAAAATAGATTTGTAAACTATACCATCCAATGAAGTAACTTGACAAGGCTCACAATTTGTTGAGTTATAAACTTTACTTGCTGAAGTTTGACCAGCAGGAATAATAACAATAAAGTTTTCAGTTGAGTTTCCAAGACAATCAGTTACTTCCATATTGAATGTTACAGTCACGTTGGATGGTGCAGAATATGGAACTCCGTTATTAAGTAAGGTAACTGTCACTTGATTTTGTATTCTTGTATATCCACCACATCCATCTGGTAGGTTATTTAAATAATTAGTATCATTATAACTAATACACAAAGCCACAGGTGAAGGAGTTGGTGTCACACCAGGTGTTAAACTCGGTGTTGGAGTTGAAAGTGCTAAACAACTTTCACAACTTCCGTATACGGTTGGGTTATTAGTATTAAAGTAATTTCCGTTATAGTTTGTGATAATTGTATTGTATTCAGGTGTGTAGTTTGTAAACGAACCAACGTAATTCCAACAAGTTCCTTGATAGTTGAATGATTGACCTGAGAAAATATTGAAGTTAGTTGATTGAGTTTGAATAATCACATTAGCTGGTACTCCGAATTGGTTTGGTGTACAACTTTCAAATACATAAACAAGTACTTGGAATGTTGGTGTTGGGCTTGGTGTAGCTGTTGGAGTTTTTGTTGGTGTTGGAGTGTTGGATGCAGTAACACTTGGTGTTGGTGTAAGAGTAAACGTACAGTCAGTGCAGTTACCGTAAATCTGAACAATCGAATCAACATTTGAATTAGACGAAATATTGTTATCATCTCTCACGTATGTTAAACAGAACAAATCACCATTCAGATATGCACCGAACGTGACACCAACAGCAATCGGGGTTCCACTAAACACCAAGCTATCTGTAACATAGAATTCCAAATCACTCTGACAATCTTTAAGGACTTTTGTAGAAGTACAAGTGAACTGTTCTTCAAAGAATCTATAAGTTAATTGACCCCCAACATCAACGGTCCTTGACGGACTAATTGTTGGAGACAAAGTTGGTGAAGGTGTTACAGGAGTATAACCACTCATTGAGAAATCAATACCTGTGTTACAAGTTGATGTTGATGGTGTTGGTGTAGGAGTTGTTGGGAATGCCGTGACAGAAAAGTCCACAACATCACAACCAATAGATGGTGTTGGTGTTATGAATGGTTCATAGTCACAGTCAAAATAGGCTACGAAGTCCAAAGTATTACAATTAACTCCAGAAGGTGTCGGAGTTGGGCAAGGACCTGTTGTGAAATAGTTTGATGATATATCAGGACAAGCCGAAT
>Ga0222713_10004830_pt1 | contig 13354 bp, 8 predicted proteins | sample C33_649DmetaG_FD_165061 | JGI IMG/M metagenome (GOLD analysis project Ga0222713, IMG submission 165061) | Estuarine water microbial communities from San Francisco Bay, California, United States - C33_649D | ecosystem: Environmental > Aquatic > Marine > Unclassified | place: USA: California...
TATCATCGGCAGCAGCCATCATCGAGCAACTGAACCAAGAGTACCACCAAGCCATAGGGCGATTGAAATGAGCCAAAACGACCAACATTGGAAGCTCATTTATACCCGCAGCCGACAAGAAAAGAAGGTCTCTGAATGGCTCGATAAGTACAAAATTGAACATTATCTGCCTTTGGTTAGCACCTTGAGAATGTGGTCAGACCGCAAAAAATGGGTTGATATGCCCTTGTTCAACGGCTACATTTTTGTGAATCCCGACACCAATCAGCGCGACCAAATTCAACCCATTCCCGGCGTAGTAAAGTTCATTCGCCACAATGGGGAAGATGCCAAGGTGCGCCCTGAGACCATCGAATTGATTCGCGAATTGCTTGAAAAAGGCTACAATGTGTCGCAAGTAGATGGAAGCGAAGAATTCGGGCCTGGCGACCGCGCCAAGGTGCTCGACGGCCCCTGGAAAGGCCAAGAAGTTGAGGTTTTGGAATCGGCGGGCGAAGCCTATGTACTCGTGACTTTTGAGCACATCGAATACACCCTGAAGGTGCGTCTGCCCAAAGAAATTCTGCAACTCACCCAAAAAGGCGGGGGCAACAAGAACCTTTGGGGGCATTTATAAGGAGACTTATGCGGTGGCAGATTAACCGCTACTGCAGCCATCAATCCATCACGATTCTCACGGTCTCAAAGGCCTCGGCGTAGTGGCGAGCCACTTGAACGCCTCGCATGCGCAGCTGGGAGCGCAAAAATTCTTCATTGGCGTAAGGGCGATGGGCCTGGCTGCGGTAGCGAGCCAAGGCGGACACCTTGCGCTGGGCATCTTCTTCTTCTACCACTTCAAAAGCCGCAGTTGAGAAGTTCAAATTGTTCCAGGGCAGTTCGTAGCTGAACAAATTGCCAAACTTGAAGGCGCGCAGCGCCTCCTCGGCCATGGTTTTGTGGTCCTGGTGAATGTCATGCAAGCAGGGCATGAGCACGGTATCGGGTTTGAGTTCTTCGCGCAGCCTGATCAAATCGTCCAAGATTTCTTGGCGGCGGTAATTGAATGTGCGCACCTCATATCGAAACAAACGAAGGTTTTCAGCCGCAATGCCCAATTCGGCCGTGGCCTCCTTGACCTCGTGAATCAAGATGTCTTTGGGAAACTCGGGCCGTACGCTTTGCTCGCAGGCGCTGAAGGCCGCATAGTGCACTTCCTTTCCTTGTCGAATGAGTTTGGACACGGTGGCCCCGCAACCCAATTCCCCGTCATCGGTGTGGGGCGAGAGCAGCAAAATGCGGTTTCCTATCATGGCCCTCGAAAATAGTTAAATTTGCCTTGGCCTCGTGCCTTTGACCCTATTGATTATGAGCGACGGAAAACTCTACCTGGTACCCACCCCCATCGGCAATATGGGCGACATGACCTACCGAGCCGTAGAGGTTTTGAAGTCGGTCGACAAGGTTTTGGCTGAAGACACTCGCACCAGCCGGGTGTTGTTAAACCATTATCAAATTGAAACCCGCCTGGAGAGTTTTCATCAGCACAACGAGCACGCCCGTTTGGAAAGCTTGCTCAAGGAGATGGAAAACGGCGCTCAGATTGCCCAAATCTCAGATGCGGGAACGCCGGGCATTTCAGATCCGGGCTTTTTGTTAGCGCGAGCCGCAGGCGAGCGCGGCATTGCACTCGAAGTCTTGCCGGGAGCCACGGCCTTTGTGCCCGCCTTGATCAAAAGCGGATTTGCTCTGCATCGCTTTGTATTTGAAGGCTTTTTACCCCAGAAAAAAGGCCGGCAAACCAAAATCAAATCTTGGGCCGATGAGCCTGCCACCCTGGTGTTTTACGAGAGCCCACACAAACTGCTCAAGACCTTGGACCAAATGATCGAGTTCATGGGTAGCCAACGAAGGGTCAGCGTTTCACGCGAACTCACCAAGAAGTTTGAAGAAACCGTTAACGGAACCCTAAGTGAGGTGGCCGAGCATTTTCGCAACCGCGCGCCCAAGGGAGAATTTGTGGTAGTTTTGGAAGGCCTCGACTCGGCAAGCCCCGCTCATGAAGACTGAGAAAATACCCCGTTGGTTGCTCCTCCTTTCCCCCACCTTTATATGGTGGTTGGTTTGGTGTTTGAATCCCGAGCCCCTCCGTTGGGTGAGCACCGCAGCGGCCCTGATCCAACTCATTCCCATGTTGGAGTGGGAGCGACGAACCCGTGAAGGGTCGAAAGCCCAACGCTTTTTCGGTTGGTACCTCATGTTCTTAGGTGCCAATATCAGCACGACTTGGTGGGTTTGGAATTCCTCACCCGTAGGCGCGGTGGCCATGCTCATTCTCAACAGCCTGTTCATGGTGCTTCCCTTCGCTTTGGCTAGACCCCTTTCCAACCTTATAAATAGGAAGCGCTCAGAAGGCCTGGATTATATTCTTCTGATCCCCATTCTTTGGCTGCTCTATGAATTCCTGCACCACCGCTGGGATTTGAGTTGGCCCTGGCTCTCATTGGGGAATGGATGGGCACGCAACTCCTGGATGGCCCAGTGGTATGAACTGTGTGGAGCCGTGGGCGGAACCTCCCTGGTCTGGCTCCTGAACATCTGGATATACCGCGGCCGGCTGGCGCCAGCCGCTACCGCCTTGGGCGGCCTCGCTGCGCTCGGCCTACTCCTGTCTTTCCGAATAGATATCAGCGAAGGCCAAGCCCTAAACGTCAACGTACTCCAACCCAACTACGACCCCTGGGACGAAAAGTTTGTCAAGACCCCCGATGTCTTGAACGAAGACATGGCTCTACAAGCCGAGTCATCGATCGACAGCAGCAGCGATTGGTTGCTGCTTCCTGAAACCGCCTTGACCGGCTGGATAGAACCCCGTTACCGCGAGACCGATCCCCAACTGCGCTTCTGGCGTTCCGCCATCCAGCGATTCGGTTGGCCCACCGATTTGCAAATCCTAGCCGGAGCCCAAACCGTTGATTGGTACCAAAGCGCCGAACGGCCGCTTCCTGCCGCGCGCCCTGCGGGCGCGCTCAAAGATGCCCCAAAGGGAATAGTGCGCGATTGGTACATCCCCCACAATTCGGCCGTTTGTTTCGGGGCTCGTGACAGCAGCCAACTCTACCACAAAAGCAAACTCGTACCCGGTACCGAACAACTGCCCTTTGTGAGCACCTTCCCTTTCCTAGAGAGTTTGGCCATCGGCTTGGATGAAAATTCCAGCACCGGCACCCTAGGTGTAAACGAAAAGGCCGTTTCTCTTGGCAAGACCCATCCTGTAGCACCCATCATTTGTTACGAGAGCATATACGGAGACTACGTAAGGGAGTTTGTTAAAGCCGGAGCCACCTGGCTAGCCGTGATCACCAATGACGCCTGGTGGGGAGAAACCAACGGCCATCGCCAGCATTTTGATTTTAGCCGAGCACGCGCCATTGAACAGCGCATGTGGGTGGCCAGAAGCGCCAATACCGGCATCAGTGGTTTCATCGATCCCTTGGGCCGGGTGTACCTGGCCAGCCCTTACAACGAGCGTGGAGCCTATCAACACCGCATCTATGCCCATGAGCCCTATACAATCTATTACTATACCGGTGATTTGTTTTGGTTGATCGCCTGCCTATTGGGCTTTGTATTCTGGGCATACCGCCATCGCGAGCGACAGACCTAACCCCACGTTTTATTCTTCGGGCCACCATCGGCCCAACCCGTAAACCTGATTTTTATCAGGTTTTTTGTTGCATTTTTTCGCAAAATACATAGACACATCAAAAAGGTATTGCAAATTTTCATCATTGTAACTCATTGTTTATCTGCTATTTGAATCTTTTTGCAAAATTTTTTTCATTTTTTTTTGGGGGGATACCCCCCCTTTTTGTGCTTCTACATTCGGAACGACAGTTCAACGAATAACAAAAACAAACAATTAGAAAAACTTAAAATATTAAAAATAAAAAATTATGAAAAACTCAATCAAATCCCTCGCCCTGATTTCAGCTGTTTCTGTAGCTTTTGCCTCTTGCGAAAAAGAAGCCCTACTTCCCAACAGCAATTCATCGTCAAGCATTGTAAATCAGAATGTTGACAAAAATGTGAACTGGTCAGCTAACGAAGCAATCGGCGCTTCAAACTCTTACAGCACGACCACCGGCCAGTACACCGATTACACCTTGGATGGTCACTTAAAAATTACCGAAATTCACTACACATCTGGAGTTCCAACTTTAATTCAAGATGTATATGATGACACTGCTAAAGTTTCTCTTTTAGTAGAACGAGCTGAGATCAATCCCAACTTCTTCAAGACTCGCTTCCAGTTCATCCAAGGCCAAATAAACGCCATCTGCCCTGAATTGGACTTGTTCCCCATCGAAGAAGAAGCTGATAGTTTGCAGTACTCTGTAGGTCTTTTCAAACGCAAAGTAGAAGCCCCTGCCATGATCTCTCAAACTGTCACTTTGCAAGCCAGCAGCCAAAACTTGATGCATGACATCTACTTGGGCAAAGTGAGCGCGCAAATCCGCATCATGGACGGTAGCACCCTTGTAAAGACTGTCTCTGTCGAGTTCTTGGGCGCCAATAAATAATCCAATTCCTAACAAAAGTCTAACCCCCCAATACCTAGTACCATGAAAGCTGCATCCCTTTTCGCCCTGGTCTTGGTCACTTTGGCCGCAGGTGCTTGCCAAAAAGAAAACATCAATGCCTTGGAAGGCGACAAAGCCCTCCTGAACGGTAAAACCATCACCACCAACTGTGCCCGGCGCGTACAGACCCCCTACAACCAGTCCAACTTCATGATCCAAAATGTTGACTGGAACCAAAGCCAAGTGGAATACGAATCTCACGTGTTCCACTTCCAACCCGGCGGTACAGTGGTCGACATCGATGGAGTAACCTTCTACAGCATTGTCGATAGCTACGGGAAATTGATCGCCTTCCAAAACGACGAGCAATTGATCCCCGCAGGCTTGAGAATCTACCCCAACCGCAGTTTCGAAATCTTCTTCTTGGAAGGCGATTTCCCCACCACGGTCATCAATTTCGCCCACGAAACATTCTAAAACCCGAGCAAACGGGATGCAGCTAAAGGCGCCTTCGGGCGCCTTTTTTCATTATGGGACCGCTTCAATTAGCCACCACCGCTTTGAATGAACGCCGACTACTTACCTTTGTTTCATGGCAAGACCTTCCATTTTGGTGACCGGTGGTTTGGGATTCATTGGCTCTCACACGGCCGTTTGTTTGCACGAAGCGGGCTACGAACCCATATTGTTGGACAACCTGTCCAACTCCAATCGTTCGGCCTTAGATGGAATCTCGTCCTTGATGGGTTATACCCCCACCTTCATTGAAGGCGATGTCTGCGACCCCGATTTATTGCGCCGCCTGTTTGAAGAACACAACATTGAAGCCACCATTCACTTTGCCGCTTTCAAAGCCGTGGGCGAAAGTATAGCCGAGCCCTTGAAGTACTACCAGAACAACATGGGCGGATTAATGAGCTTGCTTGAGGTCATGAAAGAGACCGGCAAAAACAAGGTGGTCTTCTCCAGCTCTTGCACCGTTTACGGAGAGCCCGATCAGGTTCCGGTTACCGAGTCATCCCCCACCAAAGAAGCTGAAAGTCCCTACGGGGCTACCAAGCAAATGGGCGAACGCGTGTTGCGCGACATGCACTGGGCTGAGGTTCAATGCTTGCGTTATTTCAACCCCATTGGTGCCCACCCTTCAGCCGCCATTGGCGAGTTGCCTTTGGGAGTGCCCAACAATTTGATTCCCTACCTGACCCAAACCGTGGCGGGCATTCGTCAGGAGCTCACAGTGTTCGGTGGCGATTATGACACCCCTGACGGCACCTGCATTCGCGATTACATCCACGTGATGGATTTGGCCGAGGCCCATGTCGTGAGTCTCAAGCGCCTGCTCGAGAACCAAGCTCAAGAACGCTATGAGGTCTTCAACATCGGCACTGGCAACGGATACTCGGTTTTGGATGTGATCAACACCTTCGAAAAAGTCAACGGCTTGCCGGTGCCTCATCGCATCGGAGAGCGCCGCGATGGAGATGTCATCCAAGTGTGGGCCGATACCAGTCGAGTGAATTCGGTTTTGGGTTGGAAAACCCAGCGCGGACTCGAAGACATGTTGCGAGACGCCTGGCGCTGGCAGCAACAAATTGCTAGTCAATAGGGTAACTCCACTATCCACCGCAAGGTGTGTACAGTGTCAGGTTTTCCACAAAGTTTTGCACAGTAAACATACATGTAGGTATATTTGGGCGCTCTATGAACAACAATACGCGCGCCAAAATTTTGCAACGCTGCTTTGAAGCCATTGCAGAGAAAGGGTTTGAGACCTTGCGAACCGACAAGGAGATCACCCGTTTGAAGATCACCAAGGGTGCCTTTTACCACTATTTCCCGAACAAATTGGAACTGGGTTACGCCGTGATTGATGAAATCATTCTACCCATGTATTTGGAGCGTTGGAGCGGTTTGGAAGGTCGTACCCACGGGATCTCCGGCGCCGTTTTGGCCATCATAGAAAAAGAAAAATCGGAGGCTTCTGACAAGAGTATCGCCAAGGGAGACGTGTTGGCCAACCTCATGATTGAAATGAGCCATGCTGATGCACAATTCCGTGAAAAGCTGGAGAACGTCTTGGAAGCCCAAGTGAAAATCTTACAAAAAGCGCTGTTAGCCGGAAAAGCAGCCGGAGAAATCAAATCCAACATGGATGCCCGCTCCATGGCTTATAGCATGATTGGCTCTTTACACGGTTGCTACGCCATTGCAAAAACCCGTGCTTCAAGAGATGTCTTTACGCTCATGATGAGCAACCTGCAACGTCAACTCAGCGACTCGGTTTTTGAAGGAACCTTTGCTTAATTGGGAAAGAATCATAGCCTTTTGCTAAGTATCTCTCCATCAATTGGGAGGACCAATGGTACTTTAGTAAATTTGATTCGGTATTCAATGTATGAGCTTTCCCAAGCACATATGCGCCATTGCGGCACAACTATTCTTCTCTAGCTTCTTGTTTGCTCAAGGCTTGGGATTCTTGCCCAACCGCGGTCAGCTGTATGACCAAAATGGCAACCAAGTTCCTCATATTCGCTATGTGCATCGCTTTGGCCCCTTCCAGACTCAATTGAGGGGGAGTGGTTTCAGTTATGAAATTTTCAACCGAATTGACGAAGAAACAACAAAGATCACTCGATTGGATCTGTCTCTCAAATTCGCCAACGCTGTAGAACCGATAGAATTTGAGTGGAACGCCGCACACCCTAACCCAGAAAAACTAAACTTCATCAACCAGCACGGTGAGTTTTATGGATTGCACAAATACCAATCCGTTACCGGCACCAACAAAGAAGGCTCTGTGGTATTGGACTTCCACTCAAAAGAAGATGGAAGCCTCAAATACGACCTTCGCGTTTCGGCTACCCATGCCAAAGACATTCGCCTGGGTTTTCCCCAGAACCCTGGCATCACACTTTCTTCCATGCCCGATGGTCAATTGTGCATGGTGCTTTTCGGGGATACCATCATCGAAGAAATCCCGGCTTGTTTTGCCGTTGGCTACGACGGTGAAAAAACCCCAGTATCCTTTCACTGGAGCAAAGTCGAAGGCAAAAACGAGCTGCAATTAATCGGCTTGGATTCCATCTCACTGGAGAACATCAAAGAACTGATACTGGACCCCTTGCCCATTTTGAAGTGGGCTACTTATTACGGAGGATCAGGGAGCGATTACGGCTACGGTACAGACGCAAGTGCAGATGGGCACGCCTATTTCTGCGGGTCAGCGAGTAGCCAAAACCTTGCTACCAGTGGTGCGTATTCTACCTCCGTATCAGGAGCTGATGACGCGTATTTCTGTAAAGTTCACAAAGACGGAGGTTCAACATCGCTCCTATATGCATCTTATTTTGGGGGAAGCCAAAAGGACGTGGCATATGACATCAAGTGTTTTACTAACGGCAAGACCGTGTTAACCGGAGTTACAAATTCCAAATGGATTGGCTACAACGCACAACATGATTCCTCCTACAACGGCAATGAAGATGGCTTCCTAGCCCTTTTTAACGATACCGGTCATTTGGAGTGGTTCAACTATATAGGAGGGACATCAGATGACAAAGGAAACGGGGTAAACATAGACTCAACTGGCAACATTCTATTCATTGGAATGAGCAAATCAACAGGACTGGGAAAGAAAGCCAGCGGTTCATCGTATTCCATTCACAGCAGCACAAACCAAGGCAACGGCGATGTATTATTCGGCAAATTCAAACCCAACGGTCAATGTCTGTTTCTCAGTTATTACGGTGGTGCAAATGATGATGAGGGGTTTTCTATTTGCGCCGGAAAAAAAGACACCATTTTCTTCGTCGGAAAAACTTCATCCTCATCCGGCATATCTACTTCCAACAACTACACCTACGATGTCGATGGTTTCGTAGCCAAATTTCGGCCAAATGGAACGCGAATACGGTCGAGGTACTTCGGTGATTCGGCGATTGACATTTGCTACAGCGTTGATTATTATGAGCCCTCAGTTTTCATTACCGGCATAACAAACAGCAAAAACAACATTGCCAGCTCTTCTGGGTTTCGAACAGGCTTGAATTATGGGGCAAGCGGTGCATCTACCAACAACGATGGGTTCCTGGCCAAATTAAATTCCAATTTAAGTACGCTGTGGTCAACCTACTATGGTGGAGATGATGACGACGACGCTCGGGCAATGGTAATCGATGATTTCGGTTATATCTATTTAGCCGGATCAACAGATTCGTATAATGACAATGGGGGCTCCATTCAAAACATCATTGCAACAGACGATGCATTTCAAGACGACAAAGAAGGAGGGACAGATGCCTTCGTTGTGAAATTCACAAATGCTGGAGACCGCGTATGGGGAACCTATTTCGGGTCGGCCGACAATGACCATGGTTATGATTTGTCGCATGGGTCTTTTGGTGACATCTATTTTGTTGGCGAAACAAGCTCCAAAAAGAATTTGGTAAAAAATGCGTTCCAAAGCAAAATGGGGTCTCCACCAGACGCCTATTTCGCCGACCTTTACTACTGCAAGAAATTCGCTGTCATCACCAAAGACACGGTTTGTTTGAATGACACCTTTAGCTTGTACTTCACCGACAGTGCCCACTATCTGAATGACTCTTTCAAAAGCACTCGCTGGAATTTGGATTTCAAAAAGCACCGATTCAGCTGGTCTGGGCCGAAAGACACCATTTTCTCTACCCAACAAACAGCCAAACACATTGGCAGGTGGAAAGACACGGGCCTGTACCAGTTAATTGTTACTGATTCTTTTGGCTGCCGCGATACAGCCAAAATTAGGGTGAACTATTTCTATCCGCTGCCGATTGATACGATTCTCTCCGATACCCATTATTGTCAATGGGATACGATCAAATTCCAAGCTACTGCCGGGCCATGGGCCAAATCAAATTACAAGTATTACTGGAACAGTCTGGATTCTGTGTTTTTTTCCAAGACAGGAGGAGATACGGTTCGCTACCCTGCTATCAAAGATTTTTCAGACGGCAAATACGCCCTTCGGGTCGTAGACCAACATGGCTGCACATCGTATGATACCGTAACCATTACACTGGGACCCACGGCCGAATTGTCATCAAACTCGCCCGTCTGCCCGAAAGACACCATCGAGTTGGACGCTACAGGGTACCGGCTTAAAAAGGTAAAATGGCTAGGCCCGAATGGGTATTCAGACTCGGGCTTATCCGTTCGAATCTTAAACGCTAGCACTAGCAATACTGGGAAATACACCGCCATCGTAGAAGACAGCTTGGGTTGTAAAGACACCTTTACCATAGATGTAGGTTTGTTCCAGCTGGATTCTTTGACCATCAGCAAAAATGATCCGATTTGTGCCGGAGATACGTTGAAGCTGATCAGCACATTGAAATCAGGTTCGAATAAGTTGAAGTTCAAATGGACTGGGCCTCAATCGTATTCGGTGCTCACCAAGAATGCCATCATTCCCAACGCGCAACACAACCAAAGCGGCACCTATAAACTGACCATCACTGACACAACAAGCGGTTGCGCCATTGATACCAGCATCTCGGTAACCATTAGGCCGCTTCCTTATCCCAACATTTCATCGAATGGGCCGGTTTGTGAAGGAGATTCTTTTGCCATCGAATCTCATCCATATGGAGGGTCAGGGTATGGATATTCCTATTCGTGGACTACCCCAAAGAATACAAACTCAACTGATTCTTTTATCAAAATCAATCCAACAACGCGGTTGGATTCAGGGGTTTATAAGCTGACCATTACCGATGCCAACGGTTGCAAAAAAGACACAACCTATGTGCTCAACTTGCACATGTTGCCCGATGTCTCCTTTGTCATAAACAATGACTCTCAATGCCTCAAAAACAATGCTTTTGTCTTTACCAATACCAGCCAAATCACTTCTGGATCGGTATCTCAATACACTTGGAAAACACAAGGGTTTAGCGATAGCATTCAAACTTCAAAATCATCCCTAACGCGCAATTTTACGGCGGCTGGCAAATACAGAGTGGCCCTGGTAGCCAAGAGCAACTACGGATGTGTTGATTCCAATGCGCAGTATGTTGTCGTTCACCCTGAGCCCGACATCAACTTCAAAATCACCACACAAGACACCCAATGCCTGCGGGGCAATTCGTTTGGGTTTGATGACCAAACCACCTTTGGAAGCAACACCTATCAACGCACGTGGTATTTTGGAGACGGCGACACTTCCCAAAGTGACCCTACCACCCATACCTATTCCCAGGCCGGAACGTACAAAGTTCAATTGAAGGCAATAAGTCCGTATGGTTGTGGCGACTCCTTATTCAAGTATGTGCGGGTACAAGCCAACCCTGCAGCCAAAATTTGGGTTGACGACAGTTTGCAGTGTTTGACGGGGAATTCCTTTTCCTTGACCGATACGTCTTCCATTCGTTCAGGATGGAACCTAGCAGGTCGTACATGGCAGTATCCAGTTTCACAGTCGGATACGACAAAATCTCTGAATCTGAGTTTCACAAGTGCTGGAAACTATGAAATCAAACTCATTTCAAAATCAAGCGACGGGTGTTATGATACCGCTACCAGCACCTTGGTGGTTTATCCCAACCCCATTGTTGCCTTTGACATCATTAGCAATGATTCACAATGTTTAAAAGGCAATTTGTTTGAGTTTGACGATCAGACCTCTTTGTCTTCGGGTACCTATTCTCGTTTGTGGACATTTGGAGACGGCGACACAGCCCAATCTTCTTCGCCCAAGCACTCCTACAGCTCGGCAGGATCGTACCAAGTCACCCTGACCGCTACCTCTGATGTGGGTTGCCAACACGACACTTCTCACTGGGTCGTGGTGCACCCCCAGACCAACCCCTACTTCAAAGCCCTGACGCCCAAAGAGCAGTGCTTGGTGGGCAACTACTTTACCTTCCAAGACAGCTCCCGCATCTCTACCGGTACCATCGCCACCCATTACTGGACCCTGGGCGATACCAATACCGCTTACAAATCTTCCAACGACACCGTTCGGCATACCTACGCTACCTATGGCACCTATGCCGTTACCCTGCACACCACCTCCAACTACGGTTGCAAAGACACCTTTGTTGACTCGGTAACGGTCAATGCCAACCCCAGTGCCAAGCTCTGGGTCGATCAGCACAACCAGTGCCTGAAAGGAAACAGCTTTGCCTTCCGAGATACCTCTACCATTGCCGCCGGTAAGATCTCGGCCTACAAGTGGTACTTCGGAAATGGCGATTCCTCTTCGTTGGAGAACCCAACCTACTCCTATGACAGTTCTGGCGTCTATCCTGTCACCCTCAAGGTCTCTTCAGGGGTGGGCTGTTTTGATGTTTACGTAGATACCGTTCGGGTTTACCCGCAGTCGGTTCCTGACTTTACCATCAACAATGACTCTCAGTGCCTCAAGGCCAACCAGCTCTTTGTCTTTACCGACAACTCCAGCACAACAGGAATGGGGTCGAGCATCTCTACTCGGTACTGGACCTTGGGTGATGGCAACACCTCCAACCGCTCTGACACCGTTCAGCATACCTATGCCAACCACGGCTCCTACAAGGTTACCCTGCACACCACCACCAACTACGGTTGCAAAGACACCTTTGTTGACTCTGTAGTCGTGCATGCACTGCCCATTGTCTCCTTCTTGGTTGATGACTCCTCGCAGTGTTTGACGGGTAACAAGTTCTCCTTTAGCGACAAAACCACCATCGCCAGCACCTCTTCCTTGAGCAGCTGGAACTGGTCGTTCGGCGATGCCACTAAGAGCGCTTCTACCCAACAGAACCCCTCGTTCTCTTACGACACCGCAACAACCTTTACCGTCAAGCTTGTTGTCAAATCCAACTACGGCTGTTCCGACTCCAGTAGCCAACAAGTCTATGTCAGGCCCATGCCCGACGCACAACTGTTAGTTACCTCTCAAGACACACAGTGTCTCGGGGGCAACAACTTCGCCTTCAAAGACACGTCTTCCATCGCTTCAGGTACCTATACCCGTACCTGGCACTTTGGAGATGGAAACTCCGACACCAACAACCCCACCAACCACTCCTACAGTACCGATGGTGCCTACAAGGTGTCTCTGATTGCCAAGTCTGATTACGATTGCTACGACACCACCTCCACAACGGTTGTCGTTGCGCCGATGCCAAAGGCCAACATCTACATTGGTGATAGCTTGCAGTGTTTGACGGGCAATGCCTTCTACATCTCTGACACCTCTACCATCAAGTCGGGGTGGACACTGGATAGTTCTTACTGGAACTTCGGTGCCAGCAAAACCAGTGTGCAGAAATCAAATGTTGTCAACTACAGCAATTACGGAACGTACGACATAGAGCTCGTCAGCGTGTCCAACTTCGGTTGCCGAGACACTGCCACCAGCAAACTCACTGTATACCCCATGCCCGTGGCTGCGTTCAGTCGTTGGGCGCTCGATGCGCAGTGCCTAAAAGGCAATTCCTTTGTCTTCAGTGACACCTCTAGTGTTGCCAACAGCCACACCTGGAAACCGACTTGGAGCTTCGGTGATGGCACAAAAGACACTGCCGGCACCTCCAAGCCCAAGCACTCCTACAGCTCGGCAGGATCGTACCAAGTCACCCTGAACGCTACCTCTGATGTGGGCTGCGAAGACACTACCTCTCACTGGGTCGTGGTCCACCCCCAGACCAACCCCTACTTCAAGATCCTGACGCCCAAAGAGCAGTGCTTGGTGGGCAACTACTTTACCTTCCAAGACAGCTCCCGCATCTCTACCGGTACCATCGCCACCCATTACTGGACCCTGGGCGATA
>Ga0222713_10004832_pt1 | contig 13353 bp, 13 predicted proteins | sample C33_649DmetaG_FD_165061 | JGI IMG/M metagenome (GOLD analysis project Ga0222713, IMG submission 165061) | Estuarine water microbial communities from San Francisco Bay, California, United States - C33_649D | ecosystem: Environmental > Aquatic > Marine > Unclassified | place: USA: California...
TATTGATTTAGATAGTGAAACACTAACCTTTACAGGTGGTACTGGTATTGATACAAGTGGTTCTGGTAATACAGTTACCTTTGCGATTGATAGTACAGTAACTACAAACACAGGAACTCAAACTTTAACAAACAAAACAATTGATACCGCAAACAACACGATAACAATTGTTGAGGCAGACATTTCTGACTTAGGTGCTTATATCACTGCTTCAAGTACAGATACATTAACAAACAAAACGATTAATAGTGCTTCAAACACAATCACTATTACTGAAGCAAACATTTCTGACTTAGGTGCTTATATTACAGCTTCATCTACTGATACATTAACTAATAAATCAATTAGTTTAACTACAAACACAGTATCAGGAACATTAGCAGAATTTAATACTGCTGTATCAGACGCTACTTTAGTTTCTACATCTGGTACTGAAACATTATCAAATAAAACACTTACAGCTCCTAAATTTGTTGACGGTGGTTATATTGCTGACGCTAATGGTAATGAGTTAATTCTTTTACAAACAACTACAAGTGCTGTAAATGAATTAGAAATTACTAACGCTGCTACAGGTAATGCGGTACAAATTGCTACAACAGGTAGTGATACAAACATTGACTTAAAAATCAGTCCTAAAGGCTCTGGTGTTGTTGACGTTGATTCAAGTAGAATTACAAACGTAACTGATCCATCAAGTGCTCAGGACGCTGCTACTAAAGCATATGTTGATAGTGTTGCCAATGGTTTAGATGTAAAAGCTTCAGTTAGAGTTGCTACAACAGCCGCTCTTGCTACTTCTACATATAACAATGGCGCTGGAACAATTACTGCTGACGCTAACGGTGCTCTTACAATTGACGGAGTTTCTGTTTCAGAAAACGATAGAATTTTAGTTAAAAACCAAGCAAGTGCTGTACAAAACGGTTTATATAAAGTAACTGCTACTGGTGGTGCTGGTTCACAATGGGTATTAACAAGAACACCTGACGGTGATGAAGCTATTGAAATTACAGGTGGTGCTTTCGTATTCGTTGAAGAAGGTACTGCTAATGCTGATAACGGTTATGTATTTACACATAACGGTACACCAACACTAGGTACAACTAATATTACGGTTGCTCAATTCTCTGGTGCTGGCCAAATATCAGCTGGTGACGCTTTAACAAAAACTGGTAATACTTTAGATGTTGCTGTTGATAACACAACAATTGAAGTATCAGGTGACGCTTTACAAGTTAAGGCTTCAGGAATTGGTACTAACCAATTAGCTGATACTGCTGTTACAACAGGTAAAATACAAGACAATGCTGTAACTGCTGGTAAATTAGCAACAACTTTAGATTTATCATCTAACACAATTACTTTACCTAGTACATTTGTTACTACAACTGGAACACAGACATTAACAAATAAAACTATTAATGCTTCACAGTTAGTTGATGGTTCAGTTACAAACGCTAAATTAGCAAATAGTACATTTACAATTAGAGATGATAGTTCTACTACTGATGCAATTGCTCTTGGCGAAACTTTAATTATCGCAGGTGGTGAAGGTATTGATACTACAATAGCGTCAAATACTTTAACAATCGCTGCTGAATTAGCAAGTACATCAAATAAAGGTGTTGCTTCATTTAGTTCAGATAACTTTACAGTTTCTACAGGAGTTGTTACTGTTACAAGTATTGATGGCGGAACATTTTAATTAATTATTAATTTAGGAGATTAATAAGTGGCAACTGTTATTAAATTAAAAAGAAGTACAACGGCTTCTGCTGTACCGACTACTAGTGATTTAGAAGACGGCGAAGTCGCCGTTAATATAACAGACAAAGTAGTTTATATGAGAAGTGGTGGCAGTATTGTTACTGTCGCTAACTTTAATTCAGGTTCAAGTGTTGATTTATCAGCTATTGACCAACATATTTTGCCTGATACAACTGAAACATATGATTTAGGTTCCGTATCTAAAAGATTTCGTTCATTGTATCTAGCAGGTGACACGATTGATATTGGTGGTTCAACTATATCATCTGACGGAACAGGAACAATTTCTATTTCTGCTTCAGGTGCTACATTACCTCTAAACTCAAACGTAGAAGTTGTAAGTGGAGTAACAAAGACACTTGCGTTAGCAGGTGAAGATGGTTCGCCAGTTCAAGCGGTACCATTTTTCACTAAAGCATTAGGTCTAAATACTCAAGCAACAAAACTAGATTTTAAAGCTGATCCTGATAAAGTTGTGGCACAATTTACTTTGGCAAATGGAACAGTTTTAGGGTCATCACAAGGAAACACATTATTTTTCTTTTAGGGAATAACATATGGTAGCAAAAACACCAATACGAACAGTCTTTAACGAAAGTGGAACAGCAACAGGTTTAGCAGAGTTTCAAACAGGTGAATTTGTAGCAGTAGAACACGGTGGTACAGGTAATGTCACTTTAACATCTAACTCTATACTTTTAGGTAATGGAACAAGTGCTGTTCAAAGTTCGACTATTCAAATTTCAGGTAACACAATTTCTTCATCTGATTCCTCTCTTATTACAGTTAATGATGGTTTAAGTATTACAGGTGCTTTATCAGTTACAGGAACAATTACAGGTACTATATCAGGAGCAACAACTTCAGGTAATATTCAAGTAGGCGTTACAGGTAATAATGAAATAGATACCTCTTCTGGTAATTTAACATTAGATTCTGCTGGAGGCACAATTTCAATAGATGATAATTTATCTGTAACAGGTAACGCAACAATCACAGGTAATTTAACAGTCAATGGGACAACAACAACTGTTAATTCAACAACAATTGAAATTACTAATTCATTTACTTTTGAAGGTTCAACGGCTGATGATTATGAAACAGTATTAGGTGTTGTTGACCCTACGGCTGATAGAACAATTAATTTACCAAATGCTTCAGGTACAATTGTATTACAAGATACTACTGATACATTAACAAATAAAACTTTAACATCGCCGATTATTTCTTCAATATCAAATACAGGTACTTTGACATTACCTACATCTACTGATACATTAGTAGGAAGAGCAACAACAGATACTTTAACAAATAAAACTATTAATAGTGCTTCAAACACAATCACTATTACAGAATCAAATATATCAGATTTACAATCTTATATCTTAGCCAATTCAACAGATACTTTAACAAACAAAACAATCAATAGTGCTTCTAACACAATTACAATCACAGAATCAAATATATCAGATTTACAATCATATATTTTAGCAAATTCTACTAATACATTGACAAACAAGACTATTGACGCTGACAATAACACAATTACAAATATTGGAGATAGTGAGTTATCAAGTGGTATTAGCGCTACCAAAATAGGTAACGGAGATGTAGATAATACAGAATTAAGTTATCTAAATGGTGTAACAAGTTCAATTCAAACACAAATAAATACAAAAGCCTCTACTGCCTTTGCTATTGCTCAAGCTGTTGCTCTAGGATAACACACTATTTTTATTATAAATAGTAGTAAACACATATAGGGGTTAATAATGGCAACGCCAGCTACAAGAGAACAATTAAAACAATACGCTTTAAGAGCACTCGGAAAACCAGTCATTGAAATTAACGTAGATGACGACCAACTAGAAGATAGAATAGATGAAGCGTTACAATACTATGCTCAATATCACTATGATGGTATTCGTAGAACCTATCTAAAATATCAATACACCGAAGCTGATAAAGCTAGAATTACAGGTAACTCATCTGAATCTGTTACTAAAAATTCTGTTACAACTGCTTGGAGTGAAGGTAACAATTATATTATTGTACCTGAAAGTGTTTTTTCAGTTATCAACATTTTCCCTTTTTCAGATAAAGGTAATTTAAACTTATTTGACGTAAGATATCAATTAAGATTAAATGATCTTTACGATTTTTCTTCAACATCAATTATTAATTATGATATAGTGTTAAGACACTTAGATTTTTTAGATCACATATTAGTAGGGGAAAAACCATTTAGATTTGTACAAAATGATAATCGTTTGTACATAGATATGGACTGGACAAATGATTTACAAGTAGGTGAATATCTAGTCATTGAAGCATATCGTAAATTAGATCCTGAAACGTTTACAGATATTTACAATGATATGATTTTAAAAAGATATGTAACGGCTTTGTTTAAGAAAAATTGGGGTGCCAATCTTAGTAAGTTTAATGGAGTTGCAATGTTAGGTGGAGTTACTTTAAACGGTCAACAAATTTATTCAGAAGCAATACAAGAGATTGAAAAAATAGAAAACGAAATTAGAAACTCGTTTGAAATGTCACAACCACTTATGATAGGATAATGATATGGCAGTTAATCATTATTTCCAAGGTGGTAACGGTATCGGAAATACCAGTGAAAAAAGATTATACGAAGATTTAATTATAGAAGGCCTAAAGATATACGGCAAAGACGTTTATTACTTACCACGAACATTAGTTAATAGAGATTTAATACTTGGTGAAGACTCACTAAGTAAGTTTGATGATTCATATTTAATTGAAATGTATATGGAAACCACCGAAGGATTTGCTGGTGAACAAGAAATTATCAATAAGTTTGGTTTAGAAATTAGAGAAGATACAACCTTTATGGTTGCTAAGAGAAGATGGCAAGACGCTGTTGATTCTGTACACACTTTAATTAAAGACGGCCGACCTAACGAAGGCGATATTATCTATATGCCTTTAATGAATAGTTTTTTTGAAATACAATTTGTTGAAGACCAAGAGCCATTCTTTCAACTCGGTAACTTACCAGTTTATAAATTAAAATGTACTCGTTGGGAATATTCTTCAGAAAGACTTAATACAGGTGTTACGGATATTGATAGTGCTGAAACACAATACAGTTTAGATCAATTAGCACATCAAGTGTCTTTAGAAAATGAACCAGGTTCAATTTTATTAGAAAATGATAGTGTTACAGGTGAAAGTAATTATATGATATTAGAAACTTACAATATTCAAACACAGGCAAATACATATGCCGATAATTTAGACTTAGATAGTGAGGCAGGTTTTGATACGGCCTCTACTGCTGATGATATATTAGACTTTACTGAAAGAAATCCTTTTGGTGATGTAGATGAGGGAGCATTTTAATGTTTGGTACTTATTTCTATAATGAGTCAATGAGAAGAATGACAATCGCCTTTGGTCAATTGTTTAATAATATTCAAATTAAAAGAAAAGACTCTAACGATACAGTTATACAATCTATTAAAGTTCCTTTGGCTTATGCTCCAAAAGAAAAGTTTTTAGTACGATTAGATCAACAACCCTCTTTAGATGAAAGAGAATTTGCAATTACTTTACCTCGTATGTCTTTTGAAATTACTTCAATTGCTTATGACCCAAGTAGAAAATTAAATCGTATTCAAAAATTTAAAAGAGTAAAAACAGCTGCTGATGGTAAGATATTAGATTATAACTATATGCCAGTACCTTATAACATATCATATAGTTTAAACATATTTACAGCAACAGCAGAAAGTGGCCTACAAATTGTAGAACAGATATTACCTTTCTTTCAACCAGATTATACTGTTACTGTTAATGCTATACCTAGTTTAAATATAAAAAGAGATGTGCCAATTGTTTTAAATAGTGTTACTTATGAAGATAGTTATAATGGTAGTTTTACACAACGTAGAGCTGTTATATATACACTTACATTTACTGCTAAAACTTATCTGTTTGGACCAGCACAAACTCAAAAGGTTATCAAAGAAGTACAATCAGATATACATACTAATCCAACAACAGCTGGTACAGGAAGTGAAAGTAGAGAAGTAAGAATAGTAATAACACCTAATCCTACTTCAGCTGATGCTGATGATGATTTTGGATTTACAACAACAATAACAGATTTTACAGATAGTAAAAACTTTAATCCAACAACAGGTGAAGATGAATAATTATGAGTAAATTAGAAGAAAAAGTAAATGAAATTTTAGGTATAGAAAAAACAGAACCTAAACAAACTAAAGAGTTTAAGCCTTTGGTACCACGTAGAGAAGATAAAGAATCTCCAGATGTTGATAATGATTACAAATATAGTAGAGAAAACTATTATAATTTAATTGAAAGAGGACAAGAAGCTATAGATGGTATACTTGATGTTGCTAGAGAAGGCCAACACCCAAGAGCTTATGAGGTTGCTGGTGCTTTAATTAAAAATGTTGCTGATACTGTAGATAAACTACAAGACTTACAAAAGAAACTTAAAGACTTAAAAGAATTACCTAAAACAGCAAGTGCTAATATAAAAAACGCATTGTTTGTAGGATCAACCGCTGAATTACAGAAAATGTTAAAAAATGAAAATATTAAAAGCAAAACGATCACACCCGAAAAAGACGATACTGAAGATAAGTGATTTAGATTATATTAAATACTATGAAGAAAATGGTATTTACTTACAAGACTTATCAAAAGATTTTGAAATGGTTGAACCAATAGAAATAAATCAGTACACAATATCTGAAACTCCTAGATATGGAGCAAACGGCCAACAATATAAAGAAAAAAAGTTTTCTGTTGTAAAAGGAAATCAAAGAGTTACATTAGCCAAAAAATTAGGTTATACACATATAGAAGGAATAATTTTAAATGTCAACTGATGCATATTTGGGTAACCCCAATCTTAAAAAGGTTAACACACCTGTTGAATTTACACAAGACGAAATTGTAGAATATCAAAAGTGTGCCAAAGACCCTTTATATTTTATGGAGAAATATGTAAAGATTGTTTCTTTAGATGAAGGTCTTGTTTCATTTAAAATGTATGACTTTCAAAAAAAGATTGTTAATACTATACATAAAAATAGATTTACTATTTGTAAACTACCTAGACAGTCAGGTAAATCAACAACAACAATTTCTTATTTAATGCATTTCGCATTATTTAATCCTAATTCTAATATTGCTATATTGGCCAATAAATCATCTACCGCTAGAGATATATTAGGCCGTTTACAATTGGCCTATGAAAATTTACCGAAATGGTTACAACAAGGTGTTATTAACTGGAACAAAGGTAATATAGAATTAGAAAACAAATCAACAATTGTGGCAGCTGCTACTTCATCATCAGCAATTCGAGGAGGTTCTTATAATATAATTTTCCTTGATGAGTTTGCTTTTGTACCTACAAATATTGCCGAATTATTTTTTAGTTCAGTTTATCCTACCATCTCTGCTGGTAAAAATACAAAGATGATTATAGTTTCTACCCCTTATGGTATGAATCAATTTTACAAATTATGGACAGACGCTGAAAATAAAAGAAATGATTATATACCGATAGAAGTACATTGGTCGGAAGTTCCTGGTAGAGATGAAGCTTGGAAAGAACAAACAATAAGAAACACAAGTGAAGAACAATTCCAACAAGAGTTTGAATGTGAATTTTTAGGCTCGGTTAATACTTTAATATCACCTGCTAAAATTAAAACAATGGCCTATATGAATCCTGTTAAATCTTCAGGTAGTGTAGAAGTGTTTGAGGCACCTGTAAAAGGACATACTTATGTTTGTACAGTTGACGTATCCAGAGGTGTAGATAAAGATTATTCTGCCTTTATTGTATTTGATGTTACAAAAATGCCTTATAGAGTTGTGGCTCTTTATAAAAACAATGAAGTTAAACCTTTTGTTTTTCCAAATATTATAGAACAAGTTTGTAAAGGATATAACAGAGCTCATATCTTAACCGAGGTCAACGATATAGGTCAACAAATTGCTGAAGCATTACAGTTTGAAATTGAATATGACAATCTAATGATGACAACTCAAAAAGGCCGTGCTGGTCAAATATTAGGTGCTATGTATAGTGGCCGAGGTACATCTTTAGGTGTTCGTATGACTAAACAGATTAAAAGAATAGGTTGTGCCAATATAAAGACTTTAGTAGAGGGTGATAAACTTGTTGTTAATGCTTTTAAGATTATAGAGGAGATGTCAACTTTTGCTAAAAGAGGTCAAAGTTATGAGGCCGAAGATGGTGCAAATGATGACTTAATGATGTGTTGTGTCATATTTGGTTGGTTATCAAATCAGCCTTATTTTAAAGAGTTAACCAATACAAATGCTCGTCAACAAATGTATGTGGAACAACAAAACTTAATAGAGCAAGATATGGCTCCGTTTGGTTTTTTAGATGACGGTATCAACGAACACGAACAGGCAACTGTAGATGAATATGGTGATGTCTGGCATCCTGTTGATATAAGAAAAGGTATGTAGTTTTGGGTTATTATAAATATCTGTATAATGAAACTTTGACTATGGGCGTATGAATAATACGACTTTTGAACAATAAACAAATGTTAATTAGCTAATTAAGAGGAGAATAAACCTATGGCATTTCAAGTATCACCAGGTGTTCTCGTACAAGAAAAAGATTTAACTAGAATTATACCTGCAGTATCAACTTCTATTGGTGCTATTGCTGGCGAATTTCGTAAAGGACCTTTAAATGAGGTTGTGGCTATCTCTAGTGAACAAGAGCTTGTAGATACGTTCGGTAAACCAGATTCAAATAACTTTGAATACTTTTTTACTGCAGCTAACTTTCTACAATACTCTAATGCTTTGAGAGTAGTACGAGCAACTAATACAAGCTTATCCAATGCTAACGCTTCTGGTTCAAGTGTGCTTATCGAAAACAATGATGATTACACTTCAAACTATGCAAGCGGACAAGGCGTTGTAGGTGCTTGGGCAGCTAGAACAGCAGGAGCGTGGGGTAATAACCTATCTGTTTCTGTATGTGAGTCTGCTGAAGCTTTTGAAAAACAAGCAGTAACAACTGTAAACGACAGCGCAACAGCGACTGGCGACACTACAGTAATTTTAACAAGTTCAGCAAGTATAAACGTTGGCGACATTGTATCGTTTTCAACTACAGCCGCTACAAACGACTATACTGACGGACACGAATATAGAGTAACAGCAAATAATACAGGTACAAACACTATCACTATCGTTAGAAAAGAATCAGGTTCAGGTGGCTTACACGCTGCTATAACTGATGGCGGTAACGTTAGAAGAAGATGGAGATATTATGACTTTGTTGATGGCGCACCAGGCACTTCGCCTTACGCTTCAGCAAGAGGTGGTTCTAATGATGAAATGCACGTTGTAGTCGTTGACGAAGACGGTGGTATTTCAGGTACTGTTGGTCAAGTATTAGAAACTTACTCAAAAGTATCAAAAGGTGCTGACGCTAAATCAAGCGAAGGCGGAACTAACTACTATCCAGATGTTATCTTTAATAGATCAGCATACATTTTCTGGATGGATCACTCAACACTAGGCGTTACAAACGGCTTTGGTTCAAATGTTGCTAGCAAAAACTTTGACAGCACATCAGCAATCACAGCTCCAGTAACAACTTCATTATCAGCAGGTTCTGATGGTTCAGCTGTAACAGCAGGCCAATTAAAAACTGCTTATGAGAAGTTCCAAGACGCTGAAACTGTTGACGTTGGTTTAATCATTGGTGGTAAAACACCTAATGAAACAATTGGAACTCCAGGCGATGGTAAAAATCACGTAAATGATCTTTTACAAATTGCTGAAGATAGAAAAGACGCTATAGCGTTTGTTTCTCCTCCAAGAAACCACGTTGTTGATATAACTAATACAACTACAGTCACTAATAATATCATTAATTTCTATGAAGATGTTAATTCTTCTTCATATGTTGTTTTTGATAGTGGTTACAAATATATGTACGACAGATACAATGATGTTTACAGATATGTACCATTAAACGGTGATATGGCTGGTTTGGCTGCTAGAACAGACTTAACAGCTGACGCTTGGTACTCACCTGCTGGCTTTAACAGAGGTCAAGTAAGAGGCGTAGTTAAATTAGCTTACAATCCAACTAAAGCACAAAGAGATCAATTGTATCCTAAGAGAGTAAATCCTGTGGCGTTCTTCCCAGGACAAGGTACAGTCCTTTTTGGTGACAAAACTGGATTATCAGCGCCGTCTGCTTTTGACAGAATCAATGTAAGAAGATTGTTTATCGTACTAGAAAAAGCAATCTCTACAGCTTCTAAATTCCAACTTTTTGAATTCAATGATGAATTTACAAGAGCTAACTTTAGAAATATCGTAGAACCATTCTTACGAGAAGTACAAGGTAGACGAGGTATCACAGACTTCTTAGTAGTCTGTGATGAAACTAATAACACAGGTGAAGTAATTGATAGAAATGAATTTATTGCTGAGATTTTTATTAAACCAGCAAGAAGTATCAACTTTATTACATTACAATTCATCGCTACTAGAACTGGCGTCAGCTTTGACGAAGTAGCTGGTGGTTAATAGAAAAGGAGAAATAAAAAATGCCTAATATTAACGACTTCAAAGCTAAACTTGCTGGCGGTGGCGCAAGAGCCAATCAGTTTAAGGTGACAATGCCTTTTCCTGGTTACGCTCAAGTTGGCGGAGAAATAGAAGACCTAGCATTCCTATGTCGTGCTACTAGTATACCTGATATGACTATCGCTAGTGTTAACGTACCTTTTAGAGGTCGTAACATTAAGATAGCAGGTGATAGAACGATTGCGGAGTGGTCTGTTACTGTTTACAATGACACTAACTTTAAACTTAGAAATGCTTTTGAAAGATGGCAAAACGGTATCAACAATATGTCTGATAACGAAGGATTAACAAATCCTGTTGACTATCAAGTAGATGCATTTGTAGATCATTTAGACAGAAACGGTAATACAGTTAAATCGTACACGTTAAGAGGATTATTTCCTACTATCGTTGCGGCTATTGAATTGAGTTATGACGAAGCAACGGCAATCGAACAGTTTGACGTTACTTTCCAATACCAATACTTTGAAACAAACACTACAACTTAATATTTAAAATTAGGGGGCGGCCAAAACCGCCCTCTTAAAACTAGTATAAGTAGTAGTATAGGAGAATAAATTATGGCTGAATTATTTGGATTTAGTATTACACGTGCTAAAAAGCAGACGGATCCAAAACAGAGCTTTACAACAACTCAAGCGGACGATGGTACACAAACTATCGCAGCTGGAGGTTATTTTGGTCAGTACCTCGATATGGATGGTACGGCTAAAAGTGAAGCGGATCTAATACGAAGATATAGAGAAATAGCCTTACACCCCGAGTGCGATACAGCAATAGAGGATATTGTTAACGAAGCTATTGTGTCTAACGAAAACAATGGTGCCGTTAAAGTAGATGTGAACTCATTACCTTATGGTAAGGAAGTAAGACGAAAAATAGAAGACGAATTTCAACACATTTTGAAGTTATTAAACTTCAATACAAAAGGCCACGACATCTTTAGAAGATGGTACGTTGATGGCCGTATTTACTATCATAAGATAATTGATAGAGAAAGTCCTGTAAAAGGAATTACAGAATTAAAATATATTGATCCTCGTAAAGTTAAAAAAATTAGAGAGATCAGAAAGAAAAGACCAGATGGTCCAATGCCATATGGTTTATCAGTTGTAGATGAGTTTGTTGAATACTATCTTTACAACGAAAAAGGAGTAGCTGGTTCTACTTCAGGTATAGGATTAAAAATTGCTCCTGATACAATAGCTTTTGTACCATCAGGATTAATAGACCAAAATAAAAATATGGTCTTATCTTATTTACATAAGGCAATTAAACCAGTTAATCAATTAAGAATGATTGAAGACGCTGCTGTTATATACAGAATAGCAAGAGCGCCTGAAAGAAGAATATTTAAGATTGATGTTGGTAATTTACCTAAAGTAAAGGCTGAACAATATTTAAGAGATGTTATGGCAAGATACAGAAACAAACTTGTCTATGACGCTTCAACAGGAGAAATTAGAGATGACAGAAATTATATGTCAATGTTGGAAGATTTTTGGTTGCCGTCCAGAGAGGGTGGAAGGGGTACTGATATTAGCACTTTGCCTGGCGGTCAGAATTTAGGTGAAATCACAGATATAGAATACTTCCAAAGAAAACTTTACAGGTCTTTAAATGTACCTATTAGTAGATTAGAATCAACATCTGGTTTTAATTTAGGTAGAGCTGCCGAAATCAGTAGAGATGAGGTTAAGTTTACTAAATTTGTACAAAGACTTAGAAAGAAATTTACTGAACTTTTTAATGATTTATTAAGAACACAATTAATCTTAAAAGGTATTATCAATGAAGATGATTGGTACACAGTAAGGGATGCTCTACAATACGACTTCTTACAAGACGGTTACTTTGCTGAATTAAAACAAACAGAAATGATGAGAGAAAGATTAACTCTTGCTACTGAAATGAGAGATTATATTGGTAAATTCTTTTCTGTTGAATATGTTAGAAGAAACGTATTAAGACAAACAAGTAGAGAAATTGAAGATATGGACAAACAAATTAAGAAAGAAATTGACGATGGAATAATTGCTAGTCCAACCGTTCAATCAACAGACACGGAAAATTTATAAAGGAGATAAATTATGGCAGATACAAATGACAACACAAAAAACTTTATTGACCAACTATCAAAAGGTAATAATGCTGACGCTGGAGAAGCGTTTAAATCAGCATTAAGAGATAAAGTAGGTGACGCTTTAGATAACGCTAGAAAAGAAATTGCTGGTAGTATGTTTAGTAAAACACCAGGACAAGATGGCGCTACAAGCTTTAGTGACCCTAAACCAGAGATTGCTGGTACAGGAACATTTGACAGACAAGGTAATGTAATACCAACAGGAGCTAATGCTGCTGATGGTCAAGCTCAAATAGATGTGGCCGCTGATACAGCGACTACTGATGTTGCTGCTGATACACAAGGTGCTGATAATGCAAGTGAGCCGACTAATTAAAGAAAACATAATAATAGATTCTCAATCATTTAGAGATTTAAGTCCTAAAATGAAAGAGGGTGTAAGTGATGTATTTAAATTAGTAGAAAAAGAAACAGGTAATATTATAGACAGATTTGAAAATGCCATTAGTAAAGTGGCAGAATTTCATAATATTAATGTAGAAAAATTTAATGAATATTTTGATAAAGAAATATTAGAACAATTAGGAGAAAAATAAAATGGCAACAGTTATCGCTAAAGGAGAGTTTGTAAACAATCCAAGTGCAAATAATATTGGTAATGCTCAATTTGTGCATTGTGTTGCTACAGGAGCTACTCAATCGGTTGTTGTTAAAAATGCCTCTGGTACAACACTAGGAAACATTTACTTACACGCAGCTGGAGATTCAATTATTATTGAAAAAGCACCGACTGATACAATTACAATTGTTGACGGTCACGC